>Ga0074199_1000312_pt1 | contig 87423 bp, 76 predicted proteins | sample EPASupsiteSAE347_FD_64528 | JGI IMG/M metagenome (GOLD analysis project Ga0074199, IMG submission 64528) | Bioremediated contaminated groundwater from EPA Superfund site, New Mexico - Sample SAE3-47 | ecosystem: Environmental > Aquatic > Deep subsurface > Groundwater > Contaminated ... | reverse complement strand
TATTCATGAAATGATAGGATTTGTACAAGAAAAAACGCATGAAGGGCGATTGTTTAAAGATTGTTAGAACAGAGAAACAAATATTTTAGTGCCCAAACCCGGACTCGAACCGGGGACATTCAGATCTTCAGTCTGACGCTCTCCCAACTGAGCTACTTGGGCGAAAGTGGGCCCGACGCGATTCGAACGCATGACCTCCGCCATGTCAAGGCGACGTCATAACCAGCTAGACCACGGGCCCGCAAGCAGATTCCCTATCGTGTTCTCGCAGATAAAGGCTTCGGTCTGGCGAGCCCGTCGCCCGCCAGCCTTCAGGAGCCTCTAGCTGTAGAATACCTCCTTGTGATACTCATTTAGCGATTTGATGGTTACCTGGTTCTTCTTGGCCTTGCGGATGGCATCCGCCGCCGCCTGCGCCGCCTGGATGGTGGTGATGTAGGGGACGTGATAGTCCACCGCGCTGCGCCTGATCTGGTAGCCGTCTTTCACGGACTGCTTTGTCGTCGGCGTGTTGATGATGAGCTTGACCTCGCCGCGTTTCATGTAATCAAGCACATTGGGGCTGCCGTTGAAGATCTTGTTCACCCGCTCCACGGCAATGCCGGATTTTTTGAGGTACTCGGCGGTGTTGTCCGTAGCGATGATCTTCAATCCCGCCTCGGAGAGCTTTTTGGCGGCCACGGCCACAGCGGCCTTATCGTCATCCTTGACGGAGATGAAGACCACTCCCTCCAGGGGCAGCGAATTGTCCGCAGAAAGCTCGGCTTTGAAGAATGCCAGGCCAAGGTTATAGTCCACGCCCATGACCTCGCCCGTGGACCGCATCTCCGGCCCCAGCAAGACATCTGCGCCGGGCAGCTTGTCGAAGGGCAGCAAAACCTCTTTGACCGAGACGTAGGGCGTCTTAGGCTCCTTGGTGAAGCCCTGCTCGCGCAAGGTTCTGCCCACCATCACATTGGCCGCGATCTTGGCCAGGGGCAGACCGACAGCTTTTGAGACGAAGGGTATTGTCCGGCTGGAGCGTGGGTTTGCCTCCAGAACATAAACCGTGCCGTCCTTGTAGGCCATCTGCATGTTCACAATGCCCAGGACGCCAAGGCCCAATGCAGTCTTTCGCACGTAATCCCGCACGACCTCCAGAACCACGCCGGGCAGCGTCTGAGGCGGAATCATGCAGGCGCTGTCGCCTGAGTGAATCCCGGCCTCTTCGATATGCTCCATGATGGCACCGATGAGAACATCCTTGCCGTCGCAGACCGCGTCCACATCGATCTCCACAGCGTTTTGCAGGAAATCGTCGATGAGCACGGGATGCTCGTGAGAAACGCGCACCGCCTCGCGCATGTAAACCTCAAGGCCCGCCTCGTCGTAGACGATCTCCATGGCGCGACCGCCCAGGACGTAAGAGGGGCGCACCAGCACGGGATAGCCGATCCTGGCAGCGACCACTTTTGCCTCTGCCGGAGAGTAGGCGATGCCGGCGCTCGGCTGGGGGATGTTCAGCTCCTGCATGAGCTTGTTGAACCGCTCTCTGTCCTCGGCCAGGTCAATGCTGTCCGGGCTGGTGCCGAGGATCCTGGTCTTCAGGCCGCGCCTGGCGATCTCCTTTTCCAGGGGAATGGCCAGGTTGATGGCCGTCTGGCCGCCGAACTGCACCAGAACGCCGTAGGGCTTCTCCTTCTCGATGATGTTCATGACGTCTTCTAAAGTGACAGGCTCGAAGAAGAGCTTGTCCGAGGTATCATAATCTGTGGAGACCGTCTCAGGATTGTTGTTGACGATATGCGTTTCAATGCCAAGCTCTCGCAGCGCCATCACGGCATGAACGGTGCAGTAATCGAACTCGATGCCCTGGCCGATCCTGATGGGCCCCGATCCGAGGATGAGGACCTTCTTGTTGTCGGTGGGCAACAGCTCGCACTCCGTATCGTAGGATGAGTAATAGTAGGGCGTTGCCGCGGCAAACTCTGCCGCGCAGGTGTCCACCATCTTGTAGGTGGGAATTATGCCGAGCGAGAGACGCAGATCCGTAATCTCTTCTCTCGTCTTGCCGACAATATCGGCTATCTGCTCGTCCGTGAAGCCGGTGCGCTTGGCTTTCTGCAGCGTCTCCGGCGTCAGGCCCCTTCCAACCTCCTCTTCTACGGAGATGATATTCTCAATCCTGTAGAGGAAGTATAGTCCGATGCCCGTGATCTTGCAGATCTCTTCCGAGGTGATGCCGCGTTTCAGAGCCTGGTAGATGGCAAAGAGCCGGTCGTCCGTGGGGTTCTTCAGGAGGTCTAAGATCTCCTCGTCCGTCCAGGTGGTGTACTTTCCGGCATACCCGAAGTCCTTATCGATATCCAGGGAGCGCACCGCCTTCATGAGGGACTCCTCGTAGCTGCGCCCGATGGCCATGACCTCGCCTGTGGACTTCATGGCCGTGGTCAGGGTCTTGTCCGCCTTGACGAATTTGTCGAAGGGCCAGCGAGGGATCTTGGTCACAATGTAGTCCACCGTCGGCTCGAAGGATGCAGGCGTCTCCTTGGTCACATCGTTTCTGATCTCATCCAGCGTCATGCCGATGGCGATCTTGGCGGTAACGCGGGCTATCGGGTAGCCGGTGGCCTTCGAGGCCAGAGCGGAAGACCGGGAGACACGCGGGTTGACCTCGATGACGCGGTACTCTCCGTCCTTCACGGCAAACTGGATGTTGCAGCCGCCCTCGATTCCCAGAGCGCGAATGATATTGATGGCGGCGCTTCTCAGCATCTGGATCTCGCCATCGGAAAGAGTCTGGATGGGAGTTACCACGATCGATTCGCCGGTGTGAATGCCCATCGGGTCCATGTTCTCCATGTTGCAGATGGTGATGCAGGTGTTGTTCGAGTCCCTCATCACCTCGTACTCCAGCTCAATCCAGCCGCCCACGCTCTCTTCCAGCAAAACCTGGTGAATGCGGGAGCGCTTCAGCCCAAGCTCGCAGATCCTGAGCAGATCCTCGCGGGTTTTGGCGATGCCTCCGCCTGAACCGCCCAGGGTGTAAGCCGGGCGCACTACCAGGGGCAGACCCAGCTCTTCCATGACCTGCAATGCTTCTTCCATGGTGTTGACCGCCTTGCTCTTCGGCACGGGCTCTCCGACCCGCTGCATGGCCTTCTTGAAAAGGTCGCGGTCCTCGGCTTCCCGAATGGACTTGACGGAGGTTCCCAGAACCTCGACGTTATATTTCTCCAGGATGCCCATCTCGGCCAGCTCGCTGGTGATGTTCAGGCCGGTCTGGCCGCCGATGCCTGCGATGATGCCGTCCGGCCTCTCCCGCTCGATGATCTTGGCTATAATCTCCGGCACCAGCGGCTCGATGTAAACCCTTTCCGCCATGTCGGGATCGGTCATGATGGTGGCCGGATTGGAGTTGACCAGGACCACCTCGATTCCCTCCTCGCGCAGGGACTTGCAGGCCTGAGATCCGGAGAAATCAAATTCCGCCGCCTGACCAATCTGGATGGGTCCGGAGCCGATGAGCAGAACTTTGTGAATGTCGCTTCTTTTGGGCATTTCTAGCGCCTCCCGCAGATTGGTACTTTGCCTGACATCATGCGATGCATGGCGGAGAAGAACGGGTCTTCCGTACAGAGCGGTCCGGGGTGGGCCTCGGGGTGGTACTGGACCGCCATAATGTTCAGTTTTTCACTCTTTATTCCTTCCACGGTTCCGTCGTTGGCATTGACCTGGGTGATCTCCAGGCCCGTGCCCTCTTCCGAGCCCGGAACCACGGCGAAGTTGTGATTTTGCGATGTGATGTAGACGATCTTCTTCTCCAGGTCTTTCACGGGCTGGTTGCCTCCGTGGTGGCCGAACTTGAGCTTGAAGGTCCTGGCGCCCATAGCCAGGGAGATGATCTGGTGGCCGAGGCATATGCCGAAGACGGGGATCTGGCCCGCGTAATGCTTGACGGCATCGATGGCCTCATAGGCTCTCTCGGGATCGCCGGGGCCGTTGGAGACGAAGAGCGCCTCGGGATTGACGGCCTCGATATCCGACACCTTGGCATGAGCCTGCAGAACATAAATGTCAAATCCGCGAACGGACAGGCTCTTTAAAATATTTCTCTTGATGCCGAGATCGAGCACTGCGATCCTGGGACCGCTGCCTTTGATGTGGTAAGGCTCCTTGCAGGTTACGTCTCCCAGGAGGTCCAGCGTCGAAATATCCGGTTGCGACCTGGCCATCTGCACCACGTCCAAACCGCTAACATCCTCTTTCTCTCCCACCGCGATTGTTGCCCTCATCACGCCCTGTGTTCGCACCTTGAGGGTGAGCATGCGGGTGTCAATGCCGCAAAGTCCCGGTTTGCCCTCATCGATCAGGAATTTATTGAGCGTGCGCAAGGAGCGGTGATGTGTGGGCCGCTCCCAGTATTCCCTGCTGACCATGGCTTTGGGCCACATCCGGTCTGACTGGAAATCGTCGCCACTGACGCCGTAATTGCCCTGCAGAGGATAAGTGAACATCAACATCTGCCCGTGATAGGAAGGATCGGTCAAAGCTTCCTCATAGCCGGACATGATTGTGGTGAAGACCAGCTCCCCGGAGACAATGCCGGGCGCGCCAAAACCGGTACCTTGCACCCTCGTACCGTCTTCTAACCCTAAGACCCCAATCATAGTATCGGCAACACAAGAAGCTAAGTCACCTAAATACATTTCGATGAACGGAATTATGCTTCCGGCGATATGCAAAAAATGGCCGCTACAGACATCATCTTTTTTAAGCTTGAGGCCCCAATCGAGTGGCATGGAAGTTTCTGTTGAGATCATGCGCAGCTCCGACTTCAAGCAGGTTTACGCGATCGGGGCCATCGGAGGCCACAGCCCTTACGACTTTCGCATTGCCTTTTACAATGACTCGCCAAAGCCCGTTGCCGATGGCGGCAAGAGCGTGACGGTCATGGAGAGAAAGATCGAGACGGAGATCATCCTCTCGCCCCTGGCCGCCAAGGAGCTATGCAACTGGCTGGGAGAGCATATCAAAGATTATGAAAAGCTCTTCGGCGAGATCAAGAGGCCGGGAGCGGGGATGCAAGGACCGATCAACCCGATTAAGGCCAGCGAAGGCGCACCCATCCAGGGCTACATGTGAGGCATCATGAACACGAAAGAGAAGGTGATGCTGCACAAAGGCATGGACAGGGTCAAGCGCATGGAGTTTGAAGAGGCGCTGGAAGTATTCGATCGTCTCCTGGCAGTCAATTCTCAGATTCCCGAGGCATGGAACAATAAAGGCGTCGCGCTCTTCCGGCTTGGCCGCCCTGAAGAGGCCCTGGAGTGCTACAAGAAAACCCTGGCCCTGGAACCGGATAACATGGATGCTTTGCGAAACACCGGCTTCGTTCTGCGTTGCCAGGGAAAGATGGAAGAGGCACTGCAAGCGTACGACACGGTCCTGCAAAAAGGCGGAGACGCCATCGATTTTGAGGCCACGGCAGGAGTGCTCATTTCCCTGGGAAGGCTGGAGGAAGCCATGAACTGCCTGTTCCTGGCAAAAGATATGATGTCTCTGGACCGCTTTGAAGAAGAGATCGGGATTCTGAAAGGAATGATATTGGAGAAGAACATGGAGAAGAATAACACTGCTCCAGAGCCTGGCCCCGGAGGCGAAAACGGAAGTAACGGATTGAATCCAAACAGCGAAGGAAAAGAATGACGGAAAAGAATAATACTGCAGGAGTGCAATATTAGTATTGAATATAATCAAACCGCTTGAACTTATTTAGTTTCGATTCTAACAGTCCCTGGGGGCGGGATATCACCAGGCCGCAAAAGGGGCTTGGCCGGTGAAGCTCCTGCGGCAGCCGATAGTTTGGATGGGGGATGATTGGGGTTGAAAGGCTTTATCATGATCAATGTCGAGCCGGGCGCGGAAAAGGCAGTCCATGATGCTTTGGCGGGCATCAGGGGAATTCGCGAGGTTGTGCCGGTCTACGGTGAGAGGGATTTCATTGCCATCGCCGATGTGGAGAGCATCTCCGACCTCAACCGGGCCGTCCTGGCGGCAAGAGAAGTCGCAGGTGTCACCTACACACAGACCATCCTCGGCATGGAGCTGAAATATTAGAGCAATTGATGCTATTAAAGTTGGATGAAGAGAGTCAAATGAAGAGAGCTTGATGAAGAGAATTTGGTGAAGAGCTGAATGAAAATCGTGCAAGATAATTCGTAAGCTTGGGGAATAACAGATCTGAAAATAGCTGGGATGCAATATTTCCGGGCATGATTTTGGCCGTCTGGGGCCGCTTTATCTCAGCGTCTTTGTAGCCGTCCTCGGGTTCTCGCTGGTCGCGCCCATTTTTCCGCACTATGCCATGAGCCTTGGCGCATCCTACACGCTGCTGGGCATCATCGTCTCCATCTACGGTGCGGTGCAGTTGGTCAGCCAGGTCCCCATCGGTCGGCGTTCCGACCGCATAGGGAGAAAGAAGATTTTGCTTTTGGGGCTTCTCAGCTTTACCGTCATGCCGCTCCTTTACATCTATGCCACGGATGCTTACTCACTCCTGTTCATCAGGGCTTTCGGAGGCGTGGGGGCCTCGGCGGTCTGGCCGCTGGCTATGGCCCTCATCATCGATCAGGCCGGCGCTGCAAACAGAGGTGCGGCGATGGGCTGGTACAATGCCGCGTTCTTCTCGGCACTGGCTTTTGGTCCCCTGATCGGCGGAGCGCTCTACGACTCATTCGGAATGAGCGCGCCTTTCTATTTTTGGGCGCTCCTGGGAGCCGTCTCATTTGTAATCGTGTTTTTCCGCGTGCAAGAGCCGGAAAAGACTGAGGTTTTGCCGGAAAACGAATCACAAGCGGCATTGGAGCCGCTGATCAATCCCGGCTTTCTTCTCACATTTCTTGCCTGCTGTTCCGTGGTTTTGTGGGCGGGAATCGTGGGCGGCTTCAACTACACCATGCTGCCCGGCTACGCCTTGCGGCTGGGATTTTCGGCCACGGACGTCGGGCTGATCTACGCGGCTTACGGGGGCAGCACTGCGCTCTCGAACATCTACTTTGGACGCCAGGCCGATCGAGGAAGGCGAAAGCTGCTCATCTTCGCGGGCTGCCTGGTGGGGGCCGTCTCCTTCGCCGCGCTCTCCGTGGCCGCGAGCCTTACCCAGGTAGTCCTCCTCTTCGCAGGGATTGGAACGGGCATGGGCATGGGCACTCCGTCAGCAGCGGCGCTGATCTCTGAAGTCACTTGCACCTCTCGGCGCGGGGAGATCTACGGCATCTTCAACACCTCTCGCATGTCGGGCGTGGTGGTGGGGCCGCTGGTCGCCGGGCTTACCGCCGATGCCTACGGAGTGAACGGTGCGGTGGCGGCCTTCGTTGCCATAGCTGCGGCAGTGACGCTGCTTACTCTGGTGGTGCATGAACCGAAGACGGAATCGGAACTGGAATGCAATTTGTAGTGCTGGAAAATTAGATGTTGAACAACGACATCGGACTGAACTCGAAATCCGATCCTTGGCAAAGGCTGCCTTCGGCGTCATCGGATAGAAACAAATGAGATCCCCCAATGAGATCGACGACGAGGCCGATTACCGACAGCTTTTTTGCTCCGCTCCGCGCCTTTGACCTTGAGGATTAATAATGGCGGATGAGGACCAGGCAGTTTTGGAACGATATGTGCCTTTTTGCCCCAAATGCGGCAATGAGTGCGAGCATAAAGAACTCCGGCGGGCCCTGGATGCAGACAACTGGAAGAAGATTGTGATTGAGACCATCTACTACTGCAAGCGATGCGACAACTACTGGAGCGAAGGATTGGTAGAAAAGGGCTACAATGACCTTTAATGATCTACCTTTACTACAGCGACCGATTTCAAAATTATAACTTTGGGCCCGAGCATCCCTTCAATCCGGCTCGCCTGATGCTTACATTCAAGCTCATGGAGGAGTCGGGTCTGCTGGATGATGCCACGTGCCGGGTCGAGCCCAGCCTTGCGTCCGAAGCGGATCTGCTCCGCGTCCATACCCTCGACTATTTGGAGGCGGTCAAATCCGAGGAGCCCGACCTCGCCTTCGGCCTGGGCAGCAATGACACTCCAGTATTTCCCGGCATCTGCAATGCCTCTCGCCTTTTGGCCGGCGGCAGCATCGACGCTGCCAGGCGCATGACGGCAGAGGATTGCTCTGCGTTTAACATCGGCGGCGGGCTGCATCATGCCATGCCCACCCAGGCATCGGGATTTTGCGTCTTCGACGACCCGGCTCTGGCCATCTGCGTCCTGTTGGAAAAATTTGAGCGAATTTTATACATCGACATCGACGGCCACCACGGCGACGGAGTGCAGCAGATCTTTTACGAAAACCCGTATGTACTCACCATCTCCATGCATGAATCGGGCGCGTACCTGTTTCCCGGCACGGGCTTCGTGGACGAGATCGGGGCCGGATTCGGGCTTGGTTATGCAGCGAACATTCCCATGCCCATGTACGCGGGAGACGACGAGTACCGCCATGCCTTCGAGGAGATCGTTCCCCGCCTCTTCGAGTGGTTCCGGCCCGATGCAGTGGTGGCGCAGCTCGGAGTCGACACTCATTATTCCGACCCACTCACCAGCCTGAACGTGACCATGACCGGGTACACTTACCTGGTCCGCCGCATCATCGAGCTGACGGATAAATATGCATCCGGCAGGCTCCTGGCTCTGGGCGGCGGCGGCTACAATATGGAGGTTGTGCCCGTGGCCTGGACCAGCGTCCTTCACCTCATGCGAGGCGAGGCCCTGCCGGAATATCTGCCGCCCTACTGGGTGGAGTTCTTCATGAATCTGGTGGGCAGAGAGCCACTGGAGCTTCCGGATATCGATATGAAGATAGGACCCGAGACCCGGAAGAGGATTACTGCTGAGCTATCTAACACTTTGCAGGGCCTGAAAGGCAAGCTGTCCGATGTTCATAAAATCTTTTAGCTTTGGCACCGGCCAATTACTGTGAATTTTTGGATGCCGGCACACCAAATTTTAGGATGCAATTCTGGTGATGCAATTCTGGTGATGCATTTTTGGAGATGCAATTTTGGGGATGCAATTATTGTGAATGATAAAACAAGATGCTGAGCAATTAATCAAGCAATAATCGGCGAAGGGCAAACAGCAAACACGAAAGGTTATATCTCACCCCTGCGACCTTTGGAGATGATGATTCTCCAAAAAGAGGGTGCCGTCTCCTTCGAGACCGACGGCGCTTTCTACAATCCCAAGATGCTGCTCAACCGGGATATCGGCGTGGCTGTGGCCAGAGCGCTTTCCCTCACAGAATATCTCGATGCCCTCTCCGCCAGCGGCATTCGCGGCATGAGAATGGCAAAGGAAGCAGGCATTCCCGCGGTCACATTGAACGATGTCAGCCCGGCTGCTTGTGATCTGATTTGCAGGAATCTGGAGAGAAATGAGCTATCCTGCGAGGTGGTCTGCAGCAATGCCAATGTCCTGCTCCATCAGCGGCACTTTCAGACCGTGGATCTGGACCCCTTCGGCTCGCCCTCATCCTACCTTTCCGCGGCCAGCCGGTCCGCTCTTTCCTATCTTTTTATTACTGCCACCGACACGGCACCGCTGTGCGGCGCTCACTACTACAGCGGGGTGCGAAAGTACCTGGCGCGACCGCTCTGCACCGACTATCACCGGGAGATGGGAGGGCGCATCCTGCTCGGCCTGGCCGCCCGGGAGCTGGCGCGCCTGGACAAGGCCATGCAGCCGCTGCTCACTCACGTCACCGACCACTACGTGCGCACCTACCTGCGCCTGACCAAGAGCGCGAAGGCGGCGGACAAGTGCCTGGAAAGCATGGGCTATGTGGAGCACTGCCCGGCCTGCGGCAGTTTTGCCCTCCTGTACGAGCCCCGTCCGAAAGGCTCGTGCGAACACTGTCATGGCAAGACCATTCTGGCCGGTCCCCTGTGGCTTGGCAAGATCCAGGACGCCGAGGTCATTCATCGCGCCAGGACCGAGCTGGTGAGCAGCGAGCGGGCCGGCAAGCTTCTGAAAAATTGCGAGTGCGAGGTGGATGCGCCCATGTACTACGATCATCATAGTATCTGCGAGAGACTGAATATTACTCCCGGCAGAGTAGATAAGGTCATAGAAGCCTTGACCTCGTCGGGCTACAAGGCCTCCCGCACTCATTTTTGCGGCCTTGCCATCAAAACCGATGCGCCTCTCCGCTCCGTGGAAGAGGCCGTAAAAACTGCCTAATATCTTTCAAATTTTAAAAAAGCTGGACGACTTTTGGAACCTAAAACTTAATAAAGGAGAAGAGACGTATTAGTGATAGCTGCATTATGATAGGATAGTGCAGGAATTCGCGGCACGAGGTGACGTTTATTACCCCCTTCATTGCTACTCCCTTTCGCATCTCGTGCCATCCCTTCTAACAATTAGCCGGATTTTGTTATGGCTTTTCTTCCCTGCCTGGAGCACATTGCCGGGTCCGACCTATCAATTTCTTATCTGCTTTATACCGGGTTGGATCGGCTACGGCTCTTACGGCTTACTTTGCAGGCAAGGGCTGCGCAAGGGCTGCGGCACTGTTCCGCCTTCATCGTCACCCACCCTCCGCTTTATGTCCTGCTTTCCGGATTGATGCAGCGGCTTGTGCTCGGCGCAAAACTGTGAAATAATCGTTAGACCAACTGTCCTGCTATGAAGATTGCATTGCTTGGTGGAACCGGCGACATCGGCACGGGATTTGCCGTGCGCTGGGCGGCGAATCACGAGATCATCATCGGCTCAAGGAAGGCGGACAAGGCCAAGGAGGCTGCTACAGCCGTCATGCAAACGCTGGAGGGAAAGGGCAATGTCTGGGGCACGGATAACGGCAGTGCCGTGGCCGCGGCAGACGTGGTGGTGCTCTGCGTGCCTTACGAGCATCTTGTTTCAGTAACTTCGGATCTGCTGGCATCCTATTCAAATCAACTGGTCATCTCGCCGGTGGTGCCCATGAGCTACAACGGCAAGTTCTTCCAGTTCGTGCCGCCAAAGGAAGGCAGCGCAGCCATGCAGATTCGCTCGCTTCTTCCCGAGGGAATAAAGATCGTTTCGGCTTTTCACACCATCTGCGCCGCCGCCCTGCAAGCCAAGGACCGCGAGCTGAAGGCGGATGCATTTTTGTGCACCGATGACCCGGAGGCTCTGGAGACCGTAAGCCGCCTGGCTCTGGAGATCAAGAGCTTAAGGCCGCTGAATGCCGGTCCCCTGGCAGTCTCGGCCATAGTGGAGAGCCTGACTCCGATGCTGCTCAACGTGGCTCGCAAGAACAAGATCAAGGACGCAGGAATCAAGATCGTCTCCGAACGGTGAAGCCGACTCCGTCAACTCTTTTTCGCCAAAATCTTCTGCAAGATTATTCTCCAGAATTAAAAAAATATTATCTTTTAAAAAAAAAAGGTTTTCGGACCTTATTCCCGGTTCAGTTGTTTTTTTATTAATATCTTTTAAATTATTCCCTTCAGCAGCTCTGAGGGATTTACCAGTCCCATCCTCTGCCAGATGAGGTAGATGCCGATGAACGTCCCGGCCATGGCACCCAGGTTGGCCAGGGATGCAACCAGAATGACCTTGAAGAGCCGGTTCTTCATCATCTCATCGAAGCTGTTGGCCTGGGCCAGTTTCTTCAGGTCCGAAACGGTGGGCTTCTGCTTCCATGCCTCCACCATTCCTGCAAACCAGCCTGCAGCCACGAAGGGGTTGAGGGTGGTCATCCAGGCCACCATCAGGGCCGTCAGAGCGGAGAGCGGATGGCCCCGCGCCAGGACCACGCCCAGAGCAGATAAGCCTCCTGTGACGATGAACCAGATTCCGAAGGCGAGAAGGATATTCTGGCTGGACTGGGCCTTGAGAATCACAAGGCCGATGGTGGCAAGGATGAGCAGAGATACGCCAATTCCAAATACTTTCGCGAATGTGATCTTATGAGAGGACGGCTTCTCGTTCAGGCTCTCCAGGGCGGGAATAGATTCAGGATGAGCCAGATGCTTGAGGATGCCCTCTCTGTGGCCTGCGCCAACCACGGCCAGGACGCGGCCCTGCTTGGAGAGCAGATGCAGATTTCGTGCCAGATAGGCATCGCGCTCATCAACCAGGACATTGGCCGCCGCCGGAGAGATCTTGCGAAACTCTGAGATCATCTGAGAGACGACATCCTGCTCCGTGATGCTATCGATGTCGATCTCCTCTTCGCCCCAGCCGAAAGCCGCCGGTATGAGCGATCCGATCAGCCTGACCTTGTCCAGGAATCCCATGGCCGACCAGAAGCGCTGGATGGTTATGCCCACGTCTCTGTCCACCAGGGCCACACGTGCGCCGGCCCTTTTGGCGGCTTCGATGGCGGCCAGCATCTCGGAACCGGGCTTGACGCCCATCTCGTCGCCGATCTTCTTTTGAATATAAGCCAGGAACCACTGCACCAGGAAGAAATACAGCTTTCCGCCGCTCAACAGCTCGCTGATCTTGATCTCCTTCTCTTCCTCCTGGCCGGTCAGGGATCTGTAGCGAGCCGGGCACAGCTCCACGGCCACGATATCCGGTTTCTTCTCCTCGATGGCCGAAATTACTTCCTGGACGCTTTTTTCTGAGACGTGGGCCGTTCCGACAATGATTATCTCATGTGCCTGGGCATCAGCGCCCCCATCCTGCGGCGCAGTCAGATCCACTATCTGGCAGGGAAGAGCTGCGTCTTCTTTCTTGACTTCTGCATTCTCCAAATCTATTACCTCTTAAAATCCCCGCCCTGTGGAAAGTTCAATGGCTCTGACCAGGTCTTCTCTTGAAACAATGCCCGCAAGCTTTCCTTCGTCAATCACCGGCAGCCTGCGGATGCCAATCTCGTTCATCATCTTCATGGCCATTGCAGCCTCCTCTTTTGGTGCGATCACATATAACTTTCTTGTCATCACCTGTTCGACTCTGGTCTTCGACCGCTCCTCATCAGGAACATTCTGCAGGTCGGCGATGGTGACGATCCCCTCCAGCTTTTCGCCGTTCATCACCGGATAGCCCCGGTGCTTCTGCTGGAACATCAGCTCTTTCAGCTCCTGTAGCGTCATGTCGGGCTTGACGGTTTGCACCTGATGGGACATGATATCTTTTACCAAAATTCCTTCCAGACTGATGTTGATGGCCGTGGCTTTCTCCTCTTCCGACGCGCCCATATAGACGAAGAACGCCACAAATAGCAGGAGAAAGTTGAAGGAGAACAGACCTACCACCAGCATCAGTATGGCAAACATCTTTCCCACGCTCGCAGCGGTCCGGGTGGCTGTGATGTAGGGCATGCGCGTGGCAAACCAGGCACGCAGCAAGCGGCCACCATCCATGGGAAAAGCGGGAAGGAGGTTGAAGGCCATGAGAATCAGATTCATGACTCCGAGCGTCCAGAGCATGATGGCAAAGGGGTTCCGGTCATCCGGCACGGAGGCAATGTTGGCCAAAACCACGCATACAAGGCCGATAACGCCGCTGACCGCAGGCCCGGCAAAGGCCATCTTCAGTTCGAGCCCCGGATTCCTGGGAATCTCCTCCATCGCCGCCACGCCGCCGAAGAAGTAAAGAGTAATGCTTTTGATGGCAATTCCGCTCTTGCGGGCCACGTAAGAGTGTCCCAGCTCGTGCAGCCCCACGCAGACAAAGAGCAGCAATGCAAAACCCAGCGAAAAGACCCATTTGATGCCTTCCGGCTCCACTCCCGCAAAGCCGTAAGTCCTCCCGAAGATCGGAGCGCTGAAGGTGGCAAAGGCCCAGGCCACATAAAGGACCACTACCAGAAAAGACCAATGCAGCCAAACAGGTATGCCCATGATCTTTCCAAGGCCTAGAGAAAAATTCATAGATAGCCTTTGATCACCAACATTAATAGATCTTTTGACAACTTCAACTCTCCAAAAGTCCATCAGATGCTAAAATACTAACTTCTATCTTGACTTAAGCGAGCGGGTAGGAGAGTGGGGGTTCAGTGTGGATTTCAAAAACTAGAATTACCCGCTCGAATTAAAAGAGTGGTGGTAAAGATATAAATATTTCCCCTGAACATGCCCCATGTGCTAAATATATTATAAATTTCTGCCCCGGCACGGTCTTTTTTGGGCCTATCCGCACTCGTTATTGCGATAAGCATCCACCAGATACTTCACCTGAGCGCTGTGCTCTGCCATCGAGGCTGCCGTGTACGCCTCGACCAGACTCTTGCCTGCGGCAAAGACGCCGTGACCGCGAGCGATACACGCTTTGTGGGATACCAGAGCCGCCGACGCATTCCTTGCCAGCTCCTCCGTCCCGAAATGCCCTTCCACAATCGGCATATCTCCCAGAAAGAGTATCCCTTCGCTGTCAATCGGCTTTACGACTGCGTTTTCCAATAGCGACATGCTCACCGCGAAGGGAGAATGAGTATGGATGATGGCCTTTGCGGCGGTGCTCCGGTAAACCATTCGATGCACACAAGTCTCGCTGCTGGCGATCCTGTCCAGAATGCAGGGGCCGTTCAAATCCACTTCCACTATCTGACCCGTCTCCAGTTCATCCAGCATGGTGCCGGTGCAACTGATGACTATTTTTGAGCCATAGAGCGCGCTGATATTTCCAAACCTGGATGATGTCAGGCCGGAGGATACCAGCTTCTTGCCGAACCGGGCAATTTCCTCTGCAATTGCCTGCAGATCTTGCGAATCCTGCATAGTGTCCTGCTTTTGCATAATGTCCTGCTTTTTGTCCTGCCTTTTAAAGACATACCAGCCTCATGTCTTTTCTCGAAGATGGAAAGGGACCGCCTTCATTTCCACCTCCCCGAATTTTCCCTGCAGCTTTACCTGCACCTGATAGTCGCCCGGCGTCCAGAAGCTAGTCTCCCAGCGGGAGGAGTAGATGCTGTTGCCGTCAAAGTCCTCCATGGGGATCTCCAGCGTTCTGTCCGGCCCGATGATGTCGGCGTTCAACGCTTCAACGTCACCATCGGCCCGCGCCTCAATCATGACCGGCTCGCCCACAACTGCATCATTGCGGTTCAGCTCCACGCCCAGGAGCGACGGGGCGGAGAGCGACTCCGGCATGACCTGAACGCCTTCCAAGGCCCGGGACAGGTTCATGGCACCATAGCCGTAAATGTAATCCGGTCCCGACTGGCCCAGGTCGTCCGCCGTCTTGAGCAGCATTCTCTTGATATCCGTGGGCTTTAAGCTCGGATCGGCTTCCAGCAGGATGGACGAGGCTCCTGAGACCTGAGGAACAGCCATTGAGGTGCCGCTCATGGAGCTTTGGCCGTCTTTGGAACCGGCCAGAGCCGAGACCACGTCCACGCCCAGCGTTACCAGATCAGGTTTGATGGTGCCGTCCGCGGACGGACCGCGAGAGGACAATTCAAAGATCGAGCCCTTGCTGTCGACGGCTCCCACGGTAATCACCTTATCCGCGTCTCCCGGAATGACGATGGACTTGGATGAAGGCCCGGAGTTCCCGGCAGCCACGCACATAACTATTCCCTTGTCGACCATGTTGTTGCAGGCCTCATCAAGCAAAGACGATCCGTCGGAAGGGCTCTCGCCGCCCACGCTAAAAGATATCACCTTGATTCCATAGCGATCCTTGTTCTCCAGGCACCAGTCCAGGGCTTTTAGCGCATCCGACAAATAGCATGCCCCGTCCCTGTCCATGACCTTCACCACCAGCAGCTCTGCTCCCGGTGCCACGCCGATCCCTTCGCTTCCGGCGATGAGGCTGGCGCAGTGGGTCCCGTGCCCGTTGTCATCATAGGCGCTGTTCTGGTTGTTTACGAAGTCCTTGAATGCCACGATTTTGCCCGCCAGCGCCACATGATCCGGATCGGCTCCGGTGTCGATGAGGGCGATGGTCACTCCTTTTCCCGTGATGCTCTTCTCTTTTCTCGGGTCGTCGACGGTGATATGCGATGAGGTGGTTGAAGATATTGAGGCGGATGGGGAGGATGACAATGAGGGCGATGCGCATGAGGATAACGATTCTGATGATACTGATGTCTGTGAAGACGGTGCGCTTGAGGACAATGATTCCGATGATGATGACTGGGATGACGGTGCACACGAGGACAACGATTCTGATGATGTTGATGACTGGGATGACGGTGCAGATGAGGATGAGGGGCTTGAGGTGGAACTCTCGACCGATGCACCCAGAACCTTCAGCTTCTGGTCCTTATAAACGCCTTTGACTCCCTTGATCTTGGCCAGCTCTTCCAGGTTGTCGCCGGAGACGGTCATGGCGCTGCCCGGCAGAATTTTGAATGTCTCCTCCTCTTTGGCAGGAGCGGAATTGCTCAGGTTTCCGTCATGCAGGACGATAACCCGCACATCCTTCTTCCCCTGTTTTTCAAGGCTGTCCTCGATGCCGTTGCCGTTGAGGTCGTTGGGATCACGAATGGTTAGCGTCCCCGATTCGTCTTTGGCGGCATTTCCGGCCTTGTCTATGGCAACTACCGTCACACTATAGGTGCCCGGTGCAAGGTTGGACCCGCAATAGCCGGTGAACCTGTTGTTTCGGTCCAGGTCCAGCATGAGGTTCATGCGGCTGCCCACGTCGGCATAGACCATCTCGATCCCGGCGGAATCGTAAACAAAGGCATTGATCTCGCTGCGGGGGTCGCCGACCTTGAGAGAAGTCGGGGTCACGGAGACGGCATAAATCACAGGCGGCGTGCCGTCATTCGCATTCGGCTTGAAATAGTTATTATACTCTTTCTGAAACCAGATGGTTGCTTTGTTGTCGAGGGGATCGGCAGGAGAGATGGCAACGGCAGAGCTAACTAAAGCGGCCAGCAAAAACAAATAAATGATTGAACTGGAGTTCACATTTACTCCAGTTATTACTTTCCAAGGTTCTTATATTTGCTGGTGCTGCTTACCTGTATTTCCAGCGCGTCGGCAAAGGTTTTGGTAACCTCTCCGGTTGCGGCCACTATATCGACGCTGTAGACTCCGGCGGCAACATTGGCATTCCAGATTCCAGCAAATTGGTCACCTGTGACACGCTTCATAATGACGCTGGAAACCTGGGCCCCGGCCTCGCTCTTGATCACCGCCGAGACCTTGAAGCCGCTGTCGGCAGAGCTTTTCTGGGTTTGGCCCTTGGAACCTATCTGGACCACGCCGTTCGTATCGCTGAGGTCGGCATATCCCTGAGGCGATCCGAATCCGCAGGTGGCGCACCCTTTAACCGTCAGCACGGTCTCATTTCCCGTCTTGGTGGGAGCAGCGCTGACCGCATCGGTATTGGTATTCTTTTTTTCCTCCTCAAAGATGGCGGTAATTTGTACCACATCGCCTGTATTCGCCGGGTTTGGAGACGCTTTTACTTCATGAAGATCAAAACCAAGTTTTGGCTGGCTCGCCTGCCAGTCCTGCCAGGAGTATATTCTGGCATCGTATCCCATGCGGTCGAGCACGAACCAGACCATAGAAGCCTTGACGCCGGTATTGGTGTAGATCACGACCGGCCTGTCTTTGCTCAAGGAAGAGAAGAGATCTGCCAGTCCCGCCTCATCTTTGATCTTCTTGCCGCTGAGAACCGAGTCATAGGGAATATTCGCGGCTCCCGGGATTGCTCCGGCATTAAATTCCTCCGCGGTTCTGGCATCAACGATCTGCGCCTCGCCGCTCTGCACATACTCGTAAGTTGCCATGAGATTGGATTTTACCGTGGCGTTGTAGGTTGTTTTGGGGAGCTGCTGGGGCTCTGCAACGGTGGGCTCTTTTGCCGCCACCCAATCATCGATGCCGCCGTCGAGCATCTTGACATTGTTGTGGCCGAGGTACTTCATCATCCAATAAACGTATGTGGCTGCAGACGGCCCGCCGCCGCAGGGCTGGCATTCGCCGTAAATGAGCACGTTATCGTTCTCGGATATTCCCGCGTCCCCCAGCACCTGGGCCATCTCGGAGACCGGCTTCAGCGCGCCGCCCTCTTTGAGAAATTTGGTGTAGGGAATGTTGACGGAACCCGGAATGTACTCCGTGGAGTTGGGGCTGATATCCAGAATGATTCCGAAGCTTTCGACCTGATCAAGAGGAACCAGAACTGCTGCAAAACCTTCGCTCCTCTCAGGCGACGCGGCCTTATCGGCAATGGTTTTCTGAGCGTTTTCAGCAGCGGTCTTCTGGGTTTCGCTTGCCGCCTCTGCCGTCTCTACCGATGCGGTCGATTCACTGCTCTTGGTATTCAGGCTGGCCGCATTTTGGCGCGATACTTTCGGATTTACGAGCCCGCCGGTAGTACTGAGCGTAGGGGCTGCACTGGTTGTATTTCCGCTCATGAATGCCGCCCATTCGTTGTTCAGAACCTCCTGCTGATTGCCCGATGAGCAGGCCGCACATTCTGCACTTGCGCTAGAGGTCGCAGCTATGGCCACTGCGATTAATAGCAATATGCTGCTAACCGTTTTAATCATTCTCATGAATTCTCCTCAAAGGTTTGTTTTGCAGAGATTGAATTCTCCAAGCACTGATTTCTTCAAAGATTAATTTTCTCAAGACCGCTCACGTTGCTGTTTCATTTTCCTGGGAGCTTCGCATCCTTTCGTTATACACCCAATCCTCGTAGGAATATAGTTTGGCATCATAGCCTAAAAGCTCCAGCGCAAACCAGGCAACCGATCCCTTGGTAGGCTGCGCTGTGAAGACTGCAACGGGTCGATTCTTGTCAAGGACCGCAAAGACCCTTTGCAGCTTTGCCTCATCTGCTATTTTGCCGTCGCTTATGATGCTGCTGTATGGGATATTGATTGCCCCCGGAATCGTGCCCGCCCCGAATTCCTGAACTGATCTGGCATCCACAATCTGCGCCGCGCCGCTCTTGACCCAGTCGTAAGTGGCGATGAATCCGTCCGTGAAAACGGCGGTATAGTTTGTGGGCGGCCTCGTGATAGTATCGTTATCGGTGTCTTTGCCAGCCGCAATCCAATCCTGCACCGTACCGTCCAGCACCCGAACATTCTCGTGTCCCAGACACTTCATCATCCAGTAGACGAGCGTGGCCGGGGCGGGGCCGCCGCCGCAGGGCATGCACTCGCCGTAGATCACGACATGGTCATCTGGCGAAATTCCTGCGTTCCCGAGGGTCTGGCATATATCGTTCATCGACAACAAGTTTCCGCTATGCAGGAATTGCACATAGGATACCGCCGTTGAGTTTTTAATATGCACTGCCGCATTCTCGCTGATATCCAGCAGAACGTCGCTGCTTGAGACCTCACCGATCGACGATAGCATCCTTCCGGCAGTCTCGCTCCTGGCTGCGGTCAGGTTTCGGGTTGAAGATTCTTCCAGGTTCCGGCTAACGTTTGCGGACTCGTTTGCAGAATTCTTTTTGAAATTGCTTTCTAAATCGTTTTCGGACTTATTTGAAGCATCTGCCGTTGTGCCTGTCGTCTCTTGCCGGTCTTCAGTCTCGGTTATTTCGGCACTCTTTTTGGCAACGCTGTTGCCGCGGTTATTCTTATTATCTTCAAGACTGCCCGCGGTCTGATTCCATTCGGATGCCCTGGAGCCTTGTGCGCTGCTGTAGGATTCAATTGTCGAATAGACCAGCTTCGTGCTTCCCATCTGGTCGAATGCCCTTTCGCCCGACCAGGTTGAGTCGTCGGAACATATGCTCAGGCCGCATATGCCCATGATGATCAGCAGTACTGATACAGCCGATGCTATTGATCCCACTCCCGTCGAATATCCAGCAAATGCCATTATATCTTCCTATTGATTTGCTTTGTGAAACGATCTTTACGAAGAGAAGCCTCCTCTTGAACCGACCGTCACCACTCCTAACGACTCTTGCAGCTCGAATCCTCGCGCATTTTTGGCCGTCAGGATTATCTCGTATTTTCCGGGGTCGAGGAGGGCGGTGGAGAAGCTGCCCTGATAGTAGTCTCCCGACTGGACAAGTCTGGCATAGCCTTCCGCTTCCTTTCCCGAATGGTAGGCGCGAGCTGTAACTTGAGATAGAGTGTACCTGGATTGCAGCTTTGCTTTTATGGAAATGCTGTCACCCACTCGAAGGCTCGTCGGGGACATGCTCTTTTCGATGATACTGATCTCCTTGACCTGATTGCCCATGATGGGATATTCGTCCTTGGACGAGTCGCTTATCACATAGGGCTGGTCGCCGATTCCGTCCTTTCCCGCAGCATCCTGTCCAACTCCTTGCATCTCATCCTTTCCCTGGTAGTCGCTCCAGAGGTTTCCGCCTTTGGGATAGGGTGCATACCATGAATTTTGGCCCCTGTTCTCGGCCTGAACCGAATTGTCGGAGATGCGGTTGCCATAGAACTTGTTGCCGCTCGATTCCACGAATATGCCGGTCTGACTGCCGGAGATATTGTTGTAGATAATTATATTCTTATCGGAGTTGCTCTGGATTTGCAGCCCGTAGCGACCGTTATCGAATATCCGGTTTCCGTCGATGGTATTTTGACCCGATTCCATGAAGGTTATGCCTGCCACTACGTTGTTTTGCACTGTGTTGTTGCGGATGATGTTGCCCGTGCAACCGAGACGCAGGTCCAGCCCGGAGTTGGTGTTCTTCGACATGTCGTTGAACTCAATCAGATTGTTGGCGCAGTCCGTGAACATGTACAGGCCGTACATATTTGCCTGCAAAACGTTGCCCCGGATGGTGTTGTTGCTGCAGGATGGGAATAGGTTGATGCCGTAAGCGCCGTTGCCGTAAGCTGAATTGTTCGCGATGAGGTTGTCGTTGGAGTTGGAGAGGTAAATTCCATACCAGCCCTCGCCCACGATCCCATTGTAGCTGGCATTGTTTCCCGTGACCGTATTGCCGTCGGAGTAGAGCAGGGCTATGCCCGGCTGGGTGCAGTATAGGACGGTGTTGTCGGCAATAAGACATCCAGTGACGCTGTTGAGCTTTATTCCGTAAAAGCCGTCCCGGACCAGGAAGCCGCGAATCTCTACGTTGTCGGCCTCTACGGCAACGCAAGCCTCTCTGCTATCCGCTCGGATGGTGGAGCCGTTGCCAACCAGTTTTATGCTCTTTTCAATGGATACCTTATCGTAGACTCCCGGTGCAACCAGCAGAGTGTCGCCGGGGGAAGCTGCATTGATTGCAGCCTGCAAGTTCGAACTCACTTGTATCGTGGCACCGTCTGCGGCGGCGGCTGTCAGCAGCACCAGACAGGCAATGCAAAAGGCCATAATTCTCAAGCGACCACCAGGATCAAGAGCAGTCGCGATGTTAATAAAGCTAACGTATATCATTATTCTGCATAGTCGATGCTGGACAATCCCCGGATAACACGGTCCCGGCAACGTATTCTCTCCGAGGGTGAGCGTCATCCCGGTACCAGGAATTGCCTATATTAGTCATATATGAACGTAAGTCTTTTTATTATCCGAGAATAGTATTTCATTGGAGGATTTGACCAATGAGATATTTGTATGCAATTACCGGATTATTGCTGCTGCTTGCGGCAACTGCCGCAGCGGGCAGCTTCAAGGCAAATATGGATGTTGATATCTATGTAGATGCGAATAACGCCAGCGAGAACTTTGCCGACAGCGACACCCTTTGGGCGATTTCTGAGGACGGCAAGTCCGCAAAGGAGGTTTACCTGAGCTTTGTAAATCTCTTCGGCTCGCAGAGTGTCTTCAAGCCCGAGCAGCTCAAGTCCGCTACCCTGACACTGGATGTCTCCAAGGTAGAGAATCCCGGCGAGATCAAGGCATATTTGGTGCACGGTGCGACGCTGGGCACGGCAACCTGGAGCGACAAACCAGAGTACAGCAGCAATGTATCCGCCTCGGTCGATGTGGAGAAGGAAGGAAGCTACACGATTGATGTCACACCTCTGATCAAGAAGGCTGTGGAAATCTGCACGGAAGGATGCCCATACTCCATCGCCCTGGTAGCTCAGGACGGCGCGTCGGTAGGCATCACCTCTGCCAAGGCTTCCGCCGAGAAGAAGCCGGTCCTGGAATACGAGAATTCCGACTAGATCTCGGATAGCAAAATTTAATAAAATAAAATAGATAGCTAATCCCGATCGGGAAAACAGCGAGACTATGGCGGATTGGGCGGCAGGAAGGCTGCGCATAAATCCAATTCCATAAGTCCCGCCGTTCACCCGTGTTTAGTTTTCTTTTTATACCACTTCCATCATTGAAGTGGCTGATGCGCCAAGGCAGATCTTATGCGGTTCCCATTGTGCTCTTATTTCTTTTGGGGCTCTATCTGCTGTTCTTGAATGGCAGCGCGTCGGCTGCCGGCGGAGTATCCGACAAGAACGCCGTCGAGGTCATCATCATTGAAACGCCGGGATGCACAAAATGCGCCGCGATGGAGAGAACGCTCGGGCAGATCAACGAGGACGTTCCTCTGAACATAACCAAGTATTACTATTACACGGATGAAGGCCACCGCCTCATCAAAGAGCGGAATGCCAAGGACGTTCCTGCAGCCATCATCGGTTCTCATGTGATCAACTACAAGGATTACAATGGAGACAATGCCAAGCTTGAGCGCCTGGTTCGAGAGGCCCTGGCGAACAATACCACCGTTGAGAATGCTTCCATCTCCCTGCCCGGCAATAGAAGTGCAAATAGTTCAAACCTGAGCGGCATTGAAAACGGTCCAGCTCCGGCTATGAACTTGCAGGAGTTCTCTCTTTACACGGTCTCTGCGGTCCTGGGGGCGGGGCTGGTGGCGGGCTTCAACCCCTGCCTGCTCGGCATCCTGGTCTTTCTGGCGGCGTCGGTGCTCTCCTCATCGGGCCGCAAGCGCGAGCTGGTGATGATGGTGGTGTTCTTCTCACTTGGCATCTTCACCATGTATTTCCTCTTCGGCCTGGGCATGCAGAGGCTGCTGCAGGCGGATGCAGTGGCCGGGATCTTCCGATATGTCCTGACCGCATTTCTCTTGATCGCGGGTCTCTCTCAAGTCTTGGATGCGGTGCGTCTGAACCGGGGAAAACCCTCGCTCTTCCGTACGGACTGGGCTCTCAAGTATTTCCGGGCCGGTGTGGACAAGGGCCGTCTCAGTTCCTACTTCCTGCTGGGGGCGCTCTTCTCCCTGGTCAAGGCTCCGTGCGTCGGTGCCATCTACCTCGCGATCCTGGACCTTCTCTCCACCCAGAGCTACCTGGCAGGTGTAACATACCTGTTCTTCTTCAACCTGGGAGTCATTCTGCCCATCATAGTCCTGGGCGGCTTCATGGCCCTGGGGATGAGTCCTGAGCAGGTGGACGCATTCCGCAAGGACCACCGGGTGGGCATGAGGCTGGCTACGGGCCTGGCCTTGATCGCGCTCGCGCCGCTCATCTACTGGCAGTGGATCTAGGCCGCATAAATCATTGTGGAGAAAGGATTAATAGAGAGATGTTTCACCTATTTCTGAGGTGTAACTATTGTTTTTAGTAGGTGAGGCTCTCATCGGGAGAGAGCCTGAGATAGCTCATATCGATCTGATCATAGGAGAGAAGGATGGGCCGGTAGGAGCGGCTTTTGCTTCCGGGCTGACCCAGCTTTCGGCGGGACATACTCCCCTCCTGGGTGTCATAAGGCCGAATCTTCCTCCCAAGCCCTCCACTCTCATCGTGCCCAAGGTCACGGTCAAGAACATGGATCAGGCTGCCCAGATCTTCGGACCGGCCCAGATGGCCGTGGCCAAGGCGGTAGCGGACAGTGTGGCCGAGGGAGTAATTCCCAAAGACAAGGTGGAAGAGCTGGTAATAATCGTATCCGTCTTCATCCATCCCCAGGCCAAGGACTACGATGCCATCTACCGCTACAACTACGGTGCTACAAAGCTGGCGCTGCAGCGGGCCATGGTCGGATTCCCGGACATCGAGAAGGTGCTCTACGAGAAGGACAGGTCCACTCATCCCATCATGGGCTTCCGCGTCACGCGCCTGTGGGACCCGCCCTATTTGCAGGTGGCCTTCGATCTGGTGGACGTGGCCGAGGTGCGCCGCGTGCTCACGGCTCTGCCTGAGAGCGACCACATTCTGATAGAGGTGGGAACGCCGCTGGTCAAGATGCTGGGCATAAACGTGGTCAAGGAGATCAGGGCCATTCGGCCCGGCGCGTTCGTCATCCTGGATCTCAAGACCCTGGATACCGGAAACCTGGAGGTGCGGCTGGCTGCAGACTCCACCGCCGACGCCGTGGTCATCTCCGGCCTCGCGCCCAAGTCGACCCTGGAACTGTCCATCAACGAGGCCAGGAAGACGGGCATCTATTCCATCATCGATATGCTCAATGTGCCGGACCCGCTGGCGGTTTTGAAGAGCCTGGATGTCCTGCCCGATGTGGTTGAGCTGCATCGCGCCATCGATAACGAAAAGAGCGCCCACGCCTGGCAGAACATTCGCGAGATTCAGGGCCTGGCCAAGGATGGCCGCAAGCTTCTCGTGGCTGTGGCCGGCGGCATTCGCGTGGACACCGAGGCGGCAGCTCTGGCGGCAGGCGCGAACATTCTCGTAGTGGGCCGGGCTATCACCAGGTCCAGGGATATTCGCGACATGGCCGAGCAGTTCCTGACGGGCCTGAAGCAGACGGAGATCGATCAGTACAGGATCATGACGGACTTCTGAAGATCGCGGATCTCGGAATGATCCTTCGTTCTCTTTTTTTATTGGTTTTAGTGTTGAGCGTAGCCGCTGGCACTGATGTGCGCGCTGGCCCCGCTACTCGTCCCGATCCCGCCGGAGCGGTGATAGTCGTAGTAGACGGCCTCGGTGCATCCTATGTCTACCCTGAGTACAGCGCCCGTGCCCTGGACGGCGCGCCCATCGGCAAAGCGGTTCTCTTCAACCTCACCGGCAGCGGCGGGCGGGTGGTGGACGTCAGAGTTCCGGTCCCCGAAACCACCAAGAGCCACAGCGTTCTTGTCACCGGCAACTCCAGCGTGAACCCGCAATATCTCAGCACCACTATCTTCGACGCCGCCCGCCAACGTGGCTATCTCTGCCTGGCCGTTTTGCAGCGGGGGGATGCCATGTCCATGCTGCAAGAGATGGATGCTGTGCTGTATTTGAGTGATAACGCCATGCGCGGAGCCGAGCCTACACCCGGTTTCCGGGAGAGCGCGCCCATCAGCCTTCGTCCCCTGTTCCAGGAATGGCAGAACAGGTTTGATGAATACTCCGCGCCGCAGGGCGTGGCAGGCTACGCGGGGTACGATGCATGGGGCCTGGACGGCACAGCAGCAGTCGTCCGCAACCTGACGGGCCGCCCATTTCTGATGCTGGTGAACGTGGGCGCAGTGGACAGCGCCGGGCATAATCTGGGCATAAACGGCTATCTGCAGACAGTAGCAGCCCTGGACGCGCCGCTGGGAAATTTGGCCGAGGCCTGCCGCGAGAACAACGTGCTGCTGGTGGTCACCGCCGACCACGGCATGTGCTTTCCTTCCCTCAAGGGCAAGGGCGGCCATTCAGCCGAAAAATTTGCCGCGAGGTTGGAGAGCCTGCGCGTGCCGCTCGTCTTTTTTGGGCCGGGAGTGGAGGAACTGAACCTGGGCGGCAACTGGTCAGAGGTGGACATCGCGCCGACTGTGCTGGATATGCTGAATCTGTCTGAACCGGAAAGCCTGTCATGGGAAGGCAAGCGCATTCCGCTGAAGAAAAGCCATAATTCGCAGGCGTTGGGCGTGCCGGAAGGAGCTGCGAATTATCAGGGCGAGAGGTTGGTTGCCAATAGGACGCTGGATCTGACCGCGAAGACTGCACCGCCGATGGGTGGGATGAAGAAGGTGGTTGGGGTCATTCTCATCCTGATAATAAATTTGGTCGGGGCTGCGGTCATCGTTTGGATTTGGAGAAAGGAATAGTTGAGAAGCAGCAACGAAATGATTTTCAGTCTCGATTAACGCGCTCTCGGATCATAACTCACCTCGTCTCATTCATCTCATGCATCTCATTTCACCTCATGCATCTCATTTCACCTCATGCATCTCATTTCACCTCATGCATCTCATTTCATCTCCTCCGACACCGCCTTCTTTCGCAGCAATCGGTTGTAGGCGATGGCAAACCTGTGCGCCTCATCCCTGATCTCCTGGATGAAGAGCGATGCTTTCTCACTGCGCTTCAGCGGCAGGGGCTCGGAGCCGCCGGGCAAAAAGATCTCTTCTTCCTCCTTGGCGATGGAGATGACCGGAACCTTGACCCTCATCTCGCGAAGCTGATTTCGGGCGGACGATAGCTGCCCAAGCCCGCCGTCGATGATGATCAGGTCTGGCAGCTCCTTCTCCTCGTTCTTCAGGCGAGAGTAGCGCCTGCGCACCACCTCAGCGATGGAGGCGAAGTCGTCGATGCCCTCCACGCTTTTGATCTTGAAGCGCCGGTAGTTGCTCTTGTCCGGCCTGCCGCCCCGGAACTGCACCATTGACCCGACGGTGAAAGTGCCCGCCAGATGCGATATGTCGAAGCATTCGATGACCTCCGGCCTCCTGGGAAGATGCAGCGCCTCTTGCAGGGCGTCCAGCTTCTTTCGGTCTCCAAAAAAGCCGATCTCCACATTCTTGCGGGCCAGATCCAGGAGCGTTCGCTTCTCTCCCAGCTTTGGGACAGTGATGCGCACTTTTTTTCCCAAAACGTGAGAGAGAAACTCGACCAGTGATTCATCCAGCGGCTCGGCTAAGATCAGCTCTTCCGGGGGCTTATTCTCAGAATAATACTGGACCAGGAACTCCTCCAGAAAATTTTCGTTGTGGGCGAAGACATAGTCCTCTTTGCCCTCCAGCGTGCCCCTGTAAACCTTGAAGAGCATAAGGTAAACATTGCCGCCCTCGACCGCGTAGCTGATCACGTCCTGGTCGTATTTACGCAGATGCTCCACGCTCTGCCGCTCCCCCAGGCGCTCCAGCGCGCAAATCTCATCCCGCAGCTCTATCGCTCTTTCAAATTCCTGGCGGGCGGAAAGGGCAAGCATTTCTTCTTTCAGGGCGCGGGCCAGCTCGCTCGATTTGCCGCTCAGAGCCGTCTCGGCGCGCCGGACCCTGGCCTGGTAGTCGGCCTCTCCGATCTTGCCGATGCACGGCCCTGCGCAGTGGCCCAGATGGTAGCGAAGACAGGCACGTTTGGGAAGCCTGCGGCATGTGCGCAGCCCAAAGGTTTTCCGGACTATCTGGTAGACGTAAGTTCTCTCCCGCGCCGAGGTGAAGGGACCGAAGAACGAGCCGCGACCGGCAGCCTTGCGAGAGATCCTGATCCTCGGAAAAGGCTCGTCGGTCAGTTGAATGCAGGCATACCTGGAAGCGTCCTTCAGCTTGATGTTGTAGCGGGGCAGGTGCTTCTTGATGAGCGTGTTCTCCAGCAGCAGGGCCTCGACCTCGGTATTGGTCACAATGAAGTCCACGCTTGCCGCAGCCCCGACCAGCGCCCCGGTCTTGGGGCCGTGGTCCTGTTTCTGGAAGTAATTGCTCACGCGCTTGCGCAAGTCCCTGGCTTTGCCGACGTAGATGATGGTCCCATCGGAGTCGAGAAAGAGGTAGCATCCGGGAAGATGAGGAAGATGATCAAGAGAGATCATGCTTGAGAGTGTCAATTACATTCTTCCGTTAATAAAGCCTTCAGTAAATTACAGGTGAATTGTTATGGATGAAGATTTTAAGAAAGCCGCAGAATTTCACGGCCACATCTGCCCGGGCCTGGCGATAGGCTACAGGGTTGCGAAATACGCCAAAGAGCATTATCCGAGGTCGCAGGATGAGGAACTGGTCTGCATTGCCGAGAACAGCTCATGCAGCATCGATGCCGTTCAGTCGCTCCTCGGCTGCACCTCCGGAAAAGGGAACCTGATCCAAAAGGACAACGGCAAGCAGGTTTTCACCTTCTACTCTCGCGACAAGGGGAAAGCTCTGCGCATTTACTTCAAGCCGGACATTCTCAAGGGCATGGATGCCATCAGAAAAAAACAGGCGGAAGGCACCCTCAGCCCGGAGGATAAGAGAGAGATGCAGGCCATGAGGGGCGCGATCATCGATGCCATCCTCAATGCCAGTGACGATGAGGTGCTGGCCGTGCGCGATGTCGATATTCCCGCACCGGAGAAGGCAAGGATCTATCCATCTCTGATCTGCCAGGAGTGCGGAGAGGGCTTCATGGAGATTTTGGGGAGAACGGCCAAGGGAAAGATACTGTGCAAGGATTGCTTCGAGAAAATCGTCTGATAAAAGCGGAAAACCATTTTTCCGCCCGATCGCCTGTCAGCTCGAAGCTCACAATCCCGTTCACAAATCAGCTTTCAAATCCACTCGCAAATCCACTTTTTTCCACCGGCTTTCTATTCATCATTGCGTGAGGACTTCTTTAATTCTTGCATGTCGGCCTCGCAATCCTTAAATATGACATATGTTACCATGCTACATGTTAGCATTTACAGGAATGATGAAAATTGAGCGAGATAGGCAAGAGAGTGAGAATTGAAAGAATAATGGACAGAGATAGTGGAAATACGGTAATAATCCCCCTGGACCACGGCATCAGCGTCGGCCCCATCAAGGGTCTCGTCGACCTGCCGGAGATGGTGAACAAGGTGGCCAAGGGCGGGGCAAACGCGGTTTTGCAGCAGAAGGGCATGGTCAGGCACGGCCACCGCGGCTACGGTCGGGACGTCGGTCTGATTGTTCACATGAGCGCCTCCACTTCCCTTGGCCCCGATCCTAACAACAAAGTCCAGGTCTGCCAGGTGGAGGAGTGTTTGAAGATGGGCGCAGACGCTGTGTCCGTTCACATCAACATCGGCTCTGAGACGGAATCCGATCAGCTCAGCATCCTCGGCTGCGTCAGCGAAAGATGCGACTTCTGGGGAATGCCGCTGGTGGCCATGATGTACCCGCGCGGCAAGGGCATCGCCAACCCCAATGACGTTGAGGTCGTGGCCCACGCCGCCCGTGCGGGAGCCGAGCTTGGCGCGGATATCATAAAAACCAACTACACGGGAGATATTGACACCTTCCGGCGCGTCGTGGACGGCTGCCCGGTTCCGGTGGTCATTGCCGGAGGCCCCAAGACGGAGACGGACATGGAGTTCCTGCAGATGATCGAAGGAGCCCTGCAGGCGGGAGCGCGCGGCGTGGCCATCGGCAGAAACGTCTTCCAGCATCAAGACCCGGTGAAGATGACTATGGCGATAGCCGCCATCGTCAACAAGGGCAAGACGGCGGAAGAGGCCATCAAGATTTTGTAATCTCAATAAAAAGAGATTTTGATATTCTGCAGTCGATATTGGATGGGGATGGGGGGAAAAGATGGTGCAGAGGGCTCAAAGAGCTACGGTATTCCTCAAGACGCCTAACCCCTTGATCTCAACCTCAACCACATCCCCCTTCTGAAGCTGTCCCACACCCGGCGGCGTGCCGGTAGCGATCACGTCTCCCGGCTCCAGCGTCATAACGCCGCTTATGAACTCCACCAATTTTGGAACGCCGAATATCAGGTCGGATGTGCTGGATTTCTGCTTCACATCGCCGTTGACGCGAGTCTGGATGGCCGCGTCTGACGGATCGATCTTGCCGATCCACGGCCCGAAGGGCGCGAAGGTGTCGAAGCTCTTGGCACGCGTCCACTGGCCGTCTTTTTTCTGCAGATCGCGGGCGGTGACATCGTTGAAGCAGGTGTAGCCCAGGATGTGTTTCTCGGCCTCGTCCGCGGATATGCTTTTGCAGCGCTTTCCGATGACCACTCCAAGCTCGCCCTCGTAGTCCACCTGTTGGCTGGACGGCGGATAGACGATCTCCTTTCCCGGAGCCAGGACTGCAGACGGCGGCTTGAGAAAAAGGATGGGTTCCGTTGGGAGATTCATCTTCAGCTCACGGGCATGTTCAGTGTAATTCAGGCCGACGCAAACGATCTTGCTCGGTTGGCAGGGTGCCAGAAGCTCGACGTCCTCCAAAGCCAGCACCTCGCCGCCGGAGATGATGCCGTTTTCCGTGGTGTACGATCCGCCTCGAACCCTGCCGTCCTTCATGAATCGAACTATCATTTAAACCTCAAACTTCAATTGCCGTCTTTTATCCTCTGCAGCGCGTGCTTATCCTTTGCACAGTCCCTTGCCGCCGGTCGGGCCGCGCCGATATCTGCCAAACTCGCTCTCCAGCAGGCGGTCTGCCATGATCACCGGCCCCTCCATGCAGACGCGCGTACCATCCGGGTCCAGGCAGCAGGAACCGCATACTCCAGCGGCGCACTTGAAGTAGCGAGTGAGCAGGGCCTGCGTCTTTCCCGCGTGCTCACGGGTGCGGGAGATGATGTCCCACATCATGACCTCCGGGCCGCAAAGATAGATCTGGCTGAACCCCGCCAGGTCCAGCTCCTTCAAGCCCTCCGCAACGCGCCCTTTGATGCCCGCCGAGCCGTCATCGGTGGTAATAACCAGATCGCCCAGCGCCTCCAGCCGGTCTTGAAGGATGAGGTCTTCCGAGCAGCGGAAGCCTGCCAGCGATGTGACGCGAATGCCCGCCCTCTTGGCCTGCTCGCCCAGGAACGCCAGCGGTGCCGTCCCCACCCCGCCGCCGACGAGCAGGATGCTCTCGCCCCGCAGGACGAAGCCGTTCCCCAGTGGGCCGCGTAGACCTATGCTGCTCCCGGCTCCCATCTTGAAGAGCGCCTGCGTGGCTTCGCCCACGGATTGAACGGTTATGGTGTCGGGCCCGGAGAAGCTCATGGGCACCTCGTCCACACCCCGAATCCAGACCATGACATACTGCCCCGGAGCCGGGTCCAGTTTCTTGTCCAGCCGGAAGGTGCGAATCAATGGCGCTTCCGAGTGCACTTCCTGAATGATGCAATTCATAGGTCTCATTCTAGCGCCTCCCGGCCATGCCGCGCAGGTCTTCGGGCGTCAGCGATTTTCTCTCCAGGTACCGGGCAAGGCCGGTTGTGATTTCCTCAAAGATGCCGTAGCCCTTCTGCAGAGCCGTGCCGATTTGCACTGCACCGGCCCCGGCCATTATCATCTCCACCGCATCCTCCCAACACGAGACGCCGCCCACGCCGATCACCGGGATCTCCAGACGCATGGCTAGGTCGTAGACGGCACGAACGGCCACAGGCTTGATGGCCGGGCCGGATAGGCCGCCGAAGCGGTTTCCCAGGATCGGATAGCCGGTCTCGATATCGATGGCCATAGCCTTCAGGGTGTTGATGGCCACGACGGCATCTGCACCGCCCCGCTGCGCCGCCAATCCCAGCTCGACGATATCCGCCGTGTTCGGGGTCAGCTTGACCCAGACCGGCGCATCCGCTGCAGCCTTCACGGCTCCGGTCACTGATTCTACCAGATCGGGATAGCGGCCCAGCTCTGCGCCGTATTTCTCGGCATGGGGGCAGGAGAGGTTCAACTCGAAGGCATCGGCCTTCAGGCCGCGGGCAATTCCGGCGAACTCCTCGGCGCTGGAGCCGAAGATGCTGGCCACCACCGGCACACCGCCCGTTTTGGCGAAATCGATCTCTTCCTGGAATTCCTTGTAAGAGGGATTGGGCAGGCCCATAGCGTTCAATAGGCCGCATTCCACGTGCACGATGGTCGGGCCGTGGTGGCCTTCGCGGGGGACTGAGCCCAGAGACTTGGTGACCACGCCGCCCGCGCCCGCGAGCGCAGCGCGCCGCAGTGAGGCTCCCGTGGTGCCCAGGATACCCGCGGCCAGCATGATGGGATTTTTCAGCGTCAGGCCGCCGGCATGGACGGTTAGGGATGGCATGAAGGGAAATGATAGCCGTTACATATTAAAAAGAATTGTCGCATAAGATGAATGCGCCCTGATTCAGGGAATGTCTATTCCTTCGCATTTCAAGGAAGTGCATTTAGAGAGTTTATTATTTTATCACGTTCGCCGGCTACAACGCTTGCTCAATTATCCGGGCGGCATTGCGGCGGCACCACCATGAGAATGCACGCGCTCGCCAGCAAAAAGAATGCGCCGAGGTAGGCGAACACCAGGAAGAAGTTGTCGCCCGTCCTGTCCAGCAGGTAGCCGGAAAGTGTGGGTCCGAGAGGCCCGGCCACGAATCCGTAGGCTGCAAAGGTCAGGCCGAAGATGGCTCCAAAGTGCCGCAGGCCGAAACAGTCCGCCACCAGCGGCGCTGATACGGAAAAGAGGGTTCCGAAAGCAAATCCCACCACCGCAGCCAGAAAAGCGCAGGCGACCAGGCTTTTTGCGAAGGGCAGGGCAAAGTAGGCAAGCCCTGCCGCCAGAAAAGCCGCGCTCATGATCCGGTTTCGCCCAAATCTGTCGGATAGGATGCCGCTTATGATACGGCCCGAGCCGTTGGTGAGATTAAAGGCCGTGAGCAAGAGGATGGCCGATTCCAGGCCGAATCCCCGGAAGAGGCCGTAACTTGTCGCCAGGATGGACATGGAGACTCCCGCCGCTCCGGCTAAAGTCCAGGTGATCCAGAGGAACCAGAAGCTCCTGGTGTGCAGGCTCTCTCCAGGCGTAAGAGACCTCTTCAGCAGATCCTCAAGTCTCTTTGTGCCTGCCGTCTCTCTTTCCAAATTCCGATCGCGCGTCGAATCCCTTGCCTCCGCCCTTGGTGCGCAGGCAAAATATGCCCCGGCAAAGCCGAATACCAGCGTCAGGAAAGCGATGACGAGATTCATGGATAAGTACCCCAGCACGACGAGCATCTTTCCAAAGAGCGGAGACATGACTGCCGCAGACAGGCCGAATACCATGCTCACCGTCCCCGCCACCAGGCCCTTCTTTTGCGGATACCACCATTGCACCACGGTCAGTGCCGGGACGTAGACAAAGCTGGATGCGAGGCCGTTGAGAAAAGCCCAGGCATAGACCATGTAAATGGAAGAGGCATAAGCCGCCACCACGGAAGAGAATGCGGTAAATGCGATCCCCAGGAAGATCATTTTGCGAGGTCCGTATTGCTCCTGCCAGCGCCCCGCCAGGAACATGAAAGCGCCCACCGCGGCAAGCATGAAGAAGATGACAAGGCCGGTGGCCGCCCTCCCCACATGGAACATTTCCTGCCAGGCCGGGGCCATCACTCCCGGAAAGCCGAAGGTGAGAGCGCCCGGCCAGAAGATGGCCACACAGCAACCCAAGACGACCGGAAGGCCGGAAGCATTTCTATCCAATCCAATAACCTCTGGCCAATATCAGCTCTATGGACTTCAATTGCAGAGTGTTCGCGTCTGCTTGCCGCCAACGCATGATGCAAGCTAGCATGAGTCATACTTATTGGATTCGCTTGGATTAGCTTTGAGTTGGCATATATATAAACATAAGAAAAATAAAGTAAAGAAATTGAAATAGATGAGAAAAAATATAGCGGAAAAAAAAAAACGCCCGACTATTTGCTGCCGGATAGCTCCGGATAAACGAAGGTCCTTCCCTCCGGCATATCCAGGCCGAGCCGCTTCAGATATTCCGTGTGAACACTCACGGGATCAAGATCAGCTTCCGGATGCAGCAGCTTGGCGAGATATGTGGCACCAACTTCCTGATTCAGGCCATTCATAACCGACCAATCGATCACGAAGATCTTCCCCGACTTCACGGCAGGAAGGCCGCCGGCACCAGCCCTGGCCAAAACCTCATTTCTTACCGCTTCCAGCTTCACAGTGTCCTTGGATGGCGACTGTTCCCAGCCCATCTGTGTCTGGCCGGATGGTTGCGTCTGCCGAACTATGATGGCTTCCGGACTTTGGGTAAGAATCCATTCCCAGGTTACCTTGGGATAAGCTTCATTGAGGTCTTTGGCAATATTGAAACCGTTCGCTTCTCTCAGCACGCCATCAAATCCGGAGCCTACGCCGAGGGTTGATAGTGCGCCGATTCCGCCGGTTGAACTCCACTCCACGTAAACCTTGGGCTTGTTTAATCCGGCAACGGCATTGGCCACCTTCTCGCTCTGCTCATTATGCCAGCTCAGGAAGTCCTCTGCTTCAGCCTCTTTCCCAAGGATTTTGCCGAGCAGCTCGACCTCTTTGGTCATATTCTCGGGCTGGTAGAAATCCAAGCCGATTGCATTGATATTTTCAAAAGAGGACAATCCTTTCTGCACTGCCGCAATGCCGTAGGATTTGCCGGGATAGCTGTACCCGATGATGATTATATTGGGAACAATTTTATCCTCTCCCCCTTTCGCGATCTCTCCGATCATCTCATAGTCAAGAGCATTCCATTTTCCAACGCTCTGCTTCTTCTTCAGCTCAGGGAAGTAATACCCCTGATTCTTGATCGACTCAGAGATGCCCACGACCTTGTCTGCTGCACCAAGCATGACTACCGCAGATGCTGCATCCGAGTTTGTGACGATAATGCGCTCCACGGGCATTTGCAGCGTGACCTCCCGACCGGCGGAATCGGTTATGGTCATCGGATAGTCGGCGCCCAATGCTGCGATAGAGCTTAAAGAGACCAGCAACGCGAGCAGGATTATTGCCGGAATGGAAATTTTAGCGCGATTCAAATCAATCCCTCATTCATCTAGTTTTAATATATCTTTGATCATCGTACGTAGTTATTAAAATCATTTTTGGTTGTAGTGTTATTAATGACATTTATTCAAACCGAAGCACAACTAATTTTATATATAATCAAAATTGTTAATAAGTAATATATTTACTAGTGTGAATCGGTTGAGAATAGCGATATCTATTGAGCCTTCAAGACGCGCGCTGCAAAAAGTAGTGCCCTTGATCCGGTTCAGAGTTTTCCGATCAGGGCTTATATGTTAGGGCTTGCACGTATCACGTATCAGCTCATGGCTTGTACTGGTATTTCTCCGTCGGGAACTGGGCCATGGTGGTGTTCCACTTTGGTTGGAATGTGGAGATGGACGAATTTCTGCAGGTGCAGTCGAAGATGCCCTTCTGGCTGGCGTACTGTTTATCGAAGAACCGGGAAGGAAGATCGAAGAATCCGCCGCTGCAGCAGGGCAGCCAGTCCTCGGCCCATGTCGGCGCGGATTTTGTAATATCTATCTTCATCGTCTTTTGCACCTGGAAGTCGCCGATATAATCGGTTTCGATGTCAATTATGGGGGACTTCCAGCCTTCCTTATTCTTGTATTTTGGAATCTGCCCTTTGGCAATGGGATGGGCGAGAAGCTCGCCGACATGAAGCGTACCCTGAGTTATGTCATCATCGGTCTTCATGCTTATGGAGCCTTTTCCAGCGGCTGTCGCCGTTGGTGCGGTGCAGTTCATGTCTATTGCTATGTCACCTTTAACCGCTCTCGCGTACTCTATCTGGCGATGCATGGATGCCTCTTCCTGATAGCTCTTGGCCTCATTCTTGTCCTTGATCAATGAGTTGTAGATCACAGGATGAGCCGCATAGTAGCCGGTTCCATAGGCAAAGATGGTCGGGGACTGCACATTGTCGTACTGCCGGGTGTAAGTAATGGCGCTACTGGCACCGGGATCGGCCCGAACAAACTCCTCCTTTGTGTAGTCAATATAATAAATATAGCTGCCCCATCCGGTTTTCTGCTCATCATACAGGATGTCGGCAAAGTCCATATTGCCGCTGCCATGTGAATACTCCAGCATGGATAGGTTGTTGGTGTTTACATTCATGTACTCCATTATATATCCCGTGCCGGTCACATCGCTCGTGACGTCATTTTTGTGCTTTACGGCTTCGATGCCGGGATTATAGTCGAAATTCCCGGCAAACGCAGAGCCGATGATCATTAGAATCAGAAGCATTACTGATCCCATTCTAGTAGCAAGATGTCCCATTTCAATCCCTCATCTGTGTTTACAGATACAATGGGACGGAATTGCACATAGTAATATTTAATTCTTTTCAGGTATGAGTATATATTAAAAATTTCTTAGAGCTATATTTTAATGCTAATCTAGTGATAATCTTGCTATTTTTTATACAGAACAGATAGATTTATATGTTAAAAGGCCATACTTGTTTTCATACTCCATCAGGCGAATACAACAGATGCGCGGGGGGAGGCGCATCTGTTGCTCACAGCCTTGGTTGATATCGAAAGCGAATCAATCAATCTTAATTTGGCAGTCTCATTTGGCGATCTTAATTCGGCGATCGTTTTTGGAAATCTTTGATGGAATTTACAGAATGCAATTAAACATGCTATTCATTTAGTGCTACTGCTGGAAAAAAAGAATACAACAGAACAAATATGCAACAATAATCAAGTTATGACAATACCTAAATGTGAGGATCAAGCCCCTGGAGTCTGAATTTGAAATCATCGGGCAGAATCGAAAAAATTGCCTAATTCGTGAGAAAAAAGAAATCAAGCCCCGAAACCGGGGCTTGAGGGCTTATTGTGGTTTTGGGTTACTGCAAACTTCAGGGAACCAGCGAGTCCAAAACCCGCTCGGCTTCCTCGCGGCGTGCTTCCATCACGTAAGGAATGCCGGAGACGTAGGCCGCTTCCTCGGTGAGGGCCATGAGGTCGTCGCGGGAGATGGTGGACAGGCGGAAGTTGCGGCTTCCGGCCATGAGCTGCTGCATTCCGGTCTTGAACTTCTGGCCGTAGGTGTAGATGGCGATGGCACCCATGGGGATGTCCTTGAAGTCGTTGCCGAATCTTGCCTTCAACTCCTCGTAGGCTACGAAGATCTCCTCGGGCTTGCTGCCGAACTTGGAGACGTTCTTGGGCAGATCGCCCTTGGCCAGCCAGTCCTGGATGTTCTTGCCGACCATGCCTGGGATCATGAGGGACCGGCCCATGCAGACCGCCTTGAAGTAGGGGCTGCCCATAGCCAGAGCCTTGTAGACGCCGTCCTCGGTCGAGAATCCACCGGCCATGGCCAGATCGGGAACGCGCAGGCCGCGATTGGTAAGCTTGTTGGCAAACTCGATGGCCAGGGACTGCAGGTAGAAGGTGGGGATGCCCCATTCGTTCATCATAGGCCAGGGGCTCATGCCTGTGCCGCCCGGTGCGCCGTCGATGGTGAGCAGATCCAGCTTTGCCTCAGCGCCGTAGCGCAGGGCCATAGCCAGCTCGACCATGGAATAAGCGCCGGTCTTAAGGGTGATGCGCTTGAATCCGAGGTCCCGGAGCCTGTCGATCTCGGCCATGAAGCCGTCGTAGGTGACAAATCCCAGGCGGGAATGCCGCTCGAATTCCTTGATGGCTCCGGCCTTGAAGGCTGCCTGTATTTCGGGAAGGGTGGGATCGGGAGAAACGACATAGCCGCGCTTCTTAAGCTCCAGGGCCCTCTCCAGTGTCTTCACCTTGATCTCGCCGCCGATGCATTTTGCGCCCTGGCCCCACTTCAGCTCAATGGTCTCCAGGTTGTGTTTGGACGAGACGTACTCAGCCACACCGAGACGGGTGTCCTCCACGTTCATCTGAACCAGGATCTCGCCGAAGCCGTTGTAGAACTTCTTGTAGGTGTTGATCCTGCGATCCATCTCGGGGGACTTGGCGACCTTGCCCTTGCTGTCTCTCTCCAGGCCCGGGTCAATTCCGCAGACGTTCTCGCCGCAGACGAGAGTGATGCCGGCGATGGCTGCGCCGATGGCGAAGTGCTCCCAGTTCTTGCGGGCGATCTCCGTAGAGCCGAGAGCGCCGGTGAAGATGGGCACCTGCATCTTTACCTTCTTGGACCAGCCGTATTCGGTTACGGTATCAACATTGGGGAAGAGCGCCGTGTCCGGCCCTGCCTCTACTCCCTCGGGCAGGCCGTCTGCGCCCATAGCGTATCCCTGAATGCTGAGATGAGAGTAATCAATGGGATAATCCTTGTCTGCTCCTGCCGTGATCTCTCCGAAGGGTCCGGGATAAAGCACTTCTCGGCCTCGGAAAGAAGCCAGCCATGTCTCGCATCCTCCCCGGCATCCGTCTAGGCAGTCAGAACAAAGCCCCGACATGGGGACGACACTTCGCGAGCGGTTAAAAGTTCCAGTGGCGGCACTGGCATTTGGTCTTCTCAGATTCATTGATCTCCACCCTTGCATAATATTACTACAGACCGGGCATCGACCGGGGCCTGATAAACGGCAGAATAACGATTCGGTGCATGATTCAAAGACTCTTGCGCCGACCGATCTGCTTGCAGGGACTATTGCTTAAGGCCGATCTCTTCCATTGGTCTGGCACCAGGTGGCTTCCTATTTGCCGCTATAAATACGTTTTCATAAAAGATCATAATTGTTATGAACAGCCCAGCCGGAAGACTCTGTCCGGCGACAAATGCCTTCCGCCTAGATCAATAAATCTCTTTTCATAAAGCTTCATAATTCTTATGAAATGAGGAAGGAAAAGCTTTTCCGGTAAGGATGCCGGACTAAAACCGAGATGACGAATCTCATTTCATCGAGTTGGGGAACCAAGCAGAGACGATTGCTTTAATATTGCATTGAAGAGAGATAAAAGAGCAAAGAGCAGAAGATCAAAGAGAGATTATATCGATTCGCTATATTTCATCAATAGCAGGCAAGAGCAGAAAGACCAGATAGAGGCGAGAGTGGGAAGAGCTGGAGACAGAGATGATAGCAATAGTCAACTACGGCATGGGCAACCTGTTCAGCATTTATAACGCCCTGGATCGGGTCGGAGCCGGCCCGAAGATCATTGCCGATCCAAAGGACCTGGCAGGAGCGGACGGCATTGTGGTTCCCGGCGTTGGTGCCTTTGGGAGCTGCATGGATCAGCTATCCGGATTCGAGGGCGTTCTACGCAAAGCGTTTGACGACGGAGTTCCGATGTTCGGCATCTGCATCGGTATGCAGGTGCTCTTCGAAGAGAGCGAGGAAAGCCCCGGAGCGCAGGGGCTTGGCTGGATCGAGGGGAAGGTAGTGCGCCTGCCGGATGGTGTCATGATACCCCAGATGGGCTGGAATAGCCTTGCCATCAAGCGGCCCGTGCAGATGTTTGAGGGCATCTCGGAAGGAGACATGTTCTACTTTGTGCACTCTTACTACGGCCTGCCAAAGGACCGCTCGGTGATCGCCGCCACCACGGAGCACGGAGTGGAAGTCACAGCCGCCGTGGTCAAGAACAACCTATTCGCCACGCAATTTCACCCGGAAAAGTCGGGAGCGAAAGGCCTGAAAATACTTGAAAACTTTGTGAGGTCCACGCGATGTTAGCCAGAAGGATCATTCCATGTCTGGACTGCGACCTACAGGTGCCGGGAGGTCGCGTCGTCAAGGGCATAGAGTTCAAGCAGATCAGATATGCCGGAATTCCCTGGGAGCTGGCCGGGAAATACTACGAGGACGGCGCGGACGAGATCGTCTTCCTGGATATCACGGCATCTCATGAGCGGCGCGAGACCATGACCAGTGTCATCAAAAAAACCTCTGAGTCGGTCTTCGTGCCCCTGGCCGTGGGCGGCGGAATTCGAAGCGTGGAGGAGGCAAGAGAGGTCTTCAACGCCGGGGCCGACAAGATCACGGTTAACACCTCTGCCCTGAAGCGCCCGGAGCTGATATCGGAGATCGCGGACAAGTATGGAAATCAGGCCGTCGTGCTGGCCATCGATGCCAAGAGGCGCAACACTCCGGAAGAGGGCCGAGAGATTGTGCAGACTCCGGAGGGACCCTGCTGGTTTGAGTGCTCCTTTTACGGAGGCCGCGAGTTCACCGGAATCGACGCCATCGCCTGGGCCAGGAAAGCCGTGTCCCTCGGAGCGGGCGAGATCCTGCTCACCAGTATGGACCGGGACGGGACCTACGACGGATTCGACATACCGCTCACAGACGCGGTCTCCAAGAGGGTGAGGGTGCCGGTCATCGCCTCGGGCGGATGCGCCAGCCCGGAGCATATGCTGGAGGTCTTCCAGAAGACCGATGCCTCGGCGGCGCTCGCTGCGAGCATCTTCCACTTCGGCGAGTACAACATCGCGGATGTGAAGAGATTCCTGAAAGAGCGGGGAGTGAACGTCCGGGTTTGAAGCCGAGACATCCCAGCGCCAGATTTATTGCAGCGGCCAAGGATGCGTCAGCGGAGAGTGGATTGATAGACCTTGCCAAAGCTCCCTGCAATCAGCCTCTGCAAGTCCTGGCGGTGGGCGACGAAGGTTCATGGGAGAAGAAGTTCGAATCCCTTGGGATACGAAAAGGAAGGCGAATACGAAAGATAGCCTGCCAGCCGTTCGGCGGTCCGGTGGTGATCGAGGTCAACGGCTCGAAGATTTCATTGGGCCAGAAGATCGCATCAAAAATAGAGGTAGAGGTTATTGCACCATCCACCCCGTGAGAATTTAGTCCCCCGCTCTCCTCCCGCTCCGGGTCTAGTTTAAAAGTGCAATTAATCGGCTTTTTTTGCCGATATAAGCATATTTATGTTGATATGAGCTGCTTGAGCCTCTGGATGCTCTCCATGGCCTGAGCGGACTCGTGCATCTTCTCCTCCTCGAAATGCTTGATGATTTCATCGATGCTGGCCCGCAGCGAGTAGACCTTCATCGGTCTGCCCTTGCCCTCGCGTTTGATCTCCTTCTCCTCGATCCAGCTGTTGTCGCGCAGGGTGCGCATGGCAATGCTTACCTCGGGCTGGCGAAGGTCGGAGCCCATCTCAATCTCGCGGGATGAGGCTTCATCCACATTAGCGAGGAATGTGATTAGAGTTGAAACGTTACGCGGCACGCCCAGGGATCGAAGCGTCTCGACAAATTCCATATCCTTGTCGTCCAGGATCTTTACGGTGGACTCTCTCATAATCGTCACCATATTTTTCTGCCCACAATAACTTAATGATATAAATAATTTGTTTTGAAAGGCAATGGCTATTAAATTTACTAAATTAGACTAATACTTTAGATAATAAGTCAAAATGCAATCGACATTTACAGTTAGATGATTTATGATGCCTTGCACTTCGTTTTTAGGAATTTATATTTATAATGATTTCCAGAGTTAAAAAAATCCGGCTGATGATATGCGATATTTTCGAGAGCATTTTTCCGGCAGTTATCTTGAATTGAAGTTTTAAAATTAATCTGGAGAGAATAATATTCTATTGAATCGTAAATTTTTTTAGTGAGAAAAAATAATTAAATCGTTCTTTTCCCGCAAAAGGCCAAAAAGAAGAAAGGCCCAACAAAGATATATTTCCGCCAGTCGATAGCAATATTATGATAAGCATCGAGGTCCGAGAAAAGGATCTCAGTGAGCTGACCAAGACGACCGTGCCTAACCTTCCGGGCTCGTTCTTCGCCGGCACCAGTCCGCTCTTGAAGCCCTTTATGAATAAGATGGAGGAGCTGCTTCCCCCGGAGAGCCAAGGACGCGGCGGCAGCTATGTTCTCTCCGCGCTGCGCACCCACATCGACGAGGTGCAATCGGACCAGAACCAGATCCTCGTCAAGAGCGGCGACAGAGCGGTAGAAGTTCATCGCGAGGAGCTGGGGGCGCTCATGGGCGAGCGCTACCCCACCACGGATCACCACCTCCTGAACCTCCCCGGCCTTCTGTTCCTGCAGAGCGGCCCGGCACTTCAGACCGCCTGCGCCATGATACTGCGCCGGAAGCACAAGCTTCGCATCCCCGACGGGCGCAGGACGCTGCGCTATATTTTCCATATGGGCGTGGCCTCCATCGATGCCAACGGCGAGAGAATAATCGTAAACTTCGATCCGGAGAGGCTGCCCAAAAAGCCGGATGGAACATGTGTGCTGGAATAGATTGACGAAGGTTGACCGACGAGGTTGACGAAGATTGACAAAGATTGACGACGGCTGACCGACGACGGCAAATTAACGATAGTGGACTGACAAATGACGGAAACAGTCGCAAATCCATCAGAAGAGCGCACCATCGGCATCATCGGCTGCGGTCACCTGGGCAGGAGTCTGGCTCGCGGGCTAATCGACAGCGGTTTTCTCCAAGAAGGGCTGTTAGTGTCACACGGCGGCAGCCCCGCCACTCTGGAAGAGATAAGGAAGGCGGGACTGCACAGGAATCTCTCCGCTAACCGGGAGATTTGCAGGCGAGCAGATATCATAATTCTGGCCGTCCGGCCCCAATCGTTCCAGACACTTGAGGAGCTTTCCATTCCGTCAGGCACGCTGGCCGTCTCCTGCATGGCCGGAGTTGGCACCGCCGCCCTGAAGGCAAAATTAGGAATCGATTGCGTGCGCATAATGCCCAGCGGCCCGGACACCATCGCCGCCGGGAAAGGCATCGCGGCAATCTATCCAAAAAACGACGAAGTCGCCGCCCTGCTCTCCGGCATGGGGCTGAAGGTTTTTTGCCTGGACGATGAGGAGATGATGCACAGCTTCACCGCGGGAGTGTGCCTCACCGCTGCGCTGCTGGTCGTGAGGAAAAAAGGGCTGGACGCAAAGCCTGCCGTTGAGGCCATCAAGCAAGATTTTCTGCCCTTTGAAGAGATTTACGCTTGGGCTTTGGATGCTCTGCCAAACCTCGGCTCGGATGAGGAAGAGGAGAAATACATCAACCGGATGTGCACCAAAGGCGGGATCACCGAGGCCATTGTGCAGAGCCTCTACCGCGGAAGCTCGCTCCTGGAGGCGCTGGAAAACGGCATGAAAAGGAGCAAGGAAATCTCGGCAGGGCGATGATTCTTTGAATCCGTCTATTTTTCTCGGATCGAGATTTCGTAATTCCTGCCGCAGACGGTCTTCACCTGGCGCAAGGAAGAGACGGAAAAAGTAGTTCAATACGAAAGCCAAACAATCACGTCATGAAGGCAGCGGCGGAGATTGTTAAGGTCGATCTTGGCGAAGAGTTTCGGGTTTGTCCCAAGTGCGGCTACGAGCTGGGATTTCACTGCTCATTCCTGCGTGCGGATGAGGGCTACAGGATCATATTGATCTGCCCGGAGTGCGGGGCGAGGTATGATGCGGGATGGAGGATGTAAAGTCGAATCTTGTATTATTCGAGGATCGGTCGTGCATTCTCACATAAAGGGCCAAAAATGAAGGGCTAAACGCTTCGTGCTGCGATTCGGCTCTCGATATCATTGCACCGCGCCCGGTCACTTAACCCAATGCAGCACATTTCGCACAACGGACCAGCGCGGCCCGGATTGATCGACATTCTTGCCAAGTATCCAATAATCATACTTCTTATCGAGGCTCCCGTAATCATTTTCCATTTTGAGCCAGTAGTTCAGAAGCATGAGATAGGTATCGCTGCTGTTTTTTGCAATAGGATATGCGTACATCGCCTGGAACGAATCATTGGGCTCAAATATGGCAACGTCGTAGAAGGGGAATAGAAGCGTCATGGCGTAGCCTTCTTCCGCAGTGATAAATAAGGCGTCCGCAATCCCTTTTGTAAAGAAATCCTCTGAGTCGTCGATTTTCACAATCTCAGCTCTGGGAAACAGCTCAGGTGCAATTTTATTCAGGGCCGTATTGTTGAGGACAGCGATTTTGAGGTGCTGCATCCGTTGCACATTCTCCAGCCACAGGAAATCCTTCTTCTTCTCATCAGGAACTACGAAAGCCATGTGCACCGAGATGTACGCATTTGTGAAAATCATCTCTTCAAGCCTATCCGATGTTACCATAATCGAAGACATGACGATATCGCAGAGATTCTGATTGAGCGACGAGGAAATGATGTCGCCTGTTATCGGGACAAACTCGATTCTGGAGACGTTCATGAAACCGGCCAGCTCATAGGCCATCTGCACGTCGTATCCTACCAATTCCCCTTTTCCGTTAAAGAAGACAAAAGGAATGCAGTTGCTGTTGTAGCCGACTCTCAAGAAGCCTCGTTTCTTTATCTGCTGGATATTATCCAGATTAACCGAAGACGGCCGATCGAAAGGACGAACATCTTCCATTGTTTTATAAACCCTAGCGTGAATACTATCTTCTGCGTTCTTGCCGTCTGAATCCAGGGGAAAGCTGATATTGGCGATCAGATCGCTCCCGTGGTAAGTATTGCCGAGCATCTGGGAAAATCCCATTCGCAGTCCAATGATCAGGAGAAGAACTAACAGGAGAATGAATGCGGAGGAGAAGATCACCTTTTTCCATTCCAGCCTGTATCTATTAGTAAGAAGAGCGATGCTGATAACTGAAAACGAAAAGATGGACATGGCGGACAGTGATGCGATAAAGCATTGCCTCAAAATTCCGGAGCTGATGTAAATGTCATACGCATCCGACGGAAGGTGCATCAGGCTCAAGAGAGATATTACTGTAACCTTGGATGAGCCGAAGAAGCTTGGAATCCCTACGGTAATGAGCTGTATCTGCTCCGAAAGGCTCAGAGGATTCTTATAAAGCCAGGCCACGAATAATATGAATAGAAATGGCGCAAAAGCGCCGAGCAAGGGAAAGGTATAGGCGATAGGCACAAGGACTTTGCAGTATGACTTAATTGTATCCGTCTCTGCGTCCTCATCGATATGCTTGGCGTTGCCGTCGCCGTCTTGTTTCTCCTTTTGTTGCTTTTCGTGTCTCTTTTGGAAACCGTCATCTCGGTCGTTTGCAGATCCATTTGCAGACCCGCTTGTCAGTCCATTTGTCGATTCTTTTACAAATCCGTTTGTAGATCCGTTTCCAATGCATGACTTATGCGTCTCGATGTCGCATTCAAACTTTTTCGAGAATAGTTCCCTCACGCTTTCTGCAATCAGCGGTAGAGTAACGAATTCGGTGCCTGTGGAAAATCCGAGAAGCATCGCCTTGGAGGCGGCAGAGACAATCTCACGGTAGCTGAAGGTCGTGATGCAGGTTATCAGAAGCGGCAGGACGACGAGCCCTAGCAGAACGGACAATGCGGCCAGGGTTATCAGGAAGACCTGAAGCTCCAAGAAGCTCTCAAAGGTCATGCTCCCGAATGTCTGGGCAGTTATTATAAAAACGCCGAGGGGAAATGTCTTGGCCAGAAAGCCGGTAATGCGGGTCAGCGCAGCCAAAAAAACATTCAGTGAGTTCAATATCGATTTGCTCTTTTCATCCATCATCAGAGCAAAGCCCAAGCACAGACAGAAGACCACAATGGCCGGCAAGAATCCTTCGGACAACGACCGAAAGGGATTCGAGGGTATAAAAAGATCAATCATGTTGAGATCTTCCGTCTCGGTAAGGCTCTGAGTGCTGAAGAAAAATGCCTTCTCAATATTTGGAAAAGCCATTTGCATGGAGAAATACATGCAAACGCCGATGGACCAGAATATAAGCAAGACCAGGCCGGCCTTGGCAGCGATACTCTTGGCATCGTCTTTTTTCAAGCTTCCGATGCCTGCGATCAGGGACAGTACAACGGACGGCAGTATGGTTATCTGCCAAATCTTAATGAAGATCTCGCCGATGGGCGTCAGAACGCTGCATAAATCACCGAAGATCAGAGCGACTAGAATGCCGAAGATAAAACCCAGCAGAATCCAATGGGTCAAGCTCAATTGCGGCAGTTTCAGTTAAGATCTCCTCCAAAGCATCGGGGGCAGATTATCAGAACGGATTATCGGTAGGCAAGTCATATTCTACAGAAAGACTTCTCTTGGCGCACTGATGGACAATTCATACGACTCATCTCATAATTCATCCCATGACTGCATGCATTCTAAATATTTCAAGTTTGTTAATGTACTAAAAATCCTCGAAAACACTCTTTCGAGCGGATGAACAGTAAAAGGAAATGCTGATATTCCAAGAAAGCTGTATGATGTGCAATTCCATATTTGAGCAAAGAAATCATAATCAGAAAGCGAAAAAAGATTGATCAGATATTGATCTGACTCAATGGAGGATCGATATGGACGAAGACATCAAGAAATTAGCCCAAAGCCTCAAGACCTTCACTCCTCAAATGGTGGAGCCGCCTTATTGCGGATTTCCCACCTTCTTCGCAGCGCCCTTTCAGGAAACGGCAAAGGACCTGGACATCGCCCTGGTCGGCGTGCCCTTTGATTTGGGCGTGACCAACCGCAGCGGTGCACGCCACGGCCCGCGAGAGATTCGCAATCAATCCCGGCTGGTGGGCATCTATAATCATCAGAGCCGGATGACGCCATTTGCGGCAAACCGCGTGGCGGATGTGGGCGACGTGCCATTTCATACCGCTTACCACCTGGAAGACGCCCTCTCGGATATCGAGCAATTTTATGATAAAATCGCCTCGGCGAATGCTATTCCCATAACAGCAGGCGGCGACCACTCCATAACCTATCCTATCCTCAAAACCCTTCGGAGGAAGGAGAAGATCGGCCTCATTCACTTCGATTCCCATTGCGACACATCGCCGCCGCTTCACGGCAGCGGCTTTCAGCACGGCTGCCCTATGCGAAATGCCGTGCAGGCGGGACTGGTTGACCCGGGCAGGTCCGTGCAGATAGGCATTCGCGGCTCAGCGGAGTTGATCTGGCAGTTCTCTTATGATTGCGGCATGAGAGTGATACACATTGAGGAGTTTTATGAGCTGGGCTGGAGAAAAATTCTCTCAGAGGTCCTGGAACGGGTGGGCGACGGGCCGGTTTACGTCTCCTTTGACATCGACTGCCTGGACCCGGCCTATGCTCCCGGAACGGGAACGCCGGTGGTCGGAGGCATGACATCCTTTGAGGCCCAGCAGATGCTGCGAGGGCTGAAAGGTCTGAACGTCATCGGCGGCGATGTGGTGGAAGTGGCACCGCCCTTTGACCCAAGCGGCATTACAGCTCTTGCCGGGGCGACGATGATGTTTGAGATCCTGTGCCTGGCTGCACTGGTCATCTGCCCTGGAAGAAATGCGAAGCCAAAATAAGGATCAGCAAAAAATACGTGATCGGTAAACGAAATAATTCTTCGCGGGGCTCAGCAGGAAGCAGCAGGTGCGAAATCCTGATCCAGCTCAATTTTAATGCGCATAGCATCCAGAAATTTTTTGCTTCTTGCCGCATCAGAGACATCTTGCGCATTAACTGCCCTTCCAGTAGCGATATATATTTTGATGCACTCCCAAATCATTTTAATGTCGCGCGGCATCTTAATGCACCTGGGCAAAGAGTGCGCTCCTCTGTCCATAGCCATTCTGCATCCGCCACCAGTCTCAACTCTATTGGCGCATCTCAAATTGCAGAAAGCCACCGTTCGGAGAAGCACTTTTCCGATGTCGATCGTGTGCGGGGGATCGGAGATACTCCGAGAATACACGGCGGCAGCCATAGCAAAAGAAGACAGGTTCTCAATTGTCCCCGCCGACCACTTCGTCTTCAAATAGTTCAATATCCTTGGATTGATCTCAATCCTGGCCTGTTCTACAAGGTCGCGATAGCCTCTGGCGGTGGGCGTCAGCGAGGTCGGATCAAATTCAAACTCCCTGCCGGTCGCCCGGCTGTCTATCAGCCTCCTAAAATGAGTTCCATTTCTTCCGGCATGCTCATCCATTGTACTCCTATCAAAATTAGAGAGGTGATCGCAGCAATGTATCGGCGCAGGATCTGGTTATATGTCCATATCGTGTATGAAGTTTCTTATGCGCTTCCCCGTCGCTTCCACAGCTTCAAGCGCCCATCCTCTGCATCAGTTCGTGATCCAGTTTGCTTGAAGCCGTTCTTTTCCAGTACTCTTTGCGAAGCGATATTTTCGATTGCAGTCTCTGCGGTCACGGCATCAATTTGACCGGTGCAAAACGCCTCTTGCAGCATCAGGGCGACACCGGCGGTGGCAAAGCCTCTGCCCGCGAATTCATCAGCCACGCCGTAGCCGATCTCCACTTCTCCATTGCAGGGAGAGCCTTTGAAGCACGCCGATCCGATCATCCGGCCCGAGCCGATATGGCAGAAGACGCGGGGAGCACACCAGAACCATTCTTCACCGCGTTTCTGCCGATCTAGTGCGCCCGCAGAAACCACACCTGGAATCAAATCAGGCACAGCAGGGACAAATCCTCGCAGGCGTCCGAGGTATCCCAGGGCATCGATATCGGAAAGTTCGGCCTGCGTGAGCACTATTCGCGTAATCTCATTTATTTGTGCAATCTCATTTTGGCTCATATGCAGATTCGCCGGATCGCCCTGATCGTCCTATTTCTCCATCGCCTTCTTTCTCAACTCAGGAGGCATCTTCTCCAGAGCGTACCGCAGCGCAGTCCTGGGCATCCTGTCCTTTCTCGCCATGATGTAATCGAAAGTCTCCGCCTGATGCGCTTTGCTCGCTTCCTTGAGCATCCAGCCGTAGCCCTTCTGCACCAGGTCGTCCTTATCAAGGAGCAGGATCTCCGAGATCTCAAAGACGTCTTCCAGGAACATCCCTTTTCGTGCGGGAAGGATCAGAGTCACAGCCGATGCCCGTCGCATCCAGCGATTGTCGGAGACCGCCCAGTCCTTCAGATTCCTGAGAAATTCGGGATACATCTCCACGAATGCACCGATGGTATGGTTGCAGAGCGTGTCGCATTTGGCCCAATTGTCGACATACTGCAAAATCCATCTCTCGAATACTATGAAGTCGGAGGGCTCGTATTTCTTTCGGAGCAAATAGGACCATTCAAAGGCTATGAACGCTTCCTCGCCAAAGCCGGTCTCCAGGAGATTCTCGCAGAGGGTGAAGATCTCCGCCTTATCTTTGCCCTTGATCTTCCGGAAGTATTTGGTGGCGATTTTCCGAACCTGCGCCGACTTCACCCCGTGAAACTTGACCTCCTCCTTGAAGAAGCGCTGCGCGCTGTCCCGGGTCTTTTCATCGATATTTATGACCAGCTCTTTCCTCATCTCTGCCAAAATATCCGCAGCCGTTATTGCCATTAATCTCCTCCGTGACTTGACTTTGAGAGCTTGGCCGCCTTTTAAATATTTCCCGGGTTCCAATGCAGCACATCTCTGGCGATGCACCAGCGGTGTGATGTCTTTTCCACGTTCTTGCCCAGTATCCAATAATTATATTTGTAGTCCAGATCACCACGCGCATCCTCAAGGACCAGCCAGTAGTCCAATAAATTGAGCAGAGTTCTATTGCTGCTCCGAGCTATGGGATAGGCGTAAGAATCCGACACATTATAGTCATCCTCAGTTAAATTGGGAATGACCACGGCATAATATGGATGCAAGAGCGTAAGGAACGAGCCGATTTCCGCATTGTCGAAGAGAGCGTCGCCCCTGTCGCCCTGGAAGAACTCGTCAAATGAGGCAAGCTTGATCAGTGTCGCATTGGGAAAGAGAGCTTCAGCTATTTTGACATCTTCAGTGCCGTTCAAGACAGCAATTGACAGATCCGTCCTTGCCTGCACTTCATCCATAATTTTGAATTCGCCGGTCCTCCAATCATGAGTGACAAAGGCGGGATTCAGTTCCATGTAGGGCTTTGTGAAGTCCATTTCTTTCAATCGCCGCGGTGTGACGGAAACCGCCGACATGACGATATCGCAATATCCCCGGTTCAGAGAATCCGCTATGGAATTATACTCAATGGGAACGAACTCAATCTTCGACACCCCAAGGAAACGAGCCAGATCTTGAGCCATCTGCACATCGTAGCCCACCAGATTGCCGCTCTGGTTGAAGAAGCTAAATGCAGGGGTATTGTTGCCATAGCCTACGCGCAGGGTATCGCGGCTCCTGATGCGCTCCAGCACATCTTCGGACTCCTGCACGCCCGGCAGAGGCAACTTGGCGGGGTCCCTGAAGACGACCATCTCCAGCGGGCTGTCTCCGAGCCAAATGCCGTTTGCATCTTGCAGCGACATGCCCCTGACCATTTGGGCGCTCTCCTGAGAAGTATTCAACATGACGGCGAATCCAGAATGCAGGCCCGTGATGGTGGCGGCGAATACGACTGCAATCAACAATATTGAGAGCGACAGACGCATCCATTTTATCCTCGCTTGATTCATCAATGAAGCCACGCAGATCGCGGTAAAGGAGAATAGAGACATCACCATCAGGCCAATCAGGAAATGAATCTGAATCGGTCTGGCACTTAAATATAATTCAATGGCGTCTGCCGGCAGATGCATGATCTTGAGGAGGAACGGAATAGAGATTGTTGCGGGTCCGAAAACGCTGGGAATTCCCGCGAGGAGCAGTTTAAGACAGTCTGTCGTGTGCAGCGGATTCATGTAGAACCATGCAACGAAGAGCACAAAAAATATGGCCATGAAATTGCCGAGCAGGGGAAAGGAATAGACCATTGGCGGAAGGACTTCGCAGTAGGTTTTAATCTCATGCAACTGTTCCTCGTCCAGCTCTCTCTTCCGGAAAAGATTCTGAACGCCTTCAGCGATCAGCGGGAGTGTGATGAAGTCGTTTGCTGTAGTTGCTCCCAGAATCACGGCCCCGCTGGCCGTGTATAATAAGTGACGGAATCGGAAGGGTGTGATGGAGCTGACCAACAGGGGCAATGCAAAAAGAGCCAGCAAAAGACAGAAGCAGACGGATGTGACCAAAAACACCTGTAGCTCCAATAATTTATGAACGGTCATGGTACCGGCGGTATTGGCAGCTACGACGAATATGCCCAATGGAACAATCGCCTGAATAAAACGGCTCACCTGGGACAGGGCGAGTGATAGAATCTCAAGGGAAGACATGAGGATCTTCTTCCTTTTAATTCCTATCATGGCGAATCCCAGGAGCAGGCAGAAGAGCACTATCGACGGGAGCAGCCCTTCCGCCAGGGAGTGGAAGGGGTTGTAGGGAATGAAGACCTCCAGCGGATTGAATTGTACTGCATTGCTGCCGCCATTGTTTGAAAAAAATGATGCTTTAGAGAGACGAGGAAATACCAGTTGCATCGAAAAGACTGTGACGGCACCAAGGATCCAAAAGAAGACCATAATCGTGCATCCTTTTATGGCGACGATCCTGGCTTCGCTACTATGCATGCTGCCTATTCCCGCCACAAGGTTGACGACGATAAAGGGCAATACGGTAATTTGCAAAATCTTCACAAACGCCTGGGAGAATGGCTGGAGGATCGAGCACGATTCACCAAAGAATAGCCCGACCCCAATGCCGGCCATTAAGGCTATCAGTATCCTGGCTAATCGACCGAATTTTGGCAATATTATCCTCTTTTCAAGCATTTATTAGAGAGTTCGGCGCGGACATGCTCATAATCACAAACGCTGTAACCCGGGGTTTTTATATCACTTTGCCTGCCGAAACACTTCAAATACTATGAGAGAGATGATCGTTCTTCAGTAATAAAACTGACGTGCCGGATGAGCGGGTTTGCTCAAATTGGGCCGGGGCGTCAGACCCGGCCTGCACTCTTGCGCTTGTTTGATTATGGGCGGTTAGACAGCGGAATTTTCACGGACATCCACAAGACCTCTTCCTCGCCCTCGCTTCCCCAAAAGTACATTGACATCTCCCGGCCAATATCGAGCAGATACTTTTGCGAGGGATGCATTTCCTTTTCCGCTTCACCTTTTGCTTCATAGTGCCTTGCCGTGTCTCTGAGTATCCCGGAAAAAGCGTCCTCGGGCAGTGATTTTCCTGATACGAGCCGCTCATGAAGGTTGCTCTTGAGATAAATGCATTCGATCCTGGGGGTCCCCAAAAACCGCTGAATCTCTCGCGCCAGCTCGAATCCCCGCAAAGACGGAACAATCAAAATATATTCAAAGAAATTGCTCTGCAAAATACGCAATAGCTCAGTGAAAAGGTGAAAGTCCAAAGCGCAGTATTTATACAGCCTGTCGAGGACAACTTCACGCTTTTGCATATCGATTTTAATTGATACGTCCGCAGCGACACCGCACAGGCCGCATCCGGCCTTTTCTTCTTCAGCCAACCTGCCGAATGCCTCGCCAAATCTGTCAAAGAGGCAAGAGATCCCCTCCCGGAAATTGTCCTGCCTCCCCAGATCATCGAGGCTATCGCCTCCGATAATTTCCACGGATGCGCGGATGCAGGGCCACTTGTTAAGAAGCAATCTCATCGAATCCTTAAGTCACTGAACTTCGATCACTTGATTCGCTCTGCCGTCCTTGAAAGCTGCGGTCTTTGAAGGCTGCGGTTTTTGAAGCTGTCGTTCCTGAATGCAAACCTATTCGATCATCTTCTGCATCCAGATAACATCGAAATTTTTGCCGCCCTTTTTTCCGATCCCGACAAAACGCCCGCATTCCACAAAACCATTCTTTTTGTGAAAAGCCAGACTTCCAGGATTGAGGGACGAGATGCTGGCCAGAATGGACGTGATCCCCTTCTGCCTGGCTGCATCCAGGAGGCGGACCAGCAATGCCTTTCCAATTCCCTTGCCGGTGTATTCCGGGGCTATGAAGTAGGTGATCTCAGCCGTTTGCGAAAAGGCCGGCATGGGATTGTGCGGATGCAAGAGGCCGAATCCGATTATCTCGCCTGCATTGCTTTTGGCTGCAAGGAACGGATATCCGCAGGTCATGTTAAGGAAGAGCTGGAAGAATTCGTATGGAACCTTCTTTTCCGGATAAGCGGCGAAGCTTGACTCGATGTAATGGTTGAATAGGTCTATTATCTCTCTGCCATCCTTCTCGGATACCGGATCGATCTTGCAGTCCATGCAGTTCATTCTCTCTCCTCAAAGCTATTTTCATGCTCTGGCAGTGCATTGCAGCTTCATGATTTATGCTGCTTGCGGCACTATAAAAATTGCTCGTATCCCGCTTGAGCCCCATCATCTATTGTCATCTATTATTTGTATTTGAGGAAGGATTATCCGCTTGACGGAGGAGTATTCTTTCGGGAGGCAAGGGTTGCCTCCGGGATATCCGGCCCCATCTCTCTGGTCGGTGGAGGATCTCCGGCATTCCTCCAAAGAGCCGGCAAAAGGAGCCGGCAAAGAATGGATAGCTCCGGTGTCTCATACGGAGCCGTCAAAACAAGAGCTGGCAGTTTTGCCGCCGAGCCAAAGCACTAGCCGAATTTGCGGCTCTCTCCTCTCGGGGCCCTGCCAGCCGTCCGGATCACCACGATTTGTTTTTTGCAGATCGGTCCGAACCGCCTGAATTTGAAATCCCGGGTCCTAAGATTTACTTTACTTCCAGGTTGGCATTGCACAGGTTTATGGTCAGCTCACAGATATTGATGATATAGTCCAATATGCGCTCGATGCTGCCGGCCAATATGAGCCCGATGCGCATCTTCTGCGCGTTGCCGCCCTGAAAGGTGCCGGCGACAATCTGCACCCGTCGCTTCAGATCCGCCATACTGTCGATCAGCTCATTCGCCCTCTTGGAATCGGCATGGACGAGCACCGATATGCAATCATCGATGAGCCCAGCAAGGCTCGGCCCCATGCGGGACAGCTCCTCCTCGACGTCAGCGGCAATGGTACAATGGTTCTCTAAAGATACTGTCGCGATCTTTGCGGCATGGTCGGCGATCCGCTCCAGATTGGATGCAGCTTGCATATAGTTGAAGGCGGCAATGGCGCTGAAGGTCTCTTGCTTGACCGAACCGGACCTCAAAATCTCAGTAAACTGCCGGGCGATGAGCAGATTCAAGCGATCCACATCGTTGTCCCTTTGCATGACATCTCGCGCCAGGTCCTCGTTGTTCTTGATCAGGGATGCGATGGCGTCCTGGATCATCAATTTAGTCATGTTCTTGATCCGCTTCAAGGCTCTCTCCGCCTGCAATTCCTCGGAGCTGAGGAGATCCTGGATGACAACCTTGTTGACCGTCTCCTCCAGGATTTCCGGGCCTATGAGCTTGTTTACGATGGAATGCAAATCCCTCTTCTGCAGGGCGGACATCTGCATAGACACAACCTCAATCGTGCGATAGCCGGCCACGTAGCAGGCGATGATGTCACGGATCAGGGGCTCACCGGATTTGCCGGCGATATCGAGCTTCACAGTCAGATCGGGCTCGGACCTCTCTGCAGATAAGATGAGGGCTCCGTTCTGGTTTTGCGAGAGAAAGAGGATCGATCCGTTGCTGATGGTATTCTTCGTCGCCCAGTTCTTGGGAAGGGAGACGATCAAGGTCGACTTGCCGGTTCTCTGCACCTTCCGGGTTTCCAGGGACATCATAAATGCACTTCCTGTCCGGTCTTTCGCCCGGACGGCTTGAACGATTCATCGAAGTGTTCAACAACATTTTTGCAAAAAGATGCGCAAAAATGATTTAAAAGAAATGATGGCCGGATTAAAAGACTGGATGGATGAGTAAAAAAAAATGGCGATTCGGCCAGATGCCGTTCCTGTGGCCATTCCCATTTGCAGTCTGTAGCCTGTTTGCAGTCTGTAGCCTGTTTGCAGTCTGTAGCCTGTTTGCAGTCTCTTGCCTGTTCACAGTCTCGTTCCTTTTTGCAATCTTTTGCTTTTTTGCAGTCATTTGTTTGTGTAATAGCGGCGTATATCATAAATTAATGCGTCCCTCCCGGTAGAAGTGGTAGATTAATAATAAAGAGAATACCAGCAGCACTGAAAAGTAGGTGATAATTGCGACCCTTGTTTCATTGCTCATTTCGGTCGAGTATTGCCTGGAGGATCATATATTTTTTCACAATAAAGTATATAGTTGAAAGATCAATCCTGCACCTATATATCCGGCGATATTTGATCTCATAAGAGCATTCTCATCGGGGAAGCGAGCCCAGCGTTCGTTCTATCTCGGGAAGAAGCGAGTTTTCCAGCCTCAAATAAAGCGAAGCCGGCAGACCGGATTTTGAAACATGCTGCGCTGCATGAAATGCCGCTTTGTAAATTCTGGGAAAATCCTTGAGCCGGTCGCTGGATAGGGCATTTATCAGCCGGTCCAGATGGCGGACTCCGGTTGAGTAGCCCTGGTTCATGCAAAGCCGATCCTGGCTGAAGATCTGGTCTATCAAAGCGTTCGTCTCCTGCACAAGATCCTCTTTGGTGAGATCCTTCACCACAAGACACGAATTGCCGCTCCGAATATTTTGGAAGAACTCCCGGAAGGTCTCGCCTTGAGAAATAGTGTATGCCTGGGCCACCATGCCGGAGTGAGTATCGGTTGAGGCCACCAGACCGTTTCCAAACCGCCTTGCCAGCTCCCGCGTGATCTCGTTCTTTCGCCGGATGCGGTGCATGTTGTACTCCACCACCGGAAACAGTTTAAAGAGAAGCGGAATTGACTGCAAGTTGGGCTGCTCATTGGGCTCAAACCAGAGCGGATGATTGTAGACAAAGGGCAGGTCATTTCGCTTCAGGCAGCCAAGAAAGCCGGGCAAATCGCCGCTTTTGGCAATTTCTTCAAGCTCCAGGAACTGCTCGTTCTCAAGGTCGTAGACATTGACATGGATGGTATGGCCCACCATTTCCGCGTCCTTGATCTTCATCTCCACTCCCCTGACCACCCCCTCTGAATCCGGGCTGAGAAGATCGTAGGCTTGCAGTGTGTCGTGATCGGTAAAGGTTACGTAGTCCATGCCCAGATTTCTTGCCAGTTGGTACAAATATTTTGGATGTTGAGTTCCGGCAGAAATGACATCCGACGAGCAGAGAGAATGAACGTGGAGATCGGCTGCCTTCCATCCGTTTCTTCGAAAGACCTGTGCTTCCCGGAAAGAGAGAATCCTAGCAGGTTTGCCAGCTACTTGCATTGAAATATTATAGGCGTTAGTTCCTAATAAATTTTATCCACTTATTCTATATAGACATAATTTGTCCAAACAACTTGATTGACATTATATTTGATATTGACTTTGTGTGGATAACAGGATTATACCGAGATAGATGCCGAATTTGCCAAGAGGGTCTAGCGCTCACTCATCCATCAAGCTGGCTCAGGAATTGTCCTCGATGGGAATTGCGCCAAACCAAGGAATTGGATTTACAAAAAACTGCAAACAAAAGAACCGGATTGATCTTGCATGATGGGATCTTACATGATTGGTTCTTGCATAATTCTCATCCACATTATGCAAGATCGCGATACCAAACGCCATTTCTCTGCCGGCGATACTACTATTACAATAGCGAGCGACTGCGCTGCAATCCTTCTTAGAGTCTTAGATTCCGGCTGCAAAATGATTCATCACGCGGCCCAACAGATCCTGGATTCGGGATGCTTCGTCCGCCTTCAGGTCGCAAGGCTTCAGTGGCAGGGCCAGCATCACAGCCACATCCTGCTTCAGCGCGCTCAGCGGATGAGACGGATCCCTTGCGCCATGCGTCCCGCATCGAACCGCATCGATGCTACAGCGCGTGGTCTTCAGCTCCTCTTCGCAATCCTGCACGGTCTTGTCGTGGGAGTCCATCTTCCAGGCGCTGATGATGGCCGTGATGAGATCCGACTTGAGTTCATCAGGAACGCTGACGGTCTTCAAGAGATCGACAATCAATCCCAGTTTGAGAGATCTGATCTCCCCGAGTCTTGCCACAAGGCCGTTTCTATCCAGCACAGCCTCGTAGTATTCGAGCAAGCCGAGCAGATTTTCCCCATTTCGAAGGCTCTCACAGCCCATAGCATTAATCATTCCTTTACACCTGCAGAGAAAAACAAATTATGGTTATTACAATTATAAGCCAAATCATTGCAGAAACTGCTAAAGAGAGCATGCATTGCCGGAAGGAGATGGGGTGCAGGGTCATCGCTCCCTCGAATGAATTTCTTTGGCATCGCCGGCATTTGCTGATCATTGCCGATCAGTCGAAACGCGGAAGACGATTTTACTCCCGTGCTCCTCTCAAGAGATAACTCGCTTAGCACCAATAACGGGGATTGAATTAGACCGATATATGCCTTCTCTCATTAGACTATATGTGTGTATTTTTACTATATACTGTATATATTATTTCCCAGCCGCCGGAAATAGAAGGCAACTCTTGGAGATTCGATGACAAGTATTGAGGTGAACGATCGGCAACGACCTCAAAGCGAAAATGGCGGTTTCATTTTCATGGCTAAAAGACAAATCAAGCGGAATAGAAATCAAGCGGAATAGAAATTAAGTGAGTAGTACAGATAAAACGGAAAATGCCAATCCTACGAGTTAAATACTCGTGACCCCAAATCGGAAAGCCAATACATGCGAGATACTGGCAGAACCTTCTCCCCCGGAAAGAGCGATCTATTCTGGTGTCCGAGCTGCAACCTTCCCCTGCTGGCCGAAGGGTGCTCCATCTGCAAGAGCAATGGCAGGCAGATTCAGCTCTCGCCGCCCGGAGATGTGCGGCTCTGCTCGCGGGCAGGAAGAGAGCTTCTCCGCGAGCTTTTCGATAGAGATTACGGCTGCACCGATTTTCTGGACGGCAGAATAATTCTGCTCAACAAGATTGCAGGAATGGACCGCCGCGATCAGGTTATCCTGGACGGCCTGCATATTGCTACGCTCTGGTTTGATATCACATCCGAGAGCCACAAGATAGATCTTGAGCCTGCTGGAGCGGCACTGCTCTCCACCAGAGCGAAAAAGGCAGTAGTGGTCTGCAATCCCGCCCTCCTGAAGGGCCACCTCAAGGGCAAATGGCTGCGGGAGGATCAGATCGAGAGCCGGCCAGACCATCTGAATGAGGGCGATAACGTCATCCTCCGGATGGGAAAGTTCGCAGGCGTGGGCGTGGTGCGGATGAAGGGAGACGGATCGGCATCCATCCCGCCCATCCTGTCCATTCGCATCAAGGATGTGGTCAAGGCCGAGCACCTTCGGCTTGGCGACCGCCTTTCCACTCTTGAGGATGTCATCAGAGCCAACGAGGATCACCTGAAGCGGCTGGAGAAGACGGCCTTAAGAGAATTGGAGGACTACTTATCCAGAAACAGGCTGCCCGTGAACGTATCATTCAGCGGCGGAAAGGACAGCCTGGCATCCCTCTGGCTCTGCCGGAAGGTGAGGCCGAGATCCGAAGTGCTCTTCATCAACACCGGACTTGAATTTCCCGAAACTGTGGATTACACGCGAGACTTCTGCCGCACCCATAAGCTGAAGCTGCATGAGATCGCTAGTGATGGCGGGTTCTTCGAGCAGGCGGAGAGCTTCGGGCCTCCGGCCAAGGATTTTCGCTGGTGCTGCAAGACCAACAAACTGGGTCCCATGACCACATTCCTTCAGCAGCATTACCCCAAGGGCTGCGTGACCGTCGAAGGCCGCCGCATCTTTGAGTCCTTCAACCGCGCCACCATCAGGGCGGTGGAGCGCAATCCCTACGTTCCGAGCCAGACCACACTCTCGCCCATCCGCAATTGGCGGGCGCTGGAGGTCATGCTCTACATCTACTGGAACGGGCTGGAGCCAAATCCCCTCTACAGTGAAGACTTCGAGCGCATCGGCTGCTGGCTTTGCCCCGCCTCGCTGCAGTCGGAGTTCGCCCGATTGAAGAAGTCGCACCCGGATCTGTATGCCCGATGGACCTCGTTCTTGAAATCATGGGGAGAAGAGAACAAGCTGGACAAGAGATACATCGATTGGGGCTTCTGGCGCTGGAAGAGGCATCCGCCCAAGATGATGGAGATTGCCAAGGCTCATGCAATCAGCTTGCAGGCAAGAGCTGATGCTAAGAAGGATATCGCTTTGCAGGTGACGCGGGGACCATCGCCCTGCGGCCTGGAATACTCAATTGAAGCGAACCTTGCCGCTCCTCAAAATCATCCATTTCCTTCTGTTGCCGGGGCTTTGCACCTGGTCGGTGATGTGTCGTTTGCCGAGGAGCTTGGCGCGGCGGTGATCAGGGCCGACAAGGGAAGGGCGACGGTCTTTGCCAACGGCCACATCATGATAATCGCAGCAAAGCAGGAAGCGGAAGATCTGCTGCAAAAGGTATGTGAGAGCGTGCTGCGCGTGCAACTGTGCACCGGCTGCCGGATCTGCGAGAAGAACTGCAAGAAGGGCGCAATCCGGGTGCAGGATACTTTTTCCATCGATGCGGAAAAATGCATTCGCTGCGGAAAATGCGCTAAAGGCTGCATCGCCGCCGATCAGGCCGCAAAGATATATCGCAGCATTATCGCAAAATGCGGTTAGAACGGACATACGGAGTCCACTGACCCATAAACATGGATTTGCACTGTGAATTCGATCAGGCTTTCCGCGCATGGCGTCGGATTGCTGCGCATAAAAGCAAATTTTGCACCGGGTCGAAGATCCCTGATGAATGACCGGATGAAGACGGCTGAATTGATGCAAGACCGGGGGAGACCGGCGACGAGAATGCCTGGAAATGATCGCCTATATCCGTTCTTCCTCATCAATTTTCAGGACCCAGGCAAAGATGGCGAAGGACGCAAACCATCTTTTTGTGATGAATCGCCCCTTTGCTCAGAATGACTATTCCTGCCTCGATTTGGGGATGTTCGCCAGTACATTTAAATAGACGGCTAATATCAGGTTACTAAACTGAGGAATCAGAATGGTAACCGGAACAGTAAAATTCTTCAATAGAACCAAGAGATTTGGATTCATTGCAGGCGACGATGGAAAGGATTATTTTGTTCATGCAACTGGCCTCTTGCCCGATGTCACAATCAACGAGGGCGATAAGGTCAGCTTCGAGGTAGTCGAGGGCGAGAAAGGCCCCAAGGCTGACAAAGTCTCGAAGCAGTAACTTTAATCTAATTCCCGATTCAGATCTTAACCAATAACAGGCCAGGACTACTGGCCTTCCTTTTGCATTTTTTCAGGTTAAATAGCCTTGGCTTTATTCTTCCGTCACCGAAGCGTTAGCGATCCGGTCTTTCCTTGTTCCAGCTTTCGCCATCTATTTTCGCAGCCGACATCACTTGCAGCAGAAATCATCTGCCATCGACATCGTTTGCCGCAGAAATCATTTGCCATCGAATCATTCTCCCGACATTGATTATACGATATTTCGCCTCCCATCCCCAAGAATTTCGAAAACCCTGTCTGTCCGGGCCAGCGGCGGCTTTTTCACCTCATGCAGCTTTTAAATTAGCCAGGAGTCTCTCTTGAGGAAGGATTATGGAATCGTCACACGGCACACAGATCGCACATGAATTGTCCCTGAAGGAGAGCCAGGTTCGGGCAGTCGCAGAGCTGCTCGATTCCGGAGCAACTTTGCCCTTCATTGCCAGATACCGCAAAGAGGCCACGGAGGGCCTGGACGAGGTTGCGATCGCAAGGATTCGCGACTTGCTGTCAAGGCTCAGGCAAATGGATGAGCGGCGCGATGCCATCCTCCAATCCCTGTCCAAACGCGACCTGCTCACGGATGAACTCAAAGAGAGGCTGCAGCGTGCCAAGACACTGGCCGAGCTTGAGGACATCTATCTGCCCTTCCGGCCCAAGCGGCGCACCAGAGCCACAGTGGCGCGGGAGAAGGGCCTCGAGAATCTTGCCAAGAAGATCTTCGCCCAGGAAAGGCACGGGGATCTCGACCTGGACAGAGAGGCGGCTCTGTTCGTCAATGCAAATCTTGGCGTGGAAAACACAAATGATGCACTGGCGGGAGCCAGGGACATCATGGCTGAATGGATCAGCGAGGACGCGGAGTGCCGGGCCCGCACAAGAGGGCTCTTCGAGGCGGAAGGCGTTCTCAGATCGAAGGCTGTAACCGGAAAAGATCCGGGGGCCGGGGCTGAAAAATTCAAGGATTACCTGGACTGGTCGGGGCCCATCGGGCGCGTCTCCTCTCACGGTCTCCTGGCAATGCTTCGTGCCGCCAAGGCGGGCGTGATCAGCCTGCACGTAGCACCGCCCGATGAGGTTGCGCACGATATTTTGGATGAGCTTTTCCTGAAGGGCGACGGCCCCGCCTGCCAGCAGGTCAGGGAGGCGGCGCGCGACGGCTACCGCCGCCTGCTGGCTCCGGCCATGGAAAACGAGGCCCTCGCCTCGGCCCGAGCGAGGGCGGAGGAAAAAGCAATTGCCGTATTCTCGGATAACCTGCGCCGGATACTCCTCGACCCGCCTCTGGGCCAGAAGGCCGTCCTGGCCGTGGACCCCGGCTACCGGACGGGCTGCAAGCTGGCGGTTCTGGACCGCCTGGGCAGGCTGGTAAAGAACGATGTGATCTATCCACTCGATACACAATCGAAAACGGAAAAGGCCGCCAAAGCGGTAAGAGAGATCTGCGATCAGTTCGAGATCGAGGTCATCGCCGTCGGCAACGGTACAGCCGGAAGGGAGACGGAAGCCTTCCTGCGCGCCATCAGGTTCCCGCGCAAGATTCCCGTCATCATGGTCAACGAATCCGGAGCGTCGGTCTACTCCACCTCGGAAGTTGCACGCCAGGAGTTCCCGGACCAGGACGCCACCGTGCGCGGCGCGGTCTCCATCGGCAGAAGGCTCATGGACCCGCTGGCGGAGCTGGTGAAGATCGAGCCCACGGCTCTCGGCGTCGGGCAGTATCAGCACGACGTGGACCAGTCGGCCTTGAAGAAAGCGCTGGATGATGCCGTCTCAGCCTGCGTGAATCTGGTAGGCGTGGACGTAAACGCCGCCAGCCGCGAGCTTTTGGCTTATGTCTCCGGCCTGGGGCCGAAGCTGGCGCAGGCCATTGTTCGCTACAGGAATGAGCACGGCCTCTTCTCTTCCCGCGAAGACCTGAAAAAGGTGCCCCGACTCGGTCCCAAAGCCTTCGAGCAGGCCGCCGGATTCCTGCGCATCCGGCAAGGCGCAAATCCTCTGGACAGCACCGCCGTGCATCCCGAAAGCTATGCCCTCGTCGAAAGAATGGCTGCGGACCTGGGGGTCCCGGTGACGGAGCTTCTGCAAAACCGCGAACTCTTGCAGCGCATCGATCCCAAGAAGTATCTGGGCGGAAAGGCGGGAGACGCCACGCTGGCGGATATTTTGGATGAACTGGCCAGGCCCGGTCGCGACCCGCGCCCGGAGTTTGAGGCGTTCAGTTTTGCGCCCGGCATCGAGAAGGTCGAGGACTTGCAGGTGGGCATGAAGCTGCCCGGCATCGTGACCAACGTCACGGCATTCGGGGCGTTCGTGGACGTGGGAGTGCATCAGGACGGCCTCGTGCACATCAGCCAGCTTCGTGACGGGTTCGTGAGAAATCCGCTCGATGTGGTGGCAGCCAGGCAAAAGGTGATGGTAAAGGTGCTGGACGTGGATTTGGGGAGAAAGAGGATATCGCTGTCGATGAAAGAATGAAACGGCCTATCCCGATGCGATGAGCCTTGAAACATCATGCTGCAGATCGTTTCTCCTTCACCCCACCTCCCGCCTCAGCATGAGCGTCGCCGCCAGGAAAAACACCAGGAAGAAAACTCCCAGGGCAAAGAGGTCGGGATAGAGAATATCCGTAACCCCGGCCCCCTTCAGCATCACAGCCCGCAGAGCGTCGCCGGCATAGGTGAGGGGCAGGATGTAGGAGATGGGCCGTATGAACTCCGGCACGGACTGCAAGGGCCACCACACCCCGCAAAGCACGATCTGCGGCGTTATGATGAGCGGGATGAACTGCACCACCTGAAACTCGCTGCGGGCAAAGTTGGAGAAGAACGAGCCGAGCACCAGTGCCCCCGCGCCCAAAAGCAGGACGACGGCCAGAGCCGTGAGCGGATTGCCGCGCATGGGAACGCCGAAGCCGTAGGTCACCACCAGCAGCGTGGTGGTTGACTGGAGGAGCGTGAAGAGCGAGAAGCCCAGCACGTAGCCCGATACCATCTCCACCCGGCTCAGGGGCGAGACCATGAACTTCTCCAGCGTGCCCTGCGACCGCTCCCGGATGAAGGAGATGGAGGCGTTGATGAAGGTGAAGAAGAAGACCACCAGGCCGAGAATGGCGGGGCCGACGGTGTCCATCATCTCCAGGTCGTAGCCGAAGAGGTAGCGCGTGACGATGAGGTTCACATCTCCGCTCATGTCTCCGCTTTTCGCTCCTTGCGACGGCAGGCTGGCCAGGCTTTCGAGAAGCTTTGCCATCTCCTCCTGAGCGCCTGCCTGGGCGGCGGCCAGGATGGTGTTAGAGATCTGAATGCTTGTGGCATCCAGGAGAACTCTCACCTCGCCCGGCTCCAGGACCACGGCCCCGTTGAGCCTGCCTTCAGAGACCAGCCGCTCAGCATCCGATTCAGATCCAAGGTAAAGGATGTTGAAGTCCTTGATGCCCTCCAGGTGTGCTTTCAGGACATCGTGCCCGCCGCCGTCCACCAAACCCAAAGTCACGCCGCTCATGTCGCCGGAGAGTGCGTAGCCGAAGAGGATCATGAGGACGATGGGTGCAAAGGTGATCAGCCCGATGGTGCGCCGGTCTCTCTTGAGCTGGCGGATGACGCGCAGGGCCACGACACCGATGCGCCGCGGGTCCACATCCACCTTCAAGTTCATGCCGATCATGCCGCCTCCGAGAGCCGCAGGAAGGCTTCTTCGAGCGTGGGCTCCTTCAGCCTCATGTCCAGGGGCGCGACCTCTTCCAGCAATCCCTTGATCCGGTCATGACTTTGCAGGCGAATGCGCACCAGTCCTTCGGCGATGTCGACGCTATCGATCTCGTAGCCCAAATCCTTCAGCCTGGCTGCATCCTTTTCCGGCTCCTTGAGCCACAGCTCCAGGCGCGGCTTGAGGCCGGCGAGGCGTTTGATCTCATCAGGGCTGCCCACAGCGGTCATCCTTCCCGCCCGCATGTAGCCGACGATCTTGCACTTCTCCGCCTCGTCCATGAGATGCGTGGTTATGAGCACAGTCTTTCCCTGAGAGGTCAAGCGGTCGAAGTAGTCCCAGAAGGTCTGGCGCAGCCTGGGGTCGACGCCCACGGTGGGCTCGTCGAGCAGGAGAAGCTCCGGCTCGTGAATCAGCGTACAGGCCAAAGAGAGCCTCTGGTACATTCCGCCGCTCAGGTCCCCGGCCAAACGGTGCCGGTGCTCCAGCAAATTGACCATATCGAGCAGGTCGGTGATCCTGCGCTCGCGCTCCTGTTTCTCGATGCTGTAGAGCCCGGCGAAGAACTCCAGGTTCTCTTGCAGCGTCAGATCCGGGTAGAGAGCTTTATGCTGGGTCATGTAGCCGATGCGCGAGTAGATCGTCTGAACCTGGGAAACCGGCTGTCCCAGGACCGTCAGGTCGCCGCCGTTCAGCTTGAGCATCCCCACGATGGCGCGGATGAAGGTGGTCTTGCCCGAGCCGTTGGGGCCGAGCAGGCAGTAGGTCACGCCGCGCGGGATGTCCACCGTCAGGTCGTCCAGCACCTTAATTCGCCCGAAGCTCTTGTCCACGCCGCGGGCAGAGACCGCAGGCGACTGAGCACTTTTATCGGATGCCATGAGCCAGTCCTCAGATCTTGCCCCGCTTCTTCAGAACGACGAATACTCCCGCCAAAATGATAACTATCAGCAGGCCGCCCGCCCAAAATAGACCAGAGCTTTGCGGCTCAATGGAAATATAGGCGTTCTCGGAATCGGTGAGGTCGTCCCGGAAGCTGTCCGAGAACTCGAAGAGGATCTTGAGCTGGTATCTCTTGCCCGGCACGGCATCTTTGGAGACGTCCAGCTTGTAGACCAGCTCGGCCTCGCTTCCCGGTGCAAGAGCGGGAATGGGCGACTCGTCCACGCTGACGTACAGGCCGCTCTCAGGCCGCAGCCTTGCCACAAGATCTCGGGCGGTGTCGCCGCCGACGTTCTTGATGGTGATCTTGACAATGTTGTCCTTGGAGCCGGCCCAAAGAGCGGCGGGACTGATGTTCAGAACGGCAAACTGTGCACTGCTCTTGCGTTCCACTTTCAGGGTTACGGGAATTGTCTGGCTGAGGGTGTCGTACCAGTAAAACACATCCGGGCTCTCGGGGTGGTCCTCGTCGCCCTTCACCGCCACATCCCGCTGGTAGGTATAGTTGACCAGAGCATAAAGTTTGTAGAGTCCGGGCTTGGTGTTTTTATAGACCTCGATGGGAAACTCCAGCCTGCCGGAGGTCTGGCCTTCACGGATGTTGCCGGGGAAGGCCACCGCTCGCTTGATATCGATGGCGCTCTTGTTCTCGGCCACGATCTCCACGGAGACATCCTGAGCGGTGGTCCTCAGCTTTTCCAGTTCCTGCTCGCGCTCCGCCGCCAGGATCTCTTCTCTTTTATTCGCTCCGGGCTCCTCGTTTACCTTGAAAGAGGTGATCCTGCCCCGGTTGGTCAGGGTCATGAAGAGCGAGGTCGCTTCACCTTGATCGACATTGGAGCGTTCCAGGGAGAGAGTCAGGTTGGGAGTTCCATAAACTTTGTAGTAATCGTCTCCGAACTCCTCGGGAGGAATGGGCGCTCCGACCTCGTATGCCGACGAAATCTGAAGGCAGACCCAAAACAATGCTATGACAAGGAGGCAAAGCGGGCTTGCAGAAAGTATTTTTTTGGGACTATTGCCAGACATTTTTTGCGTCATTAAATCTATCCTCGTAGATGGTCAAACCGATTTGCAGCAATGCTTGAATCAGGGCGGCGTTTTCCGGATGGCTGTAATTTTGTGATTTTTGTGATTTTTTAGCCGGCCTATTTATCTGAACAAACATTTGGCAGCAATCTATTTAACTTTGTTGTAACTAAGTGAGTTACAAGATGAAAGAAGGAATTGTTGACGGACTGCGCAAGCTCGGCCTCACCGAGTACGAGGCCAAGGCCTACGCCACGCTGGTGGGTGTGGGCGAAGCGACCGCCAGAGAGGTGCATGAACTATCCGGCGTTCCCAGGACCAGAATCTATGACATTTTGCGGGACCTGGAGGCTAAAGGATTCGTGGAGTTTGTGCAGGGCTCGCCCACCTACTACCGGGCGGTGGAGCCGGATCGTGTGATGGAGCGGTTGCGGGACGACTTGGTGGCATCCATCGACCGTTCCACCAGCGAGCTGAAGAGCCTCAACCTGGAAGCGCACGGCACATCCCCCGTCTGGTGCATCAGGAGCGAATGGGGCATCAAGAACAGGATGAAGGACTTCCTGGGAAAGGTGGAAGAGGAGCTGACGGTCTTCTCACGCAGTCCCGAGCTTTTGAAGGAATATCAGGCCGAGCTGAAGCGAATCGGGGTCTTGAAGATCAAGGTGGATCATAAAGAGAAATTCGAGGATCTGGGATTGGCGGTCAGCGAGATGAATCAGGCCTCTGAGAAGTTTTTCAAAGATGCCGTCATCGACGGCGTCAGCTACAGCATCGACGGCCTGATGATTGCGGATGAACGCTCATCCATCGTTATTGGAACCATCGGCGGCGAGAGATTGGCGATCATCATCAAATTGCCAATTGTTGCCATGCTGCAAAAAGCAGTCTGGGAGTCGATGGTTTGAACGGCGGCGGTGAATGGGGAACGATCCACCGTCCCTTTATCCGTCATTTTTGATTCGCTTTAGAGCTGCATTTTTAGAGCTGCATTGCAGACTAAAAATCCCCCAGCACATCCGTCAGCACTTCAGTCAGCACTTCAGTCAGCACTTCAGTCAGCACTTCAGCCGCGGCAGGAACATGGGCACACGCTTTTGATAATCCTCGTAATCCTGCCCGAACTCCTCTCGCAGCGACCGCTCCTCATGGCGCGCCCCGATGTAAAAGTAGATGGTTGCGAGGATATTGAAAGCCAGCAGATTCTCGGTCATGACCGGAGACAGCCACAGGAAGAGCGCGCCGAAGAAGAAGAGCGGATTTCTCAGGTGGCAGTAAAACCCGTCCGTCACCAGATGATTCTCTTTTCCGGCTTTGCTTTTGCCCGGCTGGGCCAGACCCAGGAAGTAGGAAATTCCCGTCTGCCTGAGCGCAGACAGCAGCGCCAAAGCCGCCAGGACCTGTCCGGCGGCGAGGAGAGCCCTCCAGGGCCAGGCAATGACGTAAAGAGTTTTGTTTGGCATGAAAAGCAGGACGTAAAAGAAGGGAATCACCATGACCAGAGCAAGCAGTGTGAAGGCCAGGCGGGACCAGCGGTCGAAGGCTTCGCCAAGAAGGCTTCGAGCACGGCGTTTCACTCGCGGATCGGCAAGGAAACTGTGCACAAGGCCAAAAAATGCGAAGTATAAAACCATAACCAGAATGCTTGTATTCATATCTTTCACGCCACCTCTCCGCTTGATCTCTCATTTCGATTGCGGTGGTCTCAGGAAATGATAATTCCTGCAGATCTCACGCAGATAAGAGAGCATAATGCCATTAATATTGTTAAAATTTTTATTTGAGTGTCAGTCGCGTTTACTTCCACCATAAGGTTAAACCTGACAGGATAATATAAATATTTTTGGATATAGTTTTAATTTCCCAATCCAGGTCATGCGGCTTCATGCTGCATCTGCATAGCAATCAGGTCGGCCCAGTTCATCAAATAGCAGAACCGGCATGTCAGGCATGCATCCCATCCGGCAGCATTTATCTATCTGGGGGTCAGGTCTATTGCGCAGAGATGAAAGAGATGACTGCACAAGCGATAGAGGAGACCCGCAATAAGATTCAGACCTGGCTGACGGAAGAAATGCTCTTCAAAGAGATCGTTCAGGAAGAGAACCTTCACTTTCACATCGCAGCCGAATTTCCCGCCCGTTCGGGAAGGCACGTGAGCATCCTTCAGCCCAAGAACCATGAGGACATGATCGTCGTTTTCAGCCGCATCAGGCTGGCGGAGGCGCACCAGAAGGCCATTGCCGCCCTGCCGCCCAAGGAAAGGGACCGGCTGATGTGGCAGATGCGCTACGATTTGCTCTTCCAGGAGTCGAGCTTCGAGATGGAACCGGGCAGGGGAGAGATGCAGAGCATTCACTTCACCCGCGAGATCTACTACGACGGCCTGAACAAGAACAAGCTCATGGAGGCCGTGCGGGAGAATTTCAAGTGCGAGCTTTACGTGGTCTGGAAGTTCCAGGAGATATTTGGAGACGGTCAGGGCAACAAGACATCGAGCCCGCCGGAGCCGATGTACTGCTAAAATCAAATGCCGTTTGCGAATATTCCAGAAAAATTCCAGAAAAAGAAAAAAGACAAATGACCGTGTCCTTGGGTTCCACTATTTTTCCATGAACCTCAGGACACCATGTAAGTCACCGTCACGCTGGCCGTGACCTCCATCTCCCCCGGCTGAATGGGCGTTGCATCTCTGGAGAAGGCAAGGTTCTTTGGCGCAGCGGCGGAAACATACCCGTAGCCTTCCGAGATCTCCAGGATCTTGCCGAGTTTGACGCCCGCGGCTTTGGCTGCGACCTCCGCCTTTCTTCTCGCGTCTTCAATGGCCAATGTCAGTGCTCCGTCTTTTTCCGGCTGCGGATTTCGGATGTCGAAGCTGACGCTCTGGATGCTGTTCGATCCGGCGGATACCGCGGCATCCAAGACCAGTCCAACCTTGCCCGTATCATTCAGCTTCACGGTGACGAGGTTGCTGGCGATGAATGTTGGTGCTTTCGGCGCTGCGCCTGCGGTCTTCGGCTCCTCTTCGGGAGCTGTGGTCAGGCTATAGCTGCTGGTTTGCATCTCCCTGTCGGCAATTCCAGCGGCACGCAGGGCCGATATGGTCTCATTCATGAGAATTGCGTTCTCTGCAGCGGCTCCAGAAGCGCTGGCGTTTTGCGTCTCCACCCCCAGCACGACCGTCGCCACGTCCGGTGCGGCATTCAGCTTGCCTTCTCCTTGCACAATCAACTTCGATACGTTATTTTCCGCAGCAGACGCGGGAAGAGCGGCGAGCAGCAAAAGCAGCGACAGCCCGAGCAGTATCATATTTAACTTGTTCATAAAATCCCCATTTCATAATATGCTTGAAATGCCATAAAGATTGCGATTAAGATTACGATTAGGAATGCGATTTTCAAAAGAAAATCAAAAATGTGAACTGAAGTAAGCCGACGCTTTGGGCTTTTCTCGGCTTTGGGTTCGGCTTTTTCTCTAGCGCGGGCTCACGCTTCAGCTAACGATTTCGTAGGTTACTACCACGTAGGAGGTTACTTCCACAATTCCCGGCTGGCCGGAGAACGACGATTCCTTCACACGAACATCAGGATAACCGTACTCGGAGATATCCAGAACCTTCCCCAGGCGCGCCCCGGCGGCAGATGCCATTCCTTGAGCGTTCTCTTTGGCATTGGCCACGGCCTTTTGGCGAGCCTCCGCCACGGCCTTGCTGTTGTCGCTGAGCCCGTATCCGGCCACGTAGGCATCAGCTCCCGCGGACTTAGCCGCGTTGACGACTGAGTCTATCCTGGACTTGTCCGTGGTCTTCATGCGAATTACTGCCGACTTCTCCAGCGACGAGGCTCCGTAGCTGTCATTATCGCAAATGGTAGTGTTGTTTATCTTCCTGCAGACCTTGCTGGTGGACTGGAAGCTGGTCACACCGCTCGACTGCCCCGGCATAATTTCGTCATCCTTGACACCGGCAGCCTTCAGGGCATCCAGGGCCTTGCCCATCGACTCTGCGACCTCGGCCTGAGCCTGTGTCATGTTATTATTGTTGCTGGTCACGGACACAGATATAGTGACAGTATCCGCTTGGGCGGTTGCAGTCCCCTGTCCTGCGATGGTCAACATAGGATTTCCGCTATCCGCTTGCGCTGTTGCGGCGACCAGGAATATGGCGCCGAAAATTATCGCTAACCACTTCATAATATCCCCCAAGACAGAATAGAATTGAATGGTAATAAAGAAAACGGTTGACTTCCGGAGCATCGCCCGTCACCGCAAGTTGATCTTCCCGGCATATCGCGCAGAGCCGATGAATAGACGGTGCTAATTGAGATATTATAGAAAAGACATTATAGAAAATATATTTTGATAAAAAGATTGTTTGCGCTTCAAGAAATTAACACACTATTTACAAAAATTTGATATAGATTCAGTAAAAGAGTTGATCGAAGAAAAAATAAATCCGAATCAACTATATCCTGATCAACGAGAGTGGTTTTCATGGATTCAGACTCTAATTTGCCGGAACCTGTCGCCGGAGTTCCTGTGCCGACATACCAGGAAGAGCAGACCAAAGGACGCAGCAAAAGGTCTCTCGGAGATATATTCTCCAAAGCCTTTGAAATCTACAAGGCCAATCCCATCATGATCGTGCCTTCATTGCTGCCTATCGCGGCCATGATCCTGGGACTCGCCGTTTTGGCGGGATTCATGGGATTCGCGACGATTATCGGAGGAGGAGGCGGAATTATGGCATTCTCCGCCATCGGCGGAATGCTCCTGTTCATAGTAATACTGATTGTCACATTCTTCATCGCGGAAGGCGTGACCATAGAGATGATCAGAGAAGCGTCATCCGGCAAGAAGGTAGATCTCAATTCCGCCTGGGAGATCTCCAAAGGCAAGATGGAGCCGCTCATTCTCTCCTCCATCCTGGCGGGAATAATTACCGCGATAGGATACCTGCTGCTCATCATCCCCGGCCTGATCCTGAGCTTTGCCCTCTACTTCGTGGCCCAGGCCGTGATGATCGACGGAAAATCCGGCATGGACGCCCTCAAGATGAGCTGGGGCTTCTTCAAGGAGAATCTGTCCGACGCTCTGATAATCATCATCGTCTCCCTGGCCATAACTGCAGTACTGCCATTGATTCCCTTTGTCGGATCACTGCTGACCTTGCTCTCCTTGCCTTACATCTACGGTCTTGCCACACTGCTCTACCTGGATCAAAAGGAGATGCCTGCCAAGCCGGAGACGAAAGTGGACATATCCTAAACGAGTTTTTCAGGCAGTTCGGATTTGTCCTGGACTGCCGACTCTTTTTTCGTTTCTTTTCTCGTTTTTCGCATGTCTTCGACCATCATCTTTAATTTCAGATTCTACATGGTCTCGACCATGAGCACGATCGGAAAATCGATCAGGATGGAGCGCATCCTGGATCGCAAGACACATAGAACAGTCATTGTTCCTATGGATCACGGCATATCCGTCGGCCCCATTGCCGGGCTGATCGACATGCCGTCCACGGTGGATAAAGTGGCGGAAGGCGGCGCTAACGCCGTGCTGGGACACATGGGCCTGCCGCTGCACGGCCACCGGGGCTACGGCAGGGATGTGGGATTGATTATTCACCTCTCCGCCTCCAGTTCTCTGGGGCCGGACCCCAACCACAAGATCATCGTGACACGAGTCGAGGATGCCATCCGCGTGGGAGCTGACGCCGTGAGCATCCATGTGAATGTGGGAGCAGACGACGAAGCCGAGATGCTGCACGACCTGGGACGCACGGCCCGCACCTGCGACATGTGGGGCATGCCTCTTATCGCCATGATGTATCCCAGAGGACCCAAGGTCAAGTCCGAGCATAATGTAGAACATGTCAAGCTCGCCGCTCGCATCGGCTCGGAGCTTGGGGCGGACATCGTCAAGACCAACTACACCGGCACGCCCGAGACATTCAAGGAAGTCGTGCAGGGCTGCAACGTACCCGTGGTCATCGCCGGCGGACCCAAGATGGACACGGAAAAGGAGCTGTTGCAGATGGTCTATGACGCCATCCAGGTGGGCGGGGCGGGCGTTGCCTTCGGTCGCAATGTCTTCCAGGCGAAGAACCCCACGCTGCTGGTCAAGAGACTATGCACCGTCGTTCACAAGGGGTACACGCCGGAAGAGGCGGAGAAAGTGGATCTCTAGGGCAGTTTGGACAAGGTTTGGGCAAGGCACGGCCCTTTTTTTCCTTTCCTTTTGCAGCCAGGCTATGCGAGAAGGGTTAAGAAGATTTTAAGAATATATCAATTAAGTTATAGATTCTATTTTTCAAGGAAAGCGTTATCCAAGAACACATTCACCTCAAGATATTCGACCGCAAGTTATATCCACTTCCAACAGTACATTAGACAGCATGAGACTCTTAAGCTTCATGCCTCTTCTCGCAGTTGTCGCCTTGCTGCTCGCCGGAATGCCCGCTCAGGGCGAAGATGCAAAGTACTGGCTGGCCCAGACATCCAGCGATTACCAAAACGGCTCCTACAAGCTTGCATTGCAGGACATCGACGAATACCTGGCATTGAATGGCACTGACCTGTGGGCCTGGAACTTCAAGGCCAACTTGCAGTTTAAGATGAAAAAATACCGGGATGCTGTCGACAGCTTTGATCAGATCATCTCTCTCAATCCGTCCGATGCCAAGGCTTACAACGACCGGGCGCTGATCTTATCCGGTGCCCTGAGGCAGGACCAGGAAGCGCTTGACTCCTTAGAGCAGGCTCTGCAAATTGACCCAAACAGCGCCAGCTCCTGGTACAACAAGGGGATAATCCTGGAAAAGCAGGGCAATTTGGATGACGCACTGCAAGCATTAGAAAAGGCCACGACAATCAACCCATCCCTGGAAGAAGGGTGGTATCGGCAGGGAATTGTGCTCGCCAAGAGCGGCAGGTACAATGAGTCTTTGCAGTCTCTGGATCAGGCGATAGAGATCAACTCAAAGAACGCTGACGCCTGGAGCGCCAAGGGAGAGGTTTTGATGGCACAGAACTCGGGCCGGGAGGCGCTCTCATGCTTCGAGAAGGCAGTCTCTTTGCAGCCGTCAAACAAGGAATTCCAGGAGAAGAAGAATGAAGCTCTGGCGGTGCTCGGGCAGGAGCCGGAAAAGAGAATCGAGTTTTCCGGAGGCGAGCAGTAAGATTATGATCTCGCCGCTTTGATTTTTTTTTCTCGCATAACATCCGAAACCACGGGCCAAATGCTGCCTTGGCCAAATGGTCGAAGCGAGGACAATGGCCATAACCAAGAAACACGAATCGTGGCGCTGCAAATTCACGGCAACTGCTCGCTTCGGACGAGCTGTACCATTAATTTTTATCTCTTTTGCCGCATCTCTACCACAATGCATATTTGCATCCCCAAGCAAGTATTATGTGGTAGGCACAGAGAAATTATGATAGGAGGGCGAGTTATGAAAAAAACCGAGGGACGGTTACCATCGCTGATCGTGGCCCTGGCAGGTCTGTTCATCATTTCAACCATATTGTCCAATTCAGCATCTTGCGGTTGTTATGGCTACAATTGCTATCCACCCACCAGAGCGCAGGTCGAGCAGCATTTATGGGACGCGGAAGCTTTAAGATTTTTATATTGTGACCAGTGCTATACATCGTACATTCCTATATATCCATATCAATATTCATATCAGACGCAGGCAACTCAGATCCTGGAGAACGGGACCTCCGTATACTGGCAGGCCGAAGGCGATAAGCTCTACCTGGCTGGGTCGTACGAAAAGGCCGCAGCAGCTTATTCTGAGGCTGTGAAGCTTGATCCGTATCTGTCCGAAGGCTGGCTGAATCTCGGCAATTCGCTGTATTTCATCGGCAAATATCAGGAAGCACTGAATGCCTATAATGCAGCGCTGGCCCTGAATCCTCAGAACGAAAATGCTCTGCAGGGAAAGGCCCAGTCGCTCCTGGCTCTAAACCGCACGGATGAAGCAAATGCGGCTCAAAAGACGCTCAACACTCTGAAGAATAGAAATATCGCGAAGATCGGATCGAGTCACAACACTGTAGTAGTAGGGGATCATTAGAATCATTTCGAATCCGAACATCCACTCAATTTTTCTTACACATATTTCTTATCCGAAAATTATTTATTTTATTCGTGAAGAATCCAACTGAATTGATTGAGGGGAGGATATGCTAAAATTAAAATATTTGTTTGAGATATGTCTTTTAGCAGCACTTCTATCCGTAGCAACGGATGCTGCTCCGGACATCTATATAAGCGAATTTTCAACGAATCCCGAAACGCCGACGCAAGGATCGCCGGTCATGGTACGCATCGGTGTTTATAATCAAGGCACCAGTGCATCCGGGCCGTTCACCGTTCAGTGGTGGCCGGGAGAGAACTATGGTGCGCCGGCTTGTAGCTGGACCCTGGACGGGATGGTGGCCAGAGGCGGGCAAATCCTGACCTGCACCTACGAGGGGTATCCGAGCTGGTACGGCAAAATCAATACAAAAGTCGTCGCTGACCCGGCGGGTACAGTTGCAGAGAGCGATGAGAGCAACAACGTCTACAAGAAGACTATCAGCGTGAGCAAACCCGGTTCTGCTCCATCCGGCGGCTCATCCCCGTCCGGCGGTTCTGCGCCATCTGGATCAGGCGGAGTTAGCGGATCGCCAGATCTATTCATCAGCGAGTTCTCCATGACGCCCGAAACGCCGACACAGGGATCGCCGGTTACGGTGAGAGTGGGAGTCTACAACAAGGGCAACAGTGCATCCGGGCCGTTCACCGTTCAGTGGTGGCCCGGAGAGAACTATGGTGCGCCGGCCTGTAGCTGGACCCTGGACGGGATGGTGGCCAGAGGCGGGCAAATCCTGACCTGCACCTATGAAGGATATCCGAGCTGGTACGCCAAAATCGATACAAAAGTCGTCGCTGATCCGGCGGGTGAAGTGGCCGAGAGCGATGAGAGCAACAATGTCTACAAGAAGACCATCAGCGTGAGCAAGCCCGGATCTGCTCCATCCGACGGCTCAGCACCTCCCGGCGGATCATCTCCGTCATGGAGCGAGTCTCAAATTGGCTCAGAAGATTCTGCTCCCCCCAGCGACTCTGCTTCTTCCGGGGGTTTTGCGCCACCCGGATCGAGCGGAGTTAGCGGATCGCCCGACCTATTCATCAGCGAGTTCTCCATGACGCCCGAAACGCCGACACAGGGATCGCCGGTTACGGTGAGAGTGGGAGTCTACAACAAGGGCAACAGCGCATCCGGGCCGTTCACCGTTCAGTGGTGGCCGGGAGAGAACTATGGTGCGCCGGCCTGCAGCTGGACCCTGGACGGGATGGTGGCCAGAGGCGGACGAATCCTGACCTGCACCTATGAAGGATATCCGAGCTGGTACGCCAAAATCAATACAAAAGTCGTCGCTGACCCAACAAGTGAAGTGGCCGAGAGCGATGAGAGCAACAATGTCTACAAGAAGACCATCAGCGTGAACCGTCCGTAAGCATCAACGGTCTATGCCTCAGTGGGGATGGAGGAAGCAGATCCTCTATCACGGCTGAGGCATTCGAGCTTTTTTTATGCCATGAAGTGCAACTGGACAGCGGCAAGTGGGGAAACTTTTGATGATCACCAATGGCATTGCACGAAAAGGACCGATCGGATTTGCATCCTGCCTTTTTGTACTATTGGTTTTGCTGAGCGTATCAAGTACCGGAGAGGAGACCAAGACCGCATATACGCGAGACGGAATAAACTTCGTGAGCAAAGAGAGGATGGAAGAGAACATAAGATACGAATACGCGAAACCTGGAGATTACAGAGAGGTTCAGGTTCCGCTGACAACGATTGTTGTGAATGCGTCCGTGATACCTCAAATTGCTGCAAACGACGCCACTGAAGAAGAGCCGACCGAGGAGAGCGGGCCATCCAATTCCAGTCAAAACGCGGCTGCATCTTTACCGGAGAAGAGCGGAAGATACCCGTTCGCTTCTATCGGTATCGGACTGCTGATTGCGGGCGGCGTGATCGTGTTTGTTGCATCGGGTATTCGAGGACGGGGCGGGCGGTGAATGGACCAAAACGAAAATGGGATGAATGCGATGCGTTTCCCAGCGGCACTCTGTCTTTATTCAGACCAAATCACATCTTTTTTCACAGATTCTGTCCCTGAAGTAGGGGCTCAAGAATCCGGATGTGTTAAGATCCACTTCTCTTCCGATGATTTGAGCCTAAACTCACCATCGCTTAGGCAAAGGAAAGACGGAAATATGGTTAATATTATCGTTTTTCTTTCGCAAAACAATGTGCCCATTGCGCACCACCAATCGCCATGCAACAGTGCCTTGTGCCTATAAAATGAGGAGCTTAGGATATAGACAGCGGATTATGATGCCTGCAGCAAAAATTAGCTATATTATTCACGTCAATAGGTATGCGAGCCATGTCTATTTACTGCAATGATGATATGTGTGCGCTAAGACTATAGCATTTCCTGACACCTATCTCAGAGTGTATGCTTTTTTCTCCTGCGAATATTATGTTTCAGCTCTTTGGCCTTGACCAGGGCTTCATAGGCTTCCTTCGTGTGACCCCGCAACCTGAGAGCATTGCTCTTATTGTACCATGCATCGGGATCTTGTGGGTTGATCTCAATGGCTTTGTCTAATGCCTCAATAGCATCCTCCAATTTGCCTAGAATTCCTAGGGCAGCACCCATATTGAGCCATGCATCGGGATCTTTTGGATTTAGCTCTATCGCCTTGGAGTATGCCTTAATTGCATCCTCTGGTTTGCCCAGCCCAACAAGAGCAACACCTTTGTTGTGCCATGCATCTGCGGAGTCCGGTTTAATATCAATAGCATTATCTAATGCGTTAATAGCATCCTCAAACTTGCCTAGCTTTACAAGAGCGTTGCCTTTGTTGAGCCATGCATCTTTAAATTGTGGATTGATCTCAATAGCCTTATCAAATGCTTTGATCGCATTCTCCAATTTGCCTAGAATATCGAGAGCATAGCCTTTTTTGTACCACACATCGGAATGTCGAGGATTTATCTTGATTGCCTTATCATATGCTTTAATAGCATCATTGTACTTACCCTTGGCCAGGAGAGCATCTCCCGTTGCTCTCCAGTAACGCTTTTTTGCATCGGGGGTCTCCAGAACGCTCATGCAACGAATTATGTGCACTGGAAGAATTTAACTCTTGTTTCGGGTCACGACAAATTTACCAACTGCAAGGCCTGCTCCGGTCGGCACGCCTGGGCGGGTCCACACGCGCGTGCGCGCGGCGATCGGTCCTAGGCAGCCTCTCAGCCAGGGCGACCCCAGGCACATGGCCGCCGAAATCAAAGCCGGGCCGATCCTGATCGCTCCGGCGTTATCGCCATCACTGGCGGAGTGCTGGCGTTCATTGCAGCCTCATCCTTCTCACCCATGCAGAAAATATCTTAATTCTTGCATTGGTCATCGATTAAGCCCACTATCAAACTCTGAAGCGTTCACGATTGACGTATAGATCAAGGGATATAGAAAACAATAACGATCAAATCAGAAATAAGATCGGCAAATTCCTAGCAGGTTCAACTAATGAAAAAAATTATAATTTAATAATATTTTATTGATAATATTATAATTACTCACAAATTGGCGCATCTCTAACCGCAATAATCCTCATTCCCCTTCCACCCGCTTCTTCCTCTCCCCCGCCTCTTTCGCCGCGTCCGCTTTGCCAAGAACGCGGGCCACAGTTTCGATTGCTTCCAGATACCGCACCATCTGGTCCAGCCAATTGATCAGATCGCCCTGGTAGGCATACATCCCGTATCTGTCGCTGAAGTAATCGATGATCTCCTCCGGGCTCTTGCCGTCCGCTCTCAGCTCCAGGATGCGCTGCGAGATGTTCTTTTGCGGGCAGCCGCAGTAGGGCGCTTCCTTGCAGGTGCAGCGCAAGAAATCCCGCGAGAAGTCCATACAGTATCTCTGGATCTTGTTTTCCAGCTCCCTCAGGTCCGAACTGCTCAGCAAGTCCAAAAAAGAGCCGTGCAGCACCCTCTGCGAGATCTGCATATGCAATTTCGTGGAGATGCGCTCGGCAAACTTGAGGTAAAGGGCCTCAAAGCTCTCCAACTCCACGGCCACCTCCAGCGGCGACTTGCCTTTCCCGAGCATCCTGGCAATGGTTGCCACCTCATCTGGGCTGAGGAAATGTGCTGCAGCCGCCTCGCCGAGGCTTGTCGGCACGATGCCCTTGACAAGACCCGCTTTTTCCAAAGACTTGAGCGAACTGTCCAGGTCATCCAGGCCCACGGTGAGATCGTGCAGCTTCTCCAGCTCTGAACGATTGCGCGCTGCCACGGCATTGGCAAGAACCTCTTCCAACTGCTGCGCCTCCTCGAACTCCGGAGCCACGTCCTCCATCTGACCGTGCAGCAGAGCCAGGGCCATCTCGTCTTCCGACTCGCCCTTTCCCGACGAAAAGCGGCGTCCCGGCTCGGCCAGGATGTAGACCAGGCCCAGGTCATGATAGCCCGGCCTTCCGGCGCGGCCCAGCATCTGGTTGAACTCGTGCACATTCAGCCACTCGATGCCCATTGCCAGGGACTCGAAGACCACCTGCGAGGCAGGGAAGTCAACGCCTGCTGCAAGGGCTGCCGTGGTTACGACGGTGTGAACCTTGCCCTGGCCGAAGAGCTCCTCGATCCGCTTTCGCTCCGGATACTGCAGACCGGCATGGTAGGCGGCGGCTCCGGGGATGGCATCGGCCAGGTTGTAGCAGTTCTTGCGAGAGTTGGTGAAGATGATGGTCTGGCCCCGGTAGCCGGTGCTGGACGTCAGGCTCTGGGCATCTTTGGAGAGCTGGCGCAGCAGCTTGCGCTTTTCCGGCCCACTGGAAAATATCAGATGCCGCTCGATGGGCACTGGACGCACCTCGTACTCGACGAGCGTCGCTCCCAGCCGCTTGGCAAGGGCCGCCGGGTTTCCCACGGTGGCGGAGAGAAAGATAAACTGCGCCTGCGGGGCCGCCATTCGCAGGCGTGCGATCATGCCCGCCAGCCGGTGGCCGCGGTCCGCATCCTCCAGCATGTGCACCTCGTCGATGACGACTGTTCCCACCTTGCCGAGCGACTTTTTGGTGCGTATCACCTGGTCGATGCCCTCGTAGGTTCCGGCGATGATGTCGGCATTCAGGCTCTGGGGAATCTTGCGGCCCTTCCCCAGTCGAATGCGGCTCACGCCCACCCGAATGGAGGTCTGAAATCCGAGTTCACCGTAGGCTGAGAGCTGATCGAACTTCTGATTGGCCAGGGCCACCAGCGGCACCAAAAAAAGCAGCTTGCCCTTGCCCGCCAGCAGATTCTTGACCCCGGCCATCTCTCCCACCAGGCTCTTTCCCGTAGCAGTAGCCGAGACTACCAGTTGGTTCCGTCCTTCCAGCAGGCCTGCCTGCACCGATCGGGATTGCACCGGCAGGAGCTTGGCGAGCCTTCTCTTGAGCAGCTCCTTGAGCGGTTTTGGGAGAGGGATGGCATCCAGCGGCAGCGTCGGCTCCTCTTTGCTGGCCGGGATGATGTCGAAGCGCGTGAGTTCGGGCGCAAGCTTTTGCAAAGATAAGAGACCCACCACGTCATCCAGATTGCGGCGCGTCTTCAGGATGCGGGCCAGATGGGCCTTGGCGGCGCGGCCCAGATGGCGAAAGTCCGCTTCGCGAAGAAGCTCTGCGGCGGCGCAGTTCTCGCAGATCCATGCGCCCTTGTAGGCGATGGCCTCGGACCCCACGTAAGTTACCCGGCGCTGGCCCAGGCAGTGACTGCAGATGCTGACAAAACGATAGCCGAGCTGATAGGACTCCAGAAGCTCGACGAACTTTTTCTCCATTACACAGTCGCCGCGTGCGAGGTAAATGGCACTCGCCCGTCGCAGCATGCGCATGGCGTCCTCGGGCGGGAGGTACTTCTCGGCTTCCTGATCCTTCTTCACAAGGAACTTGAAGACCCTCGGGCCCTGGGGCATGTCCTTCAGGCGCAGATAGCCTTCAAAAAGAGTCTTGCTTCCGCTTTGCGGGAGCAACAGGATGCGGGACCTGTCCGCCTGAGCCAAAACCTGAAACGTCATCCTAACGCAAGGTCCACAAGCTCGTACTTCAAGCCCTCGGACTCAAGCCGGTTGAGCAATCCCGGAATCTGCTCATCAACGCTGACCACAACCGAATTGATGCCGTGGTAGGCAGCCTCAACCGCCGACTCCTTGGCTCCGAAGAAAACATCCGGCTCTCGCCCGATCTTTCGCAGAGCCACTAAAGCTTCAATTCCGAGGCACCCCACCATTTTCTTGTCGGAATTGTCCTGCAACAATTGCTTTTCCAGGAGCCGCAAATCCACCTTTCGCGAGCCGCCGATCTGCTCGCGCGGGACTTTGCAGACGGTTATCTTTCCCTCATCAAGAGTGATGAGGCCACGCAGGTCGGAGATGCCCACATCTTCACCGCATTTGACATCGGCGATGACAACCCCGCTGGCATCAATCCCCTCCTTCTTGTTGGCATAAAGCAGGCCCTGCCGCATCTCCAGGGAGACGCGCTCGCCCTCCACCAGATCGGCCTCCGCGAGAGCCGTCCAGACGGAGACATGGCTGATGATCTCCTCCATCACCACTCGCGCATAGCGCTTCAGCTCTGCCGCGCTCTCCAGCAACCACTCCACGCCCTCTTTGGTAATGCTGTAGCGCATCCTGCCGTCCGTGGTAACAAGGCCGTCCGCCACCAGCTCCTTGATGTACTCGGAGATGGCCTGAGGCGTCACTCCAAGACGCTCCGCCACCTCTTTTTGCCGGAGGTTGGGCTGATGGGCGGCGATCTCCACAAGTATTTGAAAGCGCGAACTCTCTCGCTTGCTCTGCAGGACGTTGGCCATTTCAGAAATCCTCTTCGTAGGGCTCGATGCGCTGCCCGCGCACAGCCAGCTTTTCCGCTCTCTTGGCCACACCGCGAATGAAGATCTGGCTCAGCCCCAGTTCGCGGGAAAGGTTGGACAGAGAACTGTTGCCGCCCAGAACCATAGCTTGCAGCTTCTCGGTCACCCCTCGCAACTCCTCATCGGACATGAAGGTAAGGCTGATCAACTCACTCAGATCCTCCATGGATGCCCCGAAGTTTGCCTGCACCCGAGAGTAGGTGGAACGATACTCCTTCTCGGGGCTGGCACCGGGCTCCGGAACTCGCCACTTGGTCTCCACCAGGCCGCTCTTGCGCAGCAGGGCGACGCTGCGGTGAACGCTCGACTCGTCGCCCACCAGAGCCGCCAGCTCGCGCTCGGTTCGCCAGTCTCGGCTCAATTCATCAAAGATTTTTTTGTGAATATTGGAGCCGAAGGCCTGCAACAATGGAACCAGATCCGAAGGATCATTGATGATCCGCGTTCTCTTTCCCGTCACAAAGAACCTCGCAATTTGTATTATTTCTTTAATTTGATAAGGCTTTCTTTAAATCAGCCTAATAGTTTCCAGGTTCATCGGTGCCATTGTCGGGATCCGGTAGCGCTTGTAGATGGAGCTGGCCAGGTCCAGACAATTGCCTTCTTCGCCGTGATTGGTGAGAACGCGTCCGGGCTTGGGGTAGATGCGACGCATGTACTCCATGAGCTGCTGGCGATCGGAGTGACCGGAAAATCCGTCCACCGTCGTCACCTCGAGATTGATCTTCACCGTCTGGGTCTTGCCCTCCACGGAGAGGGGCAGCTCCTTCCAGCCCTTCTGGATGCGCCTGCCAAGCGTTCCTTCTGCCTGATAGCCCACGATGACCAGAGTATTCCTCTCATCCGGTCCAAGCCGCTTCAAATATTCGAGAACCGGCCCGCCGTTGAGCATACCGCTCGTGGCCAGGATCACGCATGGCGGCCCTTCGATGATCTCAGTGCGCTGCTTGGGCGACTCCACCTGCACAAAGCACGGTGAAAGGAACGGATTGATTCCCTTGTGGAAGATCAGATCCCGCAGGTCGTTGTTCAGATACTCCGGATAAGTGGTATGAATCGCAGTGGCCTCGTAGATCATGCCGTCCAGGCAAACGGGGATCTCATCGATGACCTTCTTCCTGATCGCTTCCTCCAGAACCACCATGACCTCTTGGCTGCGTCCAACGGAGAAAGCGGGAATGATCACTTTGCCGCCCTTCTGGATGGTCTCCTTGACCACTTTGAGAAGGTTTACCTCAGCCTCTTTTCGAGAGGGTTGCAGGCTGTTGGCTCCGCCGTAGGTGGCCTCGGTCACCAGCGTCTCCAGCCGCGGGAAGTTGCAGACGGCCGGATCAAATAGCCTGGTTCTCTCAAACTTGTAGTCGCCGGTGAACGCCACGTTGTACAGGCCGTCACCGATATGGAAATGAGCGATGGATGAGCCCAGGATATGCCCGGCATTGTGCATGGTCAATTTGGTGTCCGGTGCAATATCCGTCACATCGCCGTAGTTGAGCGTGATGGTGTGCTTGAGGGCCTCGCGGATCATGCTTGAGTCGTAAGGCAGCCTCTTGCCCTCTCGCCCGGCCACCTCGATGTAGTCCAACTGCAAGAGCACAAACAGGTCTCTGGTGGGCGGAGTGCAGTAGATGGGTCCCTCGTAGCCGTATTTGTAGAGCATGGGCACGAGCCCGGCATGGTCCAGGTGAGCATGGGTCAGGACAACGGCATCGATCTGGTTTAGCGGGTAGACCTCCGGCACGTAGAGATAAGGCGTGGCGGAATCGTCCGAACCGACGTTTATGCCGCAGTCGATGATGATGCGGGACTCCGGAGTGGACAGGAGCATGCAGCTCCGGCCAACCTCGCGGCATCCGCCTAATGTAGTGATGCGAACCCACTGATCTTTGGATGCGATGTCCCTGTGGATCTTGCGGCCCACCGTGCGCAGGATGTTCTTGCGCTCTGTTTGCACGCTGCGCAGATAATCCTTGATGTTGGCAATGGTCGTGGAGCGCACGGGCGGAGTTCGCACTACCTTCGGCGTCCAGCCGATGAGCTTGGTGATCTCGCGCAGCGTCGCACCATGCCGTCCGATGACGAGGCCCGGCTTCTCGGCCTCGATTTGCACCTCGCCCGTCTCACCGTCGAAGTAGTAGTTGGTGAGAACGGCTTCTTTGGGCACGACCTCTTGAATCTTGGTGACGGCAATCTCAGGTTCTGCCAGCACCTTCAGGTCCGGTCGGACCACGACTCTCTTGCGCAGCTCCTTGGCCAGATTGCGAATGATCTCGCCGTCGTCCGCCAGCTTCTTCGGGTCATCCGTATAAATGACAAGCTCCGGACCCTCGAATTCCAGCCCCGTGACATTGATGTCGGGGGGCAGTTTGCTCTGCACTTTGCGTTTGAGCTCAAAAAGTACTTCTTCTACTGACAAGGGAACACATCCAAAAAAGGATTAAAGGAGATTCATTATCTCCTGAAACTCCGGCCCGTCAACCTCCTCATATTTATCTGTGATTCTGACGAGCTCAATTTTATCACCGGAAGCGGAATCCCGCTTCATGGCGTTATGAATTGCCCTGGCTGCCAGCACCGTTCCTTCTTTGATGCTCAGGCCGGGCTTGTACTGGGACTCGAGCACGCCGTAGGCAATGGGCGAGCCGGAACCTGTGGATACGACCTTGCGCTCCTCGATCTGGCCGCCCAGAGCGTCCAGCGAGTAGATCCTGGGACCGTATCGGTCCACGCCGCCCATGATAAGTTGAACCATGAAAGGATAGTAGCGGCGAGAAGAGAGAACATTGGACAGCATAGTGGTTATGGCCTTGACGGTCAGGGGCTCGCCTCTCTGCATTTTGTAAAGCCTCGCTTCGACCTGAACCATCCTGACCAGCGACTGAGCATCTCCTACCGCGCCAGCCGTCGTCAGGCCCACCAGATCATCGATCTGATAGATCTTCTTGGCTGTGCTGCTGGCGATGAAATTGCCCATGGTAGCACGGCTCTCCGATGCAAGGACCACACCTCCATCGCAGAGTACACCTACCGTAGTTGTACCTTTGAACACCTCGACCATCTAATTACCTCAACTAAAATTAGAAAACGGACAAGGATCATCTTTACTTCTGCGATATAAATACTTTCCGCCGCCACAGCAGAAGTGCACATACCTGGCGGCATTTCACAGCCACTATCGCATCAATTCGCGCTTGAAGAGAGCAATAAGAGATCAATGGTAGAAAAGACCGCATCTGCGCACAAATCCCAGGATCATAAGATCATTTAAGAGATATTCGGCTCGCCATCACGTCACCTCAGCAGGTCCCTCAATTAACTAAATATAGTATCGCATTATGCTCACATTTGGAGGTGAATTAAGCACTTGTGTTTACCAAACAACTGGATGCCGTAAAAAGCTTGCCTGATGAGGCGGCCTGAAGATGGCCAGAGCCGCCTTTATCTTAAAAATAAGCGAAAATAATGCAATCAAGACAGGGGGCCGCAAATGATGGCTCAATTTTCAACATCGGCTCCTGTGTTCATTGGTTTTGATATTAAGTTTTGATATGGAGATCGCATCAGTTTTGCACAGATCTTCGAAAATGAGATAAATGAGATATCCGATATATTCGTCCAACTGCAAAAGATGAATCGGATAGAACAGTCTTTGTGGAATATGTCAAACGGTTCTGCAGGAATCCTTACCCTGCATTCAAATGCAGCGCCTGCCAGGAGATAAGGACTATCCATCCCAGGATCGTGGTCACGACAATCATGGTTTCGGTTTCCAGCTCGAAGGATCGAATAGACATATCAACAGGCATATCGAATATAAATTTTTAACAAATTAAATATATTCCGGCCTGTGCAATCGTTATCCAGGCGATCCAATTCTTTCCGTATATTTCCATTTGTTCTAATATGGTATCTATATTTTTCTATATACTGAGATAGATACTGAAATAGACCTGCCAATTCCATTTCAGATCATCATGAACCACTTTCATAAGTCACACATCCAAGATCCATTGCCGCAATTTGCAATCATATCCACTTAATGCAAGAGCTTTTTTTAAAATCGGGAGCTGGCAGAGTCAGAGCCGTTGATTGGCTCGAAAACGATTTCAAATGGAGTGTACAACGCTATTCTGCCAGCACAATGGTTTTTTTAGGGCAGCCCTTGGGTGATGACCGGGTGGTCGAGCCGAAAGGAGATCCAGCGATCCACATTAAGAGTTGGCCTATTGTCCGAGGGCCTTGGGCTGCCCATCGGACATGAGTTTGATTCAAAGATATCTGTTTCTCAAATACAATAAGGCCCGGAAAATAGATTATGGAGAAACAATTGGCTGAGCCAGCCGTTCGAGTTGGGATTTGATAATGAAGACGGACCGCCTATCAATCAAAAGATGTATCATCAGTATGCATCATAAGTGATTTGAGCGCAAATGAGGGTAAGAGATGCAATCAAGCTCATTGAAGCCGATGGCTGGCGTCTGGTGAGCATCAAAGGCAGCCATAGGCAGTTCAAACATCCGTTCAAACATGGTCGTGTTACTATCGCGGGAAAGCTCGATATGGACTTGCATCCGAAGACCCTGAAAAGTATATTAAAGCAGGCTGATATAGAGGATATCTCAAATGGCTAAATATACGATTATCATTGAAAAAGGCGAAGGAAACTATTCGGCATACTGTCCGGATCTGCCTGGAGTCGTTGCGGCAGGTGAGACCGAAGAAGAGACGGCAGAGCTGATGAAAGAGGCGATAGAGTTTCATCTGGACGGGCTGAAGGAGGACAAGATACCCATCCCAGAGCCGACTATTTCAGCCAGATGCGTCGATGTCGCTATCTAGCAGAGCAAAATCATTCGGATTTTCTCTTTTTGCGATAATTCAGGCTTCAGCAAGAGCTTTGGCGACTTCTAATTTGGAGCCGTCATTCTTAAGTTCAATGACTTTATCTGCTTCTTGTCCCAAGAGATTCTGTGATTCAGTGGGATAGCTCGATATATCATAAATAATCGCAAACATCTCGACTTGTGGATTTGCCCGCCTCCACAATAGAGGATCTAATAGCTTTGAAGCCAAATGTTGCTTTTTATCAGACATGCTTGAAGAGGCATGACTGATGATCTGAATCATCCTATTTTTATTAATTGGAGACATATCACTATGTATTGTGATCCCATCCAATTTCAATGAACGTGGCCGAACCAAATTTAGGGCCCACCTTACAGGGTCCTCTTTCGGACGCATTGGATAATCATTGATGAGTGCATCCAAAGCAACTCTTCTTGCAGTCTGCGGAAAGTTATCTTCTTTATTTGATATCGGTTTGGCCTCAAAGAATGCAGGCAATCTTGAGATGCCCTGCAAATACCTCAAAATACCTTGGGGCGATTCAAAATAGCAGATATCTAAGCTTCCTCGTATTTGTTGAATATTATAACGCTCAAAAAAATCAATTTTATATGGCCAATACTCAAAATCTTCAAAGACTCTCATTGCATTTATCTGGCTGAGGGTTTGGCCACCGTCAGTTATTCGCCCGTCTTCTGTAATATAAAGAGAAACCTGCGCCCCCATCCAATCGAGATATGGTGTAGCAACTTTAATTGCGTTTTTGCGGACGGGAGAATGTTCTACTCCGTTGCATATCGATTCCTTGATCTTCAGAAAGAGATCTTCTTGCATCTTATTCATAAGTACTCCTCTAATCCAGTTTGTAGTTCTTCTCTCCTTGGCATCTTGATCTCATTGTCCCTACCATCATCAAAATAGTAGTGACTTAAAAATGCCTCCAATAACGCTGCGGAATTTATGCCTGCGCCTAAGGCTGGCGGTACTACCCTACGAGTTCCTGGAGCGCCGTCCATTCTATGATCAAAATCTAGCTCATGAAAATGCGGGTGGTCTTCAAATCGTCTTCCATCTGTCGACCTGAATGGCCCGCTGTGCGTTTGATGCGCCATTAACAGATAATCGAATCCGTCAGGTTTAACATAGATCTTAAACCCTTCATATTCATTATAAAATCCTGAAATAAATAAAGTATTAGCATAATGACTGGGCAGAATGTCAGAAGATACCCGGCGGGCATCTAATTTCACTGCATCATCACCACAATATAACGGATATCGTACCAACTCTAACGGTCCACCTTCAATTGCTTTAGGGGATTCACCTAACCATGCATCATAGATTACAGGATCTAGCCGAACCGGTGGTTCTCTTCGGAGCATCTATTGTACCCTCATCTATCAAGAGGAAATAAAATATCTACCCAAAGTTTAATAGATTCCGGTCAGTTTCTGGCTGGAACTCTGCACCGCAATGCGACACAAAGCCTTTAGCACTTTATTTCTGCCGAAAGTTGGCTGCTCTGAAGGGAGGCGTTGAAAAAATTGACTAGATATAATGCACGATCAGCGGCACCATCAGCACCCCCATCGCGTGCGTCTTGTGAATCCCGGCCACCGGCGCGATCAGTCCCACCACCGTCGACAGAAAGAATATAAAAAGCCCAAAGAGCCCCGTGAAGGCAGCCGTCATGGCCACCAGAAATGCCAGCACGACCATGCAGAGCATCCTGTAGTTCAGAGCGGAGAATGCCCGCGCCGCCGCTCGCGCCGTGCCGATTGTGGCGATGTAGGACGCTGCGCCCACGATTATCACAATCAAGATCATCTGCGCCAGAGCGCTCTGGTCCAGGGCCATCAGCTCTTGGATGGCCGCCGCCGCGCCGCTGCGGGCTTTGTCGATAACGTAGAGCGCCACCAGCGAGAAGAGCGCGTTGGATGTGTTCACTCCGCCGATGGAGACCAGAAACTCCTCCGGAGATGCGGGCGAGCCCAGGCGCGTGGCAATGGAGGCCACGGACGGCGAGACACCGGGAATCCAGGCCACCAGCGAGCCGCCCAGGCTACCGGAGAAGACGGCTTTGGCCAGAGTCCCGGCGGGCAGCTTGATGGCGCTCTCTTCCTGCTCCGGGATCTCCGTGTCCGTGGAGAGGCTGAGCAGCAGGGACGACGCGCCGAAGATGCCGGATAAAAGGGGCAGCAATACCTGCGGTTCCAGACCCAGGGGCGAGGAGAGCAGGTCTTCATGGCCGAAGGCGAAGACTCCTAAGAGGCCGCTGGTCAGGAAAAGGATGGCAGCGATGGTTTTGTACTTCCAGTGCACGAGGCTGCCCTGCCCTTCAATCCAGGGGCCACGCTCCGACTGGATCATCATCATGGCGATGGCCAGCAAGAGGACTCCTACGTACTTCATGAGATAATCATAGTAGCTGGAGACGGCCCAGGAAACGGGCACCATCAGGAAAAGGGCGATGATGATCGATCCTGCGCTGCCCAGGGCCGACAGGCGCACCGCCTCGATGCCCCGACCTTCCAGCATGAGCCGCTGGCCGGGAAGGACGGTCAGGGCGGTCTCGGAATCCGGCGCGC
>Ga0074199_1000311_pt1 | contig 87461 bp, 87 predicted proteins | sample EPASupsiteSAE347_FD_64528 | JGI IMG/M metagenome (GOLD analysis project Ga0074199, IMG submission 64528) | Bioremediated contaminated groundwater from EPA Superfund site, New Mexico - Sample SAE3-47 | ecosystem: Environmental > Aquatic > Deep subsurface > Groundwater > Contaminated ... | reverse complement strand
CACCCCATCACTTAACCTTCCGGCACCGGGCAGGCGTCACACCCTATACGTCCACTTTCGTGTTTGCAGAGTGCTGTGTTTTTATTAAACAGTCGCAGCCACCATTTCACTGCAACCCCATCGGGCTTTCGTCGCGAGGACTTATACCCTACCGGGGCACACCTTCTCCCGAAGTTACGGTGTTAATTTGCCGAGTTCCTTCTCCTGAGTTCTCTCAAGCGCCTTAGAATTTTCATCCTGCCCACCTGTGTCGGTTTGCGGTACGGTCAATTCTAGACTGAAGCTTAGTGGCTTTTCCTGGAAGCTTGGTATCAATCACTTCAGCACCGTAGTGCCTCGTCGTCACGCCTCAGATAATTCCCCCGGATTTGCCTAAGGGACACTCCTACACGCTTAAACCACCTATTCCAACAGATGGCTGACCTAACCTTCTCCGTCCCCACATCGCATCTAGAATCGGTACAGGAATATTGACCTGTTTCCCATCGACTACGCATTTCTGCCTCGCCTTAGGGGCCGACTCACCCTACGCCGATGAACGTTGCGTAGGAAACCTTGGGCTTTCGGCGAGGGAGCTTTTCACTCCCTTTATCGCTACTCATGTCAGCATTCGCACTTCTGATATCTCCAGCAACCTTCTCAAGTCACCTTCACAGACCTACAGAACGCTCCCCTACCATATCTTTCGATATCCGCAGCTTCGGTGCACAGTTTGAGCCCCGTTACATCTTCCGCGCAGGACGACTCGACTAGTGAGCTATTACGCTTTCTTTAAAGGATGGCTGCTTCTAAGCCAACCTCCTAGCTGTCTATGCCTTCCCACTTCGTTTCCCACTTAACTGTGTCTTGGGGACCTTAGCTGGCGGTCTGGGTTGTTTCCCTCTTGACAATGGACGTTAGCACCCACTGTCTGTCTGCCACACTCGCACTCAACGGTATTCAGAGTTTGCCATGGTTTGGTAAGTCGCGATGACCCCCTAGCCATAACAGTGCTTTACCCCCGTTGGTGATATGTGACGCACTACCTAAATAGTTTTCGGGGAGAACCAGCTATTTCCGGATTTGTTTAGCCTTTCACCCCTATCCACAGCTCATCCCCTAATTTTTCAACATTAGTGGGTTCGGACCTCCAGTACCTGTTACGGCACCTTCATCCTGGCCATGGATAGATCATCCGGTTTCGGGTCTACGCCGTGCTACTAAACGCCCTTATCAGACTCGCTTTCGCTACGCCTCCCCTATTCGGTTAAGCTCGCAACACAACGTAAGTCGCTGACCCATTATACAAAAGGTACGCAGTCACCGAACAAGTCGGCTCCCACTGTTTGTATGCATGCGGTTTCAGGATCTATTTCACTCCCCTCCCGGGGTTCTTTTCGCCTTTCCCTCACGGTACTAGTTCACTATCGGTCGATCACGAGTATTTAGCCTTGGAGGATGGTCCCCCCATGTTCAGACAAGGTTTCACGTGCCCCGCCCTACTTTTCGCTAACTTAGTACCACGGATTGGTTTTCATGTACGGGGCTATCACCCACTACGGCCGGACTTTCCATTCCGTTCCATTAACCATTCCGCTATCACTAGCAGGCTGCTCCCCGTTCGCTCGCCACTACTTGGGGAATCTCGGTTGATTTATTTTCCTCCGGCTACTTAGATGTTTCAGTTCACCGGGTTCGCCTCCCTGACCTATGTATTCAGTCAGGGATACCTCAAAAGAGGTGGGTTTCCCCATTCGGATATCGGGGGATCAAAGCTTCATTGCCAGCTCCCCCCCGCTTTTCGCAGGCTTGCACGTCCTTCATCGCCTGTGATCGCCAAGGCATCCACCACATGCACTTAGTCGCTTGATCCTATAACCTTGTACTCTCTTAACGAGAGCGGCTACAGGCAAACTCATATTTGTGCTGTATCGTCCGAAGACGTTACAGATGCAATCACAACGCATCACCCATGCCTCATCAGCACGAGTGACACAACCTTCTTCCAATTTGTTAAAGAGCGTAGCAATTGATTCCTCAAAAGCTAAAGATAAACATCGCTGCTTATCTTTAGGTTCTGGTGGAGGATAACGGGATCGAACCGTTGACCCCCTGCTTGCAAAGCAGGTGCTCTCCCAGCTGAGCTAATCCCCCGTTTGTAGACGTTGGTGGGTCTGGTTGGAATCGAACCAACGACCCCCGCCTTATCAAGACGGTGCTCTAACCGACTGAGCTACAGACCCTCGTCTGTTTGCTACTCATTGAACAACCGATAGGTTGTGGGTGCCAGAGATGCTTTCTCTAGAAAGGAGGTGATCCAGCCGCAGGTTCCCCTACGGCTACCTTGTTACGACTTCACCCCAGTCACGAACCCCGCCGTGGTAAGCGCCCCCCTTGCGGTTAGGCTACCTACTTCTGGCGGAACCCGCTCCCATGGTGTGACGGGCGGTGTGTACAAGACCCGGGAACGTATTCACCGTGACATGCTGATCCACGATTACTAGCGATTCCGACTTCACGCAGGCGAGTTGCAGCCTACGATCCGGACTACGATCGGCTTTCTGGGATTAGCTCCACCTCGCGGCTTGGCAACCCTTTGTACCGACCATTGTATGACGTGTGAAGCCCTACCCATAAGGGCCATGAGGACTTGACGTCATCCCCACCTTCCTCCGGTTTGTCACCGGCAGTCTCGTTAAAGTGCCCAACTAAATGATGGCAATTAACGACAAGGGTTGCGCTCGTTGCGGGACTTAACCCAACATCTCACGACACGAGCTGACGACAGCCATGCAGCACCTGTGTTCCAGTTCCCTTTCGGGCACACCCAAATCTCTTCAGGCTCCTGGACATGTCAAGGGTAGGTAAGGTTTTTCGCGTTGCATCGAATTAATCCACATCATCCACCGCTTGTGCGGGTCCCCGTCAATTCCTTTGAGTTTTAACCTTGCGGCCGTACTCCCCAGGCGGTCAACTTCACGCGTTAGCTCCGGTACTAAATGGTTTTACCCACCCAACACCTAGTTGACATCGTTTAGGGCGTGGACTACCAGGGTATCTAATCCTGTTTGCTCCCCACGCTTTCGTGCATGAGCGTCAGTATTGGCCCAGGGGGCTGCCTTCGCCATCGGTGTTCCTCCACATCTCTACGCATTTCACTGCTACACGTGGAATTCCACCCCCCTCTGCCATACTCTAGCCTTCCAGTCACAAGCGCAGTTCCCAGGTTGAGCCCGGGGATTTCACGCCTGTCTTAAAAAACCGCCTGCGCACGCTTTACGCCCAGTAATTCCGATTAACGCTCGCACCCTACGTATTACCGCGGCTGCTGGCACGTAGTTAGCCGGTGCTTCTTATTCCGGTACTGTCATCCACACCAGGTATTAACTGATGCGATTTCCTCCCGGCCGAAAGAGCTTTACAACCCGAAGGCCTTCTTCACTCACGCGGCATGGCTGGATCAGGGTTGCCCCCATTGTCCAAAATTCCCCACTGCTGCCTCCCGTAGGAGTCTGGACCGTGTCTCAGTTCCAGTGTGGCGGATCATCCTCTCAGACCCGCTACAGATCGTCGCCTTGGTGAGCCTTTACCTCACCAACTAGCTAATCTGATATCGGCCGCTCAAAGAGCACAAGGTCTTGCGATCCCCTGCTTTCCCCCTCAGGGTATATGCGGTATTAGCGTAACTTTCGCTACGTTATCCCCCACTCAATGGTACGTTCCGATACATTACTCACCCGTTCGCCACTCGCCACCAGGATTGCTCCCGTGCTGCCGTTCGACTTGCATGTGTAAGGCATGCCGCCAGCGTTCAATCTGAGCCAGGATCAAACTCTTCAGTTCAATCCAACATTACTACTCACAATTCACTGACGGTAGAATTTCTTCTACCTCGATGGATCTCTCCATCCGTGTGATTGCCTTTAATACTTTTGTGTGACCTAAGTCACTCGCATCAAGGCACCCACACCTATCGGTTGTTCAAATTGTTAAAGATCATTTCCACCGCGCCGTCTCGTTAAATCCGTCAGCAGCAGAGAAGCGAGATTATGAAGAACTTCAGCTAAACCGTCAAGCAAAATTTGAAATCTTTTTTCTGCTCAACCCGCCAAAACTCAAACCACCACTTCCTCCCTCCACCGCCCGTAGAACCAAGCGCTGCAAGGAGCCGCGCATTATATAGATCTTCTGACGATGGTCAACAGCCCAAGCAGAAAATTATTGAATCACCGCCCAAGAAGCGACTTTATATGCCCATCGCATCACCGAGGTTTGGTGCTCAAACAACTCATCCCGGAACAATTTCCGCCACTCTTAATATGTGGCCGCAACAATCACCATCTCCACCTTGAGTGCAGGATTAGCCAATTTCGCCTGAACACACGCCCGCGTCGGAGCAACACCTTCGGGCAGCCAATCATCCCAAAGAACATTCATTGCCTCGTAGTCAGCCATATCGGCAAGATAGATGGTCACCATCAACAACCGCGACTTGTCACTCCCTGCCTGCTCCAGCAAGCGCTCGACACCGGACAACAGATTCGACATCTGGGCAGCAATATCGCCATCACTATTGGAGGGCACCTCGACCAGATAGACAGTGCCATTGTGTACAACACTGTCTGAATAGCGGCGAGTAGTGCCGTTGCGCTTGATGGACATATGAATGGGCTCCCTGAATGCGTGAAGCCCATGCGGTTCAGGCATGGGCTTCTTTTACTGCACCCCGGCACATCAGGCTGGGGTATTCGGCTTTTCGCCGTTACGGAGTACTACACGGTAATCTCAAGAATGCTCTTTGCGAAAACTGCCATAGAATCTCCTGCTACGCAGCAGTACTGGTGCGGCTTGCCGGGGCTTGCTGCTAATCTCGGCACAGGTTCAGATTATCACTCCGGCAAAAAAAAGCTACATCTTTCTCCAACAATTTTCGGTTCAGGCGACGCTATCGATTTCCACTAACAACGGTTTCGTGCCCCACAAATGATGGGTGAGAATAGGCGGATTAACCGATAATTCAGTCATGGATAATCTGTTCAAAGATACCGCAACCCTGGAGCTCTCCTGCTGGCTCGAGCCCGGAGCCGAGTTGCCAGGCTGGGACATCCTCAAGGGCAGTCCCTTTGGCGCAACCCTGTCCGACCCGGAAGGTGGCGAACCCACTCCCGGCGACCAGTTGATCACCGTCCAGAATTACTTTGCCGAGTATCACCTCGAGTACTTCCGGCAACGGCGCTACAACCACTTTCCCAGCCGCCTGCATGCGCTCCTCCTGTTTGCGACACGCACAGATGCGATGACCTTCCGCAGCAAGCACCCGCAACGCGTGTTCGGCAAGAACCTGGTCTGCGCCCGCACCAAAGGTGCATATATATGTTCGTTCCACGACGCCAGCTGGCTGGACTACCTGCGCCTGCCGCACAGCCTGTCGCTGAGCGCACTCGACGAAGTGGCGGAATATTACTGGTCGGGCAAAACAGTCGAGGAAGTCGGCCTGACCTTCATGAACGAACCCCGGCAGGATCCGCCGGTCATCGAAGCCCTTTACCAGGGACCGCTCGAGCCAATCACCAGCCAGGCCCAATCCGGCTGGCTGCCCGGCTTTCGTTAAGGAAACCCCATGCGTCGCATCGCCATTATCGCCGTCATCATCACAAGCCTTGGCCTGGCTTACGCCTGGTTCAGCCGCAGCAAGCCAATTCCGGTTGTATTGAAGGAAGTCACCGCCGGCAAGGTTGAGGCGACATTGGCCAACACCCGTGCCGGCACTGTCGAGGCCTGCCTGCGCACCAAGCTGTCTACCATCATTGGCGGGCGCATCGAATTCCTAGGCGTCAAGGAAGGCGACAAGGTCAAGAAGGGGCAATTGCTGCTCAAGCTGTGGAATGACGACCAACAAGCCCAGGCGACTCTGGCCCAGTCGCAGATCGCGCTGGCCGGCAAGCGCACCGATGAAGCCTGTCTGGTAGCGGTCAACGCCGAAAAAGAGGCAAAAAGGCAGGCCGAGCTGCGCGAGAAGGGTTTCGTCTCGCCCAGCCGCGAAGAAGCCGCCCGCACCGAAGCCGAAGCACGGCGCGCCAGTTGCAATACAGCCAAGGCGGATGTTGCCCAGGCCGAAGCGAAATTCCGCGCCACCCGTGTTGAACAGGGACGGGTCGCACTCTATGCGCCCTTTGACGGCACAGTAGCAAAAATCGTCGGCGAACTTGGCGAATACTCGACCCCGTCCCCACCCGGCGTGCCTACGCCCCCCGCCATCGATCTCATCGATGACACCTGCCTCTACGTCAAGGCGCCGATGGATGAAGTCGACGCCCCCAAGATAACGGCCGGCCAGCCGGTACGCATCACCCTCGATGCCTTGCCGGGCAAATTGCTGCCGGGCAAGGTAAGGCGCGTCGCACCCTATGTCTCGGCCGTCGAAAAGCAGGCACGCACCGTGGATATCGAAGTCGATTTCGCGCAGCCGGATGCCACCGGCAAACTTCTGGTCGGCTACAGCGCCGACGTCGAAATCATCCTGGCCGGCCGGGAGAATGTGCTGCGCATCCCGACTGCTGCCATCCAGGAGGGTGGCAAGGTGCTTGTATACAACGCCGACAGCTGCAAACTCGACGAGCGCCAGATCAAGACCGGGCTGAGCAACTGGGAATACACCGAAGTGCTTGAAGGCCTGAGTGCTGGCGAGCGGATTGCGACCTCGCTCGAGAAGGATGGCATCAAGGCGGGCGCCAGCGTCGTTCCGGACGACAAGACCAAGGGCAAATAGCCCATGGCGCTGATCGAACTCAAGGACATCGAACGGGTCTTCCAGCTCGGCGACTCAACGGTCCACGCGCTGGCACAGCTCAATTTGAGCATTGCCGCCGGCGAATACGTCGCCGTGATGGGGCCGTCAGGTTCAGGCAAATCAACGCTGCTCAACCTGCTCGGCCTACTCGACCATCCGAGCAGCGGCACTTACCGACTGGAAGAGCGCGACGTCACGACGCTGTCTCCCGACGAGCAGGCACAGGTGCGCAGCCAGCGCATCGGTTTCGTTTTTCAGAGCTTTCATCTCGTCCCGCGCCTGACCGCCGCCGAAAATATTGCCCTGCCCATGATGCTGGCCGGCATTCCGGCCAAGGAGCGCGCACTACGGGTCGAACTGGCGCTCGCCAATTTCGCCCTGGAACATCGCGCCGACCACCGCCCCGATCAGCTTTCCGGTGGCCAGCGTCAGCGTGTGGCAATCGCCCGCGCGACGATAATGCAGCCGGCGCTGATTCTCGCTGACGAACCGACCGGTAATCTCGACCGCCACACCGGCGACGAAGTCGTGCATCTGCTCGAAGGCCTCAACAGCAGCGGCGTCACGCTGGTGGTCGTGACCCACGACCCGGCGCTCGGCGCCCGGGCCAAACGGCAACTGATCATGGAAGACGGCCGCCTGAAACAGGACAGCGCGCATGCGCCTGGCTGACACCCTGCGCTTTGCCCGCGACGCGGCCACCGGCTACCCGATGCGGACGACGCTTTCGGTGCTCGCCATGTCGATCGGGGTCGCCGCCGTCGTCATTCTCACCGCGCTCGGCGATGGCGCCCGCCGCTACGTCGTCGGCCAGTTTTCCTCGATCGGCACCAACCTGGTCATCGTGCTGCCCGGACGCTCCGGCACCGGTGGTTTCAACCCGGCCAACGCCATCACCAGCACGCCGCGCGACCTGAGCATCGACGACGCCGGCGCGCTGCGCCGCGCGCCCTCCGTCAGTCGCCTCGCGCCGCTCGCCGTCGGCACGTCGGAAATCAGCTTCGGCGGCCGCCTGCGCGAAGTCATGGTCGCCGGCTCGACGCATGAATTCCTGCCCATCCGCAATTTCGAACTGGCGCAAGGCCAGGGCCTGCCGGACGAAGACTGGAATCGCGGCTCGCCGGTCGCCGTGATCGGCGCCACGATCCGCGAGGAAATGTTCGGCAATACACCCGCTGTCGGCCAGTTGATCCGGGTCGGCGACCGTCGCCTGCGCGTGGTTGGCGTGCTCAAGTCGGTCGGCCAGGGCCTGGGCATGAATACCGACGAGCTGGTCATCATCCCAGTTGCGCTGGCCCAGGCGATGTTCAATTCCAACACCCTGTTCCGCATCCTGGTCGAAGCCAAGAGCCGCGAGGCGATTCCCGAGGCCAAGGAACAGGTCATGGAAATCCTCAAGCAACGCCACCGTGGCGAAGAAGACGTGACCGTCATCACCCAGGATGCCATCCTCGCCACCTTCGACAAGCTGCTCGGCGCACTGACCATGGGCGTTGCCGGCATCGCGGCGATCAGTCTGGCCGTCGCCGGCATCCTGGTGATGAACGTGATGCTGGTCGCGGTCACCCAGCGCACCGGCGAAATCGGCCTGCTCAAGGCGCTCGGCGCAACAGCGCGCACGATCCGCCTGGCCTTCCTGGCCGAAGCCGCGATGCTGTCTACTGTCGGTGCCCTGGTCGGCTACCTGCTCGGTCAGCTCGGCGCTTTCATCCTGCGCCAGGTCTTTCCGGTCTTTCCGGCCTACCCGCCGGACTGGGCAGTGATCGCCGGCCTCGGCACAGCGCTCGGCACCGGCTTGCTGTTCGGCGTCATGCCGGCCCGCCGCGCCGCCCGGCTTGATCCGGTGCAAGCCTTGATGAAGCACTGACCATGCTGCTCGCCGATTCGCTTCGTCTTGCCATTCGCGCCGTCACCGCGCAACGCCTGCGCAGCTTCCTGACCCTGCTCGGCATCGCCGTCGGCATTGCCGCCGTGATCCTGCTCACCTCGATCGGCGAAGGCATTCATCGTTTCGTGCTCGGCGAGTTCACGCAATTCGGCACCAACGTCATCTCGGCCGCGCCCGGCAAGACCAAGACCGGTGGCTCGACTTCCGGCCTGCCATCGAGCGCCCGACCGCTATCGATCGAAGATGCCCGCTCGCTCGAACGGCTGCCGCATGTCGTTGCCGTCACGCCCAATGTGCGCGGCAATGCCGAGGTCGAGGGCAATGGCCGGACGCGACGTACACTTATATATGGCGTCAATGCGAAATTGCCCCTGATTTTCCGGTCGACCGTCCAGAGCGGCCAGTTTTTGCCACCGGACGACGAAGGCAGCGCCCGCGCCTTCGTCGTGCTCGGCAGCAAGCTGCGCACAGAGCTGTTCGGCAGCGAAAATCCGCTGGGCCAGCGTCTGCGCATCGGCGGCCTGCATTTCCGGGTGATCGGCGTGATGGCCGCAAAAGGCCAGTTCCTCGGCATCGATCTCGACGACACCGCCTTCATCCCGACCGCACGTGCCCAAGAGTTGTTCAATCGCGAAGGTGTCGATGAAATCAATATTGCCGCCGAAGAAGGCGTGCCATCGAGCATCGTCGCCAGCGCGATCAAGCAGCGCCTGATCGCCCGGCACGGACGCGAGGATTTCACGGTGATCTCACAGGAAGAGATGTTGAAGACGCTCTCCAACATCCTCAACGTACTGACCATGGCAGTGGGCGCGCTGGGCGGCATTTCACTGCTGGTCGGCGGCGTCGGCATCGTCACCATCATGACCATCGCGGTCAGCGAACGCACCGGCGAAATCGGCTTGCTGGTCGCGCTCGGCGCCCGCCGCCGTACCATTCTGCTGCTTTTCCTCGGCGAAGCGGTGGCACTCTCGGCCATCGGCGGTTTGCTCGGCCTGCTCCTCGGCTTCGGACTGGCACAGCTGATTCATTTCGCCCTGCCCGCCCTGCCGGTGCACACCCCGCTCAGCTTCGTGCTGCTCGCCGAAGCAATCGCCATCAGCATCGGCCTCGCCGCCGGGGTTTTGCCCGCCCGAAGGGCGGCGCGCCTCGATCCGGTCGAAGCCTTGCGCTCCGAGTAAGGCCTGTCACACCTCCATACGCTGACGTATGCTAGAGTTCATCGTTCAAATTTCAATCAGATGATCAGGAGATCAGCATGACCTATTACATCGACCAGCTCGAACCCGGCATGTCGGCCAGCACCTCGAAGACCGTCACCGAAGCCGACATCATCCTGTTTGCCGGCATCTCGACCGACGTGAACCCGGCCCACCTCGACGAGGAATACGCCAAGGGCACCATGTTCGGCACGCGCATCGCCCACGGCATGCTCTCCGCCGGCTTCATCTCGGCCACCCTGGCCAACAAGCTGCCCGGACCCGGCACCATTTACCTGTCGCAAACCCTGAAGTTCAAGGCCCCGGTCAAGCCGGGCGACACCGTCACCGCCACCGTCACCGTGCGCGAAGTCAATGCCGCCAAGAACCGCGTCATTCTCGACACCGTGTGCACCGTGGCCGGCAAGACCGTCATCGAAGGCGAATGCCTGATGATGCCGCCGGTACGTCCGGCCGCCTGATTGCAGGCTGCAAAGAAAAAAACGCCGGCTGCGAGCCGGCGTTTTTGTTTGTAGCGGTCGACCGGAAAATTCAGGCCAAAATCAGAAAGCCTCGTCGGCGCGCAGGAAACGCCAATGGCCGAGCGGCAAATCACCGAGCTTGACCCGGCCGATCCGCACCCGCTTCAAGCCGATGACACGCAAGCCAACCAGTTCGCACATGCGGCGAATCTGGCGCTTCTTGCCTTCCTTCAGGATGAAGTGCAGCTGATCTTCGTTCAGTTGCTTGACCCAGGCCTTCTTGAGCGGCTTGCCGTCGAGTTCGAGACCGAACTGCAGCAGACGCAGGCCGCCCGGAATCATCTCGCCTGCAACCCGGACCAGATACTCCTTCTCGGCATCGCTCTCCTCGCCGATCAGCTTCTTGGCGACCCGACCATCCTGGGTCAGGACCAGCAGACCGGTGGAGTCGACGTCGAGCCGGCCAGCCGGCGCCAGACCGCGCATCATCCACGGCTTGAATTCCGGATCGCCGGACTGGCGCACCCAGGTTTCCGCCGAAATCAATGTCACCGCGGGCGTAAAGCCCGGCTCGGGCTGGCTGGAAACATAACCGACCGGCTTGTTGAGCAGGATGGTGACCTGCTTGGCCTGGTCATGCTTGGCTTCCTTGGTGATCGTAATCTCGGCATTCGGATCAATGCGCGAACCGAGTTCGGAAACCCGCTCGCCATTGACGAAGACCCAGCCGCGCTCGATCCACAGATCGGCCTCGCGGCGCGAACACATGGCGCGCTCCGACATTACCTTGGAAAGACGCACACCACTCGGCACATCGGCCGGATCACGCACCGGACGAGCAACCGGCTGGCGCACCGGCGGACGTGCTTCGCGCGTCGGTGCCGCCGTACGCGGCTTGTCCTGTTCGCGCGGCCGATGCTTGTTGCTGTTCAGTTCCGACTTGCGCAAGGGCTTTCTCGGCTCCGAACGCGACGATTCGGCAGACTTGACCGCGCTCAGCGTACCGCTCGGCCGCTCGCGGACCTCGGGCTCGGCCGCCGGCATTTCTGCCTTGATTTCAGTGTCGACCGCTGGCGCCGGACGCGCCGCCGCAACCGGCTTAGCAGCGGCTTCCGGCTGGCGCCACTTGGCCCACGGATCGTCACCAGCCGGCGCAGCCGGCTTTTTCGACTTGTAATCGCGCGTGTTATCGCTCATTGCACAGCAAGCAGTTCAACCTCGAAAATCAGCGTCGCATTCGGCGGAATCACGCCGCCGGCACCACGGGCGCCGTAGCCGAGTTCAGACGGAATGGTCAGCTTGCGGGTGCCGCCGATCTTCATGCCCTGGACACCTTCGTCCCAACCAGCGATCACATGACGCTGACCGAGCGGGAAATCGAAGGGATCGTTACGGTCCTTGCTCGAATCGAACTTGCTGCCATTGGTCAGCCAGCCGGTGTAATGCACGACAACGTGATCGCCAGCCTTGGCTTCGGCGCCTTCGCCAACAACGGTGTCTTCGTAGATCAGGCCAGAGGCCGTGGTAATTTCAGCCATGAATAGCTCCAGGGTTGCCGAGTCGTTCGACTCGCGAATCGCTGTTTGCCCGCCACAAGCGGGATGACAGGATCGGGTGGAAAGAAAGGCGAAAAGTCTACCACAACCCCAGCACAAGACTTTGACTTGCCAGAGAATTTCCGTATAATGCGCGGTTCTTTGTAGCACCCTTTAGATTTATTTTCGGAGTCCAACCCATGTATGCGGTCATAAAAACCGGCGGTAAGCAGTATCGCGTTACCAATGGTCTAAAACTTAAAGTAGAACAGATACCGGCAGACGTTGGCGCAGAAGTTACTCTCGACCAGGTCCTCATGGCAGGCGAAGGCGAGTCGGTAAAGATCGGCGCTCCCTTCCTTGCTGGCGCAACCGTCAAAGCCACCGTGATTTCGCACGGCCGCCACGACAAGGTCAAGATCTTCAAGATGCGTCGTCGTAAGCATTACCAAAAGCATCAAGGCCATCGTCAGAACTACACCGAACTGCGCATCGATTCGATCGCCGCTTAAGTTCAGACAAGGAGCTAATAAATGGCACACAAAAAAGCAGGCGGTAGTTCACGTAACGGCCGCGACTCACAAGCCCAACGACTGGGCGTCAAGCGCTACGGCGGTCAATTCGTCCTGGCTGGCAACATCATTGTTCGTCAGCGCGGCACCGAATTCCACCCGGGCGAAAACGTTGGCTGCGGCAAGGATCACACCCTGTTCGCACTGAAGGACGGCGTGATTCAGTTCTCCGTCAAGGGCTTGAAAAAGCGCCGCGTTGTGACCATCGTTCCGGCTGCCGAATAAATCAGGCACGGCGGAACCCAAGAGCCCTATCCGCCTGGATAGGGCTTTTTTACTTTATGCCACCGATTTTTAGTGGCCCCCAGCAGATGTAGAGGCGGAACATGAAATTTATCGACGAAGCCAAGATTTACCTGAAAGCCGGCGATGGCGGCAATGGCGCGGCGACCTTCCGTCGCGAAAAATACATCCCGATGGGTGGCCCGAACGGTGGCGACGGCGGACGCGGCGGCAGCATCTATGCCGTGGCCGACCGCAACATCAATACCCTGGTCGACTATCGCTACACCCGCAAATTCATCGGCAAGCGCGGTGAAAACGGCGGCGGCGCCGACCAGTACGGCGCCGGCGGCGACGACATCATCCTGCGCATGCCGGTTGGCACGGTGATCTACAACGAACACACCGAAGAAATCGTCGCCGATCTCTCCGAGCACGACCAGAAGGTCCTGATCGCCAGGGGCGGCAAAGGCGGCCTCGGCAACCTGCACTTCAAGTCATCAACCAACCGCGCCCCGCGCCAGAAAACCAACGGCGAACAGGGCGAAGAATTCGACCTGCGCCTGGAACTGCGCGTGCTCGCCGACGTCGGTCTGCTCGGCCTGCCCAATGCCGGCAAAAGCACGCTGATCCGCGCCATTTCCTCGGCCCGCCCGAAAGTGGCCGACTACCCGTTCACCACGCTGCACCCGAATCTCGGCGTCGTCCGCGTTGATGACGAAAAGAGCTTCGTCATGGCCGACGTTCCGGGCCTGATCGAAGGCGCAGCCGACGGCGCCGGCCTCGGCATCCGCTTCCTGAAGCACCTGCAGCGCACACGCATCCTGCTGCACCTCGTCGACATTGCCCCGATCGACCCGGACTCCAACCCGGTGCGCGACGCCAAGGCCATCGTCGGCGAACTGATCAAGCACGATCCCGAACTCGCCAACAAGCCGCGCTGGCTGGTCCTCAACAAGCTCGACCTGATTCCGGAAGAAGACCGCGAAAAGGCCGTCAAGGATTTCCTCAAGGCCTATAAGAAAGCCACCAAGTACGACGGCCCCCATTTCTCGATTTCAGCCATCAACGGCGAAGGCACCAAGCCGCTGATTTACGCGATCAGCGAAGCCCTCGAACAGATGGCCAAGCCGGAAATCGGCGACCTTGATGACAACGACGCCGACAGCGACGAAATCCCCGCCAAGCAAGACTGATCATGCAGACCACCCGCCTCGCCTCCGCCAAACGCTTCGTCGTCAAAGTCGGCTCCGCCCTCGTCACCAATAACGGCACTGGCCTCGACCTCGCCGCCATTGATGACTGGGCACGCCAGATCAGCGTCCTGCGCCAGCAAGGCAAGCAGGTGGTGATGGTTTCCTCCGGCGCAATTGCCTGCGGCATGCAGCGCCTGGGCTGGGCGAAGCGACCGCAGTCAGTGCATGAACTGCAGGCGGCCGCCGCCGTCGGCCAGATGGGCCTGGTTCAGGTCTACGAAGGCGCCTTCTCGAAATACGGCCTGCAGACCGCGCAGATCCTGCTCACTCACGACGACCTCGCCGACCGCAAGCGCTACCTGAACGCACGCTCGACACTGACCACGCTGCTCGAACTCGGCGTCGTGCCGATCATCAACGAGAACGACACGGTCGTTACCGACGAGATCAAGTTCGGCGACAACGATACATTGGGCGCCCTGGTCGCCAACCTGATCGAGGCCGACGCCCTGATCATCCTGACCGATCAGATCGGCCTGTTCACTGCTGATCCGCGCAAGGATCCGAATGCCACACTGATCAGCGAAGCCACCGCCGGCGACGAGTCACTCGAAGCCATGGCTGGCGGCGCCGGCACCCGCATCGGCACCGGCGGCATGATCACCAAGGTGATCGCCGCCAAACGCGCCGGGCGCAGCGGCGCCCACACCGCCATCGCCAGCGGCCGCGAAACCGATCCGATCATCCGCCTGGCCAATGGCGAAGCGGTCGGCACCCTGCTCGTCTCGCACACCCAACCGCTCGCCGCTCGCAAACAATGGCTGGCCGACCACCTGCAACTGGCTGGTCGCCTGCTCCTCGATGCCGGCGCGGTCGACGCCCTGAAATCGGGCAAAAGCCTGCTACCGATCGGCGTCACCGCCGCCGAGGGCGAATTCGAACGCGGCGCAGCCGTCGCCTGCATCAGCCCCGACGGCCGCGAAATCGCCCGCGGCCTGAGCAACTACGGCAGCGGCGAAGCCCGCCTGATCGCCCGCAAGAACACACCGGAGATTGAGAGCATCCTCGGCTACGTCGATGAACCGGAGATCATCCATCGCGACAATCTGATCCTCAGCTGACCAGCGCAACACGTAAACAAAAAGCCTCGGCATGCCGAGGCTTTTTTACGCCCGAAGAAACGAGAAAGCCCTTGGCCAAAACCCAGGATCAACCCGGAATACGGGCAATAAAAAAGGGCACCGAAGTGCCCTTTCTATCTTTTAATCTAGCCAAGCCAGATTAGAAGGAGTGACGCAGACCAACCGAGAAGCCGGTGTAGTCAGAGCCAGCAGAACCAGCAACACCATTGGAAACCGGCAGGTTGTAGAAGTTGGTGTTGAAAGCCGAATTGCCGTTATTCAGACGGCTGTAGCGAGCGTGCAGCATGGTACGCTTGCTCAGCTCGTAACCGTACATGGCGGTAAGGATGTTAACCGAGGTATCGGCAACTTCACCACCGTTAAGCTTCAGCTTGTTGGCGCGAGCATACTCCAGACCAACGGTGTTCTTGCCGAAGCCTTGAGCAACACCGAAGGAGTAAGCTTGACGCTTCAGCTCACCGGTGACAGCACCAGTGGTACCGGTGGTCTTGGTATTGTCATACAGAGCGGTCAGCTTGGTGTTGGACGGCAGGGTGTAAGCAGCAACCACACGGATCACGCGAGCCTTGTCGGCCATGGTAGCAGCAGAAGCAGCAGCGGTCTGGACAACGCCCACATTGCCGCCGGCATCAACGAACAGCGGGTCAGCGCTAGCGGCAAAGGTAGCAGCCTTAGCAGCAGCGAAAGTTGCGTCGTTAGCACGGTGATAGCCGGCACCAACGAACAACGGGCCATTTTCGTACTGACCAGCCAACTGCCATGCCTTGGTATTGACGCTGGAGCTCGGCTTGTTTTCGCCATTAACATAGGCACCGATGGCGGTGAAACCACCGAAGGACGGCGAGATGTAAGCAACGGCATTGGAAGCACGGTCGTCAGCACCGGTCTTCAAACCAGCGATGGTGCCGGTAACAGAAGCGGTGGTACCGAAGCCAGCTGCGCCCGGCAGCAGTTCAACCTTGGCGCCGAAAGCGCGCAGCGGGTGGGTCAGGTTACCAGCAGCGACGGTACCGAAACCGCCAGCCAGACCAATGTAAGAATCGCGCGTACCGGAGAAGGCACCACCAGCATCAGCAGAGATGGCGGTTTCGTAAACGAAGACAGCCTTCAGGCCATTGCCCAGATCTTCAACACCCTTGAAGCCGATGTAGTTGCCATGCGAGTCAAGACGGCCAACAGAAGTTTGGTTGGCACCGCTAACAGCATTGGAGGACTTGACGAAAGCTTGTTGAACGTCAACAACGCCGTAAACGGTAACGTTGGTTTGTGCGAAAGCAGCGGTAGAGGCCAGAGCGGCAACAGCAACAGCGATAATCTTCTTTTGCATCAGAAAATCTCCTTAGTGGTTAGTTTTTAATCCGATCTTGCGAACTGATTAAGCTTTACCTCTCGGATCGAGAAGTTGGCCCTGATTGTCGCAAAGAGCGGAAGGCAAGGGCAACGAGTGTTTGATTGCCGGAAAGAGTTCCTTAAAGTTCTGTTGTTTCGACGCAACAGAACTCAGGCAAACAGCCGCGCCAGCTCGATTCCCGGCTCTTGTGCCCGCATGAAGGCTTCGCCGACCAGGAAGGTTTCAACCTTGTTGGCACGCATCAATGCGACATCCTGAGGCGTGACGATGCCGCTTTCGGTGACCACGATGCGGTCTGACGGCACTCGCGCCAGCAAACCGAGTGTTGTATCCAGGCTCACTTCAAAGCTGCGCAGATTGCGGTTGTTGATACCGAGCAAGGGCGTTTGCAAGTGCAAGGCGGCATCCAGTTCCTCGCCGTTGTGCACTTCAACCAGCACGGCCATGCCGTAGCTGAGAGCCAGGGCTTCCAGTTCCTGCATTTCGGCCAGACTCAACGCCGCAGCAATAAGCAGGATGCAGTCGGCGCCCATCGCGCGCGCCTCGACCACCTGGTAGCGGTCAACCATGAAATCCTTGCGTAAAACCGGCAAGGCGCAGGCGGCGCGAGCGGCCTGCAGATATTCCGGCGCGCCCTGGAAATATTGCCGATCGGTCAGCACCGACAAGCAGGCGGCGCCATGTTGTTCATAGCTGCGGGCAATTTCGGCCGGATGAAAATCGGGACGGATAACGCCTTTCGACGGGCTGGCCTTCTTGATCTCGGCGATTACGGCCGGTCGACCGCTGGCGATTTTGCCGCGGATGGCACCGACAAAGTCGCGCGGTGCAGGCTGCGCGGCTGCTTCGGCCTCGACTTGCGCGAGCAGTCGCACCGCGAGTGCGGCAGTGATTTCCTCGCGCTTGGTCGCGATGATCTTGTTCAGGATATCCGACATCAGCGACCCAGCCTTTGCGTGCATTGGACAAAGCTGTCGAGCTGCGCCCGTGCTGCACCGGAGGCAATCGCCTCGCGCGCCCGGACGATGCCGTCACCGATGCTGTCGGCGACATTGGCGACATACAGCGCCGCGCCGGCATTCAGGCAGACGATCTCGCGCGCCGCCCCGGGCTTGTTGTCCAGGGCACCGAGCAGCATCGCCTTCGACTCGTCGGCATTGGCGACGCGCAGGTTGCGTAGCGACATCATCTGCAGGCCGAAGTCTTCCGGATGCACTTCGTACTCGCGCACCTCGCCATCCTTGAGTTCGCCAACCAGCGTTGCCGCCCCCAGGGAAATTTCGTCGAGATTGTCCTTGCCGTGCACGACCAGGACGCGTTCGGCGCCGAGGCGCTGCATGACGCGCACCTGGATGCCAACCAGATCGGGGTGGAAAACGCCCATCACGGTATTCGGCGCACCAGCCGGATTGGTCAGCGGACCGAGAATATTGAACAGCGTACGCACGCCCATCTCGCGCCGCACCGGCGCAACGTGTTTCATCGCGCTGTGATGGTTCGGCGCAAACATGAAGCCGATGCCGGTTTCCTCGATACAGGCGGCCACCTGTTCCGGCGACAGGTTGATATTGGCCCCGAGCGCCTCGAGCACGTCGGCACTGCCCGAGCTCGACGAGACGCTGCGTCCGCCATGCTTGGCCACCTTGGCGCCGGCCGCGGCGGCAACGAAGATCGAGGTCGTGGAAATATTGAAGCTGTGTGCGGCATCGCCGCCGGTCCCGACGATATCGACGAAATGCTTGTCGTAGGGCACCTTGACCGGCGTCGCCAGCTCGCGCATGACGCTGGCCGCGGCAGCGATCTCCCCGATGGTTTCCTTCTTGACGCGCAGCCCGGTGACAATCGCGGCAATCATGACCGGCGTGACTTCGCCGCCCATGATCTGGCGCATCAGGGAAACCATTTCATCGTGGAAGATTTCGCGATGTTCGATAACGCGCTGCAGCGCGGCCTGGGGAGTCATTATTTGTGTTCCTCGAGAAAATTCTTGAGCAGGTCGTGGCCGCGCTCGGTCAGGATGGATTCCGGGTGGAACTGCACGCCTTCGACGGCCAGCGTCTTGTGGCGCACGCCCATGATTTCGCCGTCATCGGTCCACGCGGTGATTTCGAGGCATTCCGGCAAACTCTCGCGCTCGATGGCCAACGAGTGATAGCGCGTACAGGTCAGCGGATTGGGCAGCCCGCGGAAAACACCCATATCTTTATGGTGGACCGGTGAAACCTTGCCATGCATCAGTTGCTTGGCATGCACAATGCGCCCGCCGAAGGCTTCGCCGATTGCCTGATGACCGAGACAGACGCCGAGCAGGGGAATCTTGCCGGCGAAATGCTTGATCGCCGCCAGCGACACGCCGGCCTGGGCCGGGGCGCAAGGGCCGGGCGAAATCACCAGATATTGCGGCTGGAGACGCTCGATGTCGGCAATGGTGATGGCGTCGTTGCGGTAGACCTGCACGTCCTGACCCAATTCGCCGAAGTACTGGACGATGTTGTAGGTGAAGCTGTCGTAGTTGTCGATCATTAGCAGCATGGCTTTTCCAGACAATTGATTTCATTCATTAAACAAACGCGCCAGTTGCGCAACCGAGCGGTTTTACCATCCATATCCCCGGTTACCGGCAAGCCACATTGGCGCCGAGTGGCCGCGGGGACGCATTGGCTAGTACCGCCATCGGTAGAACAAGAACCGGCTGATATGGAAAATTTGCTGCATGGCGTGATTTTACCTTCGTGTCGGCAAGATGCCTATCAAGCCCGGCCGGTGATCTGGGCCCACCGCCCCGGATCGAGTCCTTTCGACTAAAATGGCCGGCAATTTAGCCAATCGCAAGCAAACCATGGGCGTAGTCCGCGACGTCATGCCGGACATATCGACGCCGAAAACAGGGCCTGTCGCCAACGCATGGGCAACACCGTCGCCGCCGCCAAGGCAGCAACCGGGAACAGGACCGGCAAGCGAGAAGGCACCCGGCATTTTGCCCGCGACCACCTCTACACGACATCAATGACAATTGCTGCAAGCCAACAAGGAAAAGCCAAGCCGCCCGTTACCCTGAGTATCGTGGCAGGGTTTGCCGTGCTCTATGGTTTGGTGCATTCGGTGGCGAGACTGGGCGCTTCGCACAATCTCGGCGAGCAGGAACCGCTCGAAAACATCTACGCACAAACCCTGGCCAGCGGTTACAGCCCCAACCAGCTGCCACTCTACGACTGGCTGATCTGGGGACTGCAGCAACTGCTCCCGCCCGATGTGACATCATTCCTGCTCTTGAAATACTCGCTACTCGTCGCCCTGGCCTGTTTCATGTTTATAGTCGCACGACGCGTGACCGGCAGCGCGCTATGGGCGCTGATTGCCGTCGAGTCGATGGCGCTGATTTATCAGATTTTCTGGCGCCTGCATGAAACGCATACCCATCTGATTGGCGCCATGGTTTTCTCGCTGGCGGCTACCTGGGCTTTGATTCGTTGCGTCGACCGACAACACATCCGGGACTATGCCATTCTGGGCTGCATCATCGGCCTGGGCTGCCTGACCCAGCTGACCTTCAGCATCTTCGTCCTGGCCATGGCTGGCGCCTGCCTTGTGCAGCCATCGTTGCGCCAACGACTCGCCACGGGCAAGCTCCTCGTCACTTTGCCGCTCACCCTGCTGATCATTTCGCCGCATGCGCTGTGGCTGCTGCAGTCGCCGGAGCGACTGGCTGCCTTTGGTGAAAGCATGCACCCCAGCGCCTGGGCCGGCATCGGTGCGCCACCACTGGAGGCCCTGTGGAAAAGCATTGAAACACCGATCCTTGCTCTTTCACCGTACATCATTTTCCTGTTCGCCCTGTTTCCGCGGACCTTTGGCGCGCTGATCAGGCGCCTGCGCGCCAATCACGAAACAGATCGGGAACCCGACTGGACACGTCTGATCCTGCATGCCGTCATGCTTGAATGGGCCGGATTCATCATCATCAGCGTCGCCTTTGGTCTGCAACGCTACTCGGTCCAGGACCTGCTGCCCCTTTTTCTTGTCTTGCCGATCGCGCTCGCCGATCTGGCGCGGCAAACCGCGCCTCCGGCCCAGGCCAGCCAGCGCTTTATGAAACTGGCACTAGTGATCTCGCTGATCGCACTACTGGTTCGTCTTGCACATATGTATGTGCATGAACCGGTTTGCCGCATCTGCCGCTGGGGCGAGCCCTATGCCGCACTGGCGGAAAACATGCAGACCGCCGGATTCCGACAAGGAACGATCCTCACCAGTGACGCCGCCCTCGGTGGCAACCTGCGCGCCCACTTCCCGGACAGCCATGTCATCCTGGAAAAAGCCGCCAAACCAAGTCCGGTGCCGGATTGCCCTACTGCAAGATGCGTCAGAACCAACCCCGGCGCACCGCCCAGCAACGCTGCCGGTGAAAGCGGAATCATCAATGTAGTCAAAGTCCCCTGGTCTCATCTGTGGAAACCCCGCGGATACCGCGAATCGAGTTGGTGGTTCGTACTTTCGCCCGCTCCTTCAACTGACAACAGCACAGACCAATAGAGATAGCATGAGCTCAGGCACACAACGCGCCCCCCGACTGCTCTGGATTCTTGCCGCTTTATTGTTTGCGGGCCTGGTACTGAGCCTCGGAATCAACGCCCCCACCGGATTAACGGGCAAGGACGAGTATTTCCTCGGCCTGCGCATCCCGCTCGAAATGATCGAGCGTAATAACTGGTGGATTCCCTTTATCGACGCAGAGCCACGCCTGCGCAAGCCACCTTTCATTTACTGGCTGACCCGCCTCAGTTACGAAAGCTTTGGTGCAAGCTTGCTCAGCGCCCGCCTGGTGACCGTCTCCTTTTCCCTGCTTCTGCTGGCGTCGACCGCATGGCTGGGCAAATATTTCAGCGGCAAGTGGACAACCGGCCTGCTTGCAGCAGGCGTCATGCTCGGCTTTGCCGGCATGGCAACCGAGTCACGCCGCCTGATGCTGGACATTCCGGTCGCGGCACTCTCGACAGCCGCTTTCTGCACCTACCTGACATGGCTGAAGCAGCCGCGCTGGCGTTTACTTCTGCTCACTGCCGGACTGCTCGGGGCCGCCCTGATGACCAAAGGCCCGGTTGCCCTGGTTGCCTTTGGCAGCGGCTTTGTCGCACTCTGGCTGACGCCGGACGTGACAACTGACGCCCCCTCCGCTCAATCCGGTATTTCGCGCGCCTGTCAGCACTTCAAACAGCACGCTGGCGCGTACATTATTTGCGGTGCGCTGGCCGGTCTACTGCCTGCGCTATGGTACGTGGATGCAATCCATACTTATCCGGAACAATTTTCCGCCGCCGCCCAGGATGAAATCGAGGCTCGCAGCAATTCCGGACCATCCTTTGCCCCTCTTTCCGGCCTCTTACTGCTGACGATTCCCTGGACGCTAATCGGTCTGAACAGTCTTTTACGTAACCGCCGTGCGCCGGAAATCCAGCGCCTGGCGGCATGGCTCGTGATCAGTTTGCTGCCCTTTTTCTTCGTTCGCAGCTTTGAGCGCTACCTGCTCGGCTCTCTACCGGCCTTTGCCCTGATCTGCGCCTACGGTCTGCAACTTGGGCGCAACGAACGCTGGCCCCTTCGACTCGGAGCGCTGCTACCGACATTTGCCGTTGGCTTGCTGTGCGCCCTTTTGTGGCGCTGGGAGCACAGCACCACTGCATTGATTGTCGGTAGCGCCCTGATTCTCTTCATCCTGGTGTGGAACAGCCGGGCAAACAACCAGACCAGTGCACCGTCCCTGATCCTCTCGGCAGCTCTGCTATGGTCGGTCGCCTGGGGTATCGGCTTTCCGTCACTGAAGGTGAATGCCATTCCGGATACCGCAATCGAACTGTCCAAAAACCGCCAGCTACTCATGTTCGAAGGCCCGCAACCCGCCTTGTTGCCGATTCTGTCGCAACGAGCCATGCGCCATGTACAACACTTGCGCGACGCTAACGATCTGCTTGTGACAGGATCGATAATCAGCATTCGCCAGGAAGATGAACTACGTTTCCAGGGAGAACTACGTGACACGCAGCGCAATGCCCGGGAAATCTATCGCTACCAGTCACTCACAACGGCAGGCTCCGGCATCCGCTTCGGCAAGCAGGGCAGCACATGGCAAGACTGGCAACAGGCATGGCAAGAGAAAAGTCCTCAGTGTCTGATGTCCACCGTCATTTTTTATGAAATCCTGCCGTGAAATACAAACTGCTCAAGAACCTCTTCTCGCGCAAGCCGGCAGCGCTGATTGCATTTCTCATTGCTCTGGCCGCGGCCGTTGACAGCTTGCGCCCTTTACCGCGAACCACATTCGCCATAGAGGAAAGCCAGCCCGCCCCCGCGCCAAGCTCCGGACAGCAACGAGGGCCGGTGATCCACGACTTGCCAAACCCGGCGGCCTCCGCCCACAGTGCCAGCCTCGTCGATCTTGGAGAACAGCAACTGGGGGCCGCCTGGTTTTCCGGCAGCCGCGAAGGTGCCAGCGATGTCAGCATTGTCTTCAGCCGCTTCGATGGCACACAGTGGCAAGCCCCCCGGGTCATTGCCAGCAACGAAAAGCTGCAAGATGATCAGGGACGCATCACCCGCAAACTCGGCAACCCGGTACTCTGGCTGGACAAGGAGGCACGCCTGCACTTGTGGTTTGTCAGCGTCGCTTATGGCGGCTGGGCCGGCAGCAGCATCAACCACCAGATTTCATACGACAAGGGAGCAAGCTGGCAACCCGCGGAAAAACTTATCACATCTCCTTTCTGGAACCTTTCGACGCTCGTCCGCACACCACCGCTGCCGCTAAGCGATGGGGGCTTTGCCCTTCCGGTCTACCACGAATTCATTTCAAAATATTCAGAATGGCTGCGCTTAGACCACTCTGGCAAGGTCGTCGACAAACTCCGCATCGATGGTGCCCGGCACCAGATACAACCCTCTGCCGTCGCACTCGCCCCGAACCAGGCCATCATGGTGACCAGGGATGCAGGTAGTGGGCAAAACGCCATCCACGTCAGCCTCAGTGACGATGCCGGCCGACACTGGTCTAACCTGGAAGCAGTCAAGCTCGCCAACCCGAACGCCAGTGTCGCGCTGCTCCGTCTCAACGACGGGCGACTGCTGCTGGCCTACAACCCGCAGGAGTCGAGCCGACAACAACTCGCCCTGGCACTTTCCTCCGACGGAAAAAGCTGGTCACCAGCAATGATGCTGGAGGTCGGACAAGACAGCGACGAATTCTCATACCCCGCCCTTCTCCAGGATCATGCCGGCATGATTCATGTCGCTTACACATGGAAGCGCACGCATATCCGCCTGCAATCCTTCACCTCCGAATTTCTCGACAGCCAGGCCGTAAAAAGCAGGCCCGTTCCATGACAACCAAGCTACTGATCGCATATTCGCTGCAAGGCTTGATGCTCGGCTGGCTGCTGCAGCAACTGTTCAAGAATCGCTGGGCATGGCCCTGCGGCCTGTTGCTGGCGGCCTTGCCGCTTGCCGGCATGCCACTCGCCGGCCATCTGCGCGGTTTTTTTGGCGACCCCAGCATCACCAGCATTCAATTACTCGTTCTTGCCCTGCTCGGCCGCTCTCCCAAATCCCTTGCGCAAGATTGGCGCGCCCCCCTGCTGATCGGTCTGGGCGGCGTGTTGTTTTACACGCTGGCACTGGGGGGCGCCATCAAGCTGGGCATGGCCGACCCTTACCGACTGGGCTATCAGCCCGGCATCCTGTTCGGCGCCCTGACTACGCTCGCCCTTTTCCTTTGGTGGCGAGGACAGGCCTTGTGGCTTTGGCTATTGAGCATCGACCTGCTGGCATTCGCCCAGGCATTCGAACTCTCCCAAAACCTCTGGGATAGCTTGCTTGACCCGCAACTTGTATTCGTTTGCCTGATCCTTGCGTATCGCAACAGGGGACACCAGACCACGGCAAATTACGCGCCGGCCGATTCGACAAGTAACTGACCCGGCTTTTCGATTAAAATTCGCCCTCTTTCAAACATTTGCCGCTGGATTCACCATGAGCGCCGCCCTTTCGATGCCCCCGCACAGCCTTTCCATCGTCGTCCCGTTCTACAACGAGGAAGACAACATCGCGCCGCTGGTCAAGCGCGTGCATGAAGCACTGGTCGGTTATGAAAATCCGTGGGAGCTGGTTCTGGTCGATGACGGCAGCAGCGACGCGACTGTGGACCGGGCGCTCGCATCGGCGAAGGAATACGGCCCGCACGTGCGCATCGTCGAACTGACGCGCAACTTCAAGCAGACCGCTGCCATGCAGGCCGGCATCGACGCGGCGCGTGGCGAGGTGATCGTGACTATGGACGGCGACCTGCAGAACGACCCCGTCGACATCCCGCGCATGGTCGCCCGCCTGCTCAACGAAAACCTCGACCTCGTCGCCGGCTGGCGCCAGAATCGCCAGGACGGCCTGTTCCTGCGCAAGATTCCTTCAAAGATCGCCAACAAATTGATCGCCCGCATGACCGGCGTGCATCTGCGCGATTACGGCTGCAGCCTGAAGGCCTTCCGCGGCAGCGTCATCAAGAGCGTGCGCCTATACGGCGAAATGCACCGCTTCATCCCGGCCTGGCTGGCGACAGTCACGACGCCGCGCCGCATCGCGCAGGAGCCGACGACGCACCATGCGCGCACGGCGGGCGTTTCCAAGTACGGCATCTCGCGCACCTTCCGCGTCATTCTCGACTTGATCGCAGTGTACTTTTTCATGCGCTTCCGTGCCCGCCCCGGCCATTTCTTCGGCGGCATCGGCCTCGGCCTGACCGCGCTATCCGGCCTGATCATGACCTGGCTGGCCTGGGTCAAGTTCGGCCTCGGCGAGAACATCGGCGGTCGCCCGCTGCTCATCGTCGGCATCGGCACACTGATCGCCGGCATCCACTTCATTACTACCGGCGTCCTGTCCGAACTGCTCGCCCGCATCTATTTCGAATCCGGCAGCATCCGCTCCTACTCGGCGCGCCCGGAACGCTCGCTGGCGGCTGACGAAGGCTGGCACAAAGCGGCGTGACCCCCGCACTCAACGGCACTCAGCGCATCGGCATCCTCATTGCGCTGAGCGTAGCACTCGTTGCCTGGCGAATCTGGCTACTGCCGCAACTCGGAATTACGCTTTATGTCGATGAAGCGCAGTACTGGACATGGGTGCAGCAACCCGACTGGGGCTACTTCTCCAAGCCACCGGGCATTATGGCCCTCATCTGGCTATCGACCGCCCTGTTTGGCAACGGCCTGCTCGGCGTCAAGGCGCTCGCCATGCTGTGCTATCCGCTGGCCGCAGCAGCCTGCTGGGCGATTGCCCGCCGCCTCTACGATGAACGCACGGCCTTCTGGTCGGCTACTGCCGTACTGACCCTGCCCATATTTTCCTGGCTGGGGCTGTTTGTTTCCACCGATGCCCTGCTCACCCTGTTTTGGGCCGGAGCCCTGTGGGCCTACCTGCGCGCACTTGACCACGACCGCTGGCGCGACTGGCTGCTGCTCGGCCTCCTCTGCAGCCTCGGCCTGCTTTCCAAATACACAATGGCCGCCTGGCTGGGCGCCGCCTTCCTGCACCTGCTCGCCTTCGAACGGCCCCGCCTCAAATCGCCCAAACCCTGGCTGGCGGCCACTCTTGCGCTGCTCATCCTGGCGCCGAATATCTGGTGGAATGTCATCCATGACTTTCCGACGCTCAAGCACACGGCCGACATCACCCTGAATCGCAAAGCCGGCGGCGGACTGGCTGCTCTTGGCGAATTCAGCGCAGCCCAATGGCTTTCCTTCGGCCCGCTGTTCGGCAGCATCTTTCTGGTGATGCTGTTCAGCGTCCGGCAGAGCTGGCGCGATCAAAATATCCGCTTCTTGCTATGGTTCGCGCTACCACTGTGGGCCGTTGTGTCACTGCAGGCTGTTAAGAGCAGCGCCAATGCGAACTGGGCTGCCCCCGCCTTCGCGCCGGCGACGATTGCCATCGTTGCCTGGTTGTTGCAGCGCAAAAAGGACAGGCTCCTGATCATCGGTCTGGTTATCAATCTGATCGCTGTCGGTGTCAGCTATCACTGGCAGCATTTGACGGTCGCCACCGGCATGGTGGACGCCAAATACAGCGCCCGACTCAACCCGTTCAAACGTGCCCAGGGCTGGGATGAGCTTGGCCGGCAACTGAAGCCGATCATCCTGGCCCACCCGGATACCGTGCTCGTGGCTGACAACCGGACACTGCTTGCCCACATGCTCTACGAGCTGCGCGACCTGAAGCTGGCAGCAGCCAGCTGGAACCCGAGCGGCATCCCGAGCGACCATTACAAACTGACGACCGACCTTCGCCCGTATATCAACAAGGATGCCATCCTGATCACCCAAGATACGGCAGGCGCAGAGTTTTTCACGCGCTTTGCCCGGATCGAAAAGCTGGCGACGCTGGAAGCACCACTCGACGCCACCACATCCCGCTCGATGCATGTATACCTGCTTCATGAATTCAAGGGCTACTGAACTACGCATTGCCAGCGGCCTGTTCCTGCTTCTGGCATTTCTCTTTTTCGCCTTCCCGGAAATTGACCTGGCGGCCAGCGACCAGTTCTTTGACGACGGGCGCTGGGCATTCTCCGGTGGCAACTGGCCCCTGTTCGAATGGCTCTACCGTGGCATCCCGCGCCTTGGCCAAGGTTTTCTTGGACTTGTCGGCCTTGGCCTCCTGCTCGGCTGCCTGCGCCCGTTTCGTCGCCTCCGGGCGCAACGTCGGCTATTGGCCTTCATCCTGACCGGCGCATTGCTCGGACCGATCCTCCTCGTCGATGTCACGCTGAAGGACCAGTGGGGACGCGCTCGTCCGACCAACACCACCGTGTTCAACGGCACCAAACAGTTTTCCCCCGCATTCGTACTGGTAGAGGAGTGCAAGAAAAACTGCTCTTTCGTCAGCGGCCATGTCGCCAGCGCCTCATTCATCATGGTTTTTGGCTGGTTAGGGACATCGGCCATGCGCCGCCGCTGGCTGCTCGCCAGCCTCGCCGCCGGAAGCCTGCTGGCAGTTGTGCGCATGTCGGCCGGCGGCCATTTCCTCTCCGACACCATCTTTGCCTGGTTCGCGACCTATTACGGGCTGTGGCTGACCGAGATTTTCTTCCGCTGGCGCGGCTGGCTGCCACCACCGCCAAACGACAAGGCTGAACGGTCGACGTAAAAAAACCGCCTGATTTCAGGCGGTTTTTTCATGTCGACCGGTAGAACTCAGTCGATGCGCGTATCCAGGCCCTGTTCGGCCAGTTCGGCGGCGCGCAGCACGGCACGGGCCTTGTTCAGGGTTTCGGTCCATTCCGAATTGGGATCGGAGTCGGCAACGATGCCGGCGCCGGCCTGGACGTAGAGTTTTTTGTCCTTGAGCACGGCGGTTCGGATCGCGATCGCCACATCCATGTCGCCGTTGAAGCCGAGATAGCCGACCGAACCGGCGTAGATGCCGCGCTTGACCGGTTCCAGTTCGTCGATGATTTCCATCGCCCGCACCTTCGGTGCGCCAGACACGGTACCGGCCGGGAAGGTGGCGCGCAGCACGTCGAGCGCATCGAGGCCGGGTTGCAGCTTGCCTTCGACATTGGAGACGATGTGCATCACGTGCGAGTAGCGCTCGATCACCATACGATCGGTGAGTTTCACCGAGCCGACGCGCGCGACGCGACCGCAATCGTTGCGCCCGAGATCAAGCAACTGGGTATGCTCGGCCAGTTCTTTCTGGTCGGAGAGCAGTTCTTCGGCGAGGGCAGCATCCTCTTCCGGCGAGGCGCCGCGCTTGCGCGTGCCGGCAATCGGCCGCACGGTGACGCGCTCGCCTTCGAGGCGGACCAGAATCTCCGGCGAGGCGCCGACGACATGGAAGTCCTCGAAATCGAAATAGAACATGTAAGGCGACGGATTCAGGCTGCGCAGGGTGCGATACAGCGCCAGCGGGCTGGCGTGAAAAGGCTTGGTCATGCGCTGCGAAAGGACGACCTGCATGATGTCGCCCTCGGTAATGTAGGCCTTGGCCTTGAGCACCGCCTGCTTGAAGGCAGCCTCACCGAACACCGAGACAGCCGGCTCGGAATGCACCGGCTGTTCGCTGGGCAGATTGACCGGGGTGCGCAGTTTTTGCAGCAATTCCTTGAGGCGGGCGCGCGCCTTCTGATAGGCACCCGGGAAGCCCGGCTCGGCATAGACGATCAGGGTCAGCTTGCCGGACAGATTATCGACAACGGCGATTTCCTCGGAAAGCAACAGGCCGATGTCCGGCGTGCCGATTTCGTCCGGCTTGTTGGTGCGGGTCAGACGGGTTTCGACATAGCGCACGGTGTCGTAACCGAAACAGCCGACCAGGCCGCCGCAGAAGCGCGGCAGGCCGGACGTGGCCGGCGCGCGGAAGCGCTTCATGTAATTGCCGATGAACTCGAGCGGGTTGGTGTCGTCCTCGCGCTCGGCGATGCGGTTGCCGGTCAGGACCAGCACCTGATGGCCATTGACCACGATGCGCGTCGATGCGGCCAGGCCGATGATCGAGTAGCGACCAAAGCGCTCGCCGCCCTGCACCGATTCGAGCAGGTAGGTGTAGGGCGTGTTGGCCAGCTTGAGGTAGATGGAGAGCGGCGTGTCGAGATCGGCGAACGTTTCCAGCGTAACGGGAATACGGTTGTAGCCTTGCGCGGCAAGCGCGTTGAATTCGGTTTCAGTCATGGGAAGCCTCGGAAATGACAGGGGTGTTGCGTACTGGTGCATTGCGCCGCAAGGGCGCGCGAAGGGAGATCAGGGGCGCCAGCGACGCCAACCGTGCCATTCGTTCCAGATGCGCAAAGGAGTCATTTTTTCGTGAGGTCTTTGAAAGTGAGTGCTTGCCGATAGGCGACAAGCAGATCGGATACTAGCGCATCGCAATCCGCACTGTCCACCGGCTCGCCCTCGTTGTAGCCGTAGGGCACGGCATAGGCCTGACAACCGGCGGCATGCGCGGCATGGATGTCGTTTTTCGAGTCGCCGATATGCAGGTTACGGTCCGGCCGCACGCCAAGGATGCGACAGGCGTGCAGGATGGGTTCCGGATGCGGCTTCTTGTGCGCTGTCGTATCGCCGGAAACGACCACGTCGAAATAGTCGGCCAGCCCCATGTGCTCGAGCAGCGCCTCGGTGAACATGCCCGGCTTGTTGGTGACGACGCCCATCCGGAGGCCGCTCGCCTTCCAGGTGTCCAGCCCGGCGATCACGCCGGGATAAATCGTCGTCAAACGACCGTTGACCGCTGCGTAATGCCGCTTGAAGGATGCAATCCCCGCATTGAGCTGCTCGACCGACGGCGGCTGCGCATGCGTCAGACAGCGCTCGACCAGCACCGCCATGCCCTTGCCGACGAAGCTGTGCACCTCGGCCGGCGAGCGTGGCGGCGCGCCGATTTCATCGAGCATCAGCCGGCAGGCCTCGGCCAGATCGGCAATGGTGTCGAGCAGCGTGCCGTCAAGATCGAAGGTGACCGACTGGAAATACATCAGACCTTCGCCAGTTCGCTGCGCAGCGCGCCAATGATCGTATCGTAGCGATGCGGATCTTCCGCCTTGCCGGCGCCATAAACCGCCGAACCGGCGACGAAGGCATCGACGCCGGCGCGGGCGATCTCGGCAATATTGCCGGTGTTCACGCCGCCATCGATTTCCAGACGGATACGCCGGCCGCTTTCCTTTTCATAGGCATCCAGCTTGGCGCGCGCCTGACGCGCCTTGGCCAGCGTACCGGGAATGAATTTCTGGCCGCCGAAGCCGGGATTGACGCTCATCAGCAGGATGACGTCGATCTTGTCGAGCACGTAATCCATGTAATCGAGCGGTGTCGCCGGATTGAAGACCAGGCCGCCCTGACAGCCGGCATCGCGGATCAGCGACAGGCTGCGATCAACGTGATCGGAGGCTTCCGGGTGGAAGGTGATGATATTGGCCCCGGCCTTGGCAAAATCGGGGATGATGCGATCAACCGGCTTGACCATCAGATGCACGTCGATCGGCGCCGTGGTGCACGGGCGGATCGCCTCGCAAACCAGCGGGCCGATGGTTAAATTGGGAACATAATGGTTGTCCATCACGTCAAAGTGAATCCAGTCAGCACCCGCAGCGATGACGTTGGCCACTTCCTCGCCCAGCTTGGCGAAATTGGCGGAAAGAATGCTCGGTGCAATGACGTAATCTTTGACTGACATGATGGTTCCCTGAACAAAAACAGACAAACGAAATTATCCCATGCCCGACACCGACAAGTACTGCATCAAGGTTGAATCCAGCCCGCAATTCATTCCCGAACAATCCGACCCGGAAGCCCATCGCTACCTGTTCGCCTACACCATCACCATCGTCAATGTCGGCGATGTCGCGGCGCAACTGGTGTCGCGGCACTGGATCATCACCGACGCCAACAACGAGGTGCAGGAAGTACGCGGCCTCGGCGTGGTCGGCAAGCAGCCGCTGCTCAAGCCGGGCGAAAGCTTCCAGTACACCAGCGGCTCGTCGCTGACCACGCCGGTCGGCACGATGAAGGGCACTTATCAGATGGTGGCCGAGGACGGCACGCATTTCGAGGCGGAAATCCCCGAATTCGTGCTCGCCATGCCGCGCACCCTGCATTGAGCCTGCAGCACAGCTATACGCTGATCGCGCCGTTCTACGACGCGGCGATTGACCGGGCGACACGGGCGGCCCGCCAGCACAGCCTGCGCGCCTTGCCCGCACAGCCCGGACGCGTGCTGCTGGCCGGCGTCGGCACCGGGCTCGACCTGCCGCACCTGCCGCCGCACCACCATTACATCGGCCTCGACCTGACCCATGCCATGCTGCGCCGCGCCCTGCCGCGCGCCGGCTGGGCCGACTTCGTACCGGTTCAGGGCGACGCCCAGCGCCTGCCCTTTGCCGACCACAGCTTCGACAGCGCCGTACTGCACCTGATTCTGGCGGTGGTGCCGCAGCCAGCGTTATGTTTCGCGGAAATCGCCCGCGTCGTGCGGCCGGGCGGCCAGGTTCTGGTTTTCGACAAGTTCCTGCGCGCCGGCCAGCCGGCCTTGTTGCGCCGCCTGGTCAATCCGCTGGTTCGCCGGCTGGCTACCCGGCTCGATGTCGTCTTCGAGGAAGTGCTCGCTGCCGCGCCGGATCTGGCGCTGGAGCACGACCAGCCGGCCCTAGCCGGCGGCTGGTTCCGACTGCTCCGCCTGCGCCGGCTCTGAAGGCGGCAAGGGCGCAACCGGCTCGGCGTCGCTTTCGTCCTTGCCAAGGCCATCCTCAACCCAGGCCTGCATCAGGGTATAGGTGACGGCGAGCACGACCGGCCCGACGAAGATGCCGACCAGGCCGAAGCCGAGCATGCCGCCGATGACGCCGGCGAAGATCAGTAGCAGGGGAAGATCGGCGCCACGCCGGATCAGCATCGGGCGCAGGAAATTATCCAGGCTGCCAACGATCAGGCTCCACACCAGCAAGCCAGTCGCCCAGCCCGCATCGCCCTGCCAGTACATCCAGCCGACCGCCGGCAGCAGCACCAGCATCGGCCCGACCTGGGCGATGCACAGCATCAGCATCAAGGCCGAAAGGAGCGAGGCGAAAGGAATGCCGACCACGGCCAGACCAAGGCCGCCGAGTACCGTCTGGACGATGGCGGTAACACCGACGCCGAGTGCGACGCCACGGATCGCCTGCCCGGCCAGCACGATAGACTTTTCGCCACGCTCACCGGCCAGCCGGCGACCGAAGCGCAAGGCCATGCGCGCGCCGGTCTCGCCCGAGGAATAAAGAATCGCGGCAATCGTCACGACCAGGAAAAACTGGATCAGCATGCCGCCCAGACCACCCACCTGAGCGAGCACCCACTTACCGGTATCGGCCGCATAGGGCGTCACCTTGGCGATGACGCCGGTCGAACCGTCGAGCGCGACTTGCTGCCAGAAACCGGCGACCGACTCGCCAACCAGCGGCAGCCCGGACACCCAGGCCGGCGGCGGAGGCAGGCCGTTTTCAGCCAGCGAGCGCCCGGCAGCGGTCAACTGCCCGAAATGATCGGAAATGGTATCGATTGCCAGCCACAGCGGCAGCACCAGCAGAAGCAGCATGGCGAGCGACATCAGCAGCACCGCCGGCAGGCGGCGATTGCCCAGACGGGCTTCGAGCGAGCGGAACAGCGGCCAGGTGGCGACGACAATCATCGTCGCCCACACCGTCGCCGCCAGGAAGGGCCGCAGGACCCAGAGCGACAGCGCGATCAGGCCAATGATGCAGAAAATGGCCAGCGTAGTGCGGGCCAGGTCGCGGCGAATGTCGGTCATGCGAAGCTCCCGGCCCGGACTTAGCTGTTACGAGCGGTAGTCGGCGTTGATCTTGACGTAGTCGTAGGAAAAGTCGCAGGTGTAAACGCTGGCCTGTGCCGCACCGCGCCCGAGATCGACGCGTACGGTGATTTCGGCCTGCGCCATGACGCGGGCGCCGTCCTCTTCCTTGTAGGCCGCCGCCCGACCGCCATTTTCGGCGACCAGCACGTCGTCCAGCCAGACCTTGACGCCATCGACGTCGAGATCGGTGATGCCGGCATAGCCGACGGCAGCGAGAATGCGTCCGAGATTGGGGTCGGAAGCGAAGAAAGCGGTCTTGACCAGCGGCGAGTGGCCGATCGCGTAACCGACCTGGCGGCACTCTTCAACCGACTTGCCGCCTTGGACCGCGACCGTGATGAACTTGGTGGCGCCTTCGCCGTCGCGCACGATGGCCTGGGCCAGCTCAACGGAAACGGCAATGATCGCGGCCTTGACCTCGGCCCAGCCGGCGTCGGTTTCGGCAGCGAAGCTGGCGCCGGACTGACCGGAGGCGATCATCACGAAGGAATCGTTGGTCGAGGTGTCGCCATCGACGGTGATGCAGTTGAAGGAAGCATCGGCGGCTTCCTTGACCAGCGCATCAAGCAGCGGCTGCGCGATACCGGCATCGGTGGCAAGGAAGCCGAGCATGGTCGCCATGTTCGGCTTGATCATGCCGGCGCCCTTGGAAACGCCGGAAATGCTGATTTTTTTGCCGTTGACCGTCAGGACGCGCGAAGCGGCCTTGGCGACGGTGTCGGTGGTCATGATGCCGTGCGCGGCGGCATGCCAGTTATCCGCCTTCAGATCGGCGAAAACCGCCGGAAGACCGGCCTTGATCCGGTCGACCGGCAAAAGCTCGAGAATTACGCCAGTCGAAAACGGCAGTACCTGTTCCGGCGCAACGCCAAGCAGGGCGCCGACCGCAACACAGGTTTCCTGCGCGGCCTGACGGCCCGGTTCGCCGGTACCGGCATTGGCAATCCCGGTATTGATGACCAGGGCGCGGATTTCTTGGCCGCCCGCCAGATGCTTGCGGCAAATCTGCACCGGCGCAGCGCAGAAGCGGTTCTGCGTGAACACGCCAGCCACCGTGCAACCGGCATCAAGCGCCACCAGGGTCAGGTCGCGCCGGTTCTTCTTGCGGATTTCGGCCTCGGCAACACCAAGGCGCACACCGGCCACGGGAAAGAGTTGATCGGCAGCAGGGGTAGCGTAATTGACAGGCATTTTAGGATCCAGGATCGAGTTATTAGGATCGAGAGGAAAGCCTTAGCTACCCGCTGTTTTTACTAACAGCTAGCAGCTAAGGACTAATAGCTAGCTCAACTCAGTTTTCCGTGGCAGTGCTTGTACTTCTTGCCCGAACCGCAGGGGCAGGGATCGTTGCGGCCGATCTTCGGTGCATCGTCTGCCGCAGCCGGGGTTGCGCCGGCCGCATCGGCATCGCCGAGCGCTTCGTCGTAACCGGTGTGCTGGTACTGCACGTTCTGCACGTCGGCATGCGGCGCGGTTTCCTCGACATCCTCGGCCGAGCGGATCTGCACGGTGAACACGATGCGGGTGACTTCCTTGCGCACCAGGTCGAGCAGGCCTTCGAACAGCTCGAAGGCTTCGCGCTTGTATTCCTGCTTCGGGTTCTTCTGGGCGTAGCCGCGCAGATGGATGCCCTGACGCAGGTGATCGAGCGCCGCCAGATGTTCGCGCCAGTGCGAGTCGAGGCTCTGCAGCATGACATTGCGTTCGAACTGGTGGAAATTCGGACCGCCGACCAGATCAACCTTGGCCTGATAGGCCTCGTCGGCGCGATGCACGATGCGCGACAGGATGTCTTCGTCGGACAGCGTCGGTTCGTTCTTGAACCATTCGGCAACCGGCGCTTCGATCAGCAGATCGGCAGCCAGCGCACGCTCCAGGCCTTCCATGTCCCATTGCTCTTCGACCGACTCGGCCGGCACATAGAGACGGAAGGTCTCGGCGATGACGCTGTGGCGCATCGCGGTGATGGTTTCCGAGATGTCGTCGGTTTCGAGCAGCTCGTTGCGCTGCTGGTAGATCACCTTGCGCTGGTCATTGGCGACGTCGTCATATTCGAGCAGTTGCTTGCGGATGTCGAAGTTGCGGGCTTCCACCTTGCGCTGCGCCGATTCCAGCGAGCGGGTGACGAGCGGATGTTCGATCGCTTCGCCTTCCGGCATTTTCAGCTTGTCCATGATGGCGCGCAGACGCTCACCGGCAAAGATGCGCAACAAGGGATCGTCGAGCGACAGATAGAAGCGCGAGGAACCGGCATCGCCCTGACGACCGGCGCGACCGCGCAGCTGGTTGTCGATGCGGCGCGATTCGTGGCGTTCGGAACCGATGATGTGCAGACCGCCGGAAGCGAGCACCTGATCGTGTGCCTTCTGCCATTCGGCGCGCATTTCGGCGATTTTGGCGTCGCGTTCGGCAGGCGGCAGCGATTCGTCGTGCTTGATCGCCGAGGTCGCCTTTTCGATGCTGCCACCGAGCACGATGTCGGTACCGCGACCGGCCATGTTGGTCGCGATGGTGATCACACCCGGTCGACCGGCTTCAATGACGATTTCTGCTTCGCGGGCATGCTGCTTGGCGTTGAGCACGTTGTGCGTCAGGCCTTCCTTGTCGAGCAGGCCGGAAAGCAGTTCCGAAGCTTCGATCGAGGTCGTGCCGACCAGCACCGGCTGGCCGCGCTTGGCGCATTCCTTGATGTCGGCAATGATCGCCGCGTGCTTTTCGTCCGCCGTCTTGAAGACCAGGTCGTTCATGTCCTTGCGCACCATGGCGCGATGCGTCGGAACGACGACGGTTTCCAGACCGTAGATCTGGTGGAATTCGTAGGCTTCGGTATCGGCCGTACCGGTCATGCCGGCCAGCTTGCCGTACATGCGGAAGTAGTTCTGGAAGGTGATCGAGGCCAGCGTCTGGTTCTCGGCCTGGATAGCGACACCTTCCTTGGCTTCAACAGCCTGATGCAGACCATCCGACCAGCGGCGACCGGACATCAGGCGACCGGTGAACTCGTCGACGATGACGATTTCGCCGTTCTGCACGACGTAATGCTGGTCCTTGTGGAACAGCGTCATGGCGCGCAGGGCAGCATTCAGGTGATGCATCAGCGTGATGTTGGCGGCGTCGTAAAGGCTGGTGCCTTCCTTGAGGATGCCGTGCTCGGCGAGGAGCTCCTCGGCATGCACGTAACCGGCTTCGGACAGATGAACCTGATGGCCCTTCTCGTCGACCCAGAAATCGCCTTCGCCATTTTCTTCGGCCGCACGCGACAGCAGCGGCACGATGCCACGCATGCGGACATAGAGATCGGTCTGGTCGTCGGCCTGGCCGGAAATGATCAGCGGCGTACGCGCTTCGTCGATCAGGATCGAGTCCACTTCGTCGACGATGGCGAAATTGAGGCTGCGCTGCACGCGTTCACCGGCCGTATAGACCATGTTGTCGCGCAGGTAGTCGAAACCGAATTCGTTGTTGGTGCCGTAGGTGATGTCGGCCGCGTAGGCGGCCTGCTTGGCTTCGTGATCCATCTGCGACAGGTTGACGCCGACAGTCAGGCCGAGGAAGCGATGCAGACGCCCCATCCACTCCGAGTCGCGGGTGGCCAGGTAGTCATTGACCGTGATGACATGCACGCCCTTGCCGGAAATGGCATTGAGGTAGGCCGGCAAGGTGCCGACCAGCGTTTTGCCTTCACCGGTGCGCATTTCGGCAATCTTGCCGTAATGCAGCACCATGCCGCCGATCATCTGGACGTCGAAGTGGCGCATGCCCAGTTCGCGCTTGCCGGCTTCACGGACGACCGCAAAGGCCTCCGGCAGCAGGTCGTCGAGCGTTTCGCCGTTGGCGTAGCGCTGCCGGAACTCGTCCGTCTTGGCGCGCAGCTGCTCGTCGCTCAAGGCTTCGAGCGACGGCTCGAGCGCATTGATGCGGCGTACGGTCTGGGAATATTGTTTGATCAGCCGGTCATTGCGGCTGCCGAAAATCTTTTTGAGTAGGCCAGAAATCATCGCGTTCGAAGGTTGGTTGCGCGCTGCAGCAAAGCGCCGATTCTAGCACGCAGTCCTGACCTGACGCTGCCTGGCTGAGTTATGTCTTTATGTCAGTTTGCGGTAGATCAACGGCGCTTGACCTGGGCAAACTCGACACCCTTTTTCAGGAACAGCGCCGGGTCCTGCGCCACACCGAACATCCGCACCTCGAAATGCAGATGCGGACCGGTCGAGCGTCCGGTCGTACCGATCGCGCCGATCAACTGGCCACGCTTGACCAGACTGCCCGGCTTGGCATCGATACGCGACAGGTGGGCATAACGCGAACTCAGGCCTTCGCCGTGGTCGACGTCGATGACATTGCCGAAATCAGGGTGATATTCCGCCGAAAGAACGACTCCATCCGCCGCCACGACCACCGGCGTGCCGGTTTCAGCGGTGAAGTCGATACCCTCATGCATGGCACGCAAACCGGCGATCGGATCGCTGCGATGGCCAAAGGGAGAACCCAGCGTAGCGTCCTTGACTGGCAAGGTGGTCGGCAACAGGCGATCACGCACTTTCTTTTCGAGCAGGCGCGATTCGAGCACGGCGAGCTCGTCGGTCTTGCGCTCGACCGTCGCCATCAGGTGCTCGATTTCGCCCTGCAACGCGCTTTCCGTCATCGGCGCCGGCAAGTAAGGACCGCCCTGCCCGGCTTTCGCGCGGGCCACAGGGGCTTCGCGCTTGATGCCGGAAAGATTCGCCACCCGTTCGCTCAGGGCATCGAGTTGCAAGACCTGCGCCTGCAGTTCGCCGAGCCGGGTCGCCATCAGTTGCAGGTTGTTGCTGACATAGTCGCGCGACTTCTGCGACTCCTGGCGCTGCAACGACAGCATCAGGTCCTCGACCAGCGGTAGACGGAAATGCACCGACAGCCAGGAAAAGATCGCCGAGGCGGAAAAGACCAGGGTCAGCACGACGGCAAGCACCGCCACGACATGACGAGGCATAATGGTGATTGTGCGCGCCGCCTTCAGATGGCGCGAAACCAGAATAATCTGCACGGAACCTCCTATGTACAACGGGCCAGAGCACTATCTCGACCGTGACGCCGCCAGTGGCCGCTTCATGGCCCACGCACGCCTTTTGCTCCAGCTCTCACGCCACTTCGAAACGATTGCACCAGCGGCTTTTCAGCACTCGGCGCGGGTCGCCAATTACAAGTCGGGAAAAATCGTTATCCACACCGACAACGGTGCGGTCGCCGCCAAAATTCGCCAGATGAGTCAGCGCCTGTGCAGCGAGTTATCGAAAGGAGGGGCGGAGTGTAGCGTCATGGAAGTAAAAGTTCAACCCCGCGAAATTCTTTCGCAATCAACCACTTCCACGCAGAAGCCGATTTCCGGCAAGGCCTGCGACGCGCTGCGGTCGGCCACCGAAAAACTGCCAAAAGGCCCGCTGCGCGAAGCGCTCGACCGCCTGCTCGAACGCGCAATCCGGCGCGACTGAGCCTTTTCCGGCACGCAGCAGCCTAACGGTCAACCAGCAAAAAACAGGGAAAACCGGCCGCCGCTGCGACCGGAAAATCAGGCCGGCTGATTCAGCCAGCGCGTAACGCCAACCGGAGCCTGCTCGGCGACATCGAAGGAAGCGAACTCCCAGGATTCCTGATGATTGAGCAGTTCGCGCGCCAGCTGATTGTTCAGCGCATGCCCGCCCTTGTGCGACGAATACGCGGCAAGCAGCGGATGCCCAAGCAGATAGAGATCGCCGACGGCATCAAGAATCTTGTGCTTCACGAACTCGTCACCGTAGCGCAGGCCATCCTGGTTGAGAACGCGGAATTCGTCGAGCACGATCGCGTTTTCCAGACCACCGCCCAGCGCCAGACCGTTTTCACGCAGGTATTCGACTTCCTGCATGAAGCCGAAGGTGCGCGCCCGCGCCACTTCGCGCGTGTAGGACTGTTCGGCGAAGTCGATGACGGCCTTTTGCGCCGACTTGTCGATGGCCGGATGATTGAAAACGATGGAAAAAGCCAGCTTGTAGCCGTCGTAAGGCTCGAAGCGCGCCCATTTGTCGCCATCACGAACTTCGATGGGTTGGGTGACGCGTATGAATTTCTTGGCGGCATTCTGTTCCTCGATACCAGCGGACTGGATCAGGAAAACAAACGGTGCAGCCGAACCGTCAAGGATGGGCACTTCCGGCGCATCCAGGTCTACCCAGGCGTTATCGATACCGAGACCGGCAAAGGCCGACATCAGGTGTTCGATGGTGCCCACTTTCACCCCGTCCAGTTCCAGACAGGAGCACATGCGGGTGTCGCCGACCATGAAGGCCTTGGCAGGAATATCCACCGGCTCGGGCAAATCGACGCGACGAAAGACGATGCCGGTATCGGGGGCAGCCGGGCGCAGGGCCATATTGACCTTGACGCCGCCATGCAGGCCAACACCTGAGGCGCGAATAATTGTCTTGAGCGTGCGTTGCTTGAGCATGCAAGTGCTTGAATAATTTGGGGAGCGGCGCATTGTAACACAACGCGCCGCCGCCCTTTTTCAGAGAAAGGCTTTGTTACATCAATCCGCCTGCTTGCGCAGGAAAGCCGGAATGTCGTAACGATCCACACCACTGTTGGCCAGCGCCTCGACCGTCACGTTGCGCTTGCGCACCACGGCCGGGACATCGGCGATCTGGTTGTAGTCGATGGCCGAACCGCTGGAGAAGGCCACGGCATCGTGCGTACCGGTGGCCTGCGCCTGCAGGACCGGGGTATTGATGACCTCGAAAGTCTGACGCTTGGCAACCGCCTGGCCGAGACCGGTGGCAACCACGGTGACGCGCAGCTGGTCGCCCATCAGTTCGTCGTACACGGCGCCAAAGATGATGTGTGCGTCTTCGGCCGCAAAGGCCTTGACGGTGTTCATCACTTCATTGACTTCCTTCATCTTCAGGCCGCCCTTGGCAGCCGTGATGTTGACCAGCACGCCCTTGGCACCGGACAGGTTGACGCCTTCGAGCAGCGGCGAAGCGACGGCCTGTTCCGCAGCGATGCGGGCGCGATCAACGCCGGCAGCAGCAGCGGAACCCATCATGGCACGGCCCATTTCACCCATCACGGTACGCACGTCTTCAAAGTCGACGTTGACCAGACCCGGGTAGGTAATGATTTCGGCAATACCGCCGACGGCGTTTTTCAGCACATCGTCAGCTGCCTTGAAGCAATCGTCGACATCGGCATCGTCGCCCATGACTTCCATCAGCTTGTCATTGAGGATGACGATCAGCGAATCGACATGCTTGGAGAATTCGGCAATACCGGCTTCGGCGGACTTCATCCGCTTGTTGCCTTCAAAACTGAACGGCTTGGTGACGACACCAACCGTCAGGATGCCCATTTCGCGGGCAATTTCGGCGACCACAGGCGCGGCACCGGTCCCCGTGCCACCGCCCATGCCGGCGGTGATGAAAGCCATGTGGGCGCCTTCCAGCGTCGCACGGATTTCGTCGCGATGCGCCTGGGCAGCTTCCTGGCCCTTTTCCGGCTTGGCGCCAGCGCCCAGACCGGTCTTGCCGAGGGACAGCTTGCTGGCCGCGGCATTGCGGCTGAGCGCTTGTGCGTCGGTGTTGGCGGCGATGAATTCAACGCCGTTCACGCCTTCGCGAATCATGTGCTCGATGGCATTGCCACCGGCCCCGCCAACCCCGAACACCTTGATGATCGTGCCGACTTCTTCGTCTTTCTCGATGATCTCAAACATGACTACCTCCTCTGAAAAAACTGTTCAAATACAAATCAAAAATTCTTTACGAACCAGGACTTCATTCCCTGGAAGACATCCATGAAGCCCTGCTTTTCCTGGATCTTCTGACCACGCTTCCTTTGCGCCTGGGCTTCGAGCAACAAGCCGTAGGCGGTCGAGAAACGCGGGTTCTGGACAACATCGGCCAGGCTGCCGTGGTATTTCGGATTGCCGAGACGGACCGGCATGTGGAAGATTTCCTCGCCCAGTTCGACCATGCCCGGCATGACGCTGGCGCCACCGGTCAACACGATGCCGGAGGACAAAACCTCCTCGAAGCCGGCGCGGCGCAGTTCGTTCTGGATCAGCTCGTAGAGCTCCTCGACGCGCGGCTGGATAACGTCGGCCAGGGCACGACGGCTCAACTTGCGGCTCGGGCGGTCGTCGACGCCGGCCACTTCCATGTTCTCGGCGGCATCGGCCAGTTGCGACAGGGCGCAGCCGTACTTGCACTTGATGTCTTCGGCCTCGCGGGTGGGCGTACGCAACGCCATGGCGATGTCATTGGTGATCTGGTCGCCGGCAATGGGAATCACCGAAGTGTGGCGGATGGCGCCCTGCGTCCACACGGCGAGATCGGTCGTGCCGCCGCCGATGTCGATCAGGCAGACGCCGAGATCCTTTTCGTCTTCGGAGAGCACGGCATAGCTGGAAGCGAGCGGTTGCAGAACCAGGTCATTCACTTCCAGGCCGCAGCGACGCACGCACTTGACGATGTTCTGGGCAGCCGAAACGGCGCCGGTAACGATGTGCGTCTTCACTTCCAGGCGCATGCCGCTCATGCCGATCGGCTCGCGGATGCCATCCTGGCCGTCAATGACGAACTCCTGCGTCAGGATGTGCAGGATTTCCTGATCGGCCGGAATCGGCATCGCCTTGGCGGTCTCAATGACGCGCTCGACGTCGGACGGCGTGACTTCCTTGTCCTTGATCGCAACCATGCCATTCGAGTTGAAGCTCTTGATGTGGCTGCCGGCGATCCCGGTATAGACGTCGCGCACCTTGCAGTCGGCCATCAGTTCGACCTCCTGCACGACGCGGCTGATGGTGTGCACCGTTTCCTCGATGTTCACCACGACGCCCTTTTTCAGGCCGCGCGAATCCTGCGAGCCCATGCCGATCACGTTCAGCTGGCCTTCCTGGTTGATCTCGGCGACCAGCGCGACGATCTTCGACGTCCCGATGTCCAGACCAACGACCAGATCCTTGTTATCCCTGCTCATATGCCTACTTTCCCTTCCCTTCGCCCGCGACTCGCATCGCGAAGCCGTTCGGATAGCGCAAATCCACCACTGCCGGCCGTATCGCCCGCTTGGCGACCGTTTCCGGATAAACCTCGATAAAGCGTTGCAGACGCACCCCGAGCGGCGCCTTGGCCTGCTCGCGCCCCATGTCCACCAACATTCCGTTCTCCAGCTTCAACTGCCAGGCCAGGCGCGGCGACAAGGTCACCTGCACCGGCTTCTCGCCGACCGTCCGGAAGCTGCCGACCAGCTCGCTGTAACGCCGCAGCACTTCCTGCGAACTGCCGGCCGGACCCGCCAGCAAAGGCAGCACGGCGAGTTCCGAGTCGCCGAGCACGGCGGTGAAAACCTCGCCATAACTGTTCACCAGCTCGCCCCGCCCCTCGCCCCAGCGCGCCACCGGCCGGTGTTCTTCGATCCGGACTTCCAGCCGGGCCGGCCAGACGCGCCGCACATCGACCTTGCGCACCCAGGGCAGCTTTTCCAGCGTGCCGCGCACGGCTTCCAGATTCAGGCTGAAGAAATTGCCCTTCAGCGCCCCCGGCAGCACCTGCTCGATTTCCAGACGCTGCGTATGCGGCAGCACGTCGGCGAAAACCACCTGACGCACCGGCAAGGACGGCACGCGCACCAGCCAGACCGCCGCTGCGGCGAGCAGGGCAGCCGAAGCGACCAGCATCAGCAGGTCGGCAATGGCGTTCAGCAGGTGCGGTTTGTTCCACATTCATCCACTCAATCGTTGGCAGCCATTTCGAGAACGCGACGCACCAGCGCCGGGTACTCCATGCCGTTCACGCGGGCCGCCATCGGCACCAGCGAGTGATCGGTCATGCCCGGTGCAGTGTTCACTTCCAGGAAATAGTGATTGCCGTCTTCATCCATCAGGAAATCGACCCGTCCCCAGCCGCGGCCACCGAGGATGCGGAAGGCCTCGAGGGCGCCCTTGCGGATTTCCATTTCCTTGGCTTCTGGCAGGCCGCAGGGGCAGAGGTAGCGCGTGTCGTCGCGGTTGTATTTGGCTTCGTAGTCGTACCACTCGGAAGCCGGCTCGATCTTGATGATCGGCAGGGCCTGATCGCCGAGGATGCCGACCGTGTATTCGCCGCCCATGACACCGCGCTCGACAATGACCAGCGAGTCGTACTTGGCGGCTTCGGCATAGGCGGCGCGCAATGTGCCGCGCTCCTTGACCTTGCTGATGCCGATCGACGAACCTTCATGCGCCGGCTTGACGAAAATCGGCAGGCCGAGCTCTTCCTCGACTTCGTCGAAATCGGAATCGGCGGTGAGCAGTGCGTAATCGGGAATCGGCAGGCCGGCGGCACGCCACAGCAGCTTGGTGCGGAACTTGTCCATGCCGAGCGCCGACGCCATCACGCCGGAACCGGTATACGGAATGTGCATCAGCTCGAGCGCGCCCTGAATTGTGCCGTCTTCGCCGTGTCGACCGTGCAGCGCGACGAAGGCGCGGTCATAACCCTTGAGCGCATCGAGCGGCTGCTCGGCCGGATCGAACGGATGGGCGTCGATGCCCTGTCCCTGCAATGCGGCGAGCACGCGCGAACCGCTGTTGAGGGAAACCTCGCGTTCGGCGGACGTACCGCCGAAAAGGACTGCGACTTTACCGAAACCGCTCATTTGAACTCCACCACCTTGCCCGGAACGGCGCCGATCGAACCAGCGCCCATGCACAACACCACGTCGCCGTCACGCGCGACATCCATGATCGTTTGCGGCATCGCCGCGATATCTTCGACAAACACCGGCTCGACCTTGCCGCCGACGCGCAGGGCGCGGGCCAGCGAACGGCCGTCGGCAGCGACAATCGGCGCTTCGCCGGCGGCGTAGATTTCGGCCAGCAAAAGCGCGTCGACCGTTGAGAGCACCTTGATGAAGTCCTCGAAGCAGTCGCGGGTACGCGTATAGCGGTGCGGCTGGAAGGCCAGCACCAGGCGACGCCCGGGGAAAGCACCGCGGGCAGCGGCCAGGGTCGCGGCCATTTCGACCGGGTGATGCCCGTAGTCGTCGACCAGCGTGAAGGAACCGCCCGAAGTACCGTCCTCACTGCGCAGGGCCACTTCGCCGTAACGCTGGAAGCGGCGGCCGACCCCCTTGAACTCGGCGAGCGCCTTGACGATGGCGGCATCCGGCACCTGCACTTCGGTCGCCACGGCAATCGCCGCCAGCGCATTGAGCACGTTATGCATGCCCGGCGTGTTGAGCGTGATCGACAGGCGCGACACCGAGCCATTGACCCGCACACAGTCGAAGCGCATCTGGCCGGCGTCGGCCACGATGTTTTCGGCGTAGAAATTGCACTCGCTGGACAGGCCGTAAGTGATGATCTGCTTGGCAACCTGCGGCAGGATGGCGCGCACGTTGGCGTCGTCGCCGCAAACCACGGCCACGCCGTAGAACGGCAGGCGATTCAGGAAATCGACGAAGGCGCCCTTGAGACGCTCGAAGTCGTGACCGTAGGTTTCCATGTGGTCGGCGTCGATATTGGTGACCACCGAGATAACCGGCGACAGGAACAGGAAGGAAGCATCCGACTCGTCGGCCTCGGCCACGATGAAGTCGCCGGAACCGAGGCGGGCATTGGCACCGGCCGCATTCAGGCGGCCCCCGATGACGAAGGTCGGATCGATGCCGCCTTCGGCCAGGATGCTGGTCACCAGGCTGGTCGTCGTTGTCTTGCCGTGCGTGCCGGCAATCGCGATACCGCGTTTCAGGCGCATCAACTCGGCCAGCATCAGGGCACGCGGCACGACCGGGATGTGCCGTTCGCGCGCCGCGACCACTTCCGGGTTGTCGGCCTTGACCGCGGTGGACACGACGACAGCCTGGGCGCCCTGGATATTTTCGGCGGCATGGCCGATCGTCACCTGGATGCCTTCGCCTTCAAGACGGCGGGTCGTCGCGCTGGCCGCGATATCGGAACCGCTGACCGTGTACCCCAGATTGACCAGCACTTCGGCGATACCGCTCATGCCGGAACCACCGACACCGACGAAATGGATGTGTTTGACTTTATGTTTCACTTGGCACTCTCGGCGCAAATATTGGCCACTTCTGCGGTGGCGTCGGGCTTGGCCAGGCTGCGGGCCTTTTCGGCCATTTCCAGCAGCTGGCTGCGGCTGTAGTTCCGGATTAGCGCGATGGCTTCCGGCGTCAATTCGGTTTGCGGCAGCAGGAAAGAGCCGCCGACATTGACCAGGAATTTCGCATTCCCGGTCTGGTGATCGTCGACCGCATGCGGGAAGGGCACCAGGATGCTGGCGACGCCGGCCGCAGCCAGCTCCGCAACGGTCAACGCGCCGGAACGGCAAATAACCAGATCGGCCCATTCGTAGGCGCCGGCCATGTCCTCGATGAAAGGCACGCAGTGCGCCTGCACACCGACGGCGGCGTAATTGGCCTGCAGGGCTTCGATGTGTTTCTCGCCGGCCTGATGCACGATCTGCGGCTGCTGGTCGGCAGCGAGCAGCGCCATCGCCTTGGGCACGGACTCATTGAGCACCTGGGCGCCAAGACTGCCGCCAATGACCAGCAGGCGCAGGGCGCCAGTACGCTCGGCAAAACGCTCGGCGGGTGCGGCAATGGCAGCGATTTCCGGGCGCACCGGATTGCCCGCCCAGACACAACCCTTGAGCACCTCGGGGAAGCCGCTCACCACCTTGTCGGCAACGCCGGCCAGGACGCGGTTGGCCAGGCCGGCCACGGAATTCTGTTCATGCACCACCAGCGGCTTGCCCAGCAGGGCCGCCATCATGCCGCCCGGGAAGGTGATGTAGCCGCCCATGCCGAGCACGACGTTGGGCTGCACCTGACGGATCGCCTGCCAGGCCTGCCAGAAACCACGCAGCAGGTTGATCGGCAGCAGCAGCTTGCGCAGCAGGCCCTTGCCGCGCAATGCGGCGAACTTGACCCAGACCATCTCGAAACCGTGCTGCGGCACCAAGCGGGCTTCCATGCCATCCGGATTCCCCAGCCAGACAACGCGCCAGCCGGCATCGCGGAGCTTGTGAGCAACAGCGAGGGCCGGGAAAATGTGGCCGCCGGTACCGCCGGCCATGATCATGATGGTCTTGCTCATAGTTTGCCTCCCCGCAAGAAGAGACGGTTTTGTCTACGGCCGCGCTGCGCGCTTAACACCGGCTGCGCCGGGTTAGCCTGCGACGAAATCGCCAACTGATGCGAACTCACATGGCACCTCGTCATAGCTTGCCTCCGCGCATCAATTGACGATTTTCCCAATCCACACGCAGGAGAATCGCCAGCGCCACGCAGTTGGCGAAGATGCCGGAACCGCCGAAGCTCATCAGCGGCAGGGTCAGGCCCTTGGTCGGCAGCAGGCCCATGTTGACGCCCATGTTGATGAAGGACTGCACGCCGAACCAGATGCCCATGCCCATCGCGACCAGCGCCGGGTAAAGGCGGTCGAGCTGGACGCACTGGCGGCCGATGGCGAAGGCACGCTGGACGAGCAGCGCGAACAAGCCGATCACCGCGACGACGCCGAAGAAACCCATTTCCTCTGCAATCACGGCAAGCAGGAAGTCGGTATGCGCTTCCGGCAGGTAGAACAGCTTCTCGACACTGGCACCGAGGCCGACGCCGAACAGCTCGCCGCGTCCGAAGGCGATCAGCGAGTGCGACAGCTGGTAGCCACGCCCGAAGGCATCGGCCCACGGATCCATGAAACCGAAGACGCGGTCACGCCGGTAGGGCGAGACGATGATCATCACCGTGAAGGCGATCAGCAGGCCGACGATGAGCAGCGCAAACAGCCGCGCACGCAGGCCGCCGAGGAAGAGGATGCCCATGGCGATCGAGATGATCACGACGAAGGCACCGAAGTCCGGCTCCTTCAACAGCAGCATGCCGACGATGGCCATCGCGCCGAACATCGGCAGGAAGGCCTGTTTCAGGTCATGCATGACGTTGATCTTGCGCACGGTGTAGTCGGCGGCATAGAGCACGGCGAACATTTTCATCAGTTCGGACGGCTGCAGATTGGCAAAGCCAAGCGGCAGCCAGCGGCGGGCGCCATTGACGTCGCGGCCGAGGCCGGGAATCAGGACGATGGCGAGCAGCACGACGCCGATCATGAACAGGTAAGGCGAATATTTCTGCCACAGGCTGATCGGCACCTGGAAGGTGACGGCGGCAGCGACCATGCCGATGCACAGGAAAATGCCGTGGCGGATCAGGTAGTAGGCCGGCTGATGATTGGTGAAACGGCCACCTTCGGCGGTCGCGATCGAGGCCGAATAGACCATGACCAGGCCGATGAAGAGCAGGATCAGCACGCTCCACAGCAGCGCGTAATCGATCTCGGCCACCTGGCGGCGCGGCGCGTCGAGGGCACCAATCATCATGCCGTCAGCCCTCCCACCGCATCGATGAAAGCCTGCGCCCGGTGCGCGTAATTCTTGTACATGTCGAGGCTGGCACAGGCCGGCGAGAGCAGCACGCAGTCGCCGGCTTCGGCATGACCGGCCAGCCAGCGCACGGCGGCTTCCATGTCGCCGAGAATGCGGGTCGGCACGCCGCTGCCTTCGAGGGCCATGCCGATCGCGGCCGCATCGCGGCCGATCAGCGCCACGGCACGACCATGTTTTTCCAGCGCCGGCTTCAAGGGCGAGAAGTCCTGGCCCTTGCCGTCGCCGCCAAGCACGATGGCGACCTTGCGCCCCATGCCTTCGATGGCGGCCAGCGTGGCGCCGACGTTGGTGCCCTTGGAGTCATCGACATAGAGCACGCCGTCAATCTCGGCCACGGTTTCGACGCGGTGCGGCAGACCGGCAAAGTTCTGCAGCGGCTCGACCAGACGTTCCGGTGCGACGCCAACCGCTTCGCACAGCGCCAGTGCCGCCATCGCGTTGGCGGCATTGTGCAAACCGGACAGTTTCAGACGGTCGACCGTTACCAAAGCCTCTTTTCCACGGCAGATGGCGCCATCGACCAAACCGTAATCGACACCGCGCGGCGCGGCATTCAGGCCGAAGGTGATCATCTTGCGGCCACAGCGGCCATTCGCCATCGACCAGTCGTCGTCGCGATTAAGGATCATCGCGCCCTTGCCCTGGAAGACGCGCGACTTGGCCTCGGCATAATTGGCCAGGCTGCCCTCGTAGCGGTCGAGATGATCTTCCGAAATATTGAGCACGGTCGCGGCTGCGGCGTTCAGGTGATGCGTCGTCTCGAGCTGGAAGCTGGACAACTCGACCACCCAGACCTGTGGCAGAGCGCCGGCATCCTGCGCATCCATCAGCGCGTCGAGGGCCGACGGCGAGATGTTGCCGCAGGCGATGGCCGGCACGCCGGCCGCATTCAGCAGGTAAGCAGTCAGCGCCGTAGTGGTCGTCTTGCCGTTGCTACCGGTGATGGCAATGATCTGCGAGCCCGCCACCTGTTCGCGCACGCCGGCAGCGAACAGCTCGATTTCGGAGATCAGGGGCAGGTCGACCGCTGCAATGGCCGGCGTTGCCTTGGGCACGCCCGGCGACAAGGCAATGACCTCCATACCGGCGAATGTTGCATCAGCAAACGGCCCGGCGAGCAGCTTTGCGCCCGGCGCCACCGCTTGCAGGGCTTCGACGTTCGGCGGGTTGGCGCGCGAATCGGCGACACGGACGCACGCGCCCTGACGATGCAGCCACTTGGCCATCGCCAGTCCGGACTCACCGAGCCCGATTACCAGAACGCGTTTGCCCTTGAGTTCCATGTTTACCGCAGCTTCAACGACGACAGCCCGACCAGCACGAGCATGATGGTGATGATCCAGAAGCGGACGACGACCTGCGTCTCCTTCCAGCCGGTTTGTTCAAAATGGTGGTGCAGCGGCGCCATGCGCAGGATGCGCCGACCCTCGCCGTATTTTTTCTTGGTGTATTTGAACCAGCTGACCTGCAGCATCACCGACAGGGTTTCGACGACGAAGACGCCGCCCATGATCAGCAGCACAATTTCCTGGCGGATGATCACGGCCACGATGCCGAGTGCAGCACCAAGGGCCAGCGCTCCGACGTCGCCCATGAAGACTTCGGCCGGATAGGCGTTGAACCACAGGAAGCCGAGGCCGGCCCCGGCAATCGCACCGAGGAAGATGCACAGCTCGCCAGCGCCCGGCACGTAGGGAATCAGCAAATATTTGGCGTACACCGCATGGCCGGTAACGTAGGCGAAAAGCACGAAGGCCGAGGCGATCATCACGGTCGGCATGATCGCCAAGCCATCGAGGCCGTCGGTCAGATTCACCGCATTGCTGGTGCCGACGATGACGAAATAGGTCAGCGTGATGAAGCCGACGATACCCAGCGGATAGGCGACCGACTTGAAGAAGGGCACGATGAGCTGGGTTTCGGCGCCGGACTTGGCAGAGAAGGCAAGGAAGAGCGCGGCCCCGATGCCAAGCACCGATTGCCAGAAGTATTTCCACTTGGCGGCCAGACCGGCCGGATCGCGATAGACCACCTTCTTCCAATCGTCGTACCAGCCGACGATGCCATAGCCGAGCGTGACGACCAGCACGGTCCACACGTATTTATTGGTCAAATCGCCCCACAGCAACGTCGTGATGCCGATCGCGATGAGGATCAGGACGCCGCCCATGGTCGGCGTGCCGGATTTGACGAGATGCGTCTGCGGCCCGTCGGTGCGCACCGCCTGACCGATCTTCTTGGCGGCCAGCCAGCGGATGACACCGGGGCCGGCGGCAAAGGAGATGAGCAGCGCGGTCATTGCCGCCAGCACGGTACGCAACGTGATGTAGTTGAACACGTTGAAGAAGCGCACGTCCTGTGCGAGCCATTGGGCCAATGCGAGCAGCATCAGTGGTTCTCCTGCGGGGTTGCAACGGCGGCGAGCGCGTCGGCGACCCGTTCCATTTTCATGAAGCGCGAGCCCTTCACCAGTACGGTGGTTTCCGGGCCCAATTCCTTGTCGACCGCTGCGATCAGCTTTTCGACATTGCAGTAGTGACGGGCGCCTTCGCCAAAGTTGCGCACCGCCTGCTGCGCCGCATCGCCCAGCGCGTACAGGCGGTCGATACCCTGGCTCTTGGCATAGCCGCCGATCTCGTCGTGATACTGGCCGCTCGCTTCGCCGATTTCGCCCATGTCGCCAAGAACGAGCAGCTTGCGACCGATGGTCGCGGCGAGCACGTCGATGCCGGCGCGCACCGAATCCGGATTGGCGTTGTAGGTGTCGTCGAGGATCTCGGCACCGTTCTTGCCGCTGCGGCGCTGCAGACGGCCCTTGACGCCGGCAAAGCTCTCCAGGCCGGCGAGCACCGCCGACAGCGGCAAGCCGGCGGCGAGGCAGGCGGCAGCAGCAGCCATCGCGTTGCGCGCATTATGACGGCCGGGAATGCTCAGACGGATCGCCGCTTCGCCTTCCGGCGCACCGACTTCGAGCGCGGTTTCCAGGCCATGCTGGCGGACCTTGCCGAACACGTCGGCGGCATGATCGACACCGAAGGTACGCACCGCATGCGGCGCCGCCATGGCGCGCCAGGTCTCGGCGTAAGCATCGTCAGCATTGATCACGGCGACACCGTTGGCCTGAAGGCCGGCAAAGATGCTGCCTTTTTCCCGGGCCACTTCGTCGAGATCGCCCATGCCTTCGAGGTGGGCACGCTGCGCGTTGGTGACCAGCGCCACGGTGGGCGCGCCGAGGGGTGCCAGGTAGGCGATTTCACCGGGATGGTTCATGCCCATCTCGATCACCGCGGCACGATGTGTTGCGTTGAGGCCGAGCAACGTCAGCGGCAGGCCGATGTCGTTGTTGAGGTTGCCGCGCGTCGCCAGCACGGCATCGCCGAAGGCAGCCTTGAGGATGGCGGCGATCATTTCCTTGGTCGTCGTCTTGCCGTTCGAACCGGTCACGGCGATCACCGGAATATCGAACTGGGCGCGCCAGGCGGCGGCAAGACGGCCGAGGGCCAGTCGCGTGTCGTCCACGACCACGGCCGAAACGCCGGCCGGCAGCTTCGTTTCGTCAGCCACCAGCAGCGCCGTCGCACCACTGGCAACGGCCGGCGCAAGGAAGTCGTGCGCATCGAAACGTTCGCCGCGCAGCGCGATGAACAGTTGGCCGGCGGCGATGGCGCGCGTATCGGTCGACACGCCGGAAAGGGGCAAATCCGCCCCGACGAGACGGCCATCTACAGCCTGGGCAACACGGGAAAGCAGCCAGTTCATGCGGCAACCTCCTTGGTTTGGGTCTGACGCAAGGCAAGCGCGGCCTGCGCTTGCTCGAGATCGGAAAAGTGATTGCGCACGCCGGCCACTTCCTGGTACTGCTCGTGGCCCTTGCCGGCGAGCAGGATGACGTCGCGGGCGTCGGCTTCGAGAATGGCGCGCCGGATCGCAGCGGCACGATCAACCTCGACGTCGGGCGCATTCATGCCGGCAGTGATTTGTTCAATGATGGCTTGCGGCGCTTCGCTGCGCGGATTGTCGCTGGTCACCAGCACGCGGTCGGCCAGGGCAGCTGCCACGGCGCCCATCTGCGGGCGCTTGCCGGGATCGCGATCGCCGCCGCAGCCGAAAACAACACAAAGCTTGCCGCCTCGCGTTTCGGCGGTCGGACGCAGGGCGCCGAGTGCGTTTTCCAGCGCATCAGGCGTGTGGGCGTAATCGACAACCACCAGCGGCTCGCCATTGCCCCCCAGGCGCTGCATGCGGCCGGCCGGTGCGGTCAGTTCGGACAGGCGACGCACCACTTCCATCGCCGAGACGCCGGCATCGTGCAGCACGGCCGCCACGGCAAGCAGGTTGGAGATGTTGTAACGCCCGACCAGCGGCGTATCAACCGTACCGCGACCGTTCGGCAGATGCAGGCTGAAGCGCTGACCGAACGGGGTTTCGACCAGATTCTCGGCGCGCACCAGCGCCGGGAAGTCGCGCTTCGCCTCGCCGATCGCGTAACCGAGAACGCGCATTGCCGTCGTTTCGCGAATCAGCTTCAGGCCCAGCTCGTCGTCCAGGTTGATGATCGCGGTGCGCAGACGCGGCCAGGCAAACAGCTTTTCCTTGGCGGCGGCATAAGCTTCCATGCTGCCGTGGTAGTCGAGGTGATCGCGGGTGAAATTGGTGAACACGGCAACATCGACGCGGGCGCCGTTCATCCGCCCTTCCTCGATGCCGATCGAACTGGCTTCGAGGGCACAGGCGGCAGCACCGGCGGTACGGAATTGCGCCAGATAGCGCATCAGCGTCGTTGCTTCCGGCGTCGTGAAGCCGGTTTCGTTCAGCGCATCGGGGAAGCCGGCGCCGAGCGTGCCGATCACCGCACACGGCTTGGCATAAGCCTGGGCAATGCACTGGCTGATCGTCGTCTTGCCGTTGGTGCCGGTAATCGCGATCAAGGACAGGCCTTCGCTCGGATGACCATAAACGGCGTGCGCCAGCGGCCCGGCCAGCGGGCGCAGGGCGGCATGCGCGAAATTCGCAACGGTCAACGCCGGATTCCAGGCAAAATCGCCGCCCGGCTGCCAGACCACGGCGACCGCGCCACGCGCGACGGCATCGGCAATATAGCGACGACCATCGGCCAGATCGCCGGGATAGGCCAGGAAAAGATCACCGGGCTGCACCTGGCGGCTGTCGTCAGCGACACCGGTCGGCACGACATTCATGCTTTCCAGGCGATCGAGGATTTCGCGCGGCATGCTCACAGCGCCCCCTTTGCGGCAGTCGACTCGGCCACCTGGACCGGCGCATCCTGCGGCACGCCAAGCGTGCGCAAGGCGCCACTCATGATCTGCGAAAAGGCCGGACCCGCGACATCGCCACCATAGTGAGCGCCGCCGGACGGCTCGTCGATCATCACCGCAACAACCAGGCGCGGCTCGCTGATCGGCGCGATGCCGACGAAGGATGCCACGTACTTGCGGGCATAAACACCGCCTTCGATCTTGTAGGCCGTCCCGGTCTTGCCGCCGACCCGATAACCGGCGACGCGCGCCTTGGGTGCGGTACCTTCGGGCTGCACGGCCATTTCCAGCATGGCGCGCACTTCGCGCACGGTCTGCGGCGAAAAGATCCGGATGCCATGCACCGGCGTATCGTCAAGACGAATCAGCGAGAGCGGCATCAACTCGCCGTCGCGGGCAAAAACGGTATAAGCCCGGGCCAACTGGACCAGGCTGACGGCAATGCCATGTCCGTAGGACATCGTGGCCTGCTCGATCGGCTTCCAGGTTTTCCAGGGACGCAGCCGGCCATTGACCTCGCCGGGGAAACCAAGGTTGGGCGCCTGACCAAATCCGACGCTGTCGAACATTTCCCACATTTCCTTGGGCGGAAAGCCGAGCGCGATCTTGGCGGTGCCGACGTTGGACGATTTCTGGATGACCTGGGCCACGGTCAGCGCCCCGTGCGGGTGAGCATCGGAAATGGTCGCCGTGCCGATGGTCAGCTTGCCCGGCGCAGTATTGATCACGGTATCGAAACGCACCTTGCCGCGATCAAGCGCCAGTGCGGCCGTAAACGGCTTCATCACCGACCCCGGCTCGAAGGTGTCGGTGATGGCGCGGTTACGCAGTTGCGCACCGGACAGGCTGTGCCGGTTGTTCGGGTTGTAGGTCGGCCAGTTGGCCAGGGCGAGGATCTCGCCGCTGCGGGCATCGATGACGATGGCGCCACCTGCCTTGGCGTTATTGGTATCGACTGCAGCCTTGAGATTGCTGAAGGCGAGATACTGGATTTTCGAATCGAGCGCCAGGCGGACATCCTTGCCATCCTGTGGCGGCTTGGTCGCGCCGACGTCTTCGACGATGCTGCCACGGCGGTCGCGGATGACGGTACGACTCCCCGGATGGCCAAGCAGGCTCTGCTGAAAAGCCAGCTCGACGCCTTCCAGACCCTTATCGTCCACGCCGGTAAAGCCCACGATGTGGGCGGTCATGTCACCGGTCGGGTAGTAGCGACGGTATTCAAGCTCCTGATGCACGCCGGGCAGCTTCAGCTTGGCGATGCGATCGGCAGTCTCCGGCGGCACCTGGCGCTTGACGAAGGTGAAGGTCTTTTCCGAGGCGAGCTTGCCATCGAGTTCACGCGAGCTCATTTCGAGTAGCGCAGCCAGTTGCTTCTTCTGATCGGCAGCCATCGTCCGCGCATCGCCGGGAATCGCCCAGATCGACTTCATCGGCGTAGACACGGCCAGCATGTCGCCATTGCGATCGGTAATCTTGCCGCGCGAAGCGGAAACCTCGATGTCGCGGCGATAACGGGAATCGCCCTTTTCCTGCAGGAAATCGTTATTGATGACCTGCAGATAGAAACCACGCGCCACCAGCGCCAAAAAAGCCGCCATCAACAGCAAGCCAACCGTGCGCGAGCGCCAGCCCTGCAGGGCCAGTTGCAGGACCGGGCTTTCGGTAAAGCGGTGACCGCGTTGCGGACGACGACGCACAACCATCAGCGCGCCCCCTTGGGCAGCGGCGCCACGACACGCCCGGCCGCATCCGGCAGCACCATGTGCAGGCGACTGCGGGCAATCTGCTCGACGCGCGGATGCGTTGCCCAGGTCGACAGCTCAAGCTGCAACTGACCATATTCAACATCAAGCTGACGCGCCCGTTCCTGCTCGCTTTCGAGATCCTGGAACAGCTTGCGCGCACGGTGCTGGGAGGTCACCACACCCAGCGCGCAAACAACCGCAATCAGGAGAAGGATCATGTTGAAGCGAACCATCACAGCTTCTCCGCCACCCGCATCACGGCGCTGCGCGCCCGCGGATTGGCTGCGATTTCAGCCGCCGACGGCTTGATCATCTTGCCGACCAGGCGCAACTTGGGCTGCGGCAACTGATCGGCACGCAGCGGCAAGCCCTTGGGCAGGGTGTCAGCGGTCGACTGCGCGCGCATGAAGTTTTTGACGATACGATCTTCCAGCGAATGAAAGGAAATCACCACCAGACGCCCGCCCGGCTTGAGCAGCTCGAGCGCCTGCGGCAGGGCTACCTCCAGCTGGCGGAGCTCTTGATTGATATGAATCCGTAAAGCTTGAAAGCTGCGCGTCGCCGGGTCCTGCCCTGGCTCACGGGTGCGCACGGTCTCGCGTACGAGAGTCGCGAACTGGCCTGTTGTGACAATTGGTTGTTCGAGCCGAGTAGCCACAACCTTCTTTGCAATCTGGAAAGCAAACCGTTCTTCGCCATAATTCCTGATGACCTCCGTAATTTCCCTTATTTCGGCCCGCGCCAGCCACTCGGCCGCCGTCTCGCCCTGCGTCACATCCATGCGCATGTCGAGCGGCGCGTCGTAGCGGAAGCTGAAACCGCGCTCCCCGTCGTCGATCTGCGGCGACGACACCCCCACATCAAAAAGGATTCCATCGACGTCGCGCACACCGGCTTCGGCCGCCGCTTCGGCGATTTCACCGAAAGCGCGATGCACCAGCAGGAAACGGGAGTCGGCAATGGCCGCACCGGCCGCAATCGCGTGCAGGTCACGGTCAACCGCCACCAAGCGGCCTTTTTCATTCAGCTTGGAAAGAATCCGGCGACTGTGCCCGCCGCGCCCGAAGGTGGCATCCATGTAGACGCCATCCGCCTTGATCGCCAGGGAATCTACCGCCTCATCGAGCAGCACCGTGACGTGGGTGCTACCCGCGGTCACAGCACCAGATCCCCGAAGCCCGGCGGCAGGTCGCCGGACAGCGCCTCCGCAGCCAGATCGTTTTGCGCCTTCCAGCCGGCTTCGCTCCAGATCTCGAAGTGCGTACCCATGCCCACCAGATAGACCGTCTTGCCGAGATTGGCGTATTCGCGCAACTCGGTAGAAACCAGCAGACGGCCGGCGGAATCAAGCTCTTCGGTACGCGCATTACCGACCAGCACACGCTTGATCGAGGCAATTGCCGGATTGAGGCTGGAGCCCTTGAGAATCTGGTCGCGGATCGGCTGCCAGGCCGGCGACGGGTAAAGCAGCAGACAGCGATGCGGGTGCGCCGTCAGGACGAGCGAGCCCTCAGCGGCGGCGAGCAGGGACTCGCGGTGTCTTGCCGGTATGGCAAGCCGCCCCTTCGCATCCAGACTGATTGCTGCAGCCCCTTCAAACATCCCTTGCCTCGCTCCCCGTTTACCCACTTTTCAACACGTTTTCCCACTTTAGAGCAACAACACTGCTCAGTCAATAGAAAAATCGGGAATTTTTTCTTATGCAACAAGGACTTAGCTGCACTTTGCAAGGTGGTTTTATTGAAATTTTTCCCTTAAAAATCAAGGCCGGGAAAACAACACTTAAAGTGACTTGTAAGGATTGCAACAAAGTGGGAAAAGGCCGCACAACAGCCATGCCGACGTGTTAATTCACGGCATGCGTACGCCCTTCATCCGGTCAGCCAGAGGCAAACGACAAATAAAAAAGGGGCGACCTTCGGTCGCCCCTTTTTTTCCAACCCGCTGCGGGTTTATTTGGTCTGGTTCAGCTTCTGCTCGATACGCGCCAGCGGCACCGCACCGGGAACCCGCTCGCCGTCTGCGAAGAAAATGGTCGGCGTACCGGTGATGTTCAGCTTGCGACCGAACTCCTGGTTTTTGGCCACGGCAGAAACGTCACAATCTTCCTTGGCGGCAGGCGCCTTGCCGTCGATCATCCAGTCGTTCCAGGCTCGGGAACGATCAGCCGAACACCAGATCTGACGCGACTTGCGCACCGAGTCCTCGGACAAAATCGGGTAAAGGAAGGTGTAGACCGTTACGTTATCGAGCTTTTGCAGATCCTTGGCCAGGCGCTTGCAGTAACCGCAGTTCGGATCCTCGAAAGTTGCCAGAACGCGCTTGCCGTCACCCCGTACCTGCTTGATCGCGCGCTCGAGCGGCAATTCGCTGAATTTGATCGCGGTCAGCTTGCGCATCCGTTCGTCGGTGACATTCTTCATGCTCCGGGCGTCAATCAACTGCGCACCGACCATGATCGCCGTAACCTTGTCGTCCGTGTAGAAGATATTGCCGTCGGCGTAAACCTCATAGAGGCCGAGATAGCCAGACTTGGCAACACTTTCGACCTTGGTCCCGAGCTTGGCCTCCATCGTCCGCCGAATTTCAGCTTCGTCAGCAATGGCAGCCAGCGAAAACACCAAACCGAGGGCCAGCGACAACAATTTTCCGCGCATGCAGTTCTCCTAGAGGGCGCCGAGTGCGTAGCGCACCAGGGCATTTTTTATGAAGGGCAGACCGTCAGTCAAAGTCAGCCCGATGTTTCGCAAGGGACGCAGACCGGGGGTCGAAGCCCGGAAAAAGCGTCGCAGGGTATCTGTAGTGGTCTGCATGAGGACGGTTTCCTCACGCCTGGCCCGCTGGTAGCGCTGCAGAAAACGCAGATCACCGATATCGTGCCAGGGCTGCGTCGCTGCCAGCAGCGCGGCAAGCTCACGGGCATCCTGAAAACCGAGATTGATGCCATGCCCGGAAAGCGGATGAATGCCGTGTCCGGCATCGCCAACCAGTGCCAGACGCGGCGCAACCGTTTGCGGCACACGCATCAGGCGTAGCGGGAAGGCGGCAGCCGGAGTCAGCAATTCAAGCTTGCCCAAGGCATGACCGCCGGCCTCCGCAACGCGGTCGCAAAGGGTTTCCGGCGCAAGCGCACAGAGCTGGTCAGCATGTTCATCCGGAGTAGACCAGACAATCGAGATACGGTTTCCCGGCAGGGGCAAATAAGCCAGCACGCCATCGTCACGGAACCACTGGTGAGCAATATTGTGATGCGGCTTTTCGCAGGCGAAATTGGCCACCAGGCCTTTTTCGCCATAAGGCGTATTGACCGCTGCCAGCCCTGCCGCCTGCCGCACCCAGGAGTCGCGACCATCGGCAGCCACCAGCAGGCGCGCGGAAAGCACCGCGCCATCAGCAAGATGCAGGCGAGCCGCATCATGGCGAAACTCGAGTTGCGCCGGGCGCGCCGGACAAAGAATGCTCAGATTGGCCTGACGCTTGGCGCTTTCCCAAAGCTCACAGGCCATCAGGGAAGATTCAAGGATCCAGCCCAGTTCACTGACACCGGTATCGAATGCAGAAAATGCGAGCTTGCCGCCGGCATCCCCGAGCACGGACATGCCGCGAATCGGCGCCATGCGCGCCGCATCGAGATGCTTCCAGGCACCAATCGCCTCCAGGAACTCGACATTGCTCGGGCTGATCGCGTAGATACGCGCATCCCAGCCAGCAGGCCGAACAGGAGGCTGGTGCTCGACCAGGGCGATACGCAGACGTGTATCGCGCAAGGCTACCGCCAGACTGGCGCCGGCCAGCCCACCACCCACGATGATCAGGTCAAAATGCTGCATGCCGGCGATTATGCCGTTTTAGCGCTGCAGGGCAATACCGGTCAGGCCGGATTTCCGCCTGAAGGCGGCTTGTTCTGGCGCGGACGACGATTGTTGTTATTGTTGTTGGTGCGCGGCCGATGCTTTTTCTGCTGGCCACCGGGACCACCGCCACCACCAGGCTTGCCGTGATGCGGCTGACCACCACCGGAACTGCCGGGGTGTTCGTTGCCGGAAATACGATTACCGGGCGCAAGCTGGATTTCCAGCTCGATGATTTCATCCCATTGCTCGTCTGTCCGATCTCGTTCGGGAATGGACAGAAGCTCACGCAGACGACGACGGTTGTCATTGACGGGCGGAGCGGGCGGCGCAACTACGGGCGGATTTTCTGGGTTTGAATTAGTCATTGCAACAGTAAAAAGCGGAGCCCGTGATAGCGAGCCCCGCATTCGTTAATGCCAGATTACTTCTTCTTGGCAACGGGTTTCTTGGCAGCAGTTTTCTTGGCAGCAACCGCAGCCTTGAAGGCAGTACCGGCTGAGAACTTCGGCACCGTGGTCGCCGGAATTTTCAGCGTCGCACCGGTCTTCGGATTCTTGCCGGTACGTGCGGCGCGCGCGGCAGACTTGAACGTACCGAAACCGACCAGGGTAACAGACTCCCCCTTCGACACGGTCTGAACAACCGCACCAATAATAGCAGACAGCGCCTTGTCAGCGGCAGCCTTGGTAATACCAGCTTCTTTTGCAGCAACTTCGACCAGCTCGGATTTATTCATCTAAGTGACTCCTGTTACTTGTTAGTAGTTAAGAAAACTGGCCGTCGGAACGGCAGCGCAATAAAAGTAGCATACCTGACGCGATAAGTGTTGGTACGGAAAGGCTTATTTCAGGCAGACAGCATGATTTTTTGCGATTTTCACACGTTGACCGTAACCGGGCGCCGCCAAAGCCCGATCAACTGCAGCTTGCCGGCTTTTCCACCCCGCCGGCAAGGCAATGTCATGCACCAAAAAGGTTCAGAAACCAGCCAGCGGAGCGCCGCACCGGATCGTCGCTGACAAGGGCATCGAAGGCGCTTGCCAGACATTCGGCAGTAGCTGTTGCGCGACCGGCTTATTTTTCAACCGACCTGTTCGGCAACCAACAGACCAATAGCAAACCTCAATGCACGATATACACGCAATCAATTAGCCCAATCAACGCAGCATCCCTAATATTGCGCTGTCTTCACTACACAACCCACAGGAGAAACACCATGTCGAACATCAACACCGAAATCAAACCGTTCAAGGCCACCGCCTTCCACGCTGGCAAATTCGTCCCGGTCAGCGACGCCGACCTCAAGGGCAAATGGTCCATCGTCTTCTTCTACCCGGCCGACTTCACCTTCGTTTGCCCGACCGAACTGGGCGACATGGCTGACGTCTATCCGGAATTCCAGAAGCTGGGCGTCGAAGTGTACTCCGTCTCGACCGACACGCACTTCACCCACAAGGCCTGGCACGACACCTCGGACACCATCAAGAAGATCACCTACCCGATGATCGGCGACCCGACCGGCGTCATCACCCGCAATTTCGGCGTGATGATCGAGGAAGAAGGCCTGGCACTGCGCGGCACCTTCGTGATCAACCCGGAAGGCGTCATCAAGGTTGCCGAAATTCACGACCTGGGCATCGGCCGTGATGCATCCGAGCTGCTGCGCAAGGTCAAGGCCGCCCAGTACGTTGCCTCGCACCCGGGTGAAGTCTGCCCGGCCAAGTGGCAGGAAGGCGACGCCACCCTGGCCCCGTCGCTCGACCTGGTCGGCAAGATCTAAGTAGCACCCGCTTATTCGCAAACGAGGATCGCGCGCCTTCGCCGGCGCCGGTCCTCCCCGGATTTCAGCGTTTTTGGACGGTCGACCGTCCAAAAACAGTGAAATTCAGCACAGGGAGAACAACATGCTCGACAGCAACATCAAGACCCAGCTCAAGGCCTATCTCGAAAAACTGCAGCGCCCGATCGAACTCGTCGCCTCGCTCGACGCCAGTCCGGCCGCCCGGGAAATGCTCGGTCTGCTCACCGACATCGCCGAGCTCTCCGCCAAGGTCAGCCTGCGCGAAGACGGCAATGCCGCATTGCGCCCATCCTTCGCCATCGGCCTGCCCGGCGAAACGCCGCGCATCACTTTCGCCGGCATCCCGATGGGCCACGAATTCACCTCGCTGGTCCTTGCCCTGCTCCAGACCGGCGGCCATCCGCCCAAGGTCGACGCAGCCGTGATCGAGCAGATCAAGGCCCTGCCCGGCAATTTCCGCTTCGAGACCTTCATTTCGCTGTCCTGCCACAACTGCCCGGATGTCGTGCAGGCGCTCAACCTGATGGCCGTGCTCAACCCCGGCGTGACGAGCACGATGATCGACGGCGCCCTGTTCCAGGATGAAGTCGAACGGCGCAAGATCATGGCGGTGCCGACCGTCTTCCTCAACGGCGAGGAATTCGGTGCCGGCCGGATGAGCGTCGAGGAAATCATCGCCAAACTCGACACCGGCGCCGCGGCGCGTGACGCCGAAAAGATCGCCGCCAAGGAAGCTTTCGACGTCCTCGTCATCGGCGGCGGCCCGGCCGGCGCCTCGGCCGCCATCTACGCGGCGCGCAAGGGCATCCGCACCGGCCTTTTGGCCGAGCGCTTCGGTGGCCAGGTAATGGACACCGTCGGCATCGAGAACTTCATTTCGGTCAAGGCCACCGAAGGCCCGAAACTGGTCGCCGGCCTGGAAGAGCACGTCAAGAAATACCCGGTCGACGTGATGAACCTGCAGCGCGCCAGCCAGCTGATCCCCGGTGAACTGATCGAGATCAAGCTGGAAAACGGCGCCTCGCTGAAGAGCAAATCGGTGATTCTCGCTACCGGCGCCCGCTGGCGTGAAATGAACGTGCCCGGCGAACAGGAATACCGCGGCAAGGGCGTTGCCTACTGCCCGCACTGCGACGGCCCGCTGTTCAAGGGCAAGCGCGTTGCAGTGATCGGCGGCGGCAATTCCGGCGTCGAGGCAGCGATCGACCTGGCCGGCATCGTCGGTCATGTCACCCTGCTCGAGTTTGACGGTCAACTGCGCGCCGATGCCGTTTTGCAGAAAAAGCTGCACAGCCTGCCCAACGTCACGGTGATCACCAAGGCGCTATCAACCGAAGTCACCGGCAACGGCGAGAAGGTGAACGGCCTGGTCTACAAGGATCGCAATACCGACGAGGTGAAGCGCATCGAGCTCGAAGGCATCTTCGTGCAGATCGGCCTGCTGCCCAACACCGACTGGCTCAAAGGCGCGGTCAACCTGTCAAATCGCGGCGAAATCGAGATCGATGCCAAGGGCCAGACTTCCGTGCCTGGCGTCTTCGCGGCCGGCGACTGCACGACGGTGCCCTACAAGCAGATCATCATCGCCATGGGCGCCGGCGCCACCGCCTCGTTGAGCGCCTTCGACCACCTGATCCGGACCTCGGCCCCGGCCTGAACGCAAGCCGGCAACCGCGACGCGGTTGCCGGCTTTTTTACAAGGATGCGTTGCATTTCCGGGCCACTCCCCCCACCATGACCGACATGTTTCAGCCCGCCGCAACAACGCATTAAGGACGTCATGGTTCGCCTCCGCTTTTCGATCAGTCTCAATTACGAAATCCTCGACCGCCCCGCCGATTTCATCTTCAACATCCAGGCCGCCCACACCGACTGCCAGACCGTCCTCAACGAATCGCTGCTGGTCAGCCAGGCCGTACCGACGACGATCCATTACGACCCCGTCCTGCGCCACCGCCTGCTGCGCCTGCGCGCCGAACCCGGCCTGCTCGGCATCAGCTACCAGGCCGAGGTCAATATCCGGCACCACCAGGAAGCGCCGGAAAAAATCCGCGAACTGCCGATTGCCGAGCTACCGACCGAAGTCCTGCCCTACCTCTACCCGAGCCGCTACTGCGAGTCGGACAAGCTGACCCTGATCGCCAACCAGGAATTCGGCCACCTGCCGACCGGCTACCAACGCGTCGAACACATCCGGCGCTGGGTCAACCAGCGCACCCGCTTCGCACCGGGCAGCACCAACTTCAACACCTCGGCAGTAGACACGCTGCACCAGCGCGCCGGTGTCTGCCGCGACTTCGCCCACCTGATGATCGCCCTGTGCCGGGCCCTCAACATCCCGGCCCGTTTTTCTTCCGGCCTCGATTACGGCGCCGACCCGGCGCTCGGCCCGACCGACTTCCACGCCTACGTCGAGGTCTTCCTCGATGGCCGCTGGTACATTTTCGACCCCTCGGGTACGGCAATGCCCATGGGTTTCGTGCGCATCGGCACCGGGCGCGACGCGGCCGACATTTCCTTTGCCACCATTTTCGGTGCCATCAAGTCGGAAGTGCCGCTGCTCAACATCGAAGCCATCGAAGACCCGGCGCGCCAGCTGATCCTGCCCTTTCACTGCCAGGACGGGCTGTCCACCGACGCACCGAATCGCTGAATACCGCCCCCGGAAAGCAAAAAAGGACGGCCGCGGCCGTCCTTTTCTTTGCGCGACGAAAACTCAGCCCTTCAGGTACTCGGCAGCATCGAGCGCGAAGTAGGTCAGGATGCCGTCGGCCCCGGCCCGCTTGAAGGCAAGCAGGCTTTCCAGCACGACCGACTTTTCGTCCAGCCAGCCGTTCAGGGCCGCCGCCTTGATCATCGCGTATTCGCCACTGACCTGATAGGCATAGGTCGGCACGCCGAACTCGTCCTTGACCCGGCGCACGATGTCGAGATACGGCATGCCGGGCTTGACCATGACCATGTCGGCACCTTCCTCCAGATCGAGCGCCACTTCTTTCAGCGCCTCATCCGAATTGGCCGGGTCCATCTGGTAGGAATACTTGTTGCCCTTGCCCAGATTGGCCGCCGAACCCACCGCATCGCGGAACGGACCATAGAAGGCGGAAGCGTACTTGGCCGAGTAGGCGAGGATGCGCGTATGGATGAAACCGCCACCGTCGAGCGCCGCCCGAATGCTGCCGATGCGGCCGTCCATCATGTCGGAAGGCGCGACGACATCAACGCCGGCCGCGGCATGACAGAGCGCCTGCTTCTGCAGCACGGCGACCGTCTCGTCGTTGAGTACATAGCCGCTGGCATCGATCAGACCGTCCTGGCCGTGCGTCGTGTACGGATCGAGCGCCCCATCGGTAATCACGCCCAGTTCGGGAAACTCGCGCTTCAAGGTGCTGACCACGGTCGGTACCAGGCCATCCGGATTGAACGCCTCTTCGGCATCCAGCGACTTGCGCGATGCATCGACCACCGGGAACAGCGCAATCGCCGGAATACCGAGCTTGACTGCACGCTCGGCCGTCTTGAGCAGAACATCGAGCGATTGGCGCTCGACGCCGGGCATCGAACCCACCTTTTCGACCCGGCCTTCGCCCTCAAGGACGAAAACGGGGTAAATGAAGTCGTCGACCGTCAGGACCGACTCGCGCATCAGACGCCGTGAAAAATCGTCACGCCGCATCCGGCGCATGCGCGTCCCAGGAAAACGTCCGGTAGAACTCATGCTTGATCCTCGATTAATTCGAAACAAAAATTTTTGCACCCTGCGGAACTTTTGCCATTGACCCACGTCAGAGTCTGCAGATGGCACGCGCTGTCTCCCGCTTCACCTCCCTGAGCGGGCAGCCTTGACCCTGTTAAGGCTTTTTGGCCCCCGGACCCCCCTTATCCGGGGGCCTTTTGTTTTCCTTGGGCTTGATTTCCTTCGGTTTCATTTCCTTGGGCTTGATTTCGATGTCAAGCCAGCCGGCGAGGACGCCTTCGCATTCCTCGACGCCCGCCTTCTTGAGGCTGGAAAACAGCTGCACGGAATACAGTTCGGCATCGCCCCAGGTCGCCACTTCCGCCGTCACGGAGCGCAGGGCCTTGGTCTGTTCCTGCCGGCTCAGCTTGTCGGCCTTCGACAGCAGGATATGGATCGGCCGCCCGGTCGGCCGGAACCAGTCGATCAGCTTCAGATCGAGATCAGTCATCGGCCGGCGGATGTCCATGATCACCACCAGCCCGGCCAGCTGGTCGCGCTTGCTGAGATAGGGGCCGATCAGGCCTTCCCACTGCGAGCGGATCGCCTCCGGCGCCTTGGCGTAGCCATAACCGGGCAAGTCGACAAAATACTTGCCGTCAGCCAGCGTGAAATAATTGAGATGCTGCGTCCGGCCCGGTGTCTTGCTGACGTAGGCGAGGCGCACCCGCCCGGCCAGGGTATTGATGGCGGAGGATTTGCCGGCATTGGAACGCCCCGCGAAAGCGACTTCACGGATGGAATCCTGCGGCAGATCACGCAGATTGGCGACGGTGGTAAGAAAAACGGCCTGTTGGAACAGAGGCATAAAAAACTCGGAAGACGCGCCAAGAGGGCGACGAACTAATATAGAATAGCAGGTTTGAAACTTCCGTTCCGGCCAAAGCGCCCACAAACGCGTACAAGGAGCTCGAAAATGATTCGTACCGCGGCACTGGCAATCCTTTTTGCCACCAGTTTGATCGCCAATGCATCCGAACAAGCCAAGGTCAAGGCTGATCCCGCCAAGGGCAAAGTCATCGCCGAAACCGTCTGTGTCGCCTGCCATGGCGCCGACGGCAACAGCGCCGTGTCTGCCAACCCGATTCTGGCGGGCCAGGTTCCGGAATACCTTGCCAAGCAACTGCACAACTTCAAGTCGGTCGACGGCAAGCCCGCCGTCCGCAACAACGCCATCATGGCCGGCATGGCCGCCGCGGTGCCGGATGAAGAAATCGCCAACGTCGCCGCCTGGTTTGCCAGCCAGAAAATCAAGCCGGCCGCCGCCAAGGACGAAAAGCTGATCGCACTCGGCCAGAAGATCTGGCGCCAGGGCGACTTCAAGAAGGGCGTTCCCGCCTGTGCCGGCTGCCACGGCCCGTCTGGTGCCGGCCTGCCCGCCCAGTACCCGCGTCTGGCTGGTCAGTATCAGGAATACACCGAAGCCCAGTTGAAGGCCTTCCGCTCCGAAGAGCGCGCCAACGACCCGGAAAAGATGATGCGCACCATTGCCGCCAAGCTTTCCGACCCGGAAATAAAGGCAGTTGCCGAGTACATCGCCGGCCTGCGTTAAACCGGCCCGCTCCGCAAAAAGGCAGCTTCGGCTGCCTTTTCCATTTTGGGTAATGAAAGCTTGGCAGTCTCCTCGCTCGGGCATAGACTCACCCCGCAGCCCCCAACCTCAGAGAGGAGACATCCGATGAAAACACTCAAGCAGATGCTTGCCAACAAGCAGCACGCACTCGCCGTCGTCGCCCCCGGTGACACGGTCTTTCATGCCCTGTCCGTGATGGCCGCAAACAATGTCGGCGCCTTGCTCGTCCTTGAAGGCGAACAACTGGTCGGCATATTTTCCGAACGCGACTATGCCCGCAAGGTCATCCTGCACGGCAAGTCGTCAAAGGAAACACCGGTCCGCGAAATCATGAGCGACAAGGTCGCCTACGTGACCCCCGGCACCAGCCTCGACGAATGCATGGCGCTGATGACCGAAAAGCATTTCCGCCACCTGCCCGTACTCAACGAGGACAGCAGCGTTGCCGGCATCATTTCGATCGGCGACCTGGTCAAGGAAACGATCAGTTCGCAGCAATTCACCATTGCCCAGCTTGAGCATTACATCTCCAGTTGACCAGATTTGCCGGGCGATGGCGCAACTGCCTTGAACGATCCATCGCCCCGGCAGTCCGAGCAGCAGCCGGCAGTTTGCCGGCGTTGATCTGCGAAAGAAGCACAATTCATGAACCGCCCACCCGACCCCCGCCTGCTTGCCTTAATCAAGGGCAGCCTCTTCCTGATCTGCCTGCTGCCTTTCGCGCGCTTGCTGTGGCTGAGCCAGCACAGCTTCGGCATGGCGGAAGACCCCGTCGAGCTGGTGCAGCAATCAACCGGTAGCTGGACGCTCAATTTCCTGCTGCTGACGCTGTGCATCTCGCCGCTGCGCGCCATCACACAGCAGCATTGGCTGTTGCGCCTGCGCCGCATGTTCGGGCTATTCACCTTCTTTTACGCCAGTTTGCACCTGCTCGCCTTCATCGGCTTCGAGCACGAATTTGCGGTCGACCAGATTTCCCGCGGCATTTTCAAGCATCCTTTCGTCAGCGTCGGCTTTGCCGCTTTCCTGCTGCTGATCCCGCTTGCCGCCACCTCCAACCAGTGGGCGATTCGCGCACTGGGCGGGCGCAAATGGCAGGAACTGCACCGCAACATCTACCTGATCGGGATTCTCGCCTGCGTACATTATTTATGGCTGAGCAAGCTGAGCGAAATGATCTGGCCGCTGCTCTACACGGGCGCCCTCGCCGCCCTGCTCGCTTGGCGCATCCGCGAGCGGCGACGCAAGGCGATTCCGGCGGTGATCAAGGACGCAGCCAAACCGCTACGCTTCTTCAAGCAACGCCCGGAGTAAGCGCCCGGCAGCAGCACCGGGTGAGGCCAGACTATTTCTGGCGCGGCGTATCGAAACGGACGATGGCGCGCCCGTCGGCAGTCTGTTTTGCTTCGGCCTTCCAGGCATGGCCGTAGACCACTTCAAACGTCGCCGGCAATTTGCCGTCGCGGCGCAGCCCTTCATAAGCAGCGCGCGCCGCAGCCCAGGCCCGGCGCCCGCTCAGCCCGTGTCGACGTGCGACCATGGCACAGCCGGAACCGGCGGCGCGCAAATCGGCAAACATCGCATCAAGATCGGCGTAAGTCAGGGTGATGACTTCCATGTCCATGACCGGATCGGCAAAACCGCAACCGACCAGCATGTCACCGAGATCGTGCATGTCGATGAAGCGCTGGGTGTGGGCATAGCCATCGGCAAAGGCCGTACGCAGCTCCTTGAGCGAATCCGGCCCGAGCGTCGAGAACATCAGCAGACCGCCGACCTCGAGCACGCGATGCGCCTCGGCCAGCACCGGCAAGGGATCATCCAGCCAGTGCAGCAGCAGATTCGACCAGACCAGAGCGGTCGACCGTGTTTTCAGGGGCAATTTCGCTGCATCGGCAGCCAGGCGTTGCGGCCCGGCTGATTTGGCGAGACCGAGCCGGCGCAACCAGCCGGCCGGCGCCTGATCCTGCGCCAGCATGGCCGGCGCCAGATCGAGGCCGAGCAGTTCGGCCTGCGGGTAGCGTGCAGTCAGGCCGGCGAAACTGCCGCCGCGGCTGCAGCCGAGATCGAGAATGCGACCCGGCTTGAGCTTGACGTAATCAAGCCGCTCCTGCATGCGCCGATCGACCTCGCGGGCGAAAAAATCGCCTTGCGGGTAGCTGGCAGCGGCACGCGAGAAACGTCGACCGACCTGCTGCCGGTCGACGAAAGCAGCGCTCAAATCGCCTTGATGCCGAGACGGGCGAACAAGGCGTCGTCGCGATCGGCTTCCGGATTGCCGGTGGTGAGCAGGAAGTCGCCGTAGAACATCGAGTTGGCGCCAGCCAGGAAGCACAGGGCCTGCAACTCGTCGCTCATTTCCTGACGGCCAGCCGACAGGCGCACCCAGGATTTCGGCATGGTGATGCGGGCGGCGGCGATGGTGCGCACGAACTCGAAGGGATCGAGACGCGCGGTATCGGCCATCGGCGTGCCGGGAATCGGCACGAGGTTGTTGATCGGCACGGATTCCGGCGGCTGCGGCATGTTGGCGAGCTGGACGATCAGCGCAGCGCGGTTCTTGCGCGACTCGCCCATGCCGATGATGCCACCCGAACAGACATTGATGCCGGCGTCGCGCACCTGGTCGAGCGTATCGAGACGATCTTCCTGGGTATGCGTCTTGATGACCTGACCGTAGAATTCCTTGTCGGTATCGAGATTGTGGTTGTAATAGTCGAGGCCGGCTTCCTTGAGCTTTTCGGCCTGGCCTTCCTTGAGCATGCCGAGCGTGACGCAGGTCTGCATGCCGAGCGCCTTCACTTCGCGCACCATGTCGAGCACGCGATCGAGATCGTTGTCTTTCGGCCCCTTCCAGGCAGCGCCCATGCAGAAACGCGAGGCGCCCTTGTCCTTGGCGGCCTGCGCGGCGGCGACCACCTGGTCGAGCGGCATCAGGCGCTCGCGCTCGGTGTCGGTGTCGTAGCGGGCCGATTGCGAACAATAGCTGCAATCCTCGGAACACCCACCGGTCTTGACCGAAAGCAGCGTCGAGCGTTGAATGGCGTTCGGATCGAAGTTCTCGCGATGCACGCCCTGGGCGCGCCAGATCAGGTCCATCAACGGCAGGTCGTACAGCGCAAGCACCTCGGCGAGCGTCCAGGGACGAACGGCTTCAGTCGGTGAAACAGCAGGAACGGCGGCGAGGGAGCTAGCTTGTTGCATGGAAGGCCTTGCGTGAAAAATGCGATAAAAATCAGATACGAAGCGTATCGGTAATTATGGATTATCGAAGACGCTGCTAGAGGATGTCAATTTTAACCCAGCCCCATTCGCTGCGACAGCTTGCCGGCCAGTTCCTCGACGAGCTGCTCCCGGCCTGTTGCCTGCTGTGTGGCGCCGACAGCGGCAAGCACCTGCTCTGCCCGGCCTGCGCCGACGATCTGCCGCTGCTGCCGGCGGCGCTCTGCCCGCAATGCAGCCTGCCGACCACCTTTGGCGAGCGCTGCGGCGCCTGCCTGCACGAGCCGCCGCACTTCGACACCACACTCGCCCTTTTTCGCTATGATTTTCCGGTCGACCGTATCGTGCATGCGCTCAAGTACGGACACCAGCTGGCCGTCGCCGAATGGCTGGGCGACACGCTGGCGGCGCGCCTGGCCGGGCAAACATTCGAACTGATCGTGCCGCTGCCTCTGCATGCGCAACGCCTCGCCGAACGCGGCTTCAACCAGGCGGTGGAAATCGCCGCCCACCTGGAAAAACACCTGAAAATACCGGTCGACCGCTACAGCCTGCAGCGTACGCGCGCCACGCCGGCGCAGGCCGAATTGCCGCTCAAGGAACGCCACAAAAATGTGCGCGGCGCCTTCGAATGCCGCAGCGATTTCAGCGGCAGACACCTCCTGCTGCTCGATGACGTGATGACCAGCGGCGCCACCGCCAACGAATGCGCACGCGTCCTCAAGCTGCATGGCGCGGCGAGCGTCACTGTGGCCGTCGCAGCGCGCGCCCTGAAACATTCGGCGCGCCATTCGTGATCTAATCCGCAACCCAGCCCAGCCAACGAAACCCGCAACGTGTTCGCCGTCGTCCTCTACCAGCCCGAAATCCCGCCCAACACGGGCAATATCATCCGCCTGTGTGCCAATACCGGCGCCGAACTGCATTTGGTCGAGCCGCTCGGCTTCGATATCACCGACAAGCACCTGCGCCGGGCCGGCCTCGATTATCACGAATACGCGCGCGTCGTCCGCCACCCGGACTGGGCGGCGTGCAAGGCCGCACTGGCCGGACGCCGCCTGCTGGCGATGACGACCAAGGGCAGCAGCAACCTGTTTGCGCAGGTTCTGCAAAAGGATGATGTGTTTGTTTTCGGCCGCGAGACCAGCGGCCTGCCGCCGGAAGTGCTCGCCGAATTCGCGCCGGAAGCGCGTCTGCGCCTGCCGATGCAGGCCGGCCAGCGCAGCCTCAATCTGTCGAATGCGGCGGCGGTGACCGTGTTCGAAGCCTGGCGCCAGGCCGGCTTCGCTGCAAGCTTTTAGGCGAGCTCTTCCTTCGGATCGCGCGCCATCAGCTGGTCGACCGCCTGCGCGGCCGTCAGACGACCATCCAGAACGGCAGCAACCGCTGCACTGATCGGCATCTCGACCCCCAGCTTGCGCGCCAGCTGATCGACTTCGCGGGCGGTATAGACGCCTTCGGCGACGTGCCCGAGTTCTTCGAGAATCTGTGGCAAGGACTTGTTCTCGGCGAGTGCCAGACCAACCCGCCGATTGCGCGAAAGATCGCCGGTACAGGTCAGGATCAGGTCGCCCATGCCGGCCAGGCCCATGAAGGTGTCGCGCTGGGCGCCAAGCGCCAGGCCGAGACGAGCAATTTCGGCCAAGCCACGGGTGATCAGCGCCGCCCGAGTATTCAAGCCCAGACCGAGACCATCGCAGGCACCGGTCGCAATCGCCAGGACATTCTTTACGGCACCGCCGACTTCGACGCCAACCAGATCGTCGTTGGCGTAGATGCGCAGGCGCGTGGTGTGCAACTGGCGCGCCGCTTCGCGGGCAAAGGCCGGATTGTTGGCCGCCAGCGCCACGGCGGTCGGCTGACCTGTTGCGACCTCCTCGGCAAAACTCGGCCCGGACAAAGCGCCACAGACCACATTCTCGCCGAGCACCTCCATGACCACCTGATGCGGCAGCTTGCCGCTACCTGCTTCAAAACCCTTGCACACCCAGAGTATGGGTTGCGTCGAGGCCATCGCGTGCAGCAACTCGACGGTGGGCCGCAGACCGGCAATCGGCGTCGCGATGACCAGCAGATCAGCGCCGCTGACCGCATCGGCAAAATCGATCGAGACCGCCACTGACGGCGGCAATTTGTGGCCGGGGAAGAAACGGCGGTTTTCCCGGTTTTTCAACAGGTCGACCGCTACGTCCTCCTCGCGCGACCAAAGTGTCACATCATGCTTGCCGGCAAAGGCAATGGACAGTGCGGTGCCCCAGGCACCGGCCCCCAACAGCGTTATTTTCATAGACCCCAGACCTGCGCCGAACGGATATAACCGGTCGCGCCATCGCGATGGCGCACCTTGGCCCAACCGGGCGAAGCAGTTTCGATGAACTCGACCGCGACCCATTTGTCGAGTTCGGTCACGACCGCAGACTCCGGCTTGTCGGCCTGGCGGATTTCCGCCTTCGGTGCGGTCACCACCAGCATCCGGCGTTCGCTGACCTGACGTGACTCGATCCAGGCCAGCGTCCCTTCGGCATCGCGAACCTTGAGCCAGCCATCAAGACGCACCACCACCTCGACCGGCGTCTGCGCCTTGATCAGATAGAGCTTCTTGCCCTTTTGCGACGGGGCATCGTAAAGAATCGCCGCCGGCACATCGACCGAACGATAGTCGAGTGCCGCCGCCGTACCTGCGATACCGAGCAGGAAAAGGCTGGCCAGGGTCCGCTGCCGGATGTTCATGATTTACTGCAGGGTGTTTTCGGTCGAAGCCGCGGCCTGGGCTTCCTGCAGGCGCTGCATGTACATGGCTTCGAAATTGACCGGTTGCAGCACGATGGGCTGGAAGCCGGCGCGCGTCACGGCATCGGAAATCGCTTCGCGGGCATACGGGAAGAGAATGTTCGGGCAGGCCACGGCAACCAGCGGCTCGACCTGCTCATCCGGCACATTGACGATGCGGAAGATGCCGGCCTGACCCACTTCGACCAAGAACACTGTCTTTTCACCCAGGGTCGCCGTCACAGTCACCGTCAGCATGACTTCGAAAACACCCTCGCCGACGCCACGGCCGTTCGAATTGAGCTTGATCTCGACTTGCGGCGCATCGTGCTCAAGGAAGATTTCCGGTGCATTCGGCACTTCGATGGAAAGATCCTTGACGTAGAGTTTTTCGATACCGAAGATGGGCTGTTCGTTTTGTTCCATGATTCTCTTTCTGTAAGTTGATGGGTTTCAGGCGCCGGCTGCAAGCAGGGGCGTCAATTCGCCCGCGGCATCCAGCGCGTAAAGATCGTCGCAGCCGCCGACATGGGTTTCACCGATGTAGATTTGCGGCACGGTACGCCGCTTGGTGCGCTGCATCATTTCATCACGCCGCTCGGGATCGACATCGATGCGGACTTCCTCGATCGCGGTCACGCCACGCGCCGCCAGCAATTGCTTGGCACGCGTGCAGTAAGGACAGACCGCCGTGGTGTACATCAGGACATGGGCGCTCATTTGTTGCGGCTGCCTTTCTTGATCGGATAACCGGCCCCGACCCAGGCATCGACGCCACCGGCCAGGCTGTGCGTCCGGGTGAAACCGAGCTTGGCCAGTTGGCCGCAGCCCTTGGCCGAGCGCATGCCGGCCGTGCAGCAAACGATCAGCGGCTTGTCCTTGTACTTCTCGATTTCGCTCACCCGATCGGCCAGCTTGCTCAGGGGAAGATTGCGCGCATCCGGCAGATGGCCGGCAGCGAATTCATCGGCTTCGCGCACGTCGATCACGATCGCATCCTCGCGATTGATCAGCAGGGTTGCCGCGGCCGGATTGACCTCGTTGGCGGAAGCCCCCATGAACATCGGCCAAACAAGACCGAGGCCGCTGATCACGATGATCGAGATAAGCAGGATGTTCTGGTTGATAAAGTCCATCGGAATCGGCATCTGTTAATTCTCCACACCACAAAAAACTTCGCGCATCATTCCGACGAGCTGCAGGGTACGCTGGTCGCCCACCCGGTAAAAAACACGATTGGCATCCTTGCGCGTCAGCAAAACGCCCTTCTCGCGCAGAATGGCCAGATGCTGCGAAATGTTGCTTTGCGAGGTGCCAACCGCATCGACGATTTCCTGAACGCAGGCTTCCTGGTCGCCAACCACGCAAAGGATCTTCAGGCGGAGCGGATGGGCAATGGCCTTGAGAGCGCGCGCCGCCATCTCGATATGCTCCTGCTTTTCGATCAGGTTGAAGCTTGGCTTGTCCAAAATAATAAAACCTCGTTGTCGGCTAATGGGCCATTATAAAATAATGGTCTGCGTTTCGCCGACCTTAATCAGCCCCGAGAATCCGTGCCCGCCATTTCGCCCCATGCTTTCCGTCAGGGTTCACAACCCGGACCATCCGCCAGGCCGGCACTAGGCCTGAAGTACGGCGCACTGATTGCAGGCTTGCTGATGTTGCTCGGTCAGGTGGCCGCACCGGTCGACGCCCGGGAAAACACGAAAAAGAAAGCGGTGGCCAACACTTCACCGCCGGAAATCGCCGAAAAGCAGGCCGACCTCGGCGAATTGCGCAGCCGCATCGAAGGCCTGCGCAAGGACCTGAACAGCAGCGAGGAAAGCAAGGCCGATGCGGCCGACCGCCTGCACGAATCGGAACGCAAGATATCCCGCCTGCAGCGCGAACTGCTCGAATTGTCGGAGCAACGCGGTCAACTCGAAAAAAAGCTGAAAAACCTCGAACAACAATCGCAGGAACTGGGCAGCACGCTCGGCCAGCAGCAGTCGCAACTGGAAAAGCTGCTTTACAAGCAGTATCTGCGCGGCACGCCCGACTCGCTGCAACTGTTGCTCAACGGCAATGACCCGAACCAGATGGCGCGCGACCTGCACTATCTATCTGCCATCGCCCTGTCCCGCGCCGAACTGATGGGCGAGATCAACGCCACGCTGGATCGCAAGAAGGCGCTGGCGGCCGACGCCAAGGAACGCGCCGACGAACTGCAGGAAGTCGCCGCCCAGCAACAGCAACGCCACGCCGAGTTGCAGAAGCAGCGCGAAGAACACCAGAAGCTGTATGCCCAGATTTCCGACAAGGTCAAAGCCCAGCGCAAGGAAATCGGCAACCTGCAGCAGAACGAAAAGCGCCTGACCCAGCTGATCGACCGCCTGTCGACCATTCTCGCCAGGCAGGCCGCGGCAGCGGCCAAGGCGGCAGCGGCCGCACGTGCAGCGGAAAGCACCCGCCTGGCGGAGGCTGCCAAACAGAAAAACAACAAATCAGCGACCACCGAATCGCGCGAAAACTCGCGCCCGCCGCCCGTAACCGAACCGGCACGCCCGCGCACCGCCGAAGCCGAGAACCGCTACGAACCGGTCGCCAGTGACGGCAGCTTTGCGCGTCAGCGCGGCAACCTGCGCCTGCCGGTGCGCGGCTCGGTGCTCGGCCGCTTCGGCTCGCCACGCGAAGGCGGCGGCACCTGGCGCGGCCTGTTCATCAAGGCCGGCAATGGCAGCGAAGTCAAGGCGGTAGCCGGCGGCAAAGTCGTCTTTGCCGACTGGATGCGCGGTTTTGGCAATCTCCTGATCGTCGACCACGGCGACGCCTATCTGTCGATCTACGGCAACAACGATTCCCTGCTCAAACAGGTCGGCCAGGCCGTCAAGGGTGGTGAAACTTTGGCCACTGTGGGCAATAGCGGGGGCAATCCGGAATCCGGTTTATACTTTGAGCTCCGCCACCAGGGGCAACCGATCGACCCGATGAAATGGTCCAGTTTGAAATGAGCAAAACAAAAACTATCAGCTTGGCATTAGGCGGCTTCGTCGCCGGCGCACTCATCAGCCTGCACATCCCGGCCCTGGCCGAGAAGGATGTCAAAGCGGGCTTGCCGATCGAGGAGTTGCGCACCTTTGCCGAGGTCTATAGCGCCATCAAGCAGGGCTATGTCGAGCCGGTCGAAGACAAGAAGATGATCGCCAACGCGATCTCCGGCATGCTCTCCAATCTCGACCCGCATTCGTCCTACCTCGACGCCGATGCCTTCAAGGATCTGCAGGTCGGCACCCAGGGCGAGTTCGGCGGTCTGGGCATCGAAGTCGGCATGGAAGAAGGCCTGGTCAAGGTCGTTTCGCCGATCGAGGATACGCCAGCCTACCGCGCCGGCCTGAAGGCAGGCGACCTGATCTTCAAGCTCGACGACGCCCCGGTCAAGGGCCTGACCCTCTCCGATGCCGTCAAGAAAATGCGCGGCAAGCCGAAGACGCCGATCAAGCTGTCGATCATCCGCAAGGGCGAAAGCAAGCCGATTGAAGTGACCTTGATCCGCGAAGTGATCAAGGTGCAGAGCGTCAAATCCAAGATGGTCGATGGCTACGGCTGGATCCGCATCACCCAGTTCCAGGAAAACACCGTCGCCGAAGTCGCCAAGGCGGCCGCCAATCTGTACAAGGACGGCAACAAGGTAAATGGCCTCGTGCTCGACCTGCGTAACGATCCGGGCGGCCTGCTCAACAGCGCCATCGGCGTTTCCGCCGCCTTCCTGCCGCCGGATGCCAAGGTCGTCTCGACCGATGGCCGCACCGCGGATGCCAAACAGGAGTTCCGTGCCCGCGCCCAGGATTACCTGCGCGGCAGCAAGGAAGACCCGCTCAAGGGCCTGCCGGTCGACATCAAGAAGGTCGCCATGGTCGTTCTGGTCAATGGCGGCTCGGCTTCGGCTTCCGAAATCGTTGCCGGCGCGCTGCAGGATCACAAGCGGGCGATCATCCTCGGCACCCAGACCTTCGGCAAGGGCTCGGTGCAGTCTGTCCTGCCGCTGCCCGGCAACACCGCGATCAAGCTGACCACGGCCCGTTACTACACGCCGGACGGCCGCTCGATCCAGGCCAAGGGCATTGTTCCCGACATCGTTGTCGAAGAAACGGCCAATGGCAGCAGCGGCATGCAAATCCGCGAAGCCGACCTCGACCGCCACCTGATCAACGACAAGGAAAAGGAAGCCGCCAAGGAGGCCGCCAAGCAGGAAAGCAAGGCTCTGCCGGCCAAGACACAGGGCAAATCCGGCAAGGACAAGAAGGACGAAAACGACGAAGAAGCGCCGGTCCGCATGGAGTACGCCAGCAAGAGCGACTACCAGTTCCAGCAGGCGGTCAATCTTCTCAAGGGCCTGCAGATCATGCAGAATAAGGCGAAGGAATAGCCCGTCCGGGAGGCATGATGACTTCTACCGATCTGAAGAAACATCGCGAAATCCTTTTCTCGAAATTTCCGCCGGGCCAGGTGCCGGAGGCCGCCGACGACCTGAAGCGACTGGAAGAGGTGGAAGTGGCCGCGCGTACCGAGAAACGCGCGGTCGGAGTCACTTACGAGCTGCAGCAGCACACCCTCGAGGAACTCGAAGGCCACCTCGAGGACAAGGGCTACCACCTCGACAACACGCTGATGAGCAAGCTGACACGCGCCTTGATCCATTACGTCGAGGACACCCAGCTGCACAATCTGGGCGCCCCGGAAAAGCGCCTCAAGCGCTCGGCCGACGAAGCCTACGTCAAGGCCTGGGAACAACGCCCGCACGGCGACCATGACGACACCCCGCCGGAGTGGCGGGAATACAAGTAGCGGTCAGGATCGAGGATCGAGCTGTCAGCAAAACCTCTCGATCCTGACGACTCGATCCTGAAATGACCGACGACCAACTCCTCCGTTACAGCCGCCACATCCTGCTCGACGCGATCGGCATCGAGGGGCAGGAACGCATTCTTGCCACGCACGCGCTGATCATTGGCGCCGGCGGGCTGGGTTCGCCGGTCGCGCTCTACCTGGCATCAGCCGGGATCGGCAAGATCACGCTGGTTGATGATGACACGGTCGATTTCACCAATCTGCAGCGCCAGATCCTGCACGTCCAGTCCCGCGTCGGCATGGCCAAGGCCGAATCCGGCAAACAGGCCCTGACCGCGATCAACCCGACGGTCGACGTCGTTCCGGTGCAAAAAAGGCTGGCCGGCGCCGAGCTCGATGCGCTGGTCGCAACCGCCGACATCGTGCTCGACTGCACCGACAACTTCTCCACCCGGCACGCCATCAACCGCGCCTGCGTGCATCACAAAAAGCCGCTGGTTTCCGGTGCTGCGATCCGCTTCGACGGCCAGATCAGCGTCTACGACCTGCGCCGTGACGACGCGCCGTGCTACCACTGCCTGTTTCCCGAGGCCGAGGATGTCGAGGAAGTGCGTTGCGCCGTGATGGGCGTGCTGGCGCCGCTGACCGGCATCATCGGTAGCATGCAGGCGACCGAGGCCTTGAAGCTGGCGGCCGGTATCGGTCAGTCGCTGAACGGACGCCTGTTGCTGCTCGATGCACTGGATATGGAATGGCGCAGCGTCAAATTCCGGAAGGATCCGGACTGCGCGGTGTGCGGCCCTAACGGGGACGTGCAATCAGGCGAATATCTTCGCCGAGCTGACGCAGATCGCGAATCTGCAACTGCTGCTTGCCGGCTAGCGTAGTCAGCGCCGGCAGGTTGAACAGGCCGCTCGCATTGTGGCCGATCAGGCAGGGCGCCAGGTAGAGCAGCAACTCGTCGACCAGGCCTTCGCGCAGCAATGAACCATTGAGCTTGAAGCCGGCTTCGGCATGCACTTCATTGATGCCGCGCCGGCCGAGTTCTTCGAGCAAATCCTTGAGTTCGACCTTGCCGGCGGCATTGGGCAGAAGCACGACTTCCGCACCGGTCGACCGCAGCAAATCGGCCTTTTTCAGGTCGTCGACCGCCGCCGCAACCAGGACTTGCCCGCCTTGCAGAATCCTCGCCGTGAGCGGCGTTTCCAGACGGCTATCGACGATCACGCGCAACGGCTGACGCGACGTCGGCAGGTCGCGTACGTTGAGCTGCGGATCGTCGTCGCGCACCGTGCCGATGCCGGTCAGCACGGCGCAGGCACGCGCCCGCCAGCGCTGGCCGTCAAGGCGCGCTTGCGGCCCGGTGATCCACTGGCTGACGCCGTTGTTGAGTGCGGTCTTGCCATCCAGGCTGGCCGCCGCCTTGAGGCGCAACCACGGGCGGCCGCGCGTCATGCGCGAAACGAAACCGATGTTCAGTTCGCGCGCCTCGTTTTCGAGCAAACCACTGGCGGTCGCGATACCCGCAGCCTCAAGCAGGGCCAGCCCTTTGCCGGCAACCAGGGGATTGGGATCGGTCATCGCCGCGACGACACGCGCCACGCCAGCCTTGATCAAGGCTTCGGCGCAGGGCGGCGTGCGCCCGTAATGACTGCACGGCTCGAGCGTGACATAGGCAGTCGCGCCCTTCGCCCGATCGCCGGCCTGGCGCAGGGCATGCACCTCGGCATGCGGCTCGCCGGCCTTCTCGTGCCAGCCTTCGCCAACGATTTCGCCATCCCGGACCAGCATGCAGCCGACGCGCGGGTTGGGCGAAGTCGTCCACAGGCCGCGCTCGGCGAGTTGCAGGGCGCGCGCCATCATGCCGTGGTCGACGGCGGCAAAACTCATTTTTTCTTCTGGGAAGGCGAGACTTCGCGGATGGCGCGGGAAAACGCATCCACGTCTTCAAAATTGCGATAGACCGAGGCAAAGCGGATGTAAGCGACCTTGTCGAGCTTCTTCAGCTCGCGCATGACGAACTCGCCCAACTGTTGCGTCGACACTTCCCGCTCGCCGGCGGAAAGCAGCATTTCCTCGATATCGGCGACCGCGGTATCGACCGACTCGATCGACACCGGCCGCTTGCGCAGCGCCAGCTCGAGACTGGCGCGCAGCTTGGCACGACTGAACTCGGTGCGCAGGCCGTTCTTCTTGACCACCTGCGGCAACTGGATTTCGGCCCGTTCATAGGTCGTGAACCGCTTGTCGCAGGCATTGCACTTCCTGCGGCGCCGCACGACATCGCCGTCATCGTTGAGACGGGTATCGGCAACCGCCGTATCTTCAGCACCGCAGAAAGGGCATTTCATGGCAATGCCTCGGAAACTTTCAGCGCGCCGCCAGAACAAGGCAGCGCCCCCGCAGACAGTAGATACCCTACGGCAAGGGGGCGCAACACCGTGCTGGCAAGCGCTGGAAGTTTCACGCGCCGTACACCGGGAACTTCCTGCACAGCTCGGAAACCTTGGCACGCACGGTGGCAGCAACGGCTTCGTCGTTCGGTGCATCGAGAACGTCGGCGATCAGGTGGGCGATGGTTTCGGCTTCGATTTCACGGAAACCGCGCGTCGTCATGGCCGGCGAACCGATGCGGATACCCGAGGTGACGAAAGGCTTCTGCGGGTCGTTCGGGATGCCGTTCTTGTTGACCGTGATGTGGGCACGGCCGAGTGCGGCTTCGGCTTCCTTGCCGGTGATGTTCTTGGCACGCAGGTCGAGCAGGAAGACGTGGCTTTCGGTACGACCGGAAACGACGCGCAGGCCGCGCTCTTCACCCAGCACACGCGCCATGACGCGGGCGTTGTTGATGACCTGTTCCTGATAGTTCTTGAATTCCGGCGTTGCGGCTTCCTTGAAGGCAACGGCCTTGGCAGCGATGACGTGCTCCAGCGGTCCACCTTGCAAACCCGGGAAAATTGCCGAGTTGATGGCCTTTTCGTGCTCGGCCTTCATCAGCACCACACCACCGCGCGGGCCGCGCAGGGTCTTGTGCGTGGTCGAAGTCACGACATCGGCGAAGGGCACCGGGTTCGGGTAGAAACCGGCGGCGATCAGGCCGGCGTAGTGAGCCATGTCGACCCAGAAAATGGCGCCGACTTCCTTGGCGACCTTGGCGAAGCGCTCCCAGTCGATACGCAGGGCGTAGGCCGAGGCACCGGCCACGATCAGGCGCGGCTTGTGTTCGCGGGCGAGGGCTTCCATCTTGTCGTAGTCGATGGCTTCGTTGGCATCGAGGCCGTAGGAAACGACGTTGAACCACTTGCCGGACATGTTGAGCGGCATGCCGTGGGTCAGGTGACCGCCTTCGGCCAGGCTCATGCCCATGATGGTATCGCCGGGCTTGCAGAAAGCCATCAGCACGGCCTGGTTGGCCTGCGAGCCGGAGTTCGGCTGGACGTTGGCGGCATCGGCACCGAACAGCGCCTTCAGGCGGTCGATGGCGATCTGCTCGGTCACGTCAACGTGTTCGCAGCCACCGTAGTAGCGCTTGCCCGGATAGCCTTCGGCATATTTATTGGTGAGCTGGGAGCCCTGGGCTTCCATGACTGCGTTGCTCACGTAGTTTTCGGACGCGATCAGTTCGATGTGGTCTTCCTGACGCTGGACTTCGGCCTGCATGGCCTGCCAGAGTTCAGGGTCAACTTTTGCCAGGGTGTCTTTCGCGGAAAACATGGGGAATGCCTCAAGCCATTGAAAAGGGCGTGAATTTTATCACGCCGGAAGCTCGTCTAGCGCGCCCGGCGCCAGATGATCGGTTTCGGCCCAGCTTTCGATGTGCCAGCGGCCGTCGACCGTGGCGATCCAGTTCAGGCCGGCGTTCGGAATCAGGAAATCGCGCTGCATCTCGAGGCTGTTGCCGCGCACGAAGCGGTTGATAATGTCGAGCACGCCGCCATGCAGCACGACCGCCACCGTCTGGCCGGCATGCGCCGCGGCAATTGCCTGCAGCTTACCGGTGACGCGCGCGAACATCACTTGCAGGCTCTCGCCGTTTTCGAACGCGTAGTCGGCATTGCGCCCTTCAAACGCGGCGTAGCCGTCGGGAAACTTCTGCTGCGCCTCGGCGTAGGTCAGGCCTTCGAACACGCCATAACGGCGCTCGCGCATTTCCGGCGCGGCGTGCGGCACCAGACCGAGAGCCGAACCTATCGCCTGCGCCGTCGTCCAGGCACGCTTGAGATCGCTGCTGTAAAGGGCGACAATGCCGGCCCCCTGCAACCAGCGACCGGCCGCCTCGGCCTGGCGCACGCCGTTTTCATTGAGGCCGATATCGATCTGCCCCTGGATGCGGCGCTCGGCATTCCATTCGGTCTCGCCGTGTCGCACCAGGCAGATGCGGGTCGGCTGGCTTGTAGGGATTTCCACCATGGTTGCTGCGCACCCTTCGCTGTAAATTTGGCCCAATGGGATTTCCATCAACCCCGGACACTTCAGAAGCCGGGAATTTTATCAACCGAGGAGGACTTTTCGTGACCCTTCTGCTCAAGCTCTCGCAGCTGATCGACTGGCTCAACGAGCGTGTCGGCAAAGCAGCGTTCTGGTTGGTGCTGCTGATGACCATCTTCAGCGCCGGCAACGCCACCGTACGCTTCATCTTCAACTACAGTTCCAACGGCCTGCTGGAAATCCAGTGGTACCTGTTTGCCGCTGTCTTCATCCTGTGTTCGCCCTACACCCTGCAAAAGAACGAGCACGTCCGCATCGACGTGCTGGCCGGCAAATTGTCGCCCAAGGGACAGGCCGTGATTGACATCATCGGCACCCTGTTCTTCCTGCTGCCCATGGTCATCGTCGTGCTCTGGCTGTCGCTGCCCCTGGTCGCTGAATCCTACAAGATCAACGAAATGTCCTCCAATGCCGGCGGCCTGATTCGCTGGCCGGTCAAGGCGCTGCTGCCGATCGGCTTCACGCTGCTCGCCCTGCAGGGCATTTCCGAACTGATCAAGCGCATCGCCTTCCTGGCCGGCCTGATCGAAGACCCGAACAACAAGGCAAAGGGTCCGACCCCCGAAGAAGAACTGGCTGCCGCCATTGCCGCCGCCAACGCCAAGGAGGCCAAATAATGGAATGGATTATCGGCAACATGGCGCCGCTGATGTTCGGCGCCCTCGTCCTCTTCCTGCTTTTCGGCTACCCGGTCGCCTTCGCGCTGGCCGCCAACGGCATCGTCTTCGGCCTGCTCGGCATCGAACTGGGCCTGCTCCAGCCGGCGCTGTTCCAGGCGCTGCCGGAGCGCATCTTCGGCATCATGGCCAATGACACGCTGCTCGCCATCCCCTTCTTCACCTTCATGGGACTGGTGCTGGAGCGATCCGGCATGGCGGAAGACCTGCTCGACACGATCGGCCAGCTGTTCGGCCCGATGCGCGGCGGCCTCGCCTACGCGGTGATCTTCGTCGGCGCCCTGCTCGCCGCGACGACCGGCGTGGTTGCCGCCTCGGTGATCTCGATGGGACTGATCTCGCTGCCCATCATGCTGCGCTACGGCTACGACAAGCGTCTCGCTTCCGGCGTCATCGCCGCCTCCGGCACGCTGGCCCAGATCATTCCGCCGTCACTGGTCCTGATCATCATGGCCGACCAGCTCGGCAAATCAGTTGGCGACATGTACGAAGGCGCCATGATCCCCGGCCTCATCCTGACCGGTCTCTATGTCGGTTACGTTGCGATTCTCACCGTCATCAAGCCGAATGCTGCCCCGGCCCTGCCGCCGGAAGCGCGCAGCCTGCGCGGCGCCAAGCTGCTGCTGCGCGTATTGACGACGCTGGTACCGCCGCTGGTCCTGATCTTCCTGGTCCTCGGCACCATCTTCCTCGGCATCGCGACACCGACCGAAGGCGGCGCCATGGGTGCTGCCGGCGCACTGATCCTCGCTGTCGCCCGCAAGCGCCTGTCCTGGAAGCTACTCAAGCAGGCCATGGAAACCACCGGCAAGCTGTCGTCCTTCGTGGTCTTCATCCTGGTCGGCTCGACAGTCTTCGGTCTGGTCTTCCGCGCGGTCAATGGCGACCTCTGGGTCGAGCACCTGCTGCTTTCGCTGCCCGGCGGCCAGCTCGGCTTCCTGATCGTGGTCAACATCCTGGTCTTCCTGCTTGCCTTCTTCCTCGACTTCTTCGAACTGTCCTTCATCATCGTGCCGCTGCTCGCACCGGTGGCGGACAAGCTGGGCATCGACCTGATCTGGTTCGGCGTGCTGCTCGGGGTGAACATGCAGACTTCCTTCATGCATCCGCCCTTCGGCTTCGCGCTGTTCTACCTGCGCTCGGTGGCCCCTGCCTCGATCAAGACGACGGATATCTACTGGGGTGCCATTCCCTTCGTCTGCATCCAGATCCTGATGGTGGCGATCATCATCATCTTCCCGGGCGTGGTCAGCTATGGCGACGAGGCGCAGCGCGAAGCGGCCCGTCTCGAACGCAGCGGCGAAGGTCCTGCCCCGATCGACCTCAACACCCTGATGCAGGACGATGCCAACGAAGGCTCGAAGCAACAGGACCCGAGCGCCGACCTGCTGAAGAACCTGCAGGGCGAAAAATAAGCAGAACCATCCTTATCGACAGCAAAAAGGCGGGGTTTCGACCCCGCCTTTTTTATTTATAGTGCCCACCTATCCGCCGGATAAGCACAAATGATTGGCTGCACAGGACATCTGGCGGCAAAATGGCTTCAACGTCTCAAGCGGCAAGCCAGGGTGGCAGGCCGTTTTCCTACAACCAGAAGGGAGTGCATCATGGATATCGGTATCAGCAAGAAAGATCGCGAAAAAATCGCCGACGGGCTGTCTCACCTGCTCGCCGACTCGTACACCCTGTACCTGAAGACCCACAACTTTCACTGGAACGTCACCGGCCCGATGTTCAACACGCTGCACGTGATGTTCATGGGGCAATACACCGAACTGTGGAATGCGCTCGACCTGATCGCCGAACGCATCCGCGCCCTCGGCTTCCCGGCGCCCGGCACCTACAAGGAGTTCGTCGCGCTGACCGTGATCAAGGAAAGCGAAGGCGTGCCGAATGCGACGGAAATGCTCAAGCAGCTGCTCGCCGGCCAGGAAGCCGTGACCAAGACGGCACGCAGCATCTTCCCGCTGGTCGACAAGGCCGGCGACGAGCCGACCGCCGACCTGCTGACCCAGCGCATGCAGATCCACGAAAAAAATGCCTGGATGTTGCGCAGCATGCTCGAAAGCTGAACCGGAAATCCCGGCCAAAAAAAACCCGCGAAATTCGCGGGTTTTTTGTTGTCGACCGGTACGGCTTACTTGTGCGACTGCAGGAAGGAATCCATGCGGTGCTCGGCAACGCTGAACCAGGCGTTCTGGGTCTTGCGGTACTTTTCGTACTCGGTGTACACCTTCTTGAAGGCCGGATTCTTCGCGGCTTCGTCCGAGTAGAGTTGCTGCGCGGCCTTGTAGGCGGCTTCGAGGATCTCGTCCGAGTACTTCTGCAGCTTGACGCCGCTTTGCAGCAGCTTGGACAGGGCGATCGGGTTCTTGTGGTCGTACTCGGCCAGCATCGTGACATTGGCTTCGTAGGCGGCCGCCTGGAAGGCTTCCTGATATTCCTTCGGCAGCTTGGCCCATTCGGCCTTGTTCACGAAGAAATGGATGGTCGGGCCCGGTTCCCACCAACCCGGGTAGTAGTAGTTCTTGGCAACCTTGTAGAAGCCGAGCTTTTCGTCATCGAAGGGGCCGACCCATTCGGCGGCATCGATGGTGCCCTTTTCCAGCGCCGGGTAGATGTCGCCACCGGCGATCTGTTGCGGCACGACGCCGAGCGCCGAGAAGACGTTGCCACCGAGACCGGCGATGCGCATCTTCAGGCCGTCGAGGTCTTTCAGGGTCTTCACTTCCTTGCGGAACCAGCCACCCATCTGGGTACCGGTGTTGCCGCCGGCGAAAGACAGCACGTTGTAGTTCGAATAGAAATCGTCGAGCACCTTCTGGCCGCCACCGTAGTAGATCCAGGCATTCATCTGGCGGGCATTCATGCCGAACGGCACCGAGGTACCGAAGCCGAAGGTCTTGTCCTTGCCGACATAGTAGTAGGAACAGGTGTGGCAGACTTCGACGGTACCTTGCTGCACGGCATCCAGGGCCTGCAGGCCGGGGACGATTTCGCCGCCGGCGAAGACGCGGATATCGAACTTGCCGTTGGTGATTGCACGCACGCGGTTGGCCAGCACTTCGGCGCCACCGTAAATGGTGTCAAGGCTCTTCGGGAAGCTGGAAGTCAGGCGCCATTTGACGGTCGGCGAGGACTGGGCGATGGCCGGGGCGGCGATGGTCGCTGCAGCGCCGGCAGCGGCGCCGACAGAAGCTTTTTTCAGAAAGTCACGACGTTGCATATTGTCTCCTTCGTGTTAGTTGGGTACATCAAGCAGTCTAGCGATTCAATTCTAATCAAAGCGGCAACTTTGGCGAGTTGCGGAAAACCCTTATAACTTATTCACCCGCGACCGTCATGCGATCGATCAGGATCGAGCCGGTTTGCTTGGAGCCGCGCACCACCACATCGTTCCCGACCGCAACGATACCGGCCAGCATGGCCTTGAGATTGCCTGCAATGGTGATTTCCTCGACCGGGTAGGCGATCTTGCCATTCTCCACCCAGTAACCGGCGGCACCGCGCGAGTAGTCGCCGGTGACGTAATTGATGCCATGCCCGAGCAGTTCGGTGACCAGCAGGCCGCGTCCCATCCTGGCGAGCAGGCCGTCCAGGTCGAGTTCGCCGGGCTGGATGATCAGGTTGTGGCTGCCGCCGGCATTGGCCGTGGTCGGCATGCCCAGCTTGCGACCGGTATAGGTGCTGAGGAAATAGCCCTGCAGGATGCCGCCGGTCACGATGTCGCGATCGCGCGTTGCGACGCCGTCGCTGTCGAAGGAGCCGGAACCCAGCCCGCGCAGGATGTGCGGCCGTTCGCAGATATTGACGAAGTCCGGCATCACCCGCTTGCCGAGATGATCAAGCAGGAAGGACGACTTGCGGTACAGCGCACCACCGCTGACGGCATGCACCAGGCTGCCGAGCAGGCCGCCGGCAAGCGGCGCTTCGAAGAGCACCGGGAATTCGCCGGTCTTGACCTTGCGCCCACCGAGGCGCGCCACCGCGCGCTCGGCGGCAATCCGGCCGACGCTGGCGGCGTCGTCGAGTTCAGCAGCACAACGCCGCGTCGTGTACCAGTCGTCGCGCTGCATGGCGTCCTGCTCACCGGCTATCACCGAGCAGGAAATGTAGTGGCGCGAGGTCGGATAACCGCCCATGAAGCCGAGGCTGTTGGCCGAAACGAAATGCGCCTGTTGCGTTGACACCGAGGCACCTTCGGAATTGCTGACCAGCGGGCTGGCGGCGAAAGCGGCCTGTTCGCAGCGGCGCGCCGTCTCGATCGCATCCTCAACGGTCAACGCCCAGGGATGGAACAAATCCAGATCGGGGCAATCCTTGGCCATCAAGGCCGCATCGGCCAGGCCAGCACAGTCGTCTTCGGCGGTGAAGCGGGCGATGTTGAGCGCCGCCTCGACCGTTTCGCGCAAAGCCTGCGGCGAGAAGTCGGAAGTGCTGGCGTAACCCTTGCGCTGACCGGAATAGACGGAAATACCGATGCCCTTGTCGCGGTTGAATTCGATGGTTTCGACCTCGTCGCAACGCACCCCGACCGACTGGCCGAAACCTTCGGAAACATCGACCTCGCAGGCGGTCGCCCCCTTTTCCCGGGCATGTTTGAGCACATCCTCGGCCAGTTGCTGCAAGGTCGAAAAAGCGTAGGAAAAGCTGGCGACTTCAGGCATGAAAGGGGCGTCCGAACGGGAAAGTCGCTATCATAGCAGCCCATCAATGCCCGCCTGCGACCGCGCCCCATGCAAGAAGAAGATTTCACCGAGAGTACCAGCCGCCCTTCGAAGACCAAGAAGAAGGAGGCCATGCATGAACTGCGCGACCTCGGCGCCGAACTGGTCGAGCTTTCCGTCGGCCAGCTCAAGAAGATCAAGCTGCCGGAAGAGATTTACGACGCCGTGCGCGAATGCCAGAAGATCACCGCCCACGGCGCCCACCGCCGCCAGGTTGCCTATCTCGGCAAGCTGATGCGCAACGTCGACGACGAACCGATCCGCGCCGGCCTGGCGCTGCTGCGCGGCGAATCGTCAGCCGAAGTGGCGCGTATCCACCGCCTCGAACGCATGCGCCAGCGCCTGATCGACGACGAAGGCGCCCTGCCCGAGTTGCTCTCGCTGTGGCCCGGCCTCGACATGCAGCAGTTGCGCCAGCTGCGCCGCAACGCGCTCAAGGAACAGGAAGGCAACAAGCCGCCGAAGAGTTTCCGTGCCATTTTCCAGCTCCTGCAGGAACAGGACGGCAAGCCGGCACCGGAAGCCACGGAAACGGACGATGAGTGAACAACTGATCATCGGCCTGGTCTCGATCAGTGACCGCGCCTCGACCGGCATCTACGAAGACAAGGGTATCCCGGCCCTGCAGGAATGGTTGGGCAGCGCGCTGAGCACGCCCTGGCGCGCCGAAACGCGTCTGATCGCTGACGATCAGCCGACGATTGAAAATACCCTGATTGAACTGGTCGACCGCTGCGGCTGCCACTTGGTGCTGACCACCGGCGGCACCGGCCCGGCGCTGCGCGACGTGACGCCGGAAGCGACACTGGCCGTCGCCGACAAGGAAATGCCGGGTTTCGGCGAGGAAATGCGCCGGATCAGCCTCAACTTCGTGCCGACCGCGATCCTGTCGCGCCAGGTGGCGGTGATCCGCAAGCAGGCCCTGATCATCAACCTGCCAGGTCAACCGAAGTCGATCCGGGAAACGCTGGAAGGCGTGCGCAATGCCGCCGGCGAAGTCACGCACGTCGGCATCTTTGCCGCCGTGCCCTACTGCATCGACCTGATCGGCGGCCCCTACGCCGAAACCGACCCGGCGGTGATCAAGGTCTTCCGCCCGAAGTCGGCAATCCGCCCGGCTTAACCGATCAGCCCGCGGCGGTAGCGCGCCAGTTCGTACTCGCCGTTCTGTTCCAGCAAGGCCACCGGCGCCAGCAGGAAACGCTGGCCATTGCGGCTGTAGTCGAGACTTTCGCGCAGGTCGAACGAATTCGGCGGCAACACCAGACGCACCTCACCGGCTTCGCAACCGTCCTCGATCAGCAAACTGGGCAGACTGGCGGCGGCACCGTACTTGGAAGCCGTGCGCGGCGTCACCTCGACCGAACAGACTTGCCGGGCGAGCGCCTGGATACCGACCCGGGCCTCGCTCTCGGTCTCGCGGTGATAACGCCGGACGATGCCGAGCAACCAGTTGTCGCCGCCATCCGGCTGCAGGGCGAGCAGCGCCCCGACGCGCAACCACTCGGCGGAAATATTGCTGAGCACGGCCCCGAAGCCGCCACGACTGACATTTTCGACGACCCA
>Ga0074199_1000309_pt1 | contig 87904 bp, 75 predicted proteins | sample EPASupsiteSAE347_FD_64528 | JGI IMG/M metagenome (GOLD analysis project Ga0074199, IMG submission 64528) | Bioremediated contaminated groundwater from EPA Superfund site, New Mexico - Sample SAE3-47 | ecosystem: Environmental > Aquatic > Deep subsurface > Groundwater > Contaminated ... | reverse complement strand
ACGAACGACGGCGTGAGATTCTTAAATAGTGCCGGGGGTGACGGCGGAAAAAACAGAGTGGTCAATTGCGCGATTATCGGCAACCTGTCCAACGGCGTAACAATGATCGGCTCGGCCAGCACTATTAACAGTATTTCTAATTGTATAGTGCGCGAAAACACAGGCGGAATAGCCTGCACGAATGGGATTATTCGCAATTGCCTTATCGTCAATAACACCAATAACGGCAATGTCGGCGGATTGCTGATTGGGAAGACATGCAGCACGGCATTAGTCAGCGGTTGCACGATCGCTAGCAACCAGTCTGCTTCTGCCGGGGCGGGAATAAGACTTGAAGCCACCAACGCTGTCATTTCTATATCTTCCTGTATCATTTATTCAAATGGTGTCAGCGGGACCAATGACGTATTTGACGCCTGCGCGCCCACGAATTATGGCACATTGCAATATTCCTGCGTGGGGACGAATCCGGGATTCACGGGCACGGGTATAATCGTTAGCAATCCGATGTTTCAGTCCTTTACCGGAGGAAACTTCCGGCTGGCCGGCAATTCACCGTGTGTCAACACGGGCTCAAACGAAACCTGGATGACGAATGCGTTTGATCTGGACGGAAGAACACGTATCCGCTACGGCAGAGTTGACGTGGGCGCGTATGAGCTCATCAATGACGGCACCGTCTACGGTTTCCATTAGGATAACATTTTTTTTGGTAGTAAAACATTATACAATGAAATCGCCCCGAATTCCCCTTGACGATTCGTGGGACGTGATTGTTGCAGGCGGCGGACCGGCGGGCTGCGCCGCGGCCGCGGCCGCGGCGCGCGAAGGCGCAAAAACCATTCTCATTGAGGCAACCGGCGCGCTCGGCGGCATGGGGACATCGGGGCTTGTCCCGGCCTGGTGCCCGTTTTCCGACTCGGAAAAGATAATTTACCGGGGACTGGCGGAACGCGTGTTCACCGCCTGCAAGCAAGGCATGCCGCATGTTCCAAAAGAGGCTCTGGATTGGGTGGCGATTGACCCGGAATGCCTCAAACACGTGTATGATGATCTCCTCGCAGAATACGGCGCGCGCGTCCTGTTTTTCACGACCCTCTGCGCCGTGGAAATGGCGTCCGATGACACGGTGGAGGCGTTGATCGTGGCCAATAAAGCGGGTTTATCCGCCTTCCGCGCGAAGGTCTATGTGGACTGCACCGGCGATGCGGACCTCGCGGCATGGGCGGGCGCATCCTTTGAAAAAGGCGATGACAGCGGCGAAACCATGCCGGTTACTCATTGTTTCATCCTCTCCAATGTGGATGAGGACGCTTTCCGGCACGGCCCCCCGATATACGGGGGAAATCCCGCAAGTCCGTTGTACCAAATCCTCGCCTCGGGAAAATATCCGGCCATCAAGGACTCCCATCTCTGCTGTAATCTCATCGGCCCCGGAACGGTCGGGTTTAATGCCGGGCATCAGTGGGACGTGGATGGGCTTGCCCCGTTCCGTCTCTCAGAGGCAATGGCAGAGGGCCGCCGGATCGCGGCGGCATTCCGTGACGGACTTGCGGAATACCACCCGGCCGCCTTTGCCAACGCTTTCCTCACCGCAACTGCTCCCCTCATGGGCGTGCGGGAATCACGACGGATTCTCGGAGACTATATGCTCACGATTGAAGATTATCGCGCGCGCCGGAGCTTCCCGGACGAAATTTCCCGCAACTGCTACCACATTGACGTCCATACCAGCAAGGCCGAGATTGGGGAATCGCGCAAGGGTGAACAGCATCTTCTACAACGCTGTGAATTTTATGGAAAAGGCGAAAGCCACGGCATCCCCTACCGCTGCCTGACGCCGCATGGGTTGCGGAACGTGCTCGTGGCGGGCCGGGCAATCTCCTGCGATCGCCTGGTGCAAGGGAGCGTCCGGATCATGCCGTCGTGCCTCGCCATGGGTGAAGCAACGGGCCTGGCCGCGGCCATGGCCGCGCGGGTGAAGAATAACACACGCGGATTTCCGGTTACGGATCTGCAACAACGGCTCAAGGCCCTTGGGGCGTATCTTCCATATTGCTCATGAAATAAACCGTTAAAATCATCGTCGGAAAATACTTTTGCGCGATGCGCTCGCATAAACGATGTGTTAATTTTAGCTTGAACTAAGACAAAATCAATGCAAACTTTAGTGGCATTAGAATATGGCGGCAGCGCTTATAATTTATATACAAGCCGGTCTTTATACTTATCATTGCCGTGTGTTAAATTCAACTTTTTCAACAACACGAATGATGGCGTGAGATATGAATACCGAGACATACGGAGGATTTATTTATATATGATCCGCGTTATTCACAAGGCATTTGACATTCTTGAATATCTGGCGCAGGAGCCGCAGCGCCGCAAAAAACTGAAGGAAATCGCCGGACATTTCAAGATGAACGCCGGCACCTGCGCCAACATCCTGAAGACGATGGTCCAGCGCAAATTTGTTGACCAGACCGATGCGCGCGGCGGCTATATGCCCGGGCCCATGATTTATTACTTATCCCGCATGAGCGCCTATCGCGGTGACCTGATCCTGGCCGCCGAGCCGCTGATGGCCAATCTCGCGAAAAAGGTCAACGAGACCGTTCTGATCGCCATTTTGCGCGGCAGTCAGCGTTTTATCATTATTCAGATTGACGGCAACCAGAGCGTTCAGGTTGGACGCGACCTGTTTCATGAAGATACCGCGTATCAAACCTCCACCGGACGTCTGCTTCTGGCGTATCTGAACGAGGAAGAGCTGAAGGCTTTTCTTTCCGAAGAGGGGCTCCCCGGCTCCCAATGGCCGGAGGTGGGTTCGCTTTTAAAACTTAAATCCGAGTTGGAAAAAATCCGGCAACAGGGGTGGATATGCTCATATAAAACCTCCGGCGATGTGATAGGAATCGCCTATCCGATCCGTGAAAGCGGCAAGTCACGCGATGCGCGTGATAAATCATGCTCTGAGCTTGGCAGGGTCGTTGCTGCCCTGGGCATTTTTCTGCCTGCGTTCCGGTTCAAAGGCGCGCATAAAATCGCAATTTTGCAATGCATGTCCGCCACCGCCGCGGCCATCAGCAAGCGCCTGTCGGGCGACAAAAATTTGAGCGCCGAAACACATAAATAGAGGGTGAAAACAATGAGCATCAAGCAGACGGCCATAAGTTATTACGGCCTAAACTATGTGGAACATGCGGAAAAGGATTTCCGGGAAATGATTGACCATGGCTGCACCACGGTCATTTTGGCCATAACTGAATTTGACATGGATTTCTGGTTCCCGTCAATCAATCCGATCATAAAAAAGGCCCACGAACTGGGGTTGAAAGTCATTGTTGACCCCTGGGGCATAGGAAAATATTTCGGCGGCGAGCAGGTCAGCCTGTTCCTCCAGAATAATATTCATAACCGCCAGGTCTCCGCCCTGACGGGTGAGCCTTTGCCGCATGCCTGTTTTAACACTTCTTCTTTCCGGGATTATTTTCAGGGCATTTGCCTGAAACTGGCAAGAGAAACGGAGGCGGACGGCTTCTTCTGGGATGAACCGCACTATGCCCTGCCGAAATCATACGCCTCCATCACCGGCGGCGCCGGCGAGGACTGGACCTGCCGGTGTTCCGTATGCCAGAAGAAATTCCATGATTATTACGGCTATGAAATGCCGAAAATCATGAACGACGACGTGAAACAGTTCCGCTGGAAAGAGGCCCTGTTCATCCTTGAAGACACTTCGCGGAAAATAAAGGAAATAAATAAAAAACTTGAAATAACCGTCTGTGTGCACGCGACCATCAACACTTATTATGTCAAGGAATACCGGGGGTATGACAACTGGGACATGGTGGGCTCCTCGCCCTATTTTGACGTTTTTTCCACCACCATCATCAGCTGGCAACTGCCGATGAGTTTTTTCAAGGATATTACCCAGCGCACCGTGGCAATAGCCAAAAAATACAACAAGCAGTCGGAACGATGGATCATGAATTATTACAAGCAACCCGAAGATTTCAAACAGATGGATGAAGTCGTGGATCTGTATGTCAAACTGGGCGTGGACCGCCTGGCGGCATGGACCTACCGCGGCGGCTACGGGACGGTGCTGGCCGCGCCCGACGCCTTGAAATTGTGGGACCGGCTGGGGGTAAATTATAAAAGAGTTCTAAAATAGAATCCTAAACGTTCAAAACTGCGAGAAACAACAAGATGCCACGGGCATCCGCCTGCGGCGGAAAATTGAAATCTAAAAAGATTCACCACAGAGGCGCAGAGGCACGGAGAAGAAGAGATTGCTTGAAATCAGGTTTTGCCGGACGTAAAACCTGATTTCAAGCAACGACCTGTATTGGAGAAAGAAGGGAAAATAAGATGGCGGCTGATGAACAGATAGAATCTCTTGTCTTCCTCCAAAATAGAACCGGGTTTGTCAAATTTGTGAGGAGCGGAACGCTAATCTCAAATTTGACAAAATCTTCTCTTATTTTAGCTCCGTGTCTTCGTGGTGAGTTTGTCGGATAGATACAAAACAGGAGAAATAAAATCATGCAAAAAGAGAATAATGATTTTGGCTATCTGGAAAAAGCGATCGCGCTTTTAAGAAAAATTGAAAAAGAACAATACGTCAATATTAAAAAAGCCGCCGGATTCATGGCAGAGGCTATTGCACAGGATAAATTAATCAACGTCTACGGCGGCGGCGGGCATACGACCCTGGTGATGGGAGAGATGTTTTTCAGGGCGGGCGGCTTCAGCAACATCAATCCGATCATGGAAACGGGGTTGTCCGTCTTCAACCAGGCCTTGAAATATCTGGAGCTGGAGCGCTGTGTCAATTACGGCCGGTCAATAATGAAATATTACCGGTTAAAAAAAGACGATCTGCTTATAATATTCCACAACATCGGCATCAATGCCGCCACGATTGACGCGGCGCTTGAGGCCAAAGACAACGGCGTAAAAATCATTGCCGTCTCAAGTTCCTGCTGGCAGAACGAAATGCCGGAAAACCATTTTATCCGCCATCCGTCAAAGAAAAATCTGTTTGAGCTGGCGGATGTGTGCATAGACGATTATAACCCGGTCGGAGACGCCGTTATAAATGTTCCCGGCTTTAATACGCCGATCGCGCCCGTCTCAAACATAACGGATTTTTACATCGCCCACCGGCTGGAAATAGAAACCGTTAAAATCTGTGTTGCCAGGGGGATTGTGCCGCCGGTCTGGCACAGCGCCAACGAACCCGGCGGCGACCAGACCAACGCCGCCCTGCTGGAAAAATACAGGCCACTGGTCAAAAATTTGTAAGAAGGAATTTCCGCTATGACCGATAAACTTATGGCCGGCATGAATGCAGCCTTGGAAAAAATTGCCAATAAATACGGGATCAAAAATCATGCGGTTTTTGCGCCGGCCGCGCCCCGCGCGGCGGTTGAAGCGGTCCTGAAAACGAGTTCCAAAACATTCATGCTCCTGCCCTGGCGCGCGGAGCGGCGTTTTACGGAGCTTAAAAACATCACCACGAACGGCACCCTGGAAGATATTTCCACTCTGCGCTTATGCGCTATTTTTTCAAAAAGCTCCTCCACCCTGGATCAATTGCTTTACCGGCAATTTGATCTCTGCGAATACCTTGGCGGCGCGGATATTAAATCGCTTTTCGCCGTGTTCAATGGGAAAAACGCGGCCAACGTGATTGTAAAGCTGATAAACGGCCGGAACTGCAGTGTTGAATGCAGTGTCATGCTCCCGGCCGGCGCGGAGGAAATAGACCGGCATGAAATAATAGCCCGGCGCGGCGTGGCTTCCGACCGCGCGGTTGACACGCAGATACCGCAGGCTTCCATCTATGCCTTTACCGGTAAGGGCGAAAAGCGTTTTACCGATATTGACAGCGAGCTGTTCGGTTTCGCGCCACAAGCCATTAATCTTATCCGGGCCGCGTTTACCGTTCTTTCCAACCCGGAAACCGGCAAAGCATGGAACCAGCAGCATGAAAAACTCCTGCGCCTGGTCGCCGCGGCCAAAAAATCCGATCAAACCCAGAAGCCGGCTTCATTCTAGCGGAAAAAAACCATGAAACCACTTAAAATAGCAATGCTTTCGCTCACGCACGGGCACACCAGAAAATATTACCAGACTCTTAAAAGCAATCCGAAACTGGACTGGATCGCCGTCTGTGCTGAAAACAAAGAGGTCAAAAAGATTTTTGAGTCCGGCAAACACGGCGTGCCGTGTTACCTGGATGAACATGAAATGTATAAAAAACATCCGGAAATAGAGGCGGTGATCCTGGCCTCCGCCAATAACCGGCATCTGGCGCAGGTCCGGGACTGCGCAAAACGGGGTTTGCATGTTCTTTCAATGAAAATCCCCACCTTTGACATGGCGGAATATGATGAAATGATCAACTTGGTTGACCGGAGCGGAATTATTTTCCAGATTGAGCTGGAGATGCATTACAATCCGGTCGTGCACCGTTTGAAAAAACTGATTGCCGACGGCAAAATCGGCAAAATTCTCTCGGTCCAGGCCACCAACATAACGCTCTCTCCCGTCTGGGCCTTCCCCTGGCAGGGAATGCCGGAGAAAAGCTACGGCAAAAGAATTCCGTTGCGCAGAGACGACAAACGTTTTCGCGGCGGCGCCTTGTGCGACCACCCGCATATTTTTGACCTTATCCGCTGGCTGACGGGTTCCGACTTTGACTTTGTTTTTTCAGATGTGGGAAAAAATATCAGGCCGGAATTGGAAGTGGAGGACATGCTTTTGATCAACGGTAAAATGCAGGATGGCACGGTATTCCTGCTGGACCCTTCCTGGTCGCGCATGGAGGAGCGCCTCAAAATTCCGGGGCCAGGCTGGGAAGTGTTTCCAAAACGCATGGAAGTGAACCTGATGATCAGCGGCGAAAAAGGCGTGCTGGCCTGCGACTGTTTTGGACCCAACGTATATCACAATGGCGCACCCAACGACCGCTATACCGTCCAATACACCTATTTTGACGAATGGATCGGGCTGGTGGATGAATTTGTTGACTGCATAAGGAACCATAAACAGCCGAAGATCAACCTTAAATGGCATCGCCAGACGATTGCGGCCATGAATGCCTGTTACCGCAGTATTTCCAGGAAAATGCCGGAAAAAGTCGTGATCTAAACAATAGCCATTCAAATATAGGAGCGATAATGACAGCAAATACAAAACCTGACCCTGACCAACTATTGTGCCCTATCCCAAGACAAATCAAATGGCCCGGTAATTACCTGAAAATTACCGGACAGGCCGACCTGATGATTTCGGACACCATGAGCGCCGATGCCGTGGAATCGTTAAAATCCACCTGGAATAATTTTACCCAGTCAAAAATAAAATTGAACGTTATCAGCGGCCGGGCCCCACCGCAACATTCCCTTCTACTGGCGATTAACGGTAAAATGCCCGTGGCTATCAGACTGGACACAAACAGCACTTCCGCGTTGACGATCAATGAGGCCGGCGCCGCGGCCTGCGGCCGGTCGGAAACCGACTTGAAACATGCCTGGTTCTCCATGCTGCAAATGTTTGTTTGCGGGAACACACCAAAAGCCGAGTTCTGGCAGTTGCCGCTGATGTCAATGCAGGATGCCCCCATATTGAAATTCCGCGGCATTCATCTCTGTGTTTTTCCGGAAACGCCGCTGACGTTCGTTGAAAAAATCATCAAACTGGCGGCATTCCTTAAATTCTCCCACATTGTTCTTGAGTTCTGGGGAACGCTCAAATACGAGACTTTAGCTGAACTGGCCTGGCCCCAGGCCTACAGTAAAAAACAGGTCGCGCAACTATTGCGGACCGCGCGCCAAATGGGAATCCAGCCTGTGCCGATGTTCAATCATTGGGGGCATGCGGCCGGTTCGCGCCGGCGGTGCGGGCGCCATGTGGTGCTTGACCAGAATCCGGCCCTGGAACCGCTCTTTGAGCCTGACGGCTGGACCTGGTGCCTGACCAATCCCGCCACGCTTGCCCTGTTGAAAAATATCCGGGCGGAATTGATGGAACTTTTTGGCAAAACCGAATATTTTCATCTCGGTTGTGACGAAGCCCATTCGCACGCCACTTGTCCCGAATGCAGAAAACACGATTCCCCGCAGCTTCTGGCGGATTACTTAAATTCAATCAACGATGAGCTGAAAGCTCATAACATCCGTCCGTTTATCTGGGGGGACGCGCTGCTTGAGGTCGGCAAGTGGGAAGGATATACCGCCACCAGCCGCCCGCACCAGAGAACGCATGAAGCGCTTGACCTGCTCTCCAGGGATTTCATCATCAATGACTGGCAATATGATATTAATGACAAAACAAAAACCGCCACCATGGATTGGTTTATGAAAAAAGGATTTGAAGTGGTCTCCGCGCCATGGCATGCCCATGCCAACATCACATCCTTGGCGGATATGGCTATTGCCAAAAATGCCAAGGGGATGCTGTTGACCACCTGGAACACCCTGCCCACGGCCATTGGCTCAATGGTGACTGCGGCTCAGTCTGCCTGGGGCGGGTCTGAATCCCTCAAAGGGCATCCCCGCTTAGCATATATCCTCGCGGCTTATATCAGAAAACTACGCGGCGGTCCGACTGATTATAAAAACGCGGGCTGGAAAAACTGCGAAGTTGATGACAGCTCTCAACTGTAGAAAATTATCCCAATTTCAGCAGATGAAATCCGGTTGCGGGATCAAGCGCGCGTCTGGCATTAAGCCCGGCAAGCTCCATAATCACCGCTTCAATGATAAAATTCACGCGCAGGCCGGTCCTTCCGCACCCGACCAGGACTTTATTCCCACGGCCAACAGCGGTATGCAGATGGAGTTCCGGGCCATGATTGCCGACGAAAATTGTTCCGATGCCCAAGATTTCATGTCCCTGACGGAAAGACTCGGTCAGTATTTTTTGTTTTTTACCGCCTTGGCCCGGACCGACCACCAAGCGGCCGTCTTTTGCGCCGCCAAGAAGCAAAACCAACGCTGAGCTGATTTTTTTATCGCCGGCCAGTTTCTCAATCGCATCGGGCAGACGTTCGCCATCTTCCAGCCGGGCAACGAATATCCGTTTTAATTTTGCTTCAGTAATTTGCATGGCAATTTAAGCGAAGCGCATGCTTCAGGACATTGTTTTCAAACGCGACGAACCATGATCACACTTTATAAAGTGTGATCATGCCTTTATGATAACTTTATTCCTATGCTTTATAACCGCTCCCCGTTATTCAGTCAACATCTCTGATGACCAACTCATCCTCCTCCAGCCCGAGATAATGGCCGAGTTCATGCAGAAATGTGCGGCGCAATTCCGCGCGGTAACTTCGGCCGCTGTCCCGCGCTTCATCCCGGATATTTTCAAGGAAAAGGATGATTTGCGGCGGCAAAGGCGAGCCTTCGTCGCCGTCCCGAAGCGACGGACCGATGAACAAACCCAGCAGATCGCTTTCAATGCCTTCGGCAAGCCGGGCTTTGTTCGGCTTTAATTCCAAAACAACGGCCACGGCGGAGATTTTCTCCTGCAATTTAGAAGGCAGACGGTTTATCAGACCGCGCACCTCCCGAGCCGCAATTTGCTTCAACTTTGTATTCATTTTACGCCAAGATTCCATAGCATCAAATGTAAAACCTTTCTGGATTCCCGATCAGGTCGGGAATGACACAGTCCGATATGTATGACCATACCATCGGCTAGGCAATCAAGCACAAGGCCACTGTTGTCATTCCCGCGACCTTCCTTCGCCCGCCATAGCGGGCTACGCGAAGGCGGGAAGCGGGAATCCAGACATTCAACCGGGTTCCGCCGGCACCTTGATTTTAATTGCCTGGGGGACAACTTCTATTTCAAATTTATCGCATGCGGCAAGCATTTCGCCGTCGTATTGGGCGGTCTCAGGGCGCGACAAAGAAATTTTTACAACGCGCCCCTGAGTAGACAACGACACATTTCCCAGCTTTTCGGCTATTTTCCGGATTTCACGGGGATTGTTCCGCAAGGATAAAAGGTATCTGGCCAGATAATCATAACGTCCCGCAAAGACAACCACCTCAAACAAACCGTCATTGGCAAACGAATCGGGACAGATAATAAACTCGCCGCCGTAAATTCTGGTATTATTAACAATCAGGTTAAGAATGGGGCCGTTATACCACTCCTTTCCGTCAACATTTATTTCCGCTTCAATCGTATCATGGTTCCACAACCGAAGTCCCATGCAGTACGTATATAGAACATTTCCCATTATAAGGCGGCGCAATAACGGATATTTTATTATCTCTTCTTTATAACGATTATGTTCGGCGAGAATCCGGGAATCAAGCCCGATCGTCAGGGCGTTGACAAAACACAGGCCGCCCATCCTTCCGATATCAAGCCAGTAATTGGCGCCATAACGGATGGCGGCAACCGCCCGTCGCAAATCGCTCGCAAAGAGATTTTCCGGGGCGGCCAATCCGAATGATTTGGCAATATCATTTCCCGTGCCGAGCGGAATCAGCGCATAAGGCGGCAAGACTTTTTCGGGATATTGCGCGCGGAAACGCATCAAGGCATTGATCAGCTGTGAATGGGTGCCGTCGCCGCCGATGCCGCAGATGACGTCATAATTGTCTATGTCTTTCGCCTGCAGATGATGGAGGACAGCGTCCGCCATGGGACAATCCTCGGTCATCAACACTTCATAAGACAGATTAAAATCCTCCATAAGCGCGGCGACCTTGGGCCAGCGCGCGCGCCCCAAGCCGTTCCCGGCCGCAGGATTAAGCACACAAAGAACATGAATTTTTTCCTTCATCTGCTTGCGCAATCAAATTAGGACTTCGGCAACTATTCCCGTATAGGCAGGGCGCGACGGCCCTGGCCGACGCTCGGGCAGGCCTGTCGCGCCGTCTTTTTGGCCGGACTGGCAGTCCGGCCCTACCTTTTTGATTTCCCTTAATATATTTATTTCGGATCAGCAATTAAGCTTCCAATATTTGTTATGTTAGATAAAATGAAATTATTTGGAAACAAAATAATTGGAGCAGCATGATTAACCTGCCGGATTTTGGAGTTGTAGCCATGCTGACATGGCTGCCGGCTGACATAGCCTTGCATCTGGGCGCGTTCCTGCTGGTCTGTTACAGCTGTCTGAAGACCCGGCGGGAAGCCGCTGCAACCCTGCTGTGGATTTTTGTGGCCTGGTCGTTCCCGGTCATCGGTCCCCTGCTTTATCTTTTTTTTGGAATCAACCGCGTGCCGCGCAAGGCCCTGCGCAAACACAAGGCCGACCGGCAACTGCAGGCCGAGCGGCAGGCCCGCGAAGATATTTCCCTCCCGGCGTCTTTTTTACGCACGGCGCGCGAATCGCTGTCGGTCCATCCGGAAACGGAAGGCAAGCTTTACTTAAACCGCACTTTTGACCGGCTTCTTCCGGAAACTCCGCTGCTGGCCGGCAATTTAATCACTCCCCTGGTTGATGGCGCGCAAGCCTATCCGGCCATGCTGAAGGCCATTCGCCAGGCCCGGCACCATATTCATCTGCAGACATTTATTATCGGTCATGACGAGGTTGGCCGTGAATTCATGGATGCTTTGGCGGAAAGGGCTGAAGCAGGGATCAAGGTCCGTTTTCTTTTTGATCGTTTCGGTTCGGCCGCGGCTGTGCTCGGCGGGCTGCTGGACCGTTACTGCCGGCAGAAAAACATGAAAATCAACGGCTGGGCGCAGGCCGGCCTGCTGAAACGCCAATTCCAGATCAACCTGCGCAATCACCGCAAAATCATGGTCATAGACGGGACCACGGCCTTCATGGGAGGAATAAACCTGCGCCATGACAACATCACCCAACCCGGCGCGCCGGCCATCCGCGATTATCACTTCATGGTTCAAGGCCCGGTGGTGCAGGAACTGCAATATTCATTTTTGAGCGACTGGTATTTTGCAACCGAAGAAAACCCGCGGACGCTTCTGCAGGCCGATCATTTTCCACGGCCGCTCTCATCAACCGGCGCGGCCCTGGCGCGGATCGTCAACAGCGGCCCGACGCCCAACGAGATGGAGGCCATCGCCAAAGTCTTCTTTGAGTGCATCAACTGGGCGCGCGAAGAACTGCTGGTGGTCACGCCGTATTTTGTGCCCAGTCCGGATATTCTTCAATCGTTCAAATCGGCCGCCATGCGCGGGCTGGATGTCCGCCTTCTTTTTCCCGAAAAAAACAATCACGTTTACACCGGACTGGCCGGCAAGGCTCTCTATGAGGAACTTATGGCTTCCGGCGTCCGGATTTTTGAGCGCAAGCCGCCTTTCATCCACGCCAAGGCCCTGATTGCGGACGGCAAGGTCGCCCTGGTCGGAAGCGCCAATCTGGACATGCGCAGTCTGCGGCTGAATTACGAATCCAACCTGCTGGTCTTTGATGATGAATTTATCCGGCGCCTGCGGACGATTGTCATGAATGACTTTGCCGACAGCACTGAAATTGATCCTGCGGAGTGGCGCCGCCGGCCGTTACGGCGAAAAATGCTTGAAAACACTTTTTACCTGATGATGCCGGTGCTGTGACTTATCGGTTCGCATATGGTAGGGCGGGACCACGCTTTGAGCGTGGTAAACAGCCTTGCTTGCCAAGCCGGAGGCATGGTCCCGCCGAGGCCGGACTGGCAGTCCGGCCCTACCTTTTTCAAATTCCAAGGCGTGGACGGGAAAAATGCTTTTCGCGCTTTCAATCTTCGCCTTCCGACCCGGCCTTTCCGCCGGAGGCGGATCAGCCTGTGGCTGAAAACCCGCAGATGCCCCGTTTGGAAGACGCGACAAATTCGCAGATTTCCCGGGCAAAAGGCGACTGGTCTTCCTGCCTGATCTTTTCAAGCGCCTGGCTCACATTCAACCCCGAGCGGAAAAGCACTGAGAAAATACGTTTGATAATCAGGCGGTCCGCGGCGGAAATACCGGCGCGGCGCATGCCGACCACATTCAGGCCGGCAATGGAATTCAAATGCACGCTCCAGGCGGTGCAGAACGGCGGAACATCCTGACTGATCCCGCTGTTGCCGCCCAGCATCGCGAGCCGGCCAATCCGCACAAACTGATGAATGACGCAGTTGCCGCTGATAAAAACGCGTTCGCCGACTTCAACATAGCCGGCCAGAAGCGCGCCGTTGGCAATAACAACATTACTGCCCAATCTGACATTATGCGCCAGATGACTGTTGGCCATCAGGTAGCAATTTTCCTCCACTTCGGTAACCGTGTCGGCCTTTGTCCCGCGGTGGATGGTGACGCCCTCACGAATAGTCACTCCTGGACCTATGCGGACATGACTGACCACATCCTTGTAGGCGAGGTCCTGGGGCAGATCGCCGAGCACGGCATGGGCATGGACCGTGCAGTTTTGCCCAAGCGAAGTGTATTTATGAACAACCACATGCGGGCCGATTTTTACCCCGGCCGCGATTTGCACGCGCTCGTCAATCACGGCATAAGGCCCGATGACCACATCGGCGCCAAGCTCGGCGCTTTTATGTACAATCGCTGTCGGATGAATCGGCATGTGAAATTGTTAGCACGGCGCATAATTTGAGTCAAACATAAAGCAGAGCTTGTCTGGGCTTGTCATTCCCGATCCGTCCTAGACGGAATCGGTCCGCCAGTGGCGGATGGGTTCCCGCTTACGCGGGAATGAGGAGGAGGACATTTATTCTGCAATCGGGGTTGGGCCGATTTTTTTCCAGCAGTCCAGAACCATTTGTGCCACCTGTTCCGTGGTCATACCGGAATCAATCATCAGCCATTCCACATTGGCTTGATTCCGGAACCAGGTCATCTGCCGTTTTGCCAGCTGGCGTGTTCTTCTGGCGGTCAATTCCATGGCCTCCTCCCGCGTGGATTCTCCGCGGAGAATGCTTATTGCCTCGGCATAGCCAATGGCCTTGCCGGCGGGCGCGCCTTCGGCGGAAAATCCTTGCTGCAAAAGCCGTTCGGTTTCTTCAAGCAACCCTTCCGAATACATCTCCTTAACCCGCAGTTTAATCCGTTCATCAAGCACATTTTTCGGCATCATCAAGCCGGCAACTTTCGGCCCTTTTCCCAGAAGACGCCAGAGAGCTTTCTTATTGCCGGCCGAACCCTGCGCCATTTCAACGGCCCGCACCAGGCGGCGCGGATTTTGTTTATCGGCTATTGATGCATACTGTTCAGGCGCTTGTGCTTTTGCCCATTCCTGCAAGGCGCCCAGGCCGCCTTTTTGCAGCAATTCATCGGCCTCCTGTCTGATATCGGGATTGCCGACGTAAAGCCGGCTCAACCCATGGGTCAGGCTTTTGACATACAACCCCGTCCCGCCGGTCACAATCATCCGCCGGCCGGCCGCATTGGCTTCCCTGATGGCGACCAAAGCATGTTCCCGATACATGCCGACGCTGAACTGATCCTGCGCTGAAACCAGGTCCAGGCCAAAATAACGAACACTGGCGCGGAATTTTTTACCGGGCTTTGCCGTGCCGATATCCATACCGCGGTAGACCATCATGGCATCCGCCGATAAAATATCATAGGCGTAATGTTCCGCGATCCACTGGCTCACGGAAGTTTTGCCGGTGGCCGTGGGGCCGACCAGAAAAAATGCCTTTAGCTCACCCACTTCGCCCCCCTTGTTGACGGCGCCGGACAAAGTCACTTGCGGTCCTCCGCGGCGGACGGAGCGGCGCCGCGGGCATGACAAAAGAAACGGCCGGCCGGCAATAATGAAGCCAGCAAATAAAGACAGACCCCCGTGCAAATGGCCGCATCCGCGATGTTAAACGACGGCCAATGGCTGTTATTCCAATAGAAGTCAAGAAAATCGGTCACCCAGCCCAACCTGATCCGGTCTATAAGATTGCCGATGATTCCTCCGGCAATGCACCCGATCGCCACGGAGCAGATCAACTGTCCGCTGGTGAGGTAATAATAAAAAAACACGATCAGAAAAAGGACCGCCAGCGAAACAAGCACGAGCCATTCATTCTGGTGCTGGAACCAGCCCCAGACCGCCCCCGTGTTGCGCACATAGGTAAGATTAAAGAAGGAGGACAAAACTGTTTTTGACTCGCCAAGAGCAAAGAAAAGCCTGACGGCATATTTTGTAATCTGATCCAGAACAACAATGAGGGAGGCTAATGCCAAAGTCAGCATTAAAAGACGGGAACGGACCGGCGTGCGACAATCCTGAGAGCGCATATTTGCGTTTCGGACGCCTCAACGGAGTGAGGCGGCTACATTTTTCGCTGTAACCGCGGCACTCAGCTGCCGCGTGCTTAAATTTATTCTTCTTCCGGCCCGGCCTCGGCGGTATTCTTGTCGGCGGCGCTGTAAAGAGATGCCGCGGCTTCGGAGGATTTGAATGTTTTTCGGGCCATCTCGCTCTGCGATTTGCAGGCCATGCACAACCGGGAATACGGCACGGCCTTGACTCGCATTTTCTCAATCCCGCGGCCGCAGCTGTCGCAAATCCCGTAAGTGCCCAGAACCAGGCGGTTCAAGGCCTCGTCAATCTCAAACAAAATATCCTGATCCAGGCTGACGCGGTTCAGGGCAAAATCACGGTCAAAATTGTCGGTGCCCTGCTCTTCCGACCGGTAGCTGACATCATTATCTTTTTCCGAACGGTTAATATTATCCGTGGCCAGAAAATCAATCTGCCCGGTGATTCTCTCGCGCAACAACAGTAAAAGATCGCGCTTTTCCTTGGCCTCTGAAACCGAAAAATATTTGTTGCCTTTCACCCGCCCCTCACCCTTGGCCAGCTGGGCAACAGTCAGGCCCCGTGACGAACGGGCGCCCTTTTTTGCCTTCAAGGCAGGCGTCCGGCTTGGCTTGACGGATGATTTGGCGCGGTTGATTTTCCGGGCCGGTCTGCTAGCTGTTCGTTTTGGTTTTACCTTGCTCATTTATGTTCCTGTTTTACCGGAAATTAAAATAATGTTCAAGTTATATTTTGATGAAATCCATCAAAATCGCGTTGTTCTATCATGCTCCGCCAGGCTTGTCAACCGCGAATTGACTTATTTTGAAGTGCCTCAGTCTTGAGGTGGTAAATTTTTGTAGCGCCGCACGGCGTGCGGCGACCGCGCCACACCGTGGCGCACTACAGCAATTTGCACCCAAGACTGAGGGGTCACCTTAATTTTTAGGCTGAACAAGCGCTTTCATTGCCTTGATCATTTGCGGAGAAAGAGCAGGCGTGGCCCCGTGCTGACCGCATACATATCCCGCCAGGCAATTCGCCAATTCGCCGATGGTCTGCATTTTTACGCCGTTCAGCAGTCCGGTGACCAGGGCGGCGGTGAACGAATCGCCGGCGCCGACCGTGTCAACAATTTTAATTTTTCCGCCCCGGGCCGGATATTTTCCCTCGGAACAGTAAAGGCCTGCCCCTTTTGCCCCCTTGGTAACGGCAACCACCCTGAGCCTGTATTTACGCATCAAAACACCGACCGCGCCGGCCTCATTCCCCGGAATGGAAAGCAAATCCGAAATAACCACCAGCTCTTCATCATTGAGCTTGCAAACATTGGAAAGCCTGAGAAGCTGTTCTATTATTTTGCGGTTATAAAATGACTGCCGCAGGTTGATGTCAAACACTTTCAGCGCGGAAGGCGGCATGGCGGCCACAAATTTGCGGATGGTTGCGCGGGTAACATCCGAACGTTGCGCCAGAGTGCCGAAACACACCGCCTTTGTTTTTTGCGCCAGCGCGCGCAGTCCGGATGAAAACTCAATAAAATCCCAGGCGACATTCTGTTTAATGTCATAACTCGGCTTGCCGGCATGATCCAGCCGCACTCCCACAATGCCGGTGGGATGCGAGCGATCAACGGCAACATACTTCCGGCTGAATCCCATTTTATCCAGTTTGTCCAATATTTCGCGGCCAAGACGGTCGCGGCCGACCCGGCTGACCATATAAGCCTCGGCCCCCAGGGCTTTGGCAAACCAGGCAAAATTGGCCGGCGCGCCGCCGAGCTGTTTGCCGGCGGGGAGCATGTCCCACAGAATCTCGCCGATCCCGACCACGATATTTTTTGTGTTCCGAGCCATAGCAATTCACGTGATAGTTTGGCAACCCCGGCTTGACAAACCGGCAAATATGCCTTAAGTTTCAACAAACAATCAAATTTGCATTATGGCGTTTTTGCCATTAATAAGCAAGGAGTCAAAATATGATTACTTCTATTTTATTAATTTTGCTCGTTGTCCTGGTTGTGTTTTTGATCGCCAGATACAACAAGTTGGTTGTCCTGCGCAACCGTTTCAAAAACGCCTTTGCACAGATTGACGTTCAGTTAAAGCGCCGCTATGACCTGATCCCCAACCTGGTTGAGACTGCCAAGGGCTATTTGCAACACGAACGCAAGACATTGGAGGAAGTCATTGCCGCCCGCAACCAGGCCTCGGCCGCCGGCCAGAAAGCCGCTTCTGATCCAAGCAATGCCTCCGCCATGCAGGGATTGATCGGCGCCGAATCAGTCCTGACCGGCGCGCTGGGAAGATTATTTGCGGTGGTGGAGGCCTATCCTGATTTGAAGGCCAACCAGACCATGCTTTCCCTGATGGAAGAACTGACCTCAACGGAAAACAAGATTTCATTCGCGCGCCAGGCCTATAATGACTCGGTGATGAGCTATAATACCACACGGGAATCATTCCCCGACCTGCTGATTGCCGGCCCTTTAGGTTTTAAGGAAGCCCAGCTTTTTGAAATTACCAAGCCGGAAGAACGCGAAGCGCAAAAGGTGTCTTTCCAACAGAATTAATGCACAGATTGACCGCGCATTAGAACGATTGTCATTCCCGATTTTCCGCCCCGGGCGGATCAGCCTGTGGCTGAAATCGGGAATCCAGTTCCAAAAAATATCTGGATTCCCGCTTGCGCCTGCCCGCAATGCTACGCATAGCGTTGCAGGCGGGCGGGAATGACACTTCCAGGCAACGTTTATTTAACAAAAAACCGAAATGGATTTTTTTGAACACCAGGAACGCGCCAGGCGCAACACACTGCTGCTGACCTTTTTCTTTGCCGTGGCCGTTGTCCTGATCATCATCGCCGTTTATTTTGTCCTGGCCTTCTTCTTCCTTTCTTCCCCTGCCGGACGCCCGCCGGCAACGGCGGAAACCGACTGGCTTGCCGGCATCAAGCGGCTATGGGACCCCTCTTTTTTCCTGTGGACCGCCATCGGCACTTTTGTGATAATTTCAACCGGCACGCTTTATAAAATGAGCCTCTTGTCCGCGGGCGGGGAGGCGGTCGCCCGCATGTTCGGCGCCGAACTGATCAATCCGCAAACATCCGATCCGGCCGAGCGCCGTTTGTTGAATGTTGTTGAGGAAATATCCATCGCCTCGGGCCTGCCGGTTCCAAAAGTATATTTGCTGGACGAAGAAAGCATCAACGCCTTTGCCGCCGGCTTTTCAGCCCGAGACGCCATTATCGGTGTGACGCGCGGCTGCATGAACCTTCTTTCCCGCGATGAATTGCAGGGGGTCATTGCCCATGAGTTCAGCCACATTCTGAACGGCGACATGCGGCTCAATCTCCGGCTCATGGGCGTTCTGCACGGCATCCTGATGATCAGCATCATCGGCTGGTGGATTTTCCGCATATCATCCCAGTCCTCCCGCTCCGGCCTCAGCAGTGCCGCGCGCAAAAAAGGGGGCAACACGATCGTCATACTCCTGGCAGGGCTTTGTCTCATGATCATCGGATATATCGGCGTCTTTTTTGCGCGACTGATCAAATCCGCCGTTTCCCGCCAGCGCGAATTTCTGGCGGATGCAGCCGCGGTGCAGTTCACCCGGAACCCCGGCGGCATAGCCGGGGCGCTTAAAAAAATCGGCGGGCTCATAAATGGCGGCGAGATCAGCCATCCGAACGCCGAGGATGCCTCACACCTCTTTTTTGCCGATGGATTGAAACATGCCTTTTTCAATCTGATGTCCACCCATCCTCCCCTGACGGAACGCATCCGCCGGATTGATCCGGCGTTTGACGGAACACTCCCGGCTACGGCCGCCACGAAAACGTTTATTGCCGATGATGACAGAATTTCCCCCATGGATGAAACGGCGGCCAGCCTAGCCGGCGAGAGCCGGTCATCCGCCCGCTCCATCACCCTTGATCCGGAACAGGCCGCCAAATCCGTCGGACGCCTGGATGCCGAAAGCCTGCGCAACACCGGTCAATGGCTCTCTTCGCTTCCGCCGGCCATCCGGTCCGCGGCGCGCGAGCCGGCCTCCGCCCAGGCGCTTATCATGGCCATGCTTGTTTCAGGCAACAGCGCAGTCCGGGATGGACAACTGCGCTATCTCAAGGAGAACACCGAGGAAAATATTTATAACGCGGTTCTTGCGCTGATGCCGCTGGTTGAAAAATGCCCGCCCGAGTGGCTTTTGCCGCTGGCCGATTTATCAACGGCCAGCTTAAGAGTCCTGCGGCCGGCAGATTTGAAAACCTTTGCCGGCCAGCTCCGGCGCTTGGTGGAGTCGGACGGCACCATTACTCTCTTTGAATACATGGTGCAGTCCATGGTTAGCGCGCATATCAGAAGCTGGACCGGCCGTAAAATTTCCACTACTTCTGATTTAACGCGCTGTTTGCCGGCCATGTATGCGATCCTTTCAACCCTGGCCTATTACGGCAACGACAATGATGCCGCCGCAACGCAGGCCTTTGCCGCGGGCGCGCAAAGACTGCCTGTTACGGAAGAGCACGGAATATCACCGAAACAGGATTGCGGGCTGGCGCAAACAGATCGGGCGCTGGCCGTTTTAAGCGCGGCTGATCCGCAGATCAAAAAATATTTCCTTGATGCCTGCGGCGCGTGTGTTGCCCATGACGGCAAAATAAACGTAAGCGAGGCCGAACTATTGCGGGCCGTGGCCGCCATTTTAGATTGCCCTGTGCCGCCGTTTTTGCCGACAAAAATGCCACCGGCCATTCCGGATAAATCAGACTAATTTACTGTATATGAATTTCAAAAAGGTAGGGCAAGGCCTCCGGCCGAGCCATCCGATGGAACACGGCTCACCCGGCTCGTGCTTCGTAGCGAAGGCAGCCCTCGCTGACTTCGCAGAGTAGCAAGGGTTCGCCCTACCAAATGGAAGTGGATAAAGTTGCCCGTCGGCTGACGGGAGCCCAATTAAACGATTATGCACCGCATCATTATTCAACCTCTAAAATGATTACTTTCATCAGGTTAATATCAGTTTTACTAATAGCCGTCGTATTATCAGCCTGCCAGAAAAAACAAGGTTCCCTGACCTGGACTTCCATTGACGTTAATATCCCCACCCGGCAGGGCGACGCCCATTTATTGACCATGAATGGACGCTATGCTCTGATTGACACCGGTCCGGCGGAAGCCGCCGGCAAGCTCATAAAATTTCTTCAAAACCAAAAATGCAGCCGCATTGATTTCATCATCATTACGCACGGCCACAGCGATCATTACGGCGGACTCGTTCCTCTGCTTAAGTCAGGGGTAAAGGTCGGCTGTGTTTATTTCAATCCGCCGTCGGCCAGCCACATTGCCAATGAACCCTGGGGCTGTTCAAACGGGGAAATTGCCGAAATAAGGACGGAACTGCAAAAAAGAAACATTCCCTTGAAAGCCATAGATAAGGACACGGAATGGCGATTGGGGAAAGATGCCGTCATGCAGGTCATTTGCGTTTTTAACGGCATTGACACGCCGGTGGGCCGCACTGATATCAACGACACTTCCGCCGTGCTGATGCTCACCCATAAAAACATCAAGATACTGTTCGCCGCAGACCTTAATCGCGCCATCGGCGATTGTCTGACGACAAACTGCCCGCCCGGGATGCTGCAGGCCGATATTCTGAAATTCCCGCATCACGGTGCGGAATCATTCCCCAACGACAGTCTCTTTGCCGCGGTTAATGCCGGAACCATCATCGTTCCGGCCCCGAAGGAATTATGGCTTTCCGAGCGAAGCGCCCGCGGCCGGCAGTTGACCAAAGAGAAAAAGGTTTATATCAACGGTATTGAAGGCGATATTACCGTTGTTTCGGATGGAAACAAATTCAGCGTATCTTCCGCAAAACAGTCGCCGGTTTCAGCCGATCGTTAATTGAACGCCGTCTGCGTTCTTTTTCCAGCCAGGCGACAATGCGTTCCGCAACTTTTTCCTTGGTCATCAGCGGCAATTTTGCCTGTTTTCCATCGGCGGAAAAAAACGTGACGCGGTTGGTGTCGGCCTCAAAGCCGGCATCCGTCCGGCGGATGTCGTTGGCGACAATCAGGTCCAGATTTTTCGCCCGCAATTTGCGCAAAGCCTCGGCGCGCAGATGGCCGGTTTCGGCGGCAAAACCAATAAATATTCTTTTTCCTTTTTCGCCGGCGACTATCCTGAGAATGTCCGGATTTCGCGCCAGCGGCAGGGCGCGGGGCATTCTATGTTTCTTAATTTTTACTTTGCTGATTTTGGCCGGACGCCAGTCGGAAACCGCCGCCGCCATGATCAGGGCATCGCATTTTGGAAGATTGGCTTTGACAGCCGAAAGCATTTCCCGCGCGGTGACAACCCGCACGAGTTTGGCTTTGGCCGGGGGTTTGATTGCGACCGGGCCTGAAACAAGGAGCACGGCATGGCCATTTTTGAGCGCCGCGGAGGCGATGGCATAACCCATTTTACCGCTGGAACGGTTGCTGATAAAACGTACCGGGTCTATCGGTTCCCGGGTGGGGCCGGCGGCGACAAGGATTTTCATAATTAGTCAAAGGCAGAAACCTTCAACGTTCAACTTTAAACTTACAACATTGAAAGTTCAATGTTTTTTACCGCGCCGCAATGTTTTCTCGATTGTGGCAATAATCTTATCCAAGGCAACAAGCCGCCCTTCCCCTACCCAGCCGCAGGCCAGCTGGCCGCGTTCCGGATTCACAATTATGGCGCCGCGGGATTTGATGACGCGGAGATTATCCTGCGTGGCGGGATTCAGCCACATGTTTTCATTCATGGCCGGCGCAATGATCAGGGGCGCCCGGCAGGCAAGGGCCGTGGAAGTCAGGGCGTCATCGGCCAAGCCGTGCGCTATCTTGGCGATAACATTGGCCGTGCAGGGGGCGATGACGAGCACCTCCGCCCAATCAGCCAGCGAGATATGAGCAGGATCCCATTTCCCGTTTATTTCAAATTCGTCAATCAACACCTGGTTCTGGGACAAGGTTTGAAAAGTCAATTCCCCGACAAAGCGCGTGGCTGCCCTGGTCATGACAACGGAAACCAGCCAGCCGTTTTTTTTCATGAGCCGCACCAGCTCGGCGGCCTTGTAAGCCGCGATAGAACCGGTTACGCCCAACACGATATGAATTTGTTTCGACATAAAACTTTATCAAGCAAATACTGTCTTATTTTTGATTGTCATTCCCGACCTGATCCGGCCTCCCGCCTTCGCGAAGCCGCTTCGGTGGGCGTAGGAAGGTCGTAGCCTGAAGGCCTTACTTCGGCGGAGTAGGCTCGGGAATCCAGAATCAAAAAAAACTGGATTCTCATTTTCATGGGAATGACAGAAAAGAAACCATGTATAGATTATTTATTGCCGACGTCATTCATCTTGAAGCATAGATATTCCGGCAATGTTCGGCAATCACGATGGCGCGCAGTCGTTTATAAGCCTGTTCCAGACGGTCGTTGACCACCACATAGCGAAAGTCGCGCCAGGCCTTCATTTCCCGCGCCGCATTTTTCAGCCGTATTTTTATGTCAGCCGGACAATCTTTTCCGCGTTTCAGCAAACGGCGTTTCAGTTCCTTGATGCCGGGGGGGACGACAAAAACGTCAACAAACGCCGCCTTAAGGTTCTCGGCCTCTTTCCTTATATTGTTGCGGATCATTTTCGCCCCCTGCACGTCAATCACCAGCAAGACATCCTTGCCGGCCGCCAGCGCCGACAAGACCGGCGCGCGGGGCGTGGCATACCAGTGGCCATGGACCGAAGCTGATTCAAGAAATTTGCCGCGGTGCAGGCATTTCTCATACTCCGGCAGGGTTATGAAATAATAATCACGGCCATGGACCTCGCCCTGGCGTTTGGGCCGGGTGGTGCACGAGATGGAGCGCGTCATATGTTGAAATTCATTCAAAAGCAGATTGCCCAGCGTGGTCTTTCCGGTCCCGGAGGGAGCGGAAACAACAATCAGAAGCGGCTTGTCTTCAGGAATAATCATTCTATGTTTTGAACCTGCTCACGGACGCATTCAAGCTCTGATTTATACTTTACCACCAAATTGGAAATTACGCAATCATTTGACTTCGCGCCGATGGTATTTACTTCCCTCATCATTTCCTGAACCAGGAAATCCATGGTGCGGCCGACGGGCGTGTTGGACGCCAGAAGCCGGTTGAACTGCTGCAAGTGGACCCGCGACCGCTCCAGTTCTTCGGTAATGTCGCCGCGTTCGGCCAGCATCACAATATCATGGAGTATTTTTTTATTGCCGGCGTTCTCCGCCGCTGAAACCAACAAATCCTTGATTCTGCGTTTATACTGACGCGCGGCGGCCGGACGGCGGACCGCGATCTGATGCAGCATGATTTCCAGCTGCTGTATTTTGCGGCGGAGATCGCCTTCCAGGCCGCGGCCTTCAATGGCGCGCATGGCGCACAATTGTTTCAGCGCATGGCGGCAGGCGCTGACAACCATATTTTTCAGTTTCGCATTATGCCCGCTCGCCGTGAGAATCCTGACCACTCCCGGAACATTGAAGAGCGCGCTGACGCCGAAATCATCCGTTATCTTGTGCTGACGCGCCATCCGGCGGACAGCCTGCAGACATTGCCGCGCCAAATCATGATCAATCGCAATTTGATGCGTGGATATCTGCGCGCCGGGGATAACATGAGGACGGCACGCAACCGAGCCGCGCGCGAGGCGGGCATGAATCATCTGCCTGATTTCCGTTTCCAGGAATGACAGATACGGCGGCAGATCAAGCCGCAGGTCAAACTGGCGATGGTTCACGGAATGAAGTTCAACAATAACCCTGGCTCCCTTGAGCGAAGCCTCGCCGCGCCCGTGTCCGGTCATGCTTTTGATTGACATTTTATCTCCTTAAATCAGGTCTGCGGCAAATCTTCCCCCATACCTTTTATTCTTCCGCCTGTTCAGCGGCCACAGGCTTTCGCGCGGTTCTCTTAAACTTGATATAGGGAAGAATGAACAAATCCAGATTGCCCTCCAGCACATCCATGACATTGCCGCATTCAACCCCGGTGCGGTGGTCTTTAACAAGCGTATAGGGCTGCAGGACATAGGAACGGATTTGCCGGCCCCAGGCAATCTCGCCCTTTTCGCCGTAAAACTTTTCCATCTCCTGGCGTTTCTGATCCTGCATCAGTTCATACAATCGCGCCCGCAGTAATTTCATGGCCTTATTGCGGTTGGCATGCTGGGAACGCTCGGACTGACAGGCCACCACTATGCCGGTCGGCAGGTGGGTCAGGCGAATGGCTGAATCAGTTTTGTTCACATGCTGGCCGCCGGCGCCGCCGGACCGGAAGGTATCCACGCGCATATCGCTTTCTTTAATTTCCACTTCAACATCTTCGGCAACTTCCGCAATGACATCCAGCGATGCGAAAGAAGTATGGCGGCGTTTGTTGGCGTCAAAGGGGCTTATGCGGACAAGACGATGCACCCCGCGTTCCGCCGAAAGATAGCCATACGCATAATGCCCGGCCACCATCATAGTAACGCTTTTGAAACCGGCTTCGTCGCCCGGCATCATATCCATTATGCTGACTTCAAATCCGCGGTTTTCACAGTAGCGGCGATACATACGCAACAGCATGGCCGTCCAATCGCAGGCTTCCGTGCCGCCGGCGCCGGCATGGAGATTCAAATAAGCGTTCTGGGCGTCCATTTTGCCGTCAAAGATGGATTCAAACTCCCGCTTTTTATAATCCTGTTCCAGGACTCCAAGATCGCGCGTTATTTCAACAAAAGCGTGCTGGCGCTGGGTTTCATCCTTCTCCGACTCCGCCAGCTCAAGCATGAGGGCGCAATCCGCCGCGCGCGCTTCCAGCTCCTTGAAGGGATTCAGTATCAGGCGGTTCTGGTTGGCCTGGTCAATTATGGCACGGGCCGCGTTCTGGTCATTCCAGAAGTCGGGCGCGGCCATCTTGCTTTCAAGCTCCTGCAGTGTTTTCCGGCGTCCAGGGACGTCAAAGATAACCTCGCATTTCTTCAATGCCGGCCGCAATCCGGGATATTCTGTCTTTCAGTTCTTCATTCATGGTTAAACTCTCTTTTCACCGGCAAGCAATATATACAAAAGCAGCCGCCAGGGAAACGTAATTTTTCAGGTTGTTTGATCACGCGCCCAAAAATGACGCGTTGACAGTCTGTCCGGCGAGGATGTATATTGCGCGCTAAATGAAAGATTTAGGTAAAATGGCCGGCGGACGGCTATAAACTTGCGAACATTCCGTGGAACGCATAATGGAAGGATATATTCGTGAAGAATATTGAGCAGACAGCCAATGGCTGGCGCATCAACTACGCCAATGTGGTAATGGACATCGCGGGCAAGACGGGATCACTATCATCTTTGGTGATCAGGAAGCCGGCCGGGACCAGCGGCCGCAGGGAGGCCAGCGCGGTTTATGGCCAGGTTGTGGGCTCCGGCAAGGCGGAAACCGTGTGGACACCGCATGCCGGCAGTGTTACCGTGCGCGACGACCTTATGCAGAAGACCTTCGGGAGTCCGGACCTGAAGAAAGTTAATTTTTCGCTGCAAGGCGAAAGTTTGTGCATAGACAAGGTCTTCAAAGGAGCGCCGTGGCTTTTGCAAGAGAAATATTCCTGCGACGATGGCGCCATAAGATGGGACGCAAAACTGGTGCTGGATGCGGGCGATTTCCGCTCCTGCGCCATTAGCTGGAATTTGCCGTGGCCCCAGCCCATTTTCCCCGTTTCGTTCTGGGCCGCCAAGGACGGAATGCCTTCTGCGCCCCACCGCTTTGCCAGGATAAGCCTGGAGTATGGCGAGATTACCAGCGGCATACTCCTGCCGGTGCTGGTATCATACTTGGTGAGCGAAAACGCGGGCGTGATGCTGGCCATGCCATTTGATTTTCTGACCCCCAGGTTTGGATTCCAGAGCACCTTCCGGGAGCCGGACCTGAAAGTGGAGTTTGACTGGATGGCCTTATCGCCCTCGCGTTCCGCCCAAACGAGCCTGCTGATACGCGGCACAGAAGGCGCATGGCGGCCGGCCCTGGGCTGGCTGTATGAGCGCTACAAAGAATATTTTGAGCCCCATTCCCGTCTGGCCGGCAGTCTCTGGGGCGGACACGTTTCCGGCAGTTGCCATGTTTCTTATGAAGAAGCCCTGGCCATGGCGGACTTGGGTCTGAAATGGCACGAAATTCATGAACATTTTCAGAAATACGGCGATTACCATCCGGAGGGCATAACCGAATGGCGCAGTGGCCACGCCCTGAAAGACCCAACGATCATCAGCGTCAATTTGATCAAGCAGACCATTGCCAATCTGCACAAGGCCGGCTCCTATGCCATGCCATACATTCAGGTGTCGGGCGACGGTGATGACCGGCTGGATGATTCATTTGAGAGCAGCAAGGTCCGCGACTGGTATGGCAACGAATGGGCGGCCTGGCGCGGGACACACATGCGCAATTCCGACCCCTCCCTGCCTTTCGGCAAGGACATCATCAGGCAGATCAGGGGCATGGCGGCGAGGTATCCCGAGATGGACGGGGTATTTCTGGACCAGGCCTGCTACAATTTTCTGGACACCGCCCACGATGACGGCATAACCGCTGTGAACAACAAGCCCGCTTACATGTCCGGCTTTAATTATTTCCCGCACATGGAACTTCTCGCATCCCTTCTGCATCCCGAAAAAGCCATCATTGCCAACGGTCCCTATGGCATCGGCATAATGAAATATGTGGATGCCTTCATGGCCGAGGGTTCCAACTGGCTGTGCGACCATCTCCAGTATTACGGGCTGGCAAAACCAATGTTTTTCCTGATGTATGATTCCAGCGACCGGGACATAGAGCTCATGTTCCAGCGCTGTCTGATGTATGGCGCCGGATACACCAGCTACGCAAAAGCAGCGCCTTCCAAGGACCTCTACCGAAAATACGTGCCCCTGCTGGAAAGACTCTTTAACCGCCGCTGGGTTTTTGACGCAAAACCAATCCAGATGCCCACGGGCTTTGATGGCAGCCTGTTCCGCAAGCCGTCCGGCTCGCTGGTGACGGGCATCGTCTCCACCATGCCCCGGCTCGGCGGCCGGGTGTGCCCGGACAATTCAATATGCGTGCGGACAAGCGACATAAGCCAGGTCCGCAAAGTAAAGCTGTATACCCTGGATGGCCAGACGCGGGACCTGCCTTTCGCCAAAGAAGAAGGCGCGGTGCAGTTTGATGTGCCGGCCGCCACGGTGGCCGCCGTGGCGGAAATTGAGTTTTAGTCCACTGGAGATTTGCCTGGCCGCGTCTCAAGGTCAAGGAGTTATGATGCCGGTCCAGTCGCGCTTGAATCCGAGCAAAGAATAATAAATGCCATACCCCTGGTATGTTTCGCGCAGGAACCGCAAATTATTGAGGGGATCATAATCAGCCGGCAGGCTGGTAACTTCCGAACCAAGGCACTGCTGGAGCAGATCAATCCTTTTTGACATCCAGGCTTCAATAAAAACCGGAATGCCAAACTGAGGGAGGCGGAGAACCAATTCGTTGCGGCCGATGACCGGCTGGGTAATGATGAATTTGGCGCCGGCGGCCAGCTTGCGCTGCATTTTCTGCATTTCGTGCTCCACCGGTTCATATTGATTGAAAGCAACGCCGCAGACAAAATGGCCGCCGTATGCCTTGTCTATATAAGCCAGCAGTTCCACCGAGGTGACCGTCTCAACGTTTAACCTCAAGTCGGCGGGGGCCAGCCTGGCCAGGCGCTGACTGCCGTCGCCGCTGACGCAGAGCAGGTATTTTATCTTCAGTTCTTTTGCCTGGCGCAGAAAATCGTCAAGGTCTTTTTTGGCATGAAACGTATTCAGATGAACCAGACACTTCTCCGGGTCAATCGGCAGGGAAAGATAGGTCAATACTTCCGGCGCGGCAAAATGGAGACTGCCGAGGGGATTATCCGGAATGGCGGCCACGGCGGCATGTTCCATGATTTTCCCGAATCTTTCGGAAAAAACCTGGAGGTCGGCCTCAAAATCAGGCGAGTTCTGCTTCGGCGTCAGCAATTCAATTAAATTCTGGGATTGAAAAACTTTCATCCGGCACCTTTGAATTTACATTGCGAACCACAATTGCTTCATTTTAACCCCGGCCACCGCCCGCCCGGCGACGACGTCCCCCGGAGCAGAGAGCAATTTTTCAACGATCGCTTTTTTTTCCGGACCGGCCACAACAAAAACCACCTGCTGAATTTTCGCGAGCAATTCCGGCGTGACGCTTATCCGCTTCACGCCGTTGGGCGCGACAACCGGAACGGCGTAACGCCCCTTTGTCCGCTCCAAATCTTCAGCGCAAAACAGCGAGGCCGTATGGCCATCAGCCCCCAGACCGAGCAGGCCGAGCGAGATTATCCCGCCGCTATTGATAAATTTTCGCAGGCCGTCATCATAACGTTCAGCCGCCAAGGCCGGCTCTAAATCCGGATTGACATTGATAACCTGGTTTTCCTCAAGATGCAGAGCTTCAATCATGAAACGCATGTTGCCGTAATTGCTTTCCGGAGAGGCGACCGGCACCAGCCGCTCATCGCTGAGAAAAAGCCGAAAGCCTTTTGCGACCACACATTTTTCATCGGCCACAAGGCGATAAGCTTCAAAAGGAGTCTTGCCGCCCGACAACATGACGGCATGTTTCCCCGGATATTCCCGCTCAAAATGATGTTTGAGCAGGGCAGCCACGGCCTTGTTCAGCGATAAAATGTCTTCAAACCGGCGTATTTTAATATCTGTCATGAGCAAATGCTACCAGATCCGCCCTGGGCGGACAAGCCAGGAAAAGATGGCTTTTCCGCCTTCGCATGAAATATCATTGACAAGAGGCATGCAAAAGATATTTTGCTTTGGAACCTTTGAAACTCCTGCTTGAGTTTGTGAATTAAAGAAAGACAGGATGAACAATAGAGAGCGATTTCTGAGGGCGATGCGATGTCAGGAGATGGACCATCCGCCGTTTCTCGGAGAAGGCCCCTGGCCCGACACGCTGGCGCGATGGAGAAAGGAAGGATATCCGGAGGGCGTCTCTTACGACGACTTTTTTGGCGTTAAAACGCTGGCGTTTGATTACGCCGGACCGGACACCAATATCTTCCCGCATTTTGAACAGAAGGTTCTTTCCGAGACGGCAACTGAAACTATCAAGATTGACGCCTATGGCAGGAAGGTCAGGGATTTCAAGGACCAGACCACCATGCCGGAATGGCTGGAGTTCCCGGTCAAGAACCGCGACGATCTGGCCCTGGTCATAAAAGAACATTTTGACGTCTCCCAGCTTGCGAAACGCTGGCCTTCCGATTGGGAGGAGAAGGTCAAACCGCGGAGCGCGCCCGACCGGGAAACACTGCTCTTTCTTGACGGAGGATGTTACTTCGGCATTTTGCGCAATCTCGCCGGCGTTGAATATTCCAGCTACCTCTTCTACGACGCGCCGGACCTGGTGGATGAGCTTTTTGAACGGATTCATTACGTCTGCCTGGAGGGATTGAAACGGGCGCTGCGGGTTCTGCCGGCCGGGACGGTTGATTACCTTGGCTTCGGCGAAGACATCGCCTATAAAACCTCCACGCTTATTTCGCCCGCCATGTTCCGGCGCTTTCTACTCCCGCGCTACAAAGCCGCAACCCGGTATGCGCGCGAGCATGGGCTTGACATCACCTGTTACGACAGCGACGGCAACCTTGAGCCTTTCATGAATCTTTATTTTGAGGCGGGCATTGAGGGATTCATGCCTTGCGAAGTCGCGGCCGGGATGGAGCCGGTGACATTGCGCAAGCGTTACGGAAAACGAATCAAAATGATCGGCGGCATTGACAAGCGGGAGATCGCGCAGGGTAAAGATGCCATCCGGAAGGAAATGAAAAAGATTCCCGGCCTTATCCGCGAAGGCGGTTATATCCCCAAGATAGACCACTCGGTTTCCAGCGATATTTCGCTGGATAACTTCCGCTTCTATATTGACGAGCTCAAGAATATCTACAACGTCTGAACACACGCTTCGCGGCGCGCCGGACCGTAGTATTTTATCATTCGCTGATCGGACGGCAAGCTGTTCCGCCAAAAGCGGCAAGACTTGTCAGGTAACCACGGGACGATAAAGCCCCATACCATACGCCGGTTGTTTCGCAGTAAATCGCCGGCGAAAACAGCACCGCCGCAATCAAGGCTGAAACGAGGCGCTGTAAATAATTTTTATCTGATCGCATGATGATCTCCTTTCAAAATCACGAAAGTCGGCAGGCCCAGCACGCCGAATTCGCGCAAAACTGATTTGGTTGAATCGTCCTGGGGATTTTCGGCCTGATATTTTACGCAGATAAAATTGCCCATTTTTTCCCTGACCTGCGGATTCCGAAACGTCGTGCCGCTCATGGCCTGACAGCTTTTGCACCAGCTTGCCCAGAAATAAACCAACACAGGTTTTTTTTCCTTATCAGCCGTTGCCAGCCCTTCCGGCAGAGAAAACCAGCCCGGCTCGGACTGCCCAAGGCGGGAATCGGCTGAAGCATTATACCGTGCGTAAAGTAATTTTGAGCCCAGGAAAAAATAGTAAAGCCCCGCCAGCAGTATAACCGTCGCGAATATATGCTTGATGTGCATCATCCATTTGCCCGGTTTTGGCAGGAAGGACAAACCCGCGCCCGCAAACGGCCAGGGCAAAGCCATGCCCAGCCCCAGGAGAAACGGCAGAAGAAGACCGATTATCTGACCTTTCAGGTATAAATCCGTGGCCAGCAAAAGCGCGGCTATGACCACCGGCGCAACACATGCTCCGGCCAGCAGAGCCGAGAGCGCCCCCAGAATCGGGATGAAAATGATTCCATGCCCTTCCAGCCGAAAGCGGCTTTGAAACTGTGAAAAATCAATCATGATCACATCAAGGAGCGCCAGCCCCAGCGCCAGAAAAACCAGCGCGACCACGAGGTTGAACCAGGGCGAGGCGTTCAGCGCGCCGAATTGCGCGCCGGTAAGGACAGTGGCCAAGCCGAGCGCGCCATAAGCCAGGACAATGCCCAGCGCGTAAAGCGCGCCCAAAAGGAGACCGCGCCGGGGAGAAACAGACCGGCTGCCGGCGCCGATAATCGCCAGATTCACCGGGATAAGCGGCAGAACGCACGGCGTCAGGTTCAACGCCAGTCCGCCCAGAACCATCAACAGCACGCTGAGCCAGAGTTTACCGCGCTGCCATGTTTTTTGAATAACGCTTAGTTCCGCGCCGCGCTTCAGCGATGAATCCAGGAAAGACAAAAACCCCTGCGCATCCATATATCCGGACTGAAAGGCGGCAACCTTGTAATTGCCCTTGATATTGGCGAGTCGGGTCGGATATTCATTATCCGCCGGCCCAAAATTATTTACCGCATCTTTTAACCCCCGCGGCGCACCGTCAAGTTTCAGTTGAAACTCCTTTTCCGCCGGCAAAAAACAGGTGGTCTGATCACAGCCCTGATAGCGAACCCTGACATTAACAACGGCGCTCGTCAGGTTTTCAACCAGATAAACGGCGTTAAACGACTGGGTATAGACCAGCTTCTGTTCGCCGGAAAAAGCATCTTTTTCATTTTGCGGCACCGGCAGGGAAAGGGGAATAATTTTAAGCGGCCTTGGGACCTCAACCTGAAACTGGTCGGCATATAATCGGGAGCCCGGCGCAACGGCAACTTGAACAACCAGCTGTGTTTCATCCCGTTGATTCAACGCCAAGTCAGCGGAAACAGAAAAATGCTCCGCGCCGCCAAAGGCGGCAGACCAGCCAAAACAAAAAACGGCCAGGAGCCGAATCATGCCTCGCCAAATAAACATATTCTACCAATTTTCAGCCAGCAGCTCGTAATAAGCCCGCGGATGGGCGCAAGCCGGACAATTTTCCGGAGCTTCACTGCCGGCGTGCAGATAACCGCAATTGCGGCAACGCCAGACAACCGGCTTCTCCTTCTTGAAAACCGTTCCTTTCTCAATATTGTCCGCCAGGCCAAGGTAGCGTTTTTCGTGCTGGCGTTCGGCAATCGCTATGGATTCAAAGGCTTTGGCTATCTCCCCAAACCCCTCCTGGCGGGCGGCTGCGGCAAAGCCGGGATACATTTCCGTCCATTCGTAATGCTCTCCGGCGGCGGCCGCCTTGAGATTCTGCAGGGTGGCCCCGACCACGCCGGCGGGAAATTTAGCTGAAATTTCAACCTCGCCGCCTTTAAGAAACTTGAAAAGACGATGGGCATGCTCCTTTTCCTGATTGGCGGTCTCCTCAAAAATGTCGGTGATCTGCATGAAGCCGTCCTTGCGCGCCTGGCCGGCGAAATAAGTGTAACGATTCCTGGCCTGCGATTCGCCGGCAAACGCCGTTAAAATATTTTTCTCCGTCCTGCTTCCTTTTAGTTCCATGACTTCCTCCTTCGTTGGTATTTTCAATTGCCGACCCGCCTGCATCGCTACCCAGCCCGCAGTCGCTACGCGCCAGCGTTGCGGGCGGGTGCGAAGCATTGTGGGCAGGTTTTGGCTTGCCCTGCGCTAGCCAGGAATTTGCGATTTCTAAACAATCCAAAAAAAGATTCCGCCAAGCGTATTCGCCTGCGGCGGAAAATTACAAAATATTATTATTCCGGCGAAAACTGATCCTTGCCGACCCCGCATTCCGGACAGGTCCAGGAATCCGGCAAGTCCTTGAACTCGGTCCCCGGCTTGATGCCGTGCTCCGGATCGCCGAGCCTGGGATCGTAAATATATCCGCATACATTACAAATATATCTTTTCATCAAGGCCCCTTTCGTATTTTATTGCGCGATATAATTATTTATTATCTTCCAGAAAAGCATATCAAAGTTTAGCGCTGACCGCGAGGGGAAAACACCGCGAAATGCCTTTCCAGATGGGCGGTCAGTTCGGATTCGTAATCGGCAAAATTTGCCCTGAGCGTTTCTTCTATCTTGTCGGCGAAGCGCGCTTTTCCATCCTGGCCGCGCGCAGTCAGAATTGAGCCGTAGGTTACATGCAAAACCTGGCGCAAATCGTTATTGCCGGCGCCGGATTGGAGAAGGCGGGCGATGGCCGCGCCGTCCAGTTTCGCCAAATCCGGTATTTTTTCGGGCGCGCAGCTTAATTCATAGGTGGCCCGGTCCCGCGCAAACTGGTCAAATGAAAATTTATATATTTCCATAAAAAGCGGCAGGCTGTTCCGGGCGATAATTTTCAAATCCTCAAGGTAATATGTGCCGGCGGTCTTCAAATGAAAATTATCTTTTAATACTTTCGCTATAATCGGATAGGTGCTGAACTTGTCGCTGCCCGAGTGGACGCATATCCGGAAATTATTTTTTCGGGCGGCCTCGGCCATCTGCCGGAGATAAGCCTCAAAATCGCGCGTGTCATTGATTTTTTTGCCGTTTTTTATTTCGGAATAATAATCAATCGCCTTCTCAAAATAACCGGGGAAACGGGGGGCAATTTCATTGACCACGATTTGCTTCTCCCTCAAAACAGACAAGAGTCTGGTCACGTAGTCAATGGCCGTCGTGGCTTCGCCCTCATCCAACGAGATTTCCGTTGTGAAATTCCCGCCGCCCTTGATATCGCGCGTTATCCCATAAAGCTTGGCGACCTGGGCAACCACGGCCTCAAAACCCTTGCCCAGCTCGGCGGTAACATCATAGGTGAAATGGGTGCAGCCGGCGCGCGCCGCGGCAGTCACTTCCTTCTCATTCCGCAGGTGGTCGCCATCCGCGCCCCAAGGCAGTTTCAAGCCGGCCTCAAAGGCGCTGATGGTGGCGCTGTCAATGACGTCCTGAAACGAGCGGCCGGTCCGTTCAATTTCCCGCGCCGACTGCTGGGCGAGCATGACATGCAGGCCGCGCTTGGACGCAAAACGCGCCTGGACAATGTTGCCCAGCCGCCAGGGCGGACGATACCCCAGACCGATTATCGGCCCCTGCGCAATGACGGAGGGGTTGGTGAAGGGATGTTTGCTCCTTAATTCTGCCGCGTTTTCTTTCATTTTTATTTTATCCTTTTGGGTTGGTTATTCTTAAAGGTTATTTATCACCCGGCCGACATCGGGCAACCTGGTTCAGGGCCGGGCCGCCTCAGCCGGATTGATCCGCCTCAGGCGGACTAACCAGCAAGCGCACTCCCTTGACCAGGCCGGTTCCGATTTCATTCTGAATATTGCGCAATATGCTGTCAGAATAAAACCTGGTAATTTCGGCCAGCCAGGCGGAACTGTCAACATAAATATAAAGAATATCGCCGGCCAGCCGGCCGGGGCGGGAATGAGCGGCAACGCTCTCGCCGGCTATCAGCTTCCATTTTGTCTGAAGCTTGTTAATTCCCGAGCCGGCCTGGGCATCAAGTTTTGTAAAAAGCTGTGTAATGGCCGGGCGAAGAGAGAGATCAACCTCGGGATGCGGCGGGACCGGATCGGCCAGATGAAACCTTTCCCTTTCCAGCCGCCATCGGGTTTGATCAAATTTGCTTCTTGCTCCCATTATTTTTCCTTCACCGGCTGGTTGTTTTCCGATTTTTTAATAACAGCGGCCCCGCCCAGGTCGCCCAGGCGCGCTTTTTCAAGATCAGTCCACAACGTGCCTTCGCCGGCGTGGAGAATGGTTATCTCCATGTCATCATTCAGACGGGAGGCAAGCTCCCAAAGGCTGTAAGCGGAGGAATCATTAAAGGCCTGCGCCTTGAGGGTCTGTCCCTTCGCCTGCTCCCCCTCAACCATCTGGACAATTTTTGCCTCCGCCTCGCCGATTTTTCGCGTTTTTTGCGCCCGGATGGAAGCGGTTTCTTTTTCAATTTCCGCGACTGTTTTCAGGGCTAAAGCGCGCGTTTCGGCCACCTGTTTATCCTGGTCGGCCTTGATTTCCGCCTTCAGCTTTTCCGTTTCCTGCATTACCTGGCCCTGTTTCTGTTCAATCATGCCCAACTCCGTGTTGAGGTCGGCCTGTTTGCGGGCGGTGTTTTGCATTTCCTTATTGGTCAAATCCTGCTCAACCGCAATGCTGGACTGCTGGATCGGATCAAGAATTTCGTTCGGAACCGAGACATGGCGGATCAGCGCCTCATGAATAACAATATTGCGTTCCTTCAGAATCGCCGCCAGGGATTCGGTCAAATCATTCTGGAATTTTTCCCGGCCCTCGCCGACAATAAAATCTATGGCGCGATAAGCGGAGCCTTTTAAGCGGGAAACGGAAAGGATCTGCGGCAGGATAATTTTATCCACCACCGCCGGCAAATCGCCGTATGTTTTGAAGACCGAGGCGATTACCTCCGGCAGCAATTCAAATTCAACGGTCATGTCCAGGCTGATATCAAACCCGTCCCGCGAAGGAAACTCAACAAACTGCGCCAGGGTAAAAGTGGCCGGGCTATCCTGCGCTTTCGGCTTTGCAGGCGCGACCGGAACGGGTAATTTGCCGACCGCTTCACCGGCCGCCATTTTTTTATCATGCTTGCGGAGATCGGAGGGCGAGGCCGCGACCTGGGAACGCTCAAGATATTCCTCGCGTTTCTGCCGCTGTTCCATAAGAACATTGCTCTGCAGAACATCGGTGGCCTTGTTCTGGGTGGCGATCCGCCGCTTGGTGATGATCTCGCTGCCTTTCTCGCCCAGCAACGACACCTGATTCAGGCCGACCTCCAGCAGGTCAACCGTGTATTCCTTCGGGTTGATATAATACAGGCCCGGCTGAAGAATATCGCCGCGGACACCCTTTTGATTATCGCGGGCAAACTGCCCCTCGGCCGCCTTTTCCCCGGATAACGAAGTAACCACGCCGATATAACCCACCGGAATGCTGACGGCGTCAATCACATCAATTTTATAACCATAGGGATTCAGACGATATTTCCCCGGCCCAAGCACGGAACGCCCTATTCCTTTCTGCCCCGGATCGGCCAGAAATTCACCCGGCGGCAAATCAGCGCCGACTTTGGAGGTAACCAAACCGACTTTTGCCGGCGGAATGATGGTGACCGGAAACATTTCCCAGTCGTAAAACACGGGATTCAAAAAATACCGGCCTTCGCCCAGGACGTCCGCCTGAATACCCTTTTGTCCTTTTTGAGCAAGAATTTGTCCGGCCGGCAGATTCTTGCCGATCTTGGCCGTGATGACCGCCATGTGATTGACCGGGACGTAAAACCGGCAAAAGAACCATTGCCAGATCAGCCAGCAACAGACCGCAAGCCCGATAATGCCGGCGGTTAATTTAACGATGTTTTTCATTTATTCCTGGTCCCTTTCAAAAAAAAATTATTTAACCGGCAAAAACGGAACAAAGAGCGTCCCCAGTCCGCCCGGCTGATCGCCGCTCAGAATGGTTTTTATTTGCGGTCCGATCCGCTGATAGAAGACATATTTCGCATAATTCATTCCTGAGCCAAAGGCCTTGACCTGTTCGGCAAAAACATCGGCCTGGGCCTTGTTGGTCAGCCGGATCACATCCCGGTCTGCTTCCGCCTTGGAAAGCATGGCCTGCGCCTGAAATGACGCCGCGTCGTTTTCAAGTTTGGCGACTTCAAGCTCCCGGCTGGCGGCGATGGTCTTTACCGTCTGATCCTGTTTTGCCTCAATCACGGCCCGGATGCGCGCGGTATCGGCGGAGACTTTTTCGCGGTTCTGAATCGCCAGCGTTTCCTGGCGGGTCAATTCGGCCTTGGATTTTGCCTGTTCAATCTGCTGTTCATATTTTTTCGCGCTCTGCACGGCAATTTCCCGGTCGCGGATGATGCTCGCGATTTGTTCCGGGACAATGATGTTGCGGACCAGGGCGGACTTGATTGTTACGCCCCACGGCCGGCATTTTTCCTTAAGATGGGCTTCAAGATTATTTTGAAATTTCTGCCTCGTCTCGCCGACAATATAATTTATGGCCGGACTTTTGCTCCCTTCCAACCGGCTGAATCCGCGCGCCCGCGGCAGAATAATTTTTTTGATGATATCATCCATGTCACCCACGCGATGGGTAAGCAGGGCGGCGGAATCGCGTTCTATGGCGAATTCCAGCGTCCCCTCCACGTTCACCGTGAAACCATCCACCGTAAGGAATGTTATGGCATCATCACCGCTCATGACAAACCTCTGGCTCTGCAAATTGACCTCCACCACGTTGAAGATATAAGGATTAAGGTAATATGTTCCCGGGTCCAACGTCTGCGGCAGGACGCCTTTCAAATCGCTGTCCACCAAAAAAGTATTACGCTTGTTTGCCGGCAGTTGACTGTTCAACGAATCCAAGCCGATCTGGGATAAAACCACGCCGACACAGCCGGCCCGGATGGAAATGGCCTCAAACAAATTAACTTGATAGGCATACGGGTTGATGCGGTATTTGCCCGGCCGGAGAATGTCGGCCAGGATGCCCTTGCTGTCTTCATTTGCAATGATCCTGCCCCGTTCCAGATCGTTTCCATAAAGACGGGTTAAAACGCCCACCTTCCCCGCCGGAATGTCGGTAACGGACACGATTTTCCATCCCCAGTTATATGGATTGCGGAAGTAGCGGCCTTCCGGCAAGACATCCAGAATGATGCCTTTTTGCTCCGGCTGCGTTGCAATGATCCGGCCCGAGGGCAGATTTTTGCCGGTTTTATGAATAAGCACCGCAATTTTATCTGGTCCGGGTTCAATCCGGCAGAAAAACCAGACAAAAATAAAAGCGCCGAATGCGATACCCAGCAGGGCAACCCATAGCGCGTTTATTCTGGGAAAATTAACGTTCCTGAACTTTTTTGCTCCCCGGTAATCAAGCGGCGGCGATGAATTCATCTGATCCATATTTTTGTCCCCATCAATATTCATCTTTGACATATCAACTTGTTGACATTATTAATATGCAAAGTATTATCTTAAAAATGTCCGCCGACTCAAGCAAATTAAGAGTATATTTCCTGGCCACGCTTGCCACGGCGCTGGCGCTGGTTGTGGTTTTTGGCATCAGCCGCTATCGCCGCATCCATGCCTATGACGACATTATCGCCCGAACCGCCGCCAGCCATGGCCTCGCCCCAAAATTAATCCAGGCGGTTATCTGGCGTGAAAGCCGGTTTAAGTATGATTGCCGCGGCAAGCACGGCGAAATCGGATTGATGCAGGTTACGGAAAATGCGGCCAAAGAATGGGCCGAAGCCAACGGCATCGCCAATTTGAGAAAAACCGATCTGTTCAATCCGGAGACTAATATCCAGGCCGGAACCTGGTATTTGAAACGCTCCATTTCACGCTGGTCAAACAAAACCAATCCCTTGCCTTACGCCCTCGCGGAATACAATGCCGGCCGATCCAATGCCGTGCGCTGGGCCGCAAGCGACGGCGGCGACGCCAACAAATTCTGGGATGGAATCACCTACCCCTCAACCAAACGCTATGTCCGCGATATCCTCACCCGCCTGCATCGGCGGTAGAAATGCATAAATACGAACGGCTCGCCGCCATCCTTCGCTAAGAAGCTACGGCGTGGCAGGCAGGTTCGCCCTCCCTTGCCAATTCCACAATCCGGTTTGGAGGGCGAGGCTGAGCCGAGCCGCTCAACCGTTCTGAACATCCGCGAATTGCAGGTCATAGAGCCGGCGGTAGACGCCGTTCGTTTCCAGAAGTTTCTCGTGCGCGCCCATTTCAACAATGCCCCCGTTCTCAAGCACGATAATCTTGTCGCAATGCATGATCGTTGAAAGACGGTGCGCGATCGCAAAAACCGTCCGGCCCTGCATCAAATCATCCAGGGCGGCCTGCACCAACCGCTCCGATTCGGTGTCAAGGGCGCTGGTGGCCTCATCCAGAATTAAAATGGGCGGATTGCGCAAAATGGCGCGCGCGATCGCCAGACGCTGGCACTGCCCGCCCGAAAGCCGCACCCCGCGCTCGCCGATTATGGTCTCATAGCCTTCCCGCATCTCCCGGATAAACTCATGCGCATGAGCCCGGCCAGCCGCTTCTTCAATTGAGGCACGCGAAGCTTCCGTATGGCCATAGGCGATGTTGGCGGCGACCGTATCATTGAAAAGGATGGTCTCCTGCGTTACCATGCCGATTGTCGCCCGCAGAGATTTGATGGAAAAACTGCGGATGTCAGCGCCGTTTATTCTCAAAGCGCCCGCGCTTGCATCATAAAACCTGGGGATCAGATTGACCAGCGTGGTTTTACCGGCGCCGGAACTGCCCACAATCGCCACTCTTTCGCCGGCCTTGACGTCAAGGCGGATATCGCGCAGCACCATCGGCCCGTCGTACGCAAAACTGACGTTATCAAACCGGATTGATTCTATCTGCGCATTAAGATCAACCGCCTTGGGCGAATCGTAAATCAGGACCGGCGTGTCAAGGATTTCAAAAATCCGGTCGGCCGAAGCCGACGTTTGCTGAATATTGAGATGCACCTTGCTCAGTTTCTTGACCGGCTCGTAAAGCGCGATCATGGCAATGGCAAAGGTTATGAAATTTTCGGCCGGCATTTTTGTCCAACGGGCATAAACCATCACGAGCGCCAAACCAAAGGCGGAAATAAAAACAATCAACGGCTCAATGATGGCCTTGTCGCGCGCGACGCGCATAATGCGGTTAAAGAAATTACTGCACTGTTCTGAAAATCTTCCGATTTCATATTGCTCCATTCCGAACGCCTTGACAATCCGGATGCCCGCAATTGTTTCCTGCATGATGGAAACCAATGACGCCAGCCGTTCCTGGCCGTGCCGGGCATAACGGCGCACGCGTTTGCCAAACAAAGCGATCGGGATAATACAGACCGGGAATAAAACCAGACTCACAAAAGCCAGCAGTGGATCAAGCCAGAACAGAAACCCAACCGCCCCCAAAAAGGCAAACGGTTCCTTGACCAGATCGCCGAGCACAACCGAAACCGCCCGTTCAACCATCATGGAATCGTTGATGGTCCGCGACATCAGCTCGCCTGTTTTGCTTTTCGTGAAGAAGCGCACGGACAAATCCTGCAGATGCGCAAAAGTCCGGATGCGCAGATCCATCACAACGCGGTTCCCGACCCATTGAATATAATAATCGCTCAAAAACTGCCCGATACTTCTAACCAATGCCACCAAAGGCAATACGAGAGCAACCAGAACAACCTGATAAAAGGAGGCATTTTGAAAAACTTGCTTCAAAACCGCCTTCGCCCCCATGAGCAAACCGGCAATGGAAACACCAAAAATAATACCGAAAATACTGCCGATTATAAGCCGCCAAATATATGGACGGGCGTATGCAATTAACCGCCTATATGTCTGCCACTCTTTTACCCAGTGTTTCATTTTCCTATTTCTTATCTGTCATTCCCGACTTGCCTGCCACAGGCGGGCGAGATCGGGAATCCATCCGCCACTGGCGGACCGCTTGCGCGGGAATGACAAAACGAACGACGATGCACTGTTATCCCTCTCCCAGAAACCGTTCCGCCTCAATCGCCGCCATGCAACCCGAGCCGGCGGCGGTTACCGCCTGCCGATAGGAATGGTCCTGCACGTCGCCGGCGGCGAAAACCCCGGCCACGCTGGTGCGGGAGCAATTGGTTTCAATGTAGCCCTTATCATCCAGCGCCAGCTGGCCGGCAAACAATGCGGTGTTCGGCTTGTGGCCAATGGCGACAAAGAGCCCGGCGATCGGCAGCCGGCTGAGTTCACCGGTTAAGACATTTTTAATATTTATCGCCTCCACTTCCATTTTGGATGCATCCAACACCTCGGCCACGACGCTGTTCCAAAGCACTTTAATTTTCGGATGCTGAACAACCCGTTTCGCCATGATATTTGAGGCGCGGAACTGGTCCCGGCGGTGGATCACGGTCACTTTTGCGGCAAACCGCGTGAGGAAAAGCGCGTCTTCCATGGCGGTGTCGCCCCCGCCGACCACGGCCACCTCCTTATTGCGGTAAAGGGCGCCGTCGCAGGTGGCGCAGCCCGATACCCCGCGGCCGATAAGTTTCCGCTCCGAATCCAGGCCCAGATAGATGGCGCTGGCGCCGGTGGCAATAATAACGCATCTTGCTTCATGCCGCGCGCCTGTTCCCAGCTTGACGGTGAAAGGCTGCCGCCTAAAATCAACGCCGATCACCACATCCGCCCTGATCTCAGCGCCGAAACGCCCGGCCTGGGCGCGCATGAGCGCCATCAGGTCCGCGCCATTGATGCCCTTGGGGAACCCCGGAAAATTTTCAATTTCCGCGGTGGTCGTCAACTGGCCGCCCGGCTGGATGCCTTCAATGAGCAGCGGTTTTAGACCGGCCCGGCCGCAATAAATCGCGGCGGTGTATCCCGCCGGCCCGGCCCCGATAATCACAACCTGTTCCATGTTTGAATCCCCTTGGTTAAATAAAATTGACTCGCAAGAAAAATCGCTCTATATTATGCTTGCCGTTCAGGAGAATACTACAAGGAGGATCAGAATGCAAAAAATATTGTTGGCAACATTATTAAGCCTGGTAATTTCCGCGAATCTCTACAGCGAAGCATCAACCGGCGCATGGCTGGCCGATTTTGAGGCGGCCAAAAAAGCTTCGGCCGAGAAAAAACTGCCCATCCTGGCGGATTTTTCCGGTTCTGACTGGTGCGGCTGGTGCATAAAACTGGACAAAGAAGTCTTCTCGCAAAATGAATTCAAGGAGTTTGCCAAAGGGAACCTGGTGCTGTTCATGGCCGATTTTCCGCGCGAAAAAAAACTGGAGGAAAAGATCCGAAAGCAAAACGACGCGCTGATGAAAAAGTATAACGTGGAGGGTTTCCCGACCGTGCTTCTGCTGGATGCCGAAGGCAAGGTTCTGGCGCGCACCGGCTATAAGCCCGGCGGCGCGGCGGCCTATGTTGAACATCTGAAAAAACTGATCTCCGGCCGGAAAAAATAAATAAAGATGGCGCAGATACTCCTTATTGACGACGAAGCCGACCTGCTGAAGGCCCTGACCATGATCCTGAAAAGCCGCGGACATCAGGTTACCACCCTGTCCGACGCCCTGACGGCAAGCAAGATAATCCAAAAGGAAAAATTTGATCTGATTATTTCCGACATCCGCATGCAGCCCATGGACGGCCTGCAGCTCCTGGAATTCCTTGATCAACAGCACATCAAAACGCCCGTTATCATGCTGACCGCTTATGCGACGCTGGACGTGGCTTTGCAGGCAATAAAAAAAGGCGCTTTTGACTTTATCACCAAACCGTTCAAGCCCGAGGCCCTGATTGAACTGGTGGAACATGTCCTGGAACAGCCGGTCACGGATGATGCCAACATTGCCCTTGAGGAAGCGGTGCATCATCAATGGCTCTGGCACGGAATTATTGCCCGAAGCCATCAAATGAAAATGGTCTGCGATTCCCTGGAACGGATCGCCCCCACCAGCGAAACCGTCCTGCTGGCGGGAGAAGAAGGAACCGGCAAACGCTTTCTGGCCGGGATTATCCATGCCTTGAGCCCCCGCGCCAGCCGGACGTTTCAAAGCATTGATTGCGCCGCGCTGAGCGGGAAGGAGGTATCCTCGGAAATTTTTGAAAAGAACGCGGGCGGAACAGTTCTGCTGGAAAACATAGATGCTCTGCCGGAGCAAGCCGGGCAAGAACTGGCGGACATGCTCCAATCAAAGAAAAGCCGCCGTTCAGGGCGGCCAATTGATGCGCGTATTCTGGCCAGCTGCCGGCAAATAAACGAATCCATCAACTGGATTCTTCCCCTGGCCGTCTTCACCATATCCCTGCCGCCCCTGAGAGAACGCATTCATGACCTTTTGCCGTTGATCAGTTTCTTTATCCGCCAGCATGCCCCCGGAAAATTACCGGCGGATACATGGACCATCTCAACCGAGGCTTACCAGGCGCTGGCCGAACATGCCTGGCCAAGAAACGTGGATGAACTGCGCGAAATATTGGGGGGCGCCATGGCGCGCACTGACAAACCAGTCTTGACCGCTCTTGAATTGCCGACCGGGCTGACGGCCAGAAAAAACGGGGAAACGCGCGCCGCGCCCCGTGCTTTCAAGGTTGAAGAATTGCGCGGAAAATCCTTCCGGGATTATGTCCGCCGCAAGCAAATGGAAATAAGGAAAGGGAAGGCGGCGGTATGAATCATCCGCTTATGCCAGCAATTCATTGACTTTGACGACAAACTGCCTGCCATCAAAAGGCTTGGCAAGGTAATCATCACAGCCCATCGCCATTATTTCCCGGATATCATCCGGATACCCCGACACCGCGAGAAATTTCATCCGGCGCTTTTGATCGCCCTTGATCATGGATTGAAAAACCTTTTTGCCGTCTATATCGGGCAAATGCAGATCAAGGACAACCAGATCGGGTTTCCAGCCGCCGAAATGGATGCAGGCATCATAGCCGGAAGTGGTTGATCTGATGTCAACCTTTTCACCCGTCTGGCCGAGAACATCAATCATCATTTTTAAGACGGCCTCGTCATCGTCAATAATCAATATCCGTTTAACCTCTTCCCCGCCGCGCAGAGCCGGCAATGGTTCCAGCATGTTCTTGGCTTTTGCCAGCCATTCGCACGGAGACTCCGCCCCGTTGGGCGGCGGATAGGCAAACGAAAGCGATAAAGCGCCGTCCCGGACCTTTGATCCGATTTCAGCCTGAAGCTGGCCCATGATCTTTTCCTTATTGAGGTCAGCACTGTCCACCAGCGCAATGATGGAATCTTCCGGCGCAAACAAAAATACCTGCGAATCCGCGCATCCCAATGCATTTATCACGGCCCCCTGCAATGCCTCCAGGCCGGCGGCGTCTGAGGCCGCCTCCTTGCCCGGCGCGGCCTCGGGGCGACCATGCAAGAGAATCATGGCCGGCTTGCGGTTGCGCGCCTGCATAAACCGCAAACGGTCGCTGATAAACGCCGCAAAGGCCTTCTCCTCGCTGTAAAGCGGCAGGGTAAAAAAGAAACGACTGCCTTTTCCGACTTCGCTTTCAACTTTCAAAATCCCATCATGGGCATTGACGACGTGTCTGCTGATGATCAATCCCAGGCCGGTGCCTTTGCTCCCCGCCCCTCCTTCCGGACGGTCAATCTGGGTAAAAGCTTCAAAGATTCGGACTTGATCATCCAGGGCGATTCCGGGACCGTTATCAATCACGTCCACGCGCGCGCATTCGCCGTCTTGGGACAGGCTGACCGTAATTTCACCGTTCTCCGGCGTAAATTTATTGGCGTTGCCCACCAGATTGGCCAGGACCTGGGCAATCTTATCGGCGTCGCCCAGGGCGTCCGGAAAAATTTCCTCGGGTATTTCCAGGTTAAGCTGTTGCTGCTTCACCCGGAATTTTGGCAGAAAATCATGATGGCACTGGCGCAGTAAATCAGGCAGATTAAGCCGGCGGCGCTTGAATTCCTCGCGCCCCGATTCAATCCGCCCTAAGTCAAGCACATCATCAATCAGATTTGCCAGGCGGTCGCAGTTGCGCAAGACTGTTGCCAGGCATTCCTTCTGCTGGTCGGAAACAGCGCCGGCAATGCCGTCGTGGACCAGCGACACAAAGGAACTGATGATCGTCAAGGGCGTGCGCAGTTCGTGCGACACATTGGCCACCAGCCGCGATTTGGCGTTATCCAGTTCCTTTAACTTGGACACGGTCTGAATCAGCTCTTGTTCAACTTTTTTGCGCTTGGTAACGTCGCGCAGGAAAAAGCACAAATGGCCTTCCTTGGTTAAAACCAGGCGGTTGGTTGCAATCTCCGCGGGGAAGGTTGTTTTGTCCTTCCGGATGCAATAGGCGTCAATCAGCGTAAACCGGTTGCTCTCAATATTCTTGCAAATCGTCTGCAGCAGCTGCTCATTAGCGCCGATGACTATGTCCATCACATTCAAACGGCTCAACTCGTTCTGGTCATATTGCAGCAGATTGATGGCGCGCGCGTTAACGTCCACGATCTGGCCCGAAGGCTTGGTGATCAGGACCCCGTCATACAAGCTGTGCAGCAGTTCCTGGTAACGGTCGGGCCCGATTTCATCCGTTTGCGTCACGATCCAGGAGGTTTGGCCGGCCAGCTTCGCCTTTTTGACTATTTTCGGAGTTTTAGCCTTTACCTCCGGTTCGCCTTCCAGCGGGATGGCAATCCGCATGGTGCTTGAAAACTGCTGATTTTCCGTCATTTTTTCACCATTTTTTTTCCGGCGCGGTGTTCATGCCCCGTGAAATTCGCTGACCGCCGGGGCGCAGCCGAAAATAAAAGCCAGCAGGGCAACCCTGATCCACATGCCGTTGCGCACCTGCCGCCAGTAGACAGCCCGCGGATCGCGGTCCACCTCAACGGCTATTTCCCGGCGTCTCGGCAGGGGATGCATGATGATGGCCTGGGCCGGCAGGATCTTAAGATGGTCTGCCGTAAAATAAAACCTGGCCGCGTCAATCTTTTCGCTTTCGCCCTTCTGCTCATCCCATTCATCCTGGATGCGGGTCATATAAACCGCGTCCGCCGATGGAATATATTTCTCAAAATTTGAATCCAGTTCATAGTCAACACCGGCCTTGCTTAAAATATCCTGGATATCCCGGCCGATCTGCAGCTGCGGCGGAGCGATAAAATACTGTTTGACGCCGTCATAATTGGCCAGGAGATAGGCCAGCGAGCGGACTGTTCGGCCACGCGCCAGGTCGCCCACAAAGACTATTTTTTTGCGGTCTATCCCCCCTCTTTTTTCAAAACTGCGGTGCAAAGTGTAGATATCAAGCAAAGCCTGCGTGGGATGCTGATCCTTGCCCGATCCGGCGTTGATGATCGGCACGGGGCGCTCGGTGTTGGAAAGGACCCAGGCCATTTTTTCCGCCAGCCCCGGAATAGCGCTGCGCATGATAATGACGTCGGAGAACGAGCTGAAGGTCCGCACGGAATCCTCCTGGGTTTCCCCCTTCATTTCGCTGGAAGTGGCCGTGTCCCGCACTTCCACCGTGCGCATGCCCAGAATCTGGCAGGCGGAGTGAAAAGAGAGAAAAGTCCTGGTGCTCGGCTGGGTAAAATAGAGCATGGCCGTTTTATGCGACAACTGATTGTGCAGAAAATCCATGCCGGCCTTTGTCTTGGCGATCTGCCGGATGCGGGTGGCCAGTTCGCCCAATTCCTCAAGAAGCCGGCGGTCAAACTGCTGGGCGATGAGGACATGATACGGGTTTCCGTCAAGATTGAAAGATTCCGCCTTTTGTTTCAGATCAAGCTTCTGAAAGGCATCCCATTCCAGCTCTCCCAATGCCGCTTTTTGCGCACTCATTGCATTATTCCTTCCTCGCTCAGGGTTGCCACCATGATGGCTTTTATGGTATGCAGGCGGTTTTCGGCCTGTTCAAACACCTTGGAAAACGGCGCTTCAAACACTTCATCGGTAACCTCCAATGCCCCGGTTTGGCGCGTCATTTCCGTTTCTTTGTTATGGAAAGCGGGCAGACAGTGCAGAAAAATTACTCCGTCATTTTTCAGGTTCCCGGTGCCCTGCATGAGATCCATGTTGACCTGATAAGGTTTCAACAGGCGGAGCCGTTCCTCGGACTTCTTCTCCTCGCCCATGGAAATCCAGACATCGGTATAAATCACCTGGGCGTTTTTAACGGCTGACTTTGGGTCATGGCTGATTTCCAGCGCACAACTATGCTCCCGCGCGAGCGTGTGCGCCTGATCAAGGATGCGCGCGGAAGGCACAAGCTCCTGCGGCGTGCAGTCAACAAAGTTGATGCCGGTCTTGGCACAGCCCATCATCAACGAGACACACACGTTATTGCGCCCGTCGCCGATATAAACCACCTTCAGCCCGCGCAACCCGTGAAAATATTCGCGGATCGTCATCAGGTCAGCGAGCGTTTGCGTGGGATGGCTGGCGTCGGTCAGTCCGTTCCAGACGGGGATGCCGGCGTATTGGACAAGCGTCTCCATCGTTTCCTGGCTGAAACCGCGGAACATTATGCCGTCAAACATCCTGCCCAGCACCCGCGCCGAATCTTTGATGGATTCCTTTTTGCCCAGATGAAGGTCCTTGATGTCCATATATTCCACGCTGGCGCCCTCATCCACGGCCGCAACCGTGCAGGCCGAACGGGTTCTGGTGGACGGTTTTTCAAAAATCAGCGCGATATTTTTTCGCAGGAGGCTGTTGCCGCGGACGCCGCGTTTCTTCTTTTCCTTCAGCCGGTCGGCCAGATCAATAAGATAAACCAGCTCATCATCGCTTAAGTCCGCGAGTTTTAGCAGACTGCGCCCCCTGAGATTCACCTTTTTCTTATTGGAATTCATGCCTTTTTTTTAAATTATCATTATTTTATGCCGTAAGGCAAGCAAATACAATGCCGGACACAAAGTTTGCATTGACATGCCGCCGGCGTTCACCACAATGCATCCTAAGGCGGCAGTGCCGCCATACAAAACGGGCGGCTGGCAAACCGTTGTTAATCGTGCAAATTTATCCGCAAAAGCGTCGCATGTTGCAAAGGAATGATCTAGGTTTTCAACACAAACCATGAGGCAAGCCATAAATCAAAAATTAAAAATGGGCATGATCGGCGGAGGAATCGGAGCTTTTATCGGCGCCGTGCACCGGATGGCGGCGGCGCTTGACAATGAAAGCGAGCTGGCCTGCGGCGCATTCAGTTCCGACCCTGAAAAATCCAGGGCCTCGGGCAAAATGCTGAAACTTCCGCCGGAACGCGTTTACAACAGTTTTCAGGAAATGATTGCCGCAGAAAAGGCGCTGCCGGACGGCCAACGGATGGATTTTGTCTCCATTGTGACGCCCAACCACCTGCATTTTGAGCCGGCCAGACTCGCCCTTGAAAACGGATTTCATGTGGTTTGCGACAAGCCCATGGCTTTCAACCTGAATGAGGCCAAAAAACTTGAACAAATAGTAAAAAAGAGCAAGCTTGTCTTTGCGCTCACGCATAATTACACCGGCTACCCCATGGTCAAGGAGGCCAGGGAAATTGTCCGCAACGGGGAACTCGGCCGGATACGTAAAATTGTGGTGGAATATCCCCAGGGCTGGCTTTCAACCAGGCTGGAGACCCAGGGACAGAAACAGGCCTCCTGGCGCACCGATCCCAAAAAATCCGGGGCCAGCGGTTGTATGGGCGATATCGGCACCCATGCCGAAAACCTCGCCGAATATATAACCGGCCTGCGCATCAGGGAATTATGCGCGGACCTGACAATTTTTGCCCCGGGAAGGAAACTGGATGATGACGGCAATGTGCTGGTGCGTTTTGACAACGGCGCCCGCGGCGTGCTTTACGCCAGCCAGACCTCGGCCGGCGAAGAGAACGCCCTGCACATCCGCGTCTACGGCGAAAAAGGCGGCCTGGAATGGGATCAGCAGGAACCGAACAGTCTTATCCTGAAATGGATTGACCGGCCGATGGAAGTCAGAAGAACCGGGGTTGGGCCGCTGAGTGCCGCCGCAAAATTCAACACCCGTCTGCCGGCCGGGCATCCGGAAGGATTCATTGAAGCGTTCGCAAATATCTACCGTAATTTCATCCTCACGGTCAAATGCCGGAAACAGGGTTTGAAACCCAAACCGCAGTATCTTGATTTCCCGACCGTACATGACGGCGCGCGCGGCATGGCGTTTATTGAGACGGTCGTGGCAAGCGCCAGGCGGGGCGCGCGCTGGGTTAGATTCAAATCCTGACCGCCGGCCGCCGCGGATAAAGCAAACAAACCTTGAAACAACAACTCCTGATTTTTGACTTGGACGGCACGTTGATTGATTCCCGGCAGGATTTATGCACCGGCGTCAATCTCATGCGCCGCCATTATAACCTCCCGCCCCTGCCGGCGGAGACGATCTCGGATTTCATCGGCAACGGCATCCGCAACCTGGTAAAACGCTCGCTGGAAGGGCAGAAGATTGACCTTGATGAAGCGGTGCGCATTAACTACGAATTTTACCTCCAGCATATTCACGATCAAACCGTCCTTTACCCGGGAGTTGCCGCGGGGCTGCCGGCATTGTTTAACCATGGACACATCCTCGCGCTCATCAGCAACAAGGGCCTGGAGGCCAGCAAAATCATCCTCGCCCATTTTAAAATTCTCGGCTTTTTCTGGAATATTATCGGCGGCGACAGCGGTCTGCCGTTAAAACCGGACCCGGCCGCCGTTTGGGAAACCATGCGCCTGGCCGGCGACGCCGCTTCAGACACTTGGGTCATCGGCGACAACCACACCGATCTGGCCGCGGCCCGGAATGCCGGCGTAAAAAGCGGGTATGTTTCTTACGGCATTGGAAAAGCAGGCCCGGAAACGGCGGACCAAACATTTGCCGATTTCAATTCGCTGGTCAAATATTTTCTTGGCCAGGAAGCCCCGGCAATATAAAAATTTCTGAATCATTCTGAAAAAGTATCGTTATATTTAATATAAGCTTTGTCTTGAGTCGTGTCATTCCCGCGCAAGCGGGAATCCAGATTCATCCGCCTGTGGCGGACTGGATTCCCATTTTCATGGGAATGACAGAACGGACAAGATATTGTTTTCACAACAAACCAAGAAAACATTTCCATGCAACAATCACAGAATTGCAATGTCAATAATACAGATCCAATCCGTGCCATCGTTCTTCTCTCCGGAGGTCTGGACAGTCAGCTGGCCGCGATGCTCCTCAAATCACAGGGGATTCAGATCACCGCGGTCGTTTTCAAGAGCATTTTTTTTGACGCGCAAACCGCCGTCGCCGCGGCCAGGCGCCTGGATATTCCGGCGCGCGTGGTTGATTTTACCGATACAATCCTGGGCCTGATTGAGCATCCTTGCCATGGATTCGGCGCCGGACTAAACCCCTGCATTGACTGCCATGCCGCCATGCTCAAGCAGGCCGGTGAGATAATGCGCGCGCATGGATTTCATTTTGTGGCTTCCGGGGAAGTATTAAACGAGCGTCCGATGTCGCAGAACCGCCGGGCGCTCAAGCTGGTGGCGGATGAGTCCGGAATTGCCGGTTACCTTCTCCGGCCGCTCAGCGCCAAACTGCTGGAAATTACCGAGCCGGAAAAAAACAAATGGGTGGACCGTGAAAAACTTCTTGCAATAGAGGGACGCAGCCGCCGGCCGCAATTGGCCCTGGCGCGCGAACTCGGTATTACCGTTTTCCCCCAGCCCGCCGGCGGTTGTTTATTGACTGATCCGGGCTATGGAAAAAGATTGCGCGACCTGCGTCAGCGCGGCGAGCTCCGCAATATTTCCGCCATCCAACTGCTCAGGATCGGCCGCCATTTCCGACTGGGGAAATTTAAATTGATCGTCGGCCGCCATCAAACTGACAACGAAATTATTGAACGCACGGCGGAAAACGAAGCAACAATCCTTAAGACGATAAGCGTGCCCGGCCCGGTGGCGAGCATCCCCCGGTCAGCCTCCGAGACAGAGCTTCAACTGGCGGCCGCGATTTGCGCCAGGTATAGCGACCACAAGGCCGATGAGCCGGTTGACATTGAAATCAGCAACGGAAGGGAAACGCGAATTATCAAGGTGCTGCCCGCCGAACAGAGTGTGATTGATGCCTTGCGGGTTTGAAAATTTATCCGGCCGCAATAATTTTATTGCTCTGCCGGCCCAGCCCCTCAATTTCCACTTCAATCCTATCCCCGGGCCGGAACAGGACCGGCGGATTGCGCAGGGAACCGATTCCGGCCGGCGTGCCGGTGGAAATGACATCGCCCGGAAGCAGAGTGATTGTGGCGCTTATGAAAGCAATTAAAAAATGAATCTTAAAGATCATGTTCGCCGTGGAATCATCCTGCAGGACAGCGCCGTTCTGAACGAATCTTAACTTCAGATTGTGAGGGTCCCTGATTTCATCCCTGGTCGCCAGCCAGGGGCCAAGCGGACAGAAAGTATCGGCGCTTTTTCCCCGGAACCACTGCTGGCCGGTCCGCTGGGCTTCACGGTCGGTTATGTCATTGAGAATTGTCCAGCCGGCAACATAGTCAAAAGCGTTTCCTTCGCCCACTTTTCGCGCCTGTTTTCCAATCACAACCGCCAGTTCAACCTCGCCGTCAATAATTTGGCCGGACGGCGGCAGAACCACCGGATCAGTCGGCCCGATTATGGCGGTGGCGGCCTTGGAAAAAAGAATGGGCGAGGAAGGCACTTTTGAGTCAAATTCCTTGGCATGGCCGGCGTAATTTTTTCCAAGACAGATAATTTTGCCCGGCCTGGCAATGGGCGCGCCGAACCTCAGGCCTTCGGCCGGAATCATTTTGCGACTGCGCTCTTTCAGCAGATTTTCAAGGCGCTTTAACCCATAATGGGAAAAGAAATGCTCGTTGTAGTCCTCAATATCAAAAGCCATGTCCCGGACATCAAGAATCATCGCCTTCCCGGCTTCTTCAATCAAAACGCCGGGGCGTTCTTCGCCAAATTTTCCAAACCGCACCAGTTTCATGATATAACACCTATTATACAGTAGCCAGAAGCCAGCAGTCAGGAATCAGTAGTTCGAAATCGGAATTTTCATTCTCTTCATTCTGACTTCTGACTACTGAACTCTGACTTCTTTCTTTCAGACCACGCCCTGATCCAGCATGGCGTTCGCCACCTTGCGGAATCCGGCAATGTTGGCCCCCTTGACGTAATTTATAAAATCGCCGTCTTTGCCGTAGCGCACACAGTTCTCGTGAATGGCCTTCATAATCTGCCGCAAGCGCTGATCAACTTCCTCGCGCGGCCAGGAGAGATGCATGGCATTTTGGGACATTTCCAGGCCGGAGGTGGCCACGCCGCCGGCATTGGCCGCCTTGCCCGGTCCAAATAATATTTTTGCCTTGAGAAAGACATCCACGCCTTGCGGCTCAGTCGGCATATTGGCCCCTTCGCTGACGCAAACACAGCCGTTCTTAACCAGCGTTTCCGCATCAGCCGCGGTAATTTCATTCTGCGTGGCGCACGGGAAAGCCAGGTGGCAGGGAACATTCCAGGGCCTTTTTCCGGACAAGAATTCAGCCTTGGAAAATTTTTTCGCATATTCGGAAATGCGGCCGCGGTGTTTGTTTTTTAATTCCATGATCCAGTTCAGTTTTTCGGCGTCTATGCCGTCGCGGTCATGAATTGTCCCGTCGGAATCGGAAAGCGTCAGAACCCTGGCGCCCAGCTGCAGAAGTTTTTCAACGGTGTGCTGGGCCACATTGCCGGAACCGGATACGGTTGCCGTTTTACCGGCTATTTTTTCGCCGCGCGTGGCCAGCATTTCCTCGGCAAAATAGACGCATCCGAATCCGGTGGCCTCCTTGCGGATCAGCGAGCCGCCCCATTCCAGCCCCTTGCCGGTCAACACGCCGGAGAAATCGCGCGTCAATTTTTTGTATTGTCCGAACAGAAAACCGATTTCACGCCCCCCCACCCCGATATCGCCCGCCGGCACGTCAATGTTCGGGCCGATGAACCGGAAAAGCTCGTTCATAAACGACTGGCAAAACCGCATGACTTCCGCGTCGCTCTTACCGCGCGGGTCAAAATCCGAGCCGCCCTTGCCGCCGCCCATCGGCAGACTGGTCAGGGAATTCTTGAAAACCTGCTCAAAGGCCAGAAATTTGAGGATACCGAGATTGACGGAGGCATGGAACCGCAGTCCGCCCTTGTAGGGGCCGATGGCGGAATTCATCTCCACCCGGAATCCGCGATTGACCTGCACCTCGCCGCGGTCATCAATCCAGGGCACGCGGAACATCACCACGCGCTCCGGCTCAACCAGGCGTTCCAGTATCTTGCCGTGACGATAGGCCGGCGTGGACTCAATCACCGGCATGACGCTTTCCGCCACCTCGCGCACCGCCTGATGAAACTCCGTCTCGCACGGATTTTTACCCGCAACATTTTCCATGAACCGCTCAATAATTTTTTCCATTTTAACATCCTTTGAACTTGTTGTTAAAAAAATAAGCCGATTAGCCGAAATTATGTAGCACCTAGAAATGCACAGGCAAGTGCAATCTTCAGGCATCGCAGTCTTTATTCCAAAGAAAAATAATATTTGCGGGATATTTTGCCGACGTTCACCCAGGTGGCAAATAACCGCTGACTGCCGGTTCATTTTTTTGCCCGGGTCCGGCCATGGAATACGCCGCGAGACGCCTTGCTCCTGCGAACATTTTTCACCCCGGGTCTGGTTTCCGGGAAAAGATAGTCAAAGAAAGGCCCGATGACGCGATGGCCTTCCGGAGGCGAAATCGCCAGGTCCGGACTGGTCTCTATAATCCAATGCTTGTTTAATTTCGTATTAACGAGAAAATCTATCCCCATGACGGGGAGGGCGAAAAGCCTGGCCACCTTTAATCCCTGACGGACAAGGTCCGGATTGACCGCCTCGGTTATATCCTCCACGATGCCGCCGGTGTGATAATTGGAAGTGCGCCGGACCTGAACCGCCTGCCCCTGGCGCGGAACGCTGTTGTAAGTCAGGCCGGATGCGATCAAGGTCCGGCGGGTTTCATTGTCCAGGGGAATTATATTGCCGGCATCGGCCCTGTGATTTTTTGCATTCTGCTGTTGAATCAGATGGCGGATGTTATTTTTGCCGTCGCCGGCAACGCTGGCCGGCACGCGCCGGATGGCCGCCACAAAGGAACCATTGACAAAGATCAGCCGGTTATCCTCGCCTTCAACGTATTCCTCCAGAACAAGGTTTTCGCCAAACCTCCGCGCCCGCAGCACCGCCTGGCGAAGCTCGCTGATCGTGCGCACCGCCACGGCCACCCCGCGTCCGCCCCATTCGCGGCAGGGCTTGACCACGATGGACTTGCATTTCTGAAGGAATTCCTGGGCCTTTTCAAAACCGGAATATTTAACCTGTTTCGGCACCGGGAAACCGTAACGTCCCAGGAAGCGGTTCGCCAGATGCTTGTCATCGGCCAGCTGAAAGGAAACCACGCCCACCCGGTCGGTCAGGGCATTATAACACCGCAGAGCCTGATTACCGCGCTTCAAAATAAAAATCGGCGTCTCGCGATCAATCACATCAATGCTTATGCCGCGTTTTTTCGCCTCGTCCGTGATGGTTTTGGTATAAATGGTGTTCATACGTTGCAGATCACATTGTCGGTATGATTGTTCAACGGACAATGACTGTCAAGAATGAAAAAGCATTCTTACGGGATTTTGATGATATCGCCATAATTTGATGTATCAGAGAATGCGCGCCGCATTTCCAATCCCTCACGCTATCATCCCACTCCAGAATGCCAACAATAACCCATTCCACTCTTGCCATCATGGGCTGGGCGGCTAGAATAACCGGCATGAAAGCTGAGCGCCGGATTGCCATTGTTCAAACCACGGTCTCTGCCAGAGCAGAGGCCGAAGCGCTGGCCGCGCTTGTTCTTAAAAACCGTCTCGGCGCCTGCATCCAGATAACCCCCATCAAAAGCATTTACCGCTGGCGCGGCAAAAATGAGTCGGCGAACGAACTGCTGGTCTCGGTTAAAACCAGTCCCGGCGCCGCCGGACGGCTGGCGGCGTTCATCAAGAAACATCATCCCTACGAACTGCCGGAAATCATCAGCTTAAATGCCCGGGCCAGCCGGGAGTATGCCGCATGGGCGGCCCGCGAGACAAAACGCCCTTAACGTTTGAGGCGGGGCAGAAGATATTCAAAATAGCAGTCCAGCATTTCCCCGGGAATATTGGGCGGAAGATGATTGCCCACGGCAACAATCGCGCCCTTGCAATGCGCCAGGCTGGCAAATGTGCGATCAATACACTGGCGGACAACATCCCGTTTCCCGAAGGTAAGATCACGGCAATCAACAAAACTGCCGACCAGGCATTTTGACTGCCCGAAATTATCCGCCATAAAACCAAAATCATTGCAGGGCTCAAAAATAAAGCCGTCCGCTCCGGCATTCGCAATATCCGGCGCAAATTCCATGAAATTGCCGTCGGAGCAGAACAGCACTTTCTTGCCGGCCGCATGGAGCGGCTTCCACAGTTCGGCATATCGCGGGATAATAATTTTCCGATAAATGTCCGGACTCATAAATGGGCCCGCCGTCCAGACAAAATCATCGTGTTGAATGATGACTTCCGCGCCGGTCTTGGCCCAGGCCTGCATGAAAAAAAGCGTGCGGCGGAAAAAACCGTCAAAAACTTTCTCCATTTTAACCGGATCGGCCGCCGCCAGCAGCAGCATGTCCCAGCCAAAGGCCGCAATTGCGCCGGAAACAATTGTTTTATAATACCCGCCCGTGGTTAACTGTTCCGGATATTCCGCCCTGGCCTGACGGGTTGCATTTTCATACGCTTTGACCTGCTCATCAAAATCAGGCAGGCCATACTCGCTGACCGCGTCAAACGCCCAGACTTCTTCGGCGGTTGTGAAGGGGCATGGCTGCGGAGAAGTCTGGTCGCTGCCGTCAACGGCATAACTGGCGTGCCCCATGTCGGTCGTCCGGCCGGTTTTTTCCCAATCAATCAGGCCGTCATTAATGCTCCAATTAAAATCAAATTGAAACCGGTCATAGGCGCGGCGCAATAATTCGGGACTTTCGGGAGACAAACCCGTATGTTTTGCCAGATAATCCCTGCTGTAGGCCAGGCTGTATTCGGCATGTCCCCAATGCGCGGCCGGACGCAGAAAAATATTATCCAATGCGATTGAGCGGCTCATGATGCGCCTTGATCTTCCCTTATTTTTTAAGAAACAGCTCAATCACCGGCACAGTCACATCCGGCTTGAGCACCGGAAGATTGAGCACGAGCGTATCCCGCTTAGATTTAATCTGGCCGGCGTGCCACTCATCAAGGCCAAAGCGGATTTCGCTGGCATCGTTGAGCAACTGGGCATACTCCACCCGTTCCGCGTATGCCTTTCCATCCAGATACAGGTGTTTAAACGGCCAGGCAAAAAGGTGCACGTAAAGACGTTTCGTGTCGGGATTATAAGTCAACCGGCAATCCTGCGGCGTGGTGAAACCCTCCGGCGCCTGCGTGCAGCCGTAAATGGAACGGCTGTGGCGTTTCATCCATGCGCCCATGCCGGCCAGGCGCTCCAGCGCGCGCCGGTCAAATTCACCGCGGCCGGTCGGCCCGACATTGAGGAGCAGATTGCCGCCCTTGCTGACCGTGTCAATCAACATCTGCACCAATTGCTCCACGCTTTTCCAGGAGGATTCATCGCGGTGATAGCCCCAAGACCCGGAAAAAGTCTGGCAGGCTTCCCAGACCACGGGCTGGCCGTTGAACCGCACCCATTCCCGCGGTTGAATCTGCTCCGGGGTCTTGAAATCCCAGACATCGGGCAGATCAAGGCGGTCGTTCAACATGATGCGCGGCGCCAGCCTGCGGATCAACGCATGCAATTTCTCGCTCTGCCAATCCTGGCGTCCCTTGCCGGTTCCGTCGGCGCGCGGATAACTGAAATCCAGCCAGAGAATATCAATACGGCCAAACCTGGTGAGCAGTTCCCTGATTTGCGCGTGCAGATATTTTGCGTATTTCCGTTGATCGCGCGAAACGTTTATTTTATCGCGGTCAGGATGCTCGCGGTAGGGGTGACAGCGGTCAATGGTAAAATGCGGATGATGCCAGTCAATCAGCGAGTGATATAACCCAACCCGCAGATTGCGCCGCCGGAACGCCTCAATCATCGGCCGCAAAAGATCGCGTTTGGCCGGAGTGTTGGTGGCTTTATAATCGGTGTATCTGGTATCCCAGAGGCAAAACCCCTCATGATGCTTGGTCGTGATGACAAAATATTTCATACCGGCGTTGGCGGCGGCCTGGGCCCATTCATCGGGATTATAAAGATCGGGATCAAAATGCCTGAAATACTTTTCATACGCTTCATCGGTGATTTTCTCGTAATTGCGCACCCATTCATGCCGGGCGGGAAGGGCATAAAGCCCCCAGTGAATGAACATTCCCAACCGGTCATGCACGAACCAGTCACACGCAGCGCGTGACCGGCTTGTATCGCCTTGCGTTGGTTTTGGTTTTAACATGGGCATCTCCTTGTGAACAAAACCGGATACAGTCAGGATGACAGACCTCCGGCTTTTTTTGAAAATGATTCTACAAGAAATGCTCCGGGCCGCAATGGACAAGAACAACAAGTTTGTGTATATTTACAACAGCCGTTCCTGAAAATTAACGCCGAAAATTGATTTAACGTTCAAAAATCAAAGATTGAAGTGATATTGGCAGGCAGTCATTATGATCCGTTCCTTCTTTGATCCCGGGTTATGGCTGTTGGGTTATGATTATCTCGCGCTGAATGACGCGCCAAACCGCTGGAACTATCATTCCCTGACAGCGCCGTTCTGGCGCGTATACTGGCATAACACGGCCGGAGCAGCCTTGAGGCTCAACCGGCAAATCATACCCATCCGGCCCGACCATCTTTATATAATTCCATCCAACGTGGACTTCGCCTCGCTCCATCACGGTCATTGCCGGCAATTGTATATCCACTTTCAGCTCCGGCATCCGCATGCGCTCCGCGGGCCGCCGATTATCATTCTGCCGCTGACAAGGACCAGGCGGCATTTCGTGCGCCGGATCATAGCCGGCCACGGCAAAAGCAAAACCGATTTGCGCCAGACCGCGCTCCTGATTCGCGCCCTGCTGGAAACATTAATCGCCGATTTGATCAACCGCCGCCTGCTGTTCCGGAACGTTGATAAACGCCTGTTAATGATCCTGTCCTACCTGGAACAGCACCTGGCGCAGCGCATTGACAACAAAAAAATGGCCGCCCTGATGCACACGCATCCCCAGACCATATTGCGACTGTTCCAAAATGAGTTTGGCAAATCGCCGCAGGTTTACCTGCGTCAGTTGCGCGTGGACAAGGCCTGCTGGTTTTTGCGTTTTTCGGAAGACTCCATCAAAGCCATTGCGGAGGAGACCGGCTTTTGCGACCGTTATCACTTCACAAAAGTCTTCACCGCCCTCATGGGGCAGAGTCCGGCCCGGTTCCGGGACTATAACAAAGCGCGGGGGCAATAATCAGCGGCCGGGCAGGGAATAAAACAAAACCACTCCCACACTTTATAAAGTGTGGGAGTGGTTTGTGACCTTAAAATTACCGGGCTTCAAAATCAGTAATTATTTTATTGGCCGGCCGGGGCTGGCTGGACAGAATCCGTCTTCTCCGCCGCCTTCTTTTCTTCAGCCGGGACCTTCGGCTGTTCCTTCGGCGCGGCCGCCGTCTGATCAGAACCCTGGCGGATATAAACTTCCACGCGCCGGTTCTTCTCATTGCCGTTGATCGGATCATTCGCCGCCAGCGGCCGGGTGTAGCCGTAGCCGACCGGCGTTATGCGGCTGCGCGCAATACCGAACTTTTCATTCAGGTAAGCGGCCACGGCTTTGGCGCGGCGCTCGGAAAGGTCCATATTATATTTATAGGCCGAGGTCTTGCGCTTGTCCGCGTGTCCCTCTATCCGGGCGGTTGACTGCGGATCGCGGGCCAGAACCTTGCCGATCTTGTTCAGGTCGTTGAAATACTGACTGCGGATAATTGACTTATCGGTTTCAAACTCAATATGCAGGGTGAACAACAGAAGGTCATCGCTGGGATCCAGCGGATTGGTATGGTCTTCAATGACCTCATGACCATCGGCCACGCCGCCCTTGTCGGTATCGCGCACCAGCGGATCTGTTTTGTAATTATACACCTCCGCTCCGTCGGACAATCCATCGTAATCGGTGTCGGGGTTCAAAGGATCAGTGTGATATTTGTGGACTTCCTCGCCGTCGGTCAAGCCGTCGCCGTCCGTGTCCGGATTATGCGGATTGGTGCCGAGCTTGAGTTCCTCGGCGTCGGAAAGGCCGTCGCCATCGCTGTCAAGCGGGCCGCCGGAAACAACATACTTGGCCGGCACGTGCGCACCCCACTTCCAGTTGACGCCGACCGCTGGCATGAAATTAAATTCCAAGGCATCGCGCTCCGAGCTGATCGCCATGGCCGTGATCAAATCCAGGCGAATCGCCCATTCCGGGTTAAAGTGATATGCCAGGCCGCCGCCGAAGCGCAGGTTGGGATCAACCGCCGGCCACTGGACGTTCCTGACCCGGAGATACATCGCGCCCGCGCCCAGGGTTAAATACGGGTCCCAATGCCGGTCATCGGTGGCGATCAGGTGAAACAAAGCGTCGCCGGCAATGCCAAAGCCCCAGGTGGAATCGCCCTGAAGCCCGTCGCGGAGAGTCGGCACTCCGCTATCGTAATCATAAACATCATTTTTATTAAAATTCGGATAAATGAGGAGCGATCCTTCAAACGACCAGCGCGGGACATAATCATAACCCAATTTCAATTGAATGAACCCGCCGCCCTTGACGGCTTCATCGCCTTCAAACTTGATGTAACCGCCGCCCAGGCTCAGATACCACGGCGGAATTCCCTCGCTTTGTGCCGTATTTTCCGCAAATAACGGCATGGAAGATATCAAGCTCGCCACCAAAATTGCGCCCGCTACATGAATCTTATTCATTAAAACTACCTCCTCTGTGTCTATTCTCTCTTCAAGACAAAAATCTGAAAAACACTTTACTAAACCAGAAATGAAACGCAACACTATTTTTTATTATTAATTTATGAATGGGTCAGGCTAACCGCTTAATGTTTAAATGACTTTTACGACCATGCGCGGCGCCGATGAACTGGCCCGCCGTCTGGCCGGTGATTTTCTTAAACACCCGCATGAAATAGAACTGGTCGGAAAACCCCATTTCTTTTGCGGCCTGCTTGATGGAAGCGCCGCGGATCAGCAGATTTTTGGCGCCGGAAATCCGCTCAGCCTGGATAAATTCCGCCGGACTCCGGCCAATATGCCGGCGAAACATCCTCCGGAAATGCGGCACGCTCCAATGCGTCATGGCCGCCAGCTCGGCGGGCGTAAGCCGCGAATTCAAATGACGCCGGATATGCCGCACCACCGCCTTCCAATCAGGCTCGGCCTTCCCCGGAAAATCAACGGAACGCTGGTTCCGAAGCAGTTCCGCCAGCATGTTCAGGATTACGGCCTGACGTTCCAGCGCCGCCGCCCTGTCTTCAATGTCCATCAGCTTGAACAGGGCAAAAAACGCCTGGCGGACAATTTCCGCCGCCTGATGAAGAACCGGATTGGCAGGGTTGAAGCCGGCCACATCAAACTGCTGACGCGCAAGGGGCCCGCCCCAGACAATCCAGCGGGTCAGCCATTTTTGATGGGGGCCATAACGCGCGGGCTCGTCGGGGACGAGAAAAAACACATCGCCGCCTTGAATCTCATGCATCCCGTTCTTCTGGGTTATCAGGACCCCCGCGCCCGACTCAACCGCCACCACCGCATATTGTCCCAGGATGCGCAGAACGGAAATCGGTTTGTGAATATCCTGTCCGCCGCCGATCCGGTCCACCCACAAGCCGCCCTGCCGTTCATATTGACTGGGAGTGCGAAACCGTGTCTCGCAAAACACCGGCATTTTTATGCTCGTTTTGTCCATATAAATGATCGGGCCATGCATTGATTATTGGTCAAACAAAAATTAATGTTATTTTGTAATAATTCAAGATGAAAAGTCACTATTATTCAACCGTCTCAAGGACAAGAGGTGACTATATGAAAATGAAGCTCCTCGCGGCGAGCCGCGGGGTAACCTGCTCCGCCGGCTCGCCTTGGCGAAGCGCTTCGGCGAAGCCAGGAGTAGCTCTGGCTACGCAGGTCGAGTCTTTGCGGAATTTCCCTGGCCGAGCTCGGGCAGGCTGGCGAAGGCGAATAAATAAAGCGGTAATTGCGACGGTCTTGCTTGTAAGCATATTTTCCTCAAACCCGCACGAAATTTTTTCAGAGGAGGCAACCGGGGCTTCCGCCAAGGAATCACCCAGTCCGGAGAAGCCGCTCCATCCCTGGCAAGGGACAAAAGGTCAGTTTGCTCCCGATAAATATACCCTGCTCCTGGCCCATTTTGACAAAGAGCAGAACCTAAATATTCCCGATTATGCCAACGGTTATGAAAAGTTCATCGGCGCCGGTCTTTTATCCGCCCAGGGATATTACGGAAACTGTCTGGATATAAGCCAACTCTCCCTTCACCAGGATTACTTCACAAAATCAGATGCCGGCATGCCGTATTATGTGGATTTCGGAATCTGGCCCTTCGGCAACTTCAACGTGTATCAAGGAACGCTTGAATTCTGGTTCATGTTGAAGAATGACAAAATGGGGGAATTCATTAATGTGTTCAACGGGCTCTACCCGGCCAAAATAACCATGTCGCCAGGCAAAATGAATATTAAATGGTCTTGCCTGAAAAACAAAACAGTGGAAGGTTCCGTTTCCTTTCCCAAGCCTCTGGAGCTGAACCAATGGCATTACTATACACAAACATGGTCGGATGGAGAATTTGCCGTTTATATTGACGGCCAACTGGCGTTCGCCTTTAACATGGAAGGTTGTGAAGGCATTGTCAGGGGCAGGGTTGACAAGACATCTTTCACCATAGGCTCGGACACAATAAAACGAATGCCGCTGATGATAGACGAGCTGGCCGTATCCGGCGTGGTGCGCTATACGGAAAATTTTGAGCCGCGCTGGGTGGAGAATAAGCGTCCTGCATGGGCTTTTGCCGGATTAAACCGCGCCGTGCCGAGATACCCCATCAAAGAAACAGAACCCATTACAGCGGAAGCCATCGTTATGCCGGCATCCCCGGAAGGCGAGGAGATCAACTTTGATTTTTCCCCGGATATCAAGGCCGTGTTTGATAAAAAAGACGGTTTTATCAAGGGGGTAAAAATCGGAAAAGAAATCATCAAAGACGAGGCGGGCGGAATAATGCTGTGGGAAGGCCTGGATAGAAAACCTCTTTTCGGAAAAACGTCCGCTTCCCATTGGAAAAACACGGATCAGGAAATAAGTTTTACGCAAAGGTATGCAAAGGATTTAATCCTTATGCATAAAATCACCAAGGAAGGGAACGCCGCCAAATGGAACCTGACGATAAAGAATTCAAGCGCGGAAGAAAAACGGCTTGAAGTTTTGCTTTCCCTTCCCCTGCCGTTCGCCAAAAGCGACGAATACTTTGACGGCACGGGATTTCACGCCGATACAAGCCTTCCGCGCAGGCGGGATGATATTGCCTATTCCATTCCACTTGGGGCAGCAAGCGCCAATGGATATTTTGTTGGCCTCGCAACTGATCCGCATATCTGGCTGAGCGCCCTAGTGAACGAATGGGTCCCCCTGGAGAAAGCCGGCGTTATACGACAGGGTTTCAAGTACGTGATCCACGCCAAGGATTCCCACAATTTCAACTTTATCATCCTGGACGGGAAAGCCCCCTTTAAGTGCCGCAACGCTCTGGAGGCCTATTACGAAACATACCCCGATTTATACGCCATGCGCAAGGACATCCCCGTTCATTTTAACATGCCCATCGGCATGGCCGTGGCCGATTGGTCATGGTCTTCCCAATTCTCCTACTCATCAGAAACGGGGAGAAAAATATATTGCGGACACGGCTGGTGCCCCCAGCCGAATTATGGTTTTGCGGGCGATGATTACGGCCAGGAAAGATTTTTTAATAATCCCAAATATTACAAGCGGCCTGAGTATCAGCCGGCCAGAAAGAAAATTGAAACCATGTTCAAGTCTTCCCTGGAATATTACCGGGAATGCAGCCGGGAATGGTATAAAAAGCCCTACGAGCATCTTTATACCAGGCCCGCCTTTCACTGGTGCCCGCAATGGCCAAACCCGATCATGTGCGAGGAATTATACCCGGAGGGCATGAATAAGGAGGGCGACCGACTGCAAAACGGGCAGTATTACGCTTCCTCTTATGCGCTTTGCATTAACGATTACAACACCCCCATCGGCAGAAACATCATGGAGCAGGTTGACCAACTGGATGAACTGCGGAAAAAGACAAATGCCGGGTTCGTTAATGACCTGGCGTATAATAGTTCCGCCAGGCATACCGACCCGATTGCCAGGAAGACCAAGGGCCGGGCTTTTGCCAGGGACAAGGGGGCGTATCTTATAGACGCCTTCGGCTTTGCTCAGATATTTGAACATATAAAAAGCAAGAAGCTCTCTTCCGACATCCGGCTCGGAATTTGCGCCGACGGCGGATTCCAGAACTATATCATCGCCTCGGTGGCGGACAAGGTCGCGGTGGAATGGGGAACTTTATCTGACGGCTATACCCTGGAAGGACGCTGGGAAATGGGCAGGATACTTAACGGGGAAAAGCCGTATGAAACGCTTTCCAGCAAGGTAAGGTTTAAAGATATTTCGGCGGTCCAGCTTGAAGAATTTGACGAGCTCTCCGAACGGCAATTGCGGGATTACTACCGGTATTATTATGACCAGTATTTTCTGAACTGCATGAAACACGGGATCATGGCGGGAAACAATTACGCCGAGACGGGAATATTAAAATATTATGAAACCCGGCCGCTGGCCGTGGAATGCCAGCTGGCGGGATATAGAATAGTGCCGGGGGCGCGGGTCAAGGATTCGCTGTTTGTCGCGCGTTATGGAAAAGACATGGCAACAAAAATAATCGTGGGAAACCACAAGCCTTTTGAACAGAAGACCGATGTGGAAATACACAATCCTTCCCTGGGCGACAAGACGTATGTGTTCGGGGATTACTACGGCAATCCCTGCCGGATGGAAATAAAAGATGAAAAGACCGTCATAAGAAATATTGGCGTGGAAAAAAGATTCATCAGAGGCTTCAAGGCGCTTGCTCATCTACAAGGTGATCTCCCGCAGGCCATTGAGGTTTCAAGCAAAGGGAACGGGATTGAATTCCTGAACAGCTTTTTGATGGAAGCGGATAAGGACATAAATTTTATGCTGACGCCGGAAACACCAAAAGATTACCGCATTGAAACAATGATGCTGGATGGAAAAGAAATAAAGTCTGTTCCCGCAAATCTTAAGCTGGCCAAGGGAACGCATAAATTGGAAATAAATTATCATCATGCTGTCTTGAACTTTTCCCCGGCGGAATGGGAAGCGGCTGAACTTATCAACATAAAAGACAACAAAGTCTTGTTCCAGGTTGTCACAAATGACAATGCCGGCGACTTTGACATGGGAACCGCCCAATGGCTCAATACCTTTGTTTATGTCTATGATTACGAGGATAACGTGAAAGGAAATCTCACTCCGAACAAAATAGCAAACGGCTCTTCCTCTATCAACGATTGGAAAATCTATCTCGGGCCGCAAACGAAAGAAGAAGCACAACCGACGGCCGTAACCATGGACAGCGAAAGCAAAACCATTCGCGTGGCTGGCGCCAACGAACGGGAGCGAAGAAGGGCCATGGCGATTTTCATGCGCTTGGTTGACAGAAAATATCCCTGCATCGGCTCCTATCTGCCGCCGCAGAAACTCGTCCCCCTTGACAGGCTTAACAAGATGGAAAAGAAACTACTGGAAATTTTTGAAAAATATGACTTTTATCTAAAGCCGCTCCTCACGGAGGAATATGAAACATTATACGAAAATGACAATCTGAATTTCCAGGGCAAATACGCCATAAAAAATGCGCCTTATATATTTGAACCGGTGGAATGGGAATAAAATAAAAGGAGGATCCAGTCATGAACGAACGCGACCAGCACTTAAAAACACTCTTGTTTGAAAAGCCCGACCGAATCCCGCTTGTTCCGGGCGGCGGACGGGAATCCACGATCGCCAATTGGCTGAAAACCGGATTGCCGGCTGACAAAGTCCAATGCTATAACGAATTTGCCTACCGGCAGGTGGGCGGCAAACTGCCGTGGCCCGTGGGCGGCCCGGGGTTTGGCTTCAATTATCGGATGATTCCCCAGTTTGAGGAAAAAACACTGGAGGAAAAAGAAAACTCGCGCATTGTGCAGGATTGGAAAGGTAATATTTGCGAGATTGATAAAAAATACACCGTAAAGTATCTCAATAGCGCCTGCGATTTTGTCACCCGCCGCTGGATCAAATGCCCGGTGGAAAGCCGTAAGGACTGGGAGGAAATGAAGCGGCGCTACAATACGGATGATCCGGCGCGTTTGCCGCCAGACGCCGCGGAGCGTGGCAAACAACTGCACGACCGCAACTGGTTCGTAAACATCGGTTTTTACGGCCCCTTCTGGCAGCTGCGCGAATGGGTCGGTTTTGAGGGGCTCTGCGTGCTGTTTTATGACGACCCCGGCCTGGTCAGCGATATGATCGCCTTCTGGGAAGACTACATCAGCCGCCTGCTCACCAAAACCCTGAAATATGTCACGCCGGACAAGATCCATATCTCCGAAGACATGGCTTACAAATGTTTTTCCATGATTTCACCGGAGATGGTGCGGAAATTTCTCCTGCCGACCTGGAAACGCTGGGGAGAAATAATCCGCGGCGCCGGCGTCCCGCTTTACGATGTGGATTCGGACGGATATATCGGCGAATTGATCCCCATCTGGATTGAGGCGGGCATCAATGTCTGCGACCCGATTGAAGTGGCGGCCGGCAATGACATTAATGTGTTCCGGAAAAAATTCGGCAAAAACATGGCCTATCGCGGCGGCGTGGATAAACGCGCCATGGCCAAGGGCGGCCGCATTATTGAGCAGGAAATAGAAAGATTGCGGCCGGTGATTGAAGACGGCGGCTACATTCCCTCGTGCGACCACGGCGTTCCGGCGGACGTGTCGTGGCCGGATTATGTCCACTATGTGGGTTTGCTGGCAAAAGCCACCGGCTGGTTGTAAGTCACTAAAGGCAACCCGGGAGAGACGGCGTGCCGCCGTCCGGCTTATTTCCCGCCGGCGATGAGATGTTCGGCAATCTGGATCGCATTGGTGGCGGCGCCCTTGCGGATGTTGTCCCCGCTGACAAACAGCGCCAAACCGTTCTTGACGCTTTCATCAAGACGGATGCGGCCGACATAGACATTATCCTGTCCGGAAATTTTAACCGGCATAGGATATTCATCGGCCTGGAGATTGTCATAAACAACAACCCCGGGCGCCTTGGCAAGGATGGCGCGGGCTTCATCCACATTCATCGGCCGGTCAAATTCAATATTAATCGCCTCGCAGTGTCCGTTCATGACCGGCACGCGCACGCAGGTGGCGCAGACCCGTATTCTTTTATCCTCAAGTATCTTGCGGGTTTCATTCAGCATTTTAATTTCTTCGCTCGTATATCCCGGCAGTTCATCCTTCGGACTGCCGATCTTCGGGATCAGGTTAAAGGCAATCTGGTGCGGATAGACGGAATGCTTTAATTCCCTGCCGGCGGCATAATCCTTCACCTGCTGTTCCAGTTCAATAATGGCCGGACGCCCGGTGCCGGACACGGCCTGATAGGTGCTCGCCACAAACCGGCGGATGCGCGCCACGCGGTGCAGCGGCCCCAACGCCATAAGCGCGACGATGGTGCTGCAGTTCGGATTGGCGATGAACCCCTTGTGTTTGGCCAGCGCCTGCGGATTGATCTCGGGGATCACAAGCGGCACGCGCGAATCCATGCGGAAATCATCGCCGTTATCAATGACGATCACGCCCTTTTCCACCGCCTGCCAGCCCAATTGCTGGGAGGCGCCTTTGGCCCCTTCGGTGCCGGCAAAGAAAGCAAAATTCAATCCCTGGAAAGCCTCGGGCGAGGCCGGAATAACGTGATAAGTCTCGCCGTCAATCACTTCATCCCGCTCCGAGCGCGCCAGAATCCTTATTTCCTCGGCCGGAAAATTGCGCTGACGGAGCACGCGAATCATCTCGGCCCCGACCGCTCCTATGCCAACCACGCCTACCCTGTATTTTTTCATTGCTTACCCCAAATGTATCAATTAATTCCGATGGTAGGGCGGAACAGCCCTGGCCCGCCGTCATTCCACATTATCGTGGCCGCACAAGGCTGTGCGGCCCTACCTTTTTTCCAGCATTCATTAAGTTATCCGGCCACTTTCTGGGCAACCATATCGCCCACTTCCGTGGTGGAATATCCCATTTTGCCGGCGGCCAGACTTTTGAGCTTGTGGGCCGTAATGTCCATGACGGCATCTTCTATGGCCTGCGCGGCCTTGTTTTCGCCGAGCTCGCTCAACATCATCTGTCCGGCGCAAATGGCCGCCAGCGGATTAATGACATTTTTGCCGGTGTATTTTGGCGCCGAACCGCCGATGGGCTCAAACATACTCACGCCTTCCGGGTTAAGATTGCCGCCGGCGGCAATCCCCATTCCGCCCTGGGTCATTGCGCCAAGATCGGTGATAATGTCGCCGAACAGGTTTTCGGTCACAATTACGTCAAACCATTCCGGATTTTTTACCATCCACATCGTCGTCGCATCAACATGGTAATATTCCCGCTTGATATCCGGATAATCCTTCTGGCCGATTTCATGAAAAGCCCTTTCCCAGAGATCAAAGACGTAAGTAAGCACATTGGTTTTGCCACTCAGCGCCAGGGTCTTGCGCCGGTTGCGTTTGCGGGTGTATTCAAAAGCATAGCGCAGACAGCGCTCAACCTGAAAGCGCGAATAAAGCATGTTCTGCACCGCCACCTCGTTGGGCGTGCCCTTCATCATGATGCCGCCCGTGCCCGTATACATGCCGCCCGAGTTTTCGCGCACCACCACATAGTCAATCTGTTCCGGCCCCTTGTTTTTGAGCGGACAATCCACGCCCGGGAACAATTTAACCGGCCGCAGATTGATATACTGGTCCAGCTCAAAACGGAGCGCCAGCAAAATACCCTTTTCCAGAATACCCGGCTTGACGTCCGGATGGCCGATCGCGCCCAGATAAATGGCGTCAAACTTGCGCAATTCCGCCACGACCGAGGCGGGGCATGTTTCGCCGGTTTTTAGATAACGGTCGCCGCCCAGATCATAATGCTTCAAATCAAGCTTGAACCCGAATTTGGCGGCGGCGGCTTCCAGAACTTTTACGCCTTCTCTGATAACTTCCGGTCCGGTTCCATCGCCCGGAAGCACGGCGATTTTATAACTTTTTTTCATATTTAGTTCCTCTCTGCTATGCAAACAGGGCCGTTAATTTAGCACTATTTGCCGCAAGTGCAACTATTTTCTGAATATCGCATATCATGAAAATGAAGCTCCCCGCGGCGAGCCGCGGGGCAATCCGCCGCAGGCGGATCGAGTCTTTGCGGAATTTCGCCGGAGCCCTGGCCGAGCTCGGGCAGGCTGGCGAAGGCGAATAAAATTCGCCGCCCGGGTTTTATTGGCCGGCGAGGAGGGTTTGGGCCTTTTCAAGCTGGGCGCCGGTGCCGAGCAGATAAATGCGGTCGCCGGCCCGCAGGACTTCATCGGCCGGGGGGCTGATCAGCATTTTGCCTTCGTGTTCCAGTCCGATAATATTTGCGCCGGTAACCGCGCGCAAATCCAGCCCGCGGATGACCTTGTTCACCACCGGACTCTGCGCCGTGATCAGCACATCCGCCAGATGCGCCTCGCTGAAAATTGATTGCGCCGCGCTGAACGAAAGAAAATTGAGCCAGGGTTGATTGCCGGCAAACACTTCCCTGAGCGCCACCTGCGCCTTGCTGTAAATGAGCACGTTGAATTTCCAGAACGCCACCGCAATGGCAATGATAACGATGGCCATTATTACCAGAGTTTTTTGAGGCGGCAGGATGGCGGAGCCGAGCATGAGAATAAGAAACCCGAGGGCGATCATGCCGGCAATGGTGATGGTCCATTCCGTGATGAGCCGCGGCAATGAGCGGCCCGGCCGCCCGACCCTTTGCGGAAAGCGCATTTCAGCCAGAATCATGGCCAGGGCCTGAAGCTTGCGCAAACTCGCCACCACAAACGGGATGACAATGAGGGCGGCCAGGAACCAGAAAACGGCGTTGGCGCCGCCCAGGAAGGAAGGCACTTTGGCAAACAATCCGCCAAAGCGCCGGGCGGCATAAGCCGCGGCGAGAAAAATTCCGGCAATCCATATCTGGTTTATCAGGATAATCGCCAGACAGCGCCGGATTGTTTTGCGGATAATATTGTCGGTATTGCGGTGCTCTTCCTTTTCAGCCGAAACTGTGTAGCGGGCGAGTTTCAGACGCAATTGCTCCGGCAGAATCAGTTCCATCACGCGGACCAGCACGCCGGAGTGCTTCAGCAAATACGGGTTGATGAAGGTGGTCAGAAGCGATACTCCGACCGCCAGCGGGTAGACGTAATCGCGCGTTACATTCAGGGTTGCGCCAAGCCCGGCGATGATGAGCGCAAATTCATTGACCTGCGCCATGCCGCAGCCGACCCGCAAGGCCGTGGCGCGGTCATTGCCGCCGATAAAGGCGCCGATTGAACAGGCGCAAAATTTACCGACGATTACCACGGCGGTCAGCATCAACAGCACACCATAATGTTCAATGAGCAGTTTTGGTTTTGCCAGGAGACCGATGGCCACAAAAAAAACAGCGCCGAATATATCACGCATCGGACCGGTAAGCATTTCAATGCGCCCGCGTTGACGGGCTTCGGCCATGATACTGCCAATGATAAACGCCCCCAGCGCCAATGTGAAATTCAACGTGATTGACCAGAGCGACACAGCAAAACAAATACCAATAACGGTAATAATCAATAATTCGTCGTCCCGAAAACGAATTAAACTGTTCAAAAGACGCGGAACGGCCAGAAGTCCGACAATCAGCAGGACAACCAGAAAAATCAGCAGGGATTCAATTCGTCCAAACAGCATGTTGGCCTGAAGGTTGCCGGTCATTCCAATCCCAGTCAGCAAGGCAATAAGGATAATGGCCAGCAGGTCTTCCACAATGGATGCTCCCAGAATAATCTGGGCAAACCGTTCCTTTTTCAGCGCCAGATCGCCGAGCGCCTTGGTAATAATGGCGGTGGAAGAGTCGCAGATGATTGCGCCAAGGAAAATACTCTCAATAGCGTTCCATCCCAGGAAACGTCCGATACCAAAACCTAACGACAACATGACGGTGACATCAATCAGGGCGGTAACAATGGCCGAAACGCCGACGTTTCTGAGCTTGCGCAAATTAAAATCAATGCCCATGGAGAACATGATAAAAATCAGTCCCAAATCGGCTATGGTGTGAATTGAGCCCTGGTCTGAAATGAGCGGATTGAACAGGCCGAGTCCTCCGAGGACAAAACCGGCCAGAATATATCCGACGGCTTTGGGTTGTTTCAATATCTGGCAGATCACGGCGGCAACCGCGGCCGCAGTCATAACCAGCGCCAGATCGCCTAAAAAAGTTAGATTGCTCATGTTGTCAATATATTCCTTTGGATTGCAAATAATCAAGAGCAAAGACCCATGTTCAGGAAGAATATTGATTTATGAATACCGGCCGTGTAACAATAGAGCTTTGCGAACAAGGCATTACAAATGAGTCCCAGAATAAAACAACTGCTCAAGGTGAGTTTGAGCCTGGTCCTGCTTGGCTACCTGACTCACCTGATAGACTGGCGGCACTCGCTGCAACTCGCGCTCCAGGCTGATTGCACGATGATGATCATTGCCGTTGCGCTACTGACCCTGGAACGAGTGTTAAGCGTGGTCAAATGGCGACTTTTTTTAACCGTCAAGGGGGCAAAAATCACCTTCTGGCGCCTGTTCATCATCAACTATGTCGGCGGCTTCTGGGGATTGGTGCTCCCCTCCAGCGTGAGCGCGGACATTGTGCGCGGCTTTTATCTCTCCAAGGCCACCGCCGACCTTAACCTGACCGTGACCTCCATGGCGGCGGACCGGTTCATTTCCGGGCTATCGCTTGTCTTCATTGCCTGCCTGGGCGGCTGGTATGCCGGCTATCGTCCCGGACTGCAGCACCTGCACGGCTTGATACTGGCTATTGCCCTTCTCACGTCGGCCGCGGTTGTCCTCTTATTTCAACGCGGATTCCTCCGCTGGCTGGACCGGCGGATTGTTCAGCGGTTCAGCACATGGAAAATAGTTCAGACCGCGCGGCAGTGGCTTGTATCCTGCCTTGAATACCAGAAATATCCCGGACTGCTGCTGCTGGCCTTTACATTTTCACTGGCGGTGCAGGTAACGCGCGTGCTGGTGTTTTATGTTGTCGCGCTGGGATTTAATCTGCATGCGCCCCTGATGTATTATATTGTTTTCATTCCGCTGATCATGGTGCTGATCATGCTGCCGGTTTCAATCAACGGCATCGGCGTGCGCGAGGCGAGTTTTGTCGGATTTTTTTCCCTGGCCGGGATGCCGGAGAGCGGAGCATTTGTGGTATCATTCGCAGTCTCCGTGCTTACCACCCTGACCACGGCCGTCGGCGGACTGATTTACATGCTGGACAAGGGCCCGTCTGGCCGGGACGCAGTCAAATCATCATAATGTCCTTTGGAAATTTGTTGACAACTTTTTGGATTTTATGAATTTGAAGTTGTCAACAAGTTAAACAACAATTTAACAAACGCGATAGAAAGCGGCCGATTGTTTCCGCTTGCAGCGCGTCACGGCTCACCTCGGCGAAGCCTAGGCGTGACGCGGGCGGTCAGAGATTTTTTGATTTTTCAATCAATTGCGCGGCTTTCGTTTTGACTTCGTCCGTGGCCTGGGGCCAGAGGCAGGGATAGACTTTCTGCGGGCAGGCCACCAGACAGCGCCCCTCATGATCGCATTTTTCAGGATGGGCAATAACCGGCGCGCGGATAACAGCCTTGAGCCCGTCAATGGTCGCTTCCTGTTTATGAAGTTCCAGCACGCCGGGCAGACAGGCGCGCACGCAATCGCCGCAGCTGACGCATCTTATTTTATCCTCTTCGCGAATGAGGGGCAGCATTGTTCTGGCCATATTTTTTCCTTTCCTTGTAATCCACCCGGTGTAGTATTAAATTCGTTTTTTGGATGATAACACATTCACTGAATGTCGGCAATGTTATTTCGGCCTGCCGGCGTTTGAGACGCCCCAAAAGGAAAACAGCTCTGGAATGAAATCCGATTTAAAATCAGTTTTCGGCCAAAAGGACGATTTGCATATTTTGGTTTTTAACTGCGGCAGCTCGTCGTTGTCGTATAAAATCTTTGACGTCGTCCAATTAAAACAGACCCGGATGCTGGCCCATGGCAAGGCGCACCGGGTGGGAGTGAAGGGGACGAAAGCATCGTTTATCACTTATAATTTTAACGGCCGGACGCATAAAGAGACGGTTCCGATCAGGACCCATCAGGAGGCGGCGGAACTGGTTTTTAACTATATCAGAAAAAACAACCTGAAGATTAACCTCGTCGGCCACCGATTTGTGCACGGCGGAAATTTCTTTGCCAAGTCTGCGTTTATAGATGCGGACACATTAAAAAAACTGCGGCTTTGCCTGCCGCTCGCGCCCATCCATAATCCGATTGCTTTGAGCGTTATTTACGTGTCAAAAAAGAATCTGCCGGAAACGAAGCAATATGTGGCCTTTGACTCCGCGTTTCATTCAACCCTGCCGCCGGTCGCCTACACCTATCCTTTGCCGGGGGCGATCATCAAGAAATTTGCTTATCGCAAATACGGTTTCCACGGGCTCTCCTATCTGGATGTGATGCAAAAAACGGCCGCTTGGCTGAAAACCCCGGCCGGGAAGCTGAAAATGATCATTTGCCACCTGGGCACGGGCGGGTCCAGCGTTGCGGCAATAAGGTATGGCGGTTCCGTTGATACTTCCATGGGATATTCGCCGCTGACCGGCCTTATTATGAGCACCCGTTGCGGGGATATTGACCCCATGCTTACCATTTATCTCATGGCGGCTTATGGTTACCGCCCCGATTATTTGCTGGAGATGCTGGAGAAAAAAAGCGGCCTTTTCGGCCTTTCCGGGTTCTCGAGCGACATAAGGGACATCATTGATAAAAAGGATGAAAAACAGGCCAAGTTGGCGTTTGACATGTATATTCACCGGTTAAAAGAATATCTTGGGAGCTATCTCGCGGTCCTGGGAAACATAGATGCGCTGGTGTTTACCGACGACATCGGCGTGCAGAACTGGCTGGTCAGGGAAAAGGTATGCGAGAATATGGCATGGGGCGGAATATTGCTGGATAAAAATAGAAACCGCAATGCAAGCAGCGATAAAATCACCGGGCTCAACGCGGCAAAATCAAAGGTAAAAATTCTTTCCGTTCCCAACGACGAGGAACAGGTTATCTGCATGGAAGGACTGAGGCTGATCGGAGAAAGCGCATGATACTTTTGTTTTACAATGATGCTTTTTATATTTACTGGCGCGCGCTCCGGGGAAAGCGCGTTATCCGGGGCAAGTGCAAGTATGATCCGGCCTGGCCCGCGATTGTATCCGCAAGCATTGCCCGCGCCGGAAAAATTGAGGCCATAGGGTATTTCCTGCACCACGGCGGCGAACAGATTAAAAAGACCGTCAGTTTTTTAACGCCGGAAAAATTGAGCGCGGTCGCAAAATGCGTCAAATTTCTTCCGGAATATAATGATTTAACCTGTCAAATCGCAAGTTATTGGCTGAAAAAAACACCCGACATCCCGCATTTGCTGTTCTGTGATACCGCCTTTTTTGCCGGCCTGCCCTACAAGGCGATAAATTACGCCCTTCCTTACCGGCTCCGCAAGCAGGGCATAAGGCGCTACGGCAGGTATGGCTTAAGCCATCGTTGGATATCAAAACAAATCAAGCCTTATGTTGACGGACCGCAGGCGAAAATCATCAGCGTATATCTCGGGGACCATACCAATCTATCGGCGCTGAAGGGAGAAACTCCGATTGAAACAAGTTTTGGTTTCACGCCAATTGAAGGGATATTGTCGTTGACCGGATCGGGCAGCATAGACCCGACCATTGTTTTTTATTTGCACGCCGCGGGGATATCGTTTAAAGAGATAAACGAATTGCTTTCGCAGAAGAGCGGGTTTGCCGCGCTGTTGGGCAAAAGAACGGATTTGCAGGCTGTTTTCAAACCCGGGAAAGACCATAAAAAAATAGCGGCGCGGGAATTTTATTGCTATAATGTCGCAAAATGCATAGGCAGTTTTGCCGCCATTCTCGGCGGCATTGATGTTGTCGTGTTTTTTTGCGAAAAACCGGAAGAATTAAAAAATGCAATTTCAGAGATCTGCGGGCGATTCGCAGCCTGGGGGTTGAAATACAGGGGTTTTATAAAAAAGGAAAACAACCTCTGGAGCCTCGCGGAGAAATCATCGCGCATCAAAGTGTACTGTCTTCAGCACAGCAAATGGCGGATCATGGAAGAAAGCATCATTGCTTCATTAAAAACAAGGAGGGCGCAATAATGAAAGAAAAAAGATTTCTGGTGGATGTCGGCATGAATGACCTGCCTTTTCCAATGAAGGTTATTTCAAAGGCGTATCCCGACGGCCAGCCCACGGTCGCCAATATTTCCATCAGCGCGCGCATCATGCATGAGTTTGAAGCGCGCTGGATTGACGAGTTCGTCAAGATAGTTCATGAACACCGCGACCGGATAGGAACAAAAACGCTCGCCGTCAATATCAAGGATTATATAAAAAAGCTTAAAGCCTCGGTGGTCAGGGTTGATTTTGACTATCCGTTTTTCATTGAAAAACGAACCCCCGTTTCAAAAGAAAAATGCCTGGTCAGATATTTATGCCGTTATTCCGTCAAAGCTCCTTCCATCGGCGGCAAGGCGAATGTTCTATTTAAAATCGCGGTTCCCTGCGTCACCACCTATCCCGCCAGCCAGCCTGACCGGCCCAAAAGCTTTTTCGGTCAACTGAGCGTTTTCCATATTGAAGTGCAACCCAAAAAGGATATTTATCCGGAAGACATTGTGGATATTGTGGACCGGCACGCGCTCGTCCCCGTTTATTCTTTCTTAACCGAGGAAGACCAAAACTTTGTAATTGAAAAAATACACTCGGAAGACAAATCAAGCGTGGTCGTGCTGGATGAAATAAAAAATGATCTGGCCCATGACAATCAAATAGATTGGTACGCGGTGAATTGCAATAATTACGGCATGCTTCACACCTACAGCACCGCCATCGGAACGGAAAAAAGCTCTTGGGTTCCTTTCAGCGGCTATGAAGCGGAGGTGTGATTCTATCCTCCCGCCGGCCAGCATGGTCAGTATTTAAAACTGCTTGCGCCGATAAATTCGCGCAGAATTGAGGTGTGGGGCACCTCAAATTTGGTTATGCCGAGAAAGTTGGAGAGAAATTCCTGCAGGCGGACGGCTTCGGCATACTCCGGATCAGCCGGCTTGATCTGCATCAGAAGCGGCTCCACCAGCGGCTTGAGCACCGCCAGCTCGTAATCAAGGGCCGAATTGAAGAAGACATCGGCCTGCGCCTGAAACGGAAAAATCCATCGCTTTTCGCCGCGGCGCACCCCCGGCCACATTCTGAGAGTCACCAGCGGCGAATTGCCGCGGAAAGTATGATCGCGGATCAGCCGGCGCATCAGCCGGTTGTCGGTCGTTGAAATCCGGTTATGGCAGTCAATGTTGAGCTGGGTCAGGGCGCTGATGTAAATCTTGAACTGCTGGCGGCGTTCCAGCATGGGGGTAAAGGCCGGATTCAAGCCGTGGATGCCCTCAACGATTATAATTTGATCCCGGTCAATTTTCAGCCCCAGCCCGGTCATAACCCTCCTTTTGCGGTTGAAATCAAACCGGGTCATCTCAATCTCCCGGCCATTGATCAGACTCACAAGATGACGGTTGAAAAGAGCCACGTCTATCGCCTGGATATGCTCGTAATCCCGGCGGCCTGATTTGTCCCGGGGTGTTTTTTCGTCATCCACATAATAATTATCCAGGGAAAGCATGACCGGCCGCATGCCGTTCACCTCCAGCTGAACGCCCAGCCGCTTGGAAAAGGTCGTTTTGCCGGCGGCGGACGGCCCGGAGATAAAAAGAACCCTGGCCTGTCCTTGCCGCGCCTGGATGGCATCGGCGATCCTGGCGATTTTCTTCTCGTGAAAAGCTTCTGAAATTTTTATAAAATTACCGGCCTCGTCGTCGGCAATCAACTCGTTCAGCCGCCCGACATTGCTGACGCCGAGAATGCGGCCCCACTCCTTGTGTTCATGAAATATTTGAAACAGGTGCGGCTGGTCGCGGAATCTTGTCACCCGCCGCGGCTCATACTGGGAGGGAAACTGAAGGACCAGCCCCGGCGGATAATCAATCAGGCGGAAATATTTCAGGACGCCGGTGCGGGAAACCAGCGGGCCATGATCCAGGTCAAAGAAACCGCCGCACCAGTGAATGGTGATCTTGGGCGGATTGCGGAAGCGGAGCAGACTTGCCTTTTCCTTAAGACCAGCGCGCTCCAGCAGGCTGATGGCGTCCGCGAACGAGAGCTTGCGCCTTTCTATCGGCAGGTCATCGGCGACAACCTGTCGCATCGCCTCTTCAATCCCGCGGATAAGCGCCTTTAGGTTGACGCCCTTTTTTATGTTTTCAAGAGTGCAATAAAAACCGGTGCTGAGCGAATGCTCAATGCAAATCCGGATTTCAGGAAAAAACTGGCTGACGGTTTTGGCCAGCAGGAACGAAAGGGAACTGCGGTAAACGCGCATCCCCTGCGGATCGCCGGCAGTCAGAAAACGAACATGACAGTTGATTTTTAACGGATATGAAAACGAGACAACATTATTGTTGACCAGCGCAGCGATAAAAGGAATGCCCTGTCCGTTAAACGGGCTTTTCAGCAGAACGCTGACCGGCGTGTTGACGGGATATTTCGCCGGAATGCCATTTTCAACAGAAACCTGAATTTGGTTCAGATCTAATCCGGTTTCTGATTGGAACGGCTTAATCATGCCTTGCGCCCGCTGATACCTTTGGTCTGACTTGTGATGACGCGCGCCTTTTCCCTGGGACGCAACGCCCGCACCGCCTTGCCGGCGAGCCACATCTCGGATGTGCCGAGGGCATTTAATTCCTTGGCCAGCCGTTCCTGATAGTCCGGTCCGCTGCAGGACGAAATAACGCGCCTGGTTTCAAAACCGTTTTTGACCTTCTGGTATAAGTCGTTAAAGACCGGCAGAACAGCCGCCTTGAAACGCGGTTTCCAGTCCAGAGCGCCGCGCTGGGCCGTGACGGAGCAGTTGGAGAACATCCAATCCATGCCGTTTTCATCAACGAGCCGGATAAGACTCTGGGTCAGCTCTTCCACCGTCTCATTAAACGACTCGCTGGGCGAATGGCCGTGTTTACGCAGAACATCGTATTGCGCTTCCATGATTCCGGCCAGGGCGCCCATGAGCACGCCGCGCTCGCCGGTCAGATCGCTGTAGACTTCGTGTTCAAACGTGGTCGGGAAAAGATAACCTGACCCGATCCCAATGCCGATTGCCAGGCATCTTTCACGGGCGCGTCCCGTGGCGTTCTGGAACACGGCATAGCTGGAATTGATGCCGGCGCCGGAAAGGAAATTGCGCCGGACCGATGTGCCGGAGCCTTTCGGCGCAACCAGGATCACATCCACGTTTTTGGGCGGAATAATGCCGGTCTGATTACGGTAGACGATTGAAAAACCGTGTGAAAAATAAAGAGCATCGCCTTTTTTCAGATTGCGCTTAACGGTCGGCCAGACTTGTTTCTGGGCCGCGTCGGAAACCAGGATTTGAATGATTGTGCCGCGGCGGACCGCCTCGTCAATTTCAAAAAGCGTTTTGCCGGGAACCCAGCCGTCCTTGCGGGCGCGGTCCCAGTCGCGCTGGAACTTTTTGGATTGGCCGATGATCACCTTGAAGCCATTGTCCTTGAGATTGAGCGCCTGGGCCGGCCCCTGAACGCCATAACCGATAATGGCGATGGTTTCGTTGCGCAGGATTTTTTTTGCTTTCGTTATCGGAAATTCCTTGCGGGTGACGACATTTTCCCTGACTCCGCCAAAATTAATCAAAGGCATTGCTTTTCCTCCGGAATGATTGATATTAATATTTTCTCTTTGTCTGACTGGTCGTTAAGATTATTTTATCGGCGCCCGGCGTCAAGGAAAAAATGCTCTGGACAGAAGATGATTATAGGTTATTCTTTTGTTTGCTTTTTAAGCGGGAGTAATTCAGTGGTAGAATGTCATGGCGCTGCAGCGCCATGAACGTCTGGCATGCAATATTGGGTTTATATTCTATATTCAACAAAATTAAAACGCTATTACACTGGTTTTTCAAAGGACCCGGACCGCAGATTAGGGCAACACCGAACTGCTGATAATGGATGGACGAGCCGCGCTGACGATTGGCGGGAGATATTTAGAATTTTTGTTGCAGACGAAGGTTCTGCACGTGTATTGGAGACAGGCATTAAATCACATGGCGCTAAACGTTTTCTCCAAAAAATGAAAACATGATAGACACGTATACGTTTTAACGTGTACTGTTGTGACGTTTTGCGGGACCTGTCCAGCGTTTCGCGGGAGTAATTCAGTGGTAGAATGTCAGCTTCCCAAGCTGAACGTCGGGGGTTCGAGTCCCCTCTCCCGCTCCACTTCTTCTCAATAAATACTCATATAAACCCCTTGTAAATAAAGGGTTTATGTGTTATTGGCGTTTTTAATCCGTTTTTGTGTTGCACTTCTTGACAGGGCATTACAGGGCGAACCCCCACCAACAAAACCACCAACGGCGTCACCTTCTCCAGACACCTTCCAGACATTCAGCCGCTCACCTGATCGTGCTTTTTGGAAATTATGGTGTTGGTGGTTTTATTTCCATCCATTGATTACACCCTTTTCCTGGCTACAGCGTCATTTGCCCGCTCAACAAGTTCTTCCGCGGAGAGATTTTCAATCCCTGGCGTCGGTCGGCCGGCGGCTGGGGTTGTTTTCGCGCCGTCTTTTGCCGCACGATATAGATAGCCGCGCAATTTTTTAACCGGTAGCACGTCCATATCATTGGGTTTGGGGTGATTTGTCACGAACGATCCCCCCACGAATACATATCTGGCATGACGATGTTTGGCAAAGTCAAGAACTTGCACAACTCCACCAGACATGAATGTCCGTGTGTTACAATTGTCCTTGCAGAAGCGGTCAAGGAATTCGGAGCCGGAACAGACGTGGATCCCTTCTGGCAAAGCACCTTCAGGTCCAAATGGTGGCAGGATTGATGCCATTTGCAGTCTCCTTAACTACGTGTATTACTAACGTGCCCAAAATAATATTATGCCTCAAAAATTGCATCCCATCGTCACTATGCATGGAATGATATACATCAAGCAACCGCTCGACAAGCCGGATTTCCGGAGAGACTGCTGTATTACCAAACATATAACTAGAAATGGATACTATGTTTGGTAACTTGACGCCTGTTTCTGCACGTTCATCGTTACTGAATATTATGGAGGAAAATATACTCTACGCGAAGTCGCTACGACGGGACAAGACTCAGGGCAGGCCGGAGAAGACGGAAGGCAGATGGTAACCTGCCGGACGGATGCGGTGGCTACAACCCCTTTTTCCCATTTGATATAATGCACTGTTTTGGCTATAGTATCAGGCAGAAAATACGTTACGGTATTCTTACTCAACATGAATAAACAGAACACATGGGAGCCGATTTATGCCATCAGTCCGTCAATTGCCCGTGCATTGATGGACATTGAAGCCGCCAATGCAATTATTGAAAACACGCCATTATCCCCTGCGGTTGAAGCAGAGTTGCGTCACAAGGCGCGTGTCAGGTCAACGCATTATTCAACGCGTATTGAAGGCAATAAGTTGACTTTAAAACAGGCCCGGGAAGTTATTGAGAAAAAAAAGACTCATTTCCACGGCCGGGAGCGGGATGTCGACGAAGTGCGCAATTACTGGGATACGCTTCTTAAAACCGAAGCCTGGGCGGGCAGCAAGATCGAATTCAGCGAGAATTTGATCAAACGACTTCATGCAATTTTGGATAAGGGTTTACGGCTTGCATGGGTTCTTTTCGATGGAGGAGCATCACGCCCATGATTTGGCCAGTTACTATTCTTCTTTAGCGGTTCATAAGAGCCACAATTATTATCAAGGCAGGGCACAGGCAGACTTGACCGCGTGGATCGCGTATTTTACGTCTTTATTGGCCAAGGTTTTTACGCAGGCTAAAGACGAGGCAGTTAAGTACGCAAAGAAAGGTGTGCCACAAGAGCCGGAACAATTGCGCCGGCTTGATCATCGGGCAAGGATCGTGCTTTCGCTTTTTGCCAAGAAGGACAAAATTACGGCCCCGGATGTGACCCATGTACTTGGATTATCGCGCCGCATGGTGCGGATTCTGTTGCAAAAATGGGTTAAAGACGGCTGGCTAGTGGTGGCGAATACGGCTAACCGTTCAAGGACGTATAGTTTATCGGCAATTTATCGGCAATTCATCGGCAATTTAACGGAAATTTAGACTTGCCCCCTATTGCTTCTCTCCGCACCTTCCCCAGAAGAGAAGTCACAATGTCCCCGCCCATCCCTGAGTCTGTTAAAAGACATATTGACAAAACCATCATGGATATCGTGAAGCGATTCTACGACCAGAACAAACGGCTGAAGTTTGTTCTGACCGGATCGCAAAGCAGTAAACTGCGCGGGAAGTCAAAGGAGAGCCTTGCCGGTCGGTTGATCGAATATCACCTGCAGCCGTTGTCTTACCCCGAGTATCGCATTATCGCCGGTAAAGGCGCCCTGGATATTCCGCCCGTGTTTGATCTGAAAGAAAAGGAATGGTTGCCGGTGCTCCAGGAATTCCAGCACAAGTCCGGCGCGAAGATCGAAGCCCAGATGCCGGCATATCTTTCCTACGGTCAGTTTCCAGAGGTTGCGGCCGAGCCTGATGTGAATATCAGCTATCAGTATATCCGCGAATCGGTGCTCGGGAAAATACTGGAAAGCGATTTGCCGGCTCACCACGGAATTGAGCACGCGGAAGCGTTCAAGGCGATGGCCTATCACCTTGTGACCAATAGCGGCTCATTGTTTGAACTCTCCAACATCGGGTCTGATCTCGGCATTTCAAAGGCGACCGCCGAAAAGTATCTCGGCTATCTGAGAGACAGTACGCTTGTCAGCATCCTGTACAGCTACACGCGGAGCGCCATCAAAACGGGACGCAGCCTTAAAAAGTCTTATGCTGCGTCAACCTGCTTCATTTCCGTGATCAACAAGTATCCGCCCGATTTCTACGAGAAAGTCCCGGAAGTGTTCGGCAAAGTCATTGAAACCTATGTCTGGTGGCGGCTCTCCCAGCGCTTTGAGAATCTTGCCTTCTGGCGTCAGCGTCAGGAAGAAGTGGATTTCATTGTCACGGACACAGGTCGTCCCCGTTTGCCGATCGAGGTCAAGTTTGGCGCGCGCGTTCGTTCTGAGGAATTGCGGCCGTTGCTTGGCCTCATGGAGCGGCTGAAGATCCGGCGTGGTCTCGTCATTACGCGGAACAAGGTGGACTCGTTATCCATCGATGGCCGGCAGGTTGATCTAGTCCCGTTCTATCTGCTATAGTCCCGTTGCCCCTGTCTTATCCTGGGCTCCGGAACCGTAACAATGTAACATGACATGCGCTCGCCGAGGCCTGAAAACAGGCCATAATCACAGGCAAATATCATTCCGGCTGTGTTTGATTGCTGTCATTTATCGCCGGCCCTAAAGCAATCCCCTCGCGCAACATCAGGCAACGTAACAATCGCGGTGACAATGAAAATAAATTGTGGTAATTAGACGGAAAACAAGTATCATTCAATATTAAACAGGATCATCACATGAACAAAGTTGCATTTTTTTCGCTGATGACAATTGCCGGGCTGTGTTTGATGCCGTTCAAAGGATATGCCACCGCCTCCACCAGCGCGGGTTATACGCCTGACCGCTGCAATTCTGCCGGAACTTCGCAGGCCATCGTTTTTTCAGATGTTCATTTCAATCCATTCTACGACACAACGATCTTTCCATCGCTTGTTGCCGCCGATGCAAGCCAGTGGGCAAGCATCTTCGCGTCGTCAAGTATTTCCGAACCGTCAATCTGGGGCGAAGATTCAAACTATCCCTTGTTCGCGCTGGCCCTTGCGAGCATAAAAGAGAACTCAACATCAACTTCGGTCGCTATTTTCCCGGGCGATATCCTCGTGCACCATTTTGAGACGCAGTTCTATACTCTCTACGGCAGTGAAGATGAAGAGGCGATGAAGTCGTTCCTCTATAAAACAGTGACGTTTTTCGCAAGCGCGGCGCGCGCTTACTTGGGCAACATACCTGTCATGTTTGAGATCGGGAACAACGACGCTTACGAAGGAGATTTCAAAATAGAACCTGACAGCCAGTTCTTGTCAGATACCGCCGAGCCGTTTTACACGCTTTTTTTGAACGGCACCGCAGATCACGATGCTTTCCTTGCCACATATGAGGCAGGAGGATACTATTCGGCCCAGCCTCTAGGAACGAACCTTGTTGTCATCGCATTAAACTCCATCTTCTTTTCACCGGATGCGGCAACTAATACCGAATCTGCGGCTACGGCGGAGCTCGATTGGTTTGCGTCAACCCTTGCATCAGCCGCCTCTTCAGGTCAGAAGGTATGGCTGCTCACGCACATACCTCTGGGCGCTAATATACACGCGAATAAGGACCTTATTGATGCCAGCGGGCATCTCGCCGACGCCAAAATGATGTGGGAGCCGGATTTTCAAACGCGTTTTCTGAATGTTCTTTCAGCTTACTCAAATACAGTAACCATGATCTTCACGGGGCACACCCATATGGACGAATATCGCCTTCCTGTCTGCGCTCTTGAAGTGACGCCGGCTATAAGCCCGGTTGACGGCAATAATCCGGCGTTCAAAATTTTTACTTATTGCACCGGTTCATTCGAAATTACCGATTACAGCGCCATAAATTATGACCTGGCTGCAATGCCCGACAGTTTTCAACAATATTACACGTTTTCTTCAACATACAAAACAGACGGCATCTTGGCCACAATGCTGGAAAGCGTTTTCCCGACGCTTCGTTCAAACGCGCCAAGGAAAGCCGCTTATAAAGGACATTATTATTCCGGCCATGATTCCGCTAACCCTATCAATGATACCAACTGGCCGGTCTACTGGTGCGGCATCGGAAAAATATTGAAACAAGATTACATAGATTGTGTCAACGGCTTTACCCCTCCGCTGGCACGACTTTTCTGGCGCTGGCCGTATGGACAGATTCTAAACTCGCTCATGAATACAAACGGTTCATTCAATTCCATAGCATCGACCTACCTATGCGCGAATGATTGGCAGATTTGCGCGGGCGGTGATATTGACCGGGACGGCGTGACGGACTTGATCGCGCAGGCGCCGGAAGGCCAGATCATCTGCTTGTTCATAAACGCGGACGGCACAGCCAGGTCCACCACGGTGGTCAACATGGAGCCAACGCTTTGGCAGATTCGCGCAGCAGGCGATATTAACCTTGACGGCGTGACGGACCTGATCGCGCAGGCGCCGGAAGGCCAGGTCATCTGCATGTTCATGAACGCGGACGGCACAGCCAGGTCCACCACGGTGGTCAACATGGAGCCAACCCTCTGGCAGATTCGCACAGCAGGCGATATTGACCTTGATGGCGTCGCGGACTTGATCGCGCAGGCGCCGGAAGGCCAGATCATCTGCATATTCATGAATTCAAACGGCTCGGCCAAGTCCACCACGGCGGTCAACATGGAGCCAGCCCTCTGGCAGATTCGTGCGGCCGGTGATATTGATGGAGATGGCATCGCGGACCTGATCGCGCAAGCGCCAACCGGCGAGGCCATTTACCTGTTCATGAACATAACCGGCGCGATGAAAGCCGTTACGTTATTTTATCCCTACGCGACTGACTTGCAGATTCGCGCGGCCGGCTACTAAGCGGGCAAGCGTTTCGGGATTGGCGCGACTGGATATGATGTGTATGAAAATCACGGCATTTAACGGAAGCCCGCGCGCAGAAAACGGCAACACCCATGTCATGGTCGCCGAATTTTCAGAGGGGGCCAAGGAAGCCGGCGCTGAGGTGGAAAATATTTTCCTTGTGAAAAAAGAAATCAAACACTGCCTGGGCTGTCTGCAATGCTGGACCGCCACGCCCGGCCAGTGCGTGATCAAGGACGATATGCCGGAGTTATTGCCGAAATTTTCATCCGCGGATATCGTGGTTTTTGCCACTCCGCTTTACGTGGACAATGTCACGGGCATCATGAAAAACTTCATGGACAGGCTCGTGCCGCTGGCCGACCCCCATTTTGACAAGGATGAAGGCGGCGAATGCCGGCACAGGCCGAGATCAGATAAATCCCCGCCGGCCATAGTCGTGATTTCAAACTGCGGATTTCCGGAACAAAGCCATTTCCAGGTATTGAAATTGTTGTTCAAAAGGATTGCCAGAAACATGGGCTCCCGGGTTGTGGCCGAGGTCTGCCGGGGCGGCGGGGCAATTCTTAAAGACCCGCCCTTAATCCTCCAGCCGCTGGTTTATAAATACAAACGGTTGTTGAGGAAAGCCGGCCGCGAGGTTGCTGAAAACATGCAGCTTTCCGAGGACACCATCGCCCGGCTGAATGAACCGATCATTTCGGATGAGATGTATATCAAGGGCGCCAACCAACGCTTTGATAAGATGCTGGCAAAGGTTGCCCAAAAATGATTTATTTTACAATGTTTGCCATATTGGCAGAATAATTTGGCCGCACGGAAAGGAGACACAAGAAAGACATGTCCCGCTTCGTATGTCCCCATTGGATGGGTTACGTGCTGATCTGCCCGTTGCGGCGGCTTACCCAGAATCCTGAAAAAATTCTGGCTCCATTTGTCGCAAGTGGCATGACGATTCTGGAAATTGGTCCGGGCATGGGCTTTTTCACCCTGCCCCTTGCCAGAATGGTTGGACCAAACGGAAAGATATTATGCGTGGATTTGCAGAAAAAGATGATCCAGTCACTTCAGGAACGGGCGCTCAAGGCCGGGCTCTCCGACCGAATCACCACCCGGGTGTGCGAGGCGGCCTCGCTCTGTGTCGGCGACTTTGAGGGGAAAATAGACTTTGCCCTTGCTTTTGCCGTGGTCCACGAAGTCCCGGACGCGCCGCGGTTGTTCGCCGAGATCGTTCGGGCCTTAAAACCCGGGGCAAAGTGTCTCATAGCAGAGCCCAAAATGCATGTCTCGGCGCAGAAATTTGAGCAGAACATCACCACTGCCTTGGAACAGGGTCTGCGGCTCCTGGAACGGCCCAGGATAAGAGGCAGTCATGCCGCATTGATGAATAGACCCTGAATGCGCGTTTATATCAGGATGGCGCCATTGGCAACGAAAGCAGGCGCGCGGCGTTTTTTCCGAGGATTAATTTTTTTTCTTCATCCGACAGCGGCAGAACGCGGATGGCCTGCGCGGCTTCTCCCGGATCATTCCAGGGAAAATCACTGCCGAAAATTATTTTGTCAACCCCGTGCGCGCGGATAATCCGCAAAAATTGATCCGCATTGATATAACCGAGGGTAAAGGAGGTATCAAGGAAGATGGGGGTGCCGATCAGGCGGCGCTCAACATCGTCCCACATGCTCCACCCGCCGAGATGGGCCGCGATCAGTTTTAATTGCGGCAATGTGTTGACAATGTTTGCCAGCTTTTCCGGAGTACAGCGCGGCTTTTCCTTGATGTTGACGTTTTCCCCGGCATGCAGGTAGAGAATCAAGCCGGCCTTTGCCAGGGCCTCATACAACGGCAACAATCTTTTTTCGTCGGCGTCAAAGGCCTGATAATCCGGATGCATTTTAACGCCCTGGATGCCGGAATCCTTGAGCCGTTTGATTTCATCGCGGAAGTTTGCAAAATCAGGATGCAGGGCGCCAAAGGCAATGATGCCCGGATTCTGGTTCAGTCTGAGCGCATAACAGTTGATGCCCGGCACCTGCTCGGGTTTTGTGCTGACCGGCAGAATGACGCTTTTGTTTATGCCGCCCTTTGCCATGGAGGAGAGCAGTCCGCCAAGCGTGCCGTCGGAAGCCATGGGATGCGGCGCATGACGTGCCAGACTGGCGACGGCCTTGGGCGCGATTGAATCGGGGAAAATATGGACATGGCTGTCAATGATCATTACTCAAAGTCCCGGCAGAATTACACATCTACGCCAAAAAACACCCGCAGAACAAGTCCAACCAGGAAGCTGAAGGCCGCCACGCCCATACTCACTCCCACCATTTCCGCAAACCGTTTTTTGAACGGCTGCGATTTGGCCACTGAGATATAGTAGTTGAACATGGCAATAATGCTCACCGCCGTTGCCAGGGTGCAGATCAGCGCCGCATAAAAATTCGCGAGAATGAGATAAGGAAGGATTAATAGAATCACGGTCAATATGTAGGTCACGCCGGTGTAGAGGGCCGCCTTGAACGGATTCTGACCGGAGCCCTCCGTTTTAGTGGAGAGATATTCGGAGGCCGCCATGGAAAATGCCGCCGCGATGCCGGTTATTGATCCGGTCAAAGCAATAAGCTTTGTGTTTTGCAGGGCCAGCGTAAATCCGGCCAGCGCGCCGGTCAATTCCACCAGCGCATCATTCAGGCCAAGGACCACCGAGCCGACATAACGCAGACGCTCCTCATCCAGCATGGCCAGCAACTCATCTTCGTGACGGCCTTCTTCCAGGGCGATGGCACTGGCTTCATGAACCTCCAGCGACAGGGCGTCATAGGAATGCCGCGCGCTGGCCTCGCCGCGCTCCATGAGTTTGAGGCCGAAAGTGAGGCCAAAAATGCGGCAAATCCAGACATAAGCCCATATTTTGATCCGGTTCGGCGAGGCATCTTCGCCGGTGTATGCCTGCCACTGTTCATAGTGCCGCTTTTCGTCATCCGCTATACGTTCCAATACCCTTTGGTTCTCGGAAGACTTTTGCATACCCGCCAGACGGCGATAAATATAATGCTCGGTGATCTCATCCCGCTGATAGCCCAGTAACAATTTTCTTGTGGCCGGCGACAACATAAATGGTATTCCTTGTTCTGCGCATGATACATCCGTTCGCCGGTAATTACAAAGACATAATCCAGCTCCGCCGAAATTTCCCCGCGCCTCAAGCCGTTGTCAAAAAAATACTCATTATTTCGGAACATAAAAATTGACTTAAAATTGACGGCGCAGTATGTTTTTCAGCGTTAAACGCAAGGCAAAAACGCTTGATTGATATTTGAGACAATCAAAATGAAATCCGTTCGTGACGAACTGATCCTATACGGCGCCAGAATTGCCGGGACCCTCACGACCAATTCAGGCGGCAATATCAGCGCGCGCGAAGGCGATAAAATCTGGATTCAGCCGGACGGTTTTGACATGGATGAAATCTCCCCCGCTGATCTCTGCGGCGTAGAGCTGGCAAGCGGCCGCCAGTTTCAGGGCAAAAACCGGCCTTCTCCGGAAGCGAACATGCATCGCGCCGTCTATCGGGTGCGCCCTGATATTACCGCTGTTTTTCACACGCATCCGGCCTGGGTCATCGGCGTGATCAGCGCCGGAAAGACATTCAAACCCATGTTTGCGGAATTTGTCAACGATCTTGGGCGGACCGGTTCCGTGCCATACTTCCCGCCCACATCGCCGGCCCTGACCACCCGGATGGCTCAATGCGCCAAAGATCATGACACCATTTTCATGATCAACCACGGCCTGCTGGCGACAGGGGTCAATCTGAAACAGGCGTTCTACCGCTGCGTTGTCGCGGAAGACGCGGCCAAGTCTCTGGTTGCCGCTTCCATGGCCGGGCACCCCCTGTTTTTAAATCAACGGCGGGGAGATAAAATATTGTCACT
>Ga0074199_1000306_pt1 | contig 88366 bp, 64 predicted proteins | sample EPASupsiteSAE347_FD_64528 | JGI IMG/M metagenome (GOLD analysis project Ga0074199, IMG submission 64528) | Bioremediated contaminated groundwater from EPA Superfund site, New Mexico - Sample SAE3-47 | ecosystem: Environmental > Aquatic > Deep subsurface > Groundwater > Contaminated ... | reverse complement strand
GCTTCATTGGCCATTGGATTTTTAGCTTATTTTCTAAACACAATGAATCAAAGTTATCGCAACCAAATAAACCATTTCAACAAGCACCAAATCACCTTTATGATAGCTTATTCCGCCTTTTCCAAAATTTTAGCCAAGGTCCAAAATGCACCATGGTCCGAGAGGTTTTTTAAGACCCGCGCCGTCAGGGAAAATCAGATTGCCCTATTTGGCGGAGAATACGACAGTTACGTTGAAAATTCGACTAAGGAATATCAAGCCGACATCTATATTCAAAGCCAATACGGCGGATATACTTGCTTGTACTTTTGGCGAATCGTCTACAACGACAGCGTGTTGGATATTTCAAATCGAATTCAAACGATTTTTTTCGGCGCATTTTCGCCTGACAATTTTCCTTCCGACAAACCGAGAGGCATCAATGACGCTACCTTCACCACCGGAACAGGCACCGGGGGCAATAATAACCCGGGAGGGAACTATTCAACGGGTTCGGCTTCATCAACCATGGCGGCAAAAGTCGACCATATCATTTCGGAACGAAAGCGAAACAATCGGCAAGCGAATGAAAAGGCGGCTTATATTGCCATCTCCGATAGATTGCAGGAGATAGTGAATCTCCTCTCGGGAAGGCCCAAAGACGCGCCTAATGTTCCTTCCACGCCGGAAGGAACCGCGGAACCACCGCCGCTGTCGAGATATTCCAAAGATCCTTTATCAACGAAGAGCGATGATGGCGGTATTCCCACACCTTCTTCCGGCGGGGCTTTCGCAACCTTGAAGATGGGGCCTTATGTTCCCCAACAGCTGCCCTGGAACGTTTTTCTTCACACGAACGCGGGCTACGACCCGGGAAATACCGGTTACGGCGATCATTGGAGAGTGGGATATCCCATGGGGGTTATTGAACTCGGCTTTACGGGAAAATATGCCTTCAACATGAGCGCTCTTGGAACTCCGGAAAACGGGAAATCCAATTGTTACGTAAATATTTTCGTAAACGGTAAAATATACGAGACAAACAAACATATCGATAATTCCAATGCTTTTCTGGATTACGAAATTCCATCATCTGAATTCGGTTCGGGGGCAAATGTCGTCAGAATAGTTCGGTTGGCCGGTTCGGATTTATGGCTAAGTGAAGTAACCTTGATAGATGATGAATCCCAATCGAATTATTGATAGCTGCAAAATGAAAGCCGGTTTTCGGGTACCCGGCTTTTCGCCGGCTACTTCGGCTATTTCCGATGCAGGAACGGGCGGTTTTTTTATTTCAATCCCAACCTCCGAAAAAATAGGATTCTCGCTTGTGGAAATCATCGTCGCTCTTTCGATTATGGCTTTCCTGGGGTTCACTCTTATCTCTTTGGTGAGAGGCGCCAAATCCGAGGCGGATTTTACGACCGAGCATTTCACTTCGATGCTGATATCGCAAAAAGTTATGCAGGATGTCAGCCAGGAAAATGAAACAAACCCCGTGTCGGCATTTCAAACGCTCGGCATGGATTCGGCATTATCGGCAAGCAGTCACCTTATTGACGGCGCCTCCATCTATTTTTCATACGTGGAAGACAGGGATCCGCCATGGTTTCATATCGATCCGACAATTGACGGAAGTGTCGATAAGCGCATGGAGCCGCTTTTTACCGAAATCAGAGATTTCGAAATGGATGTAAAAGGCAAAAGGCTTGCGCCGCCGACCGACCCATCCGAAATGAAAAATCTTTGGATATCCACGGTTTCATTATCTTGGAAAACAGCAACCGGTCCGGGAAAATATGCGGTGAATTGCATATTTGCGTCGCCGGTGGGAGAAAAAAAAATTGACCTTGCGATTGACGCCGATAATGAGAAAATAGAAAAAGAAGCCTGTCGGATTTTCTACGGCGAAACAACAATTCCTCTAAGGCAAATTCTTTCGCAAAAAGGTGGAGACTATCAAACGATCATTGAGGCGGCCAAGATCCGTCTGCTTTGTTCAAACCTATTGGATTCGAAAGCATTTAAAGACATCATAAAACGGACGAAAGAGCTTGAGAAAAAGGAAGCTTCATTGAATGCCGATGCCTCGGCGGACTTCTATGATTGCGTAAAGGAATTGGCGGATATTTATTATGAAATCGCAAAAGAATCATTTACCGTGATGTACAATCTCATACCAAGCTTGCAGTTGATCAAGAATAATTTCGATAAGGAACATTTCGGAGAAGAATTATGGGCTAACCGATATCGCTTTACCAAAGGCTTGCGGAATTTCAAACTTATCTGCAACAATTTTACCCAGGGAGTTTATTGGGCGCGTAGAAAACTTGAAGAACTTGGTGATGAAAGATTGGAAGTCGTCGTCGGTCCGAAAAAACAGCAACGTATTCTCATGAAAGTATTCGATCTACACAGGATTTTATCGGTTATCGGCAAAGACGGAAATACCGAAAATGAGTATAAAACCTACTTGGAAAGCATGAAATCCCGAAGTGAAGGTCGGGATCCGGCAATGTACAGATTGGTGTCTCAAGAACTGACTTTTCATGGAAATTTTCAATCCTTGTTGATAAATTATCCGACGCTGAAAATCATTGATCAAACAATCAATGTCAAACTTTCTCCGATTATGTCTTTCCTTAACACGAAATGTTCCGAAAATAATTCGCGCGACAATCACGCCGACAGCTCCTACAATAAAGAATAGGGCTGGTGACGAATCAATAATGTTTCAAAATTCACCACTACGTGATTTTCGATGAGGATTTCTTGAAAGATATGGCTTGTAAATGTTTATAGAGGAATTTTCGATAATTTTCGGATTGATAATTCCATTTCTATCATTAAGCATTTCTTTAATCGTAGGATGTTTCGTTTTATTTAAAGGTTCAAAAAAGGCTGTTAATCGGGTAATTGCCGGTGTGGCTTTTTCATCGTTTCATTACAATCTATTTCAAGTATTGTATTATTTCTTTCCGGCGGTTTGGATCGTTAAACTCAGTTGGTTGGGGTCGATAGCTTTAATTCCCTTGTTGGTCGAGTTCCCGGATGCCGTCATAGACAATCGATATTGTACCCGTAGAAACCGAAACTCGGCACTCTTCGCGGCGGCATTTTTTGCCCTTTCATTACCGACCGATTGGCTGTTTCAGCCGAAACTGGATTCATTGGGAACAATTCTTCTCGCCACCGGCGGACCGCTTTTGAAAGTCTACGCGACCGTCATGGGTTGGATTTTGCTTCGATTAGGATATCGATTGGTAAAGGCTTTAAGAACCTCGCCGGACGAAATGGTGAAACGACGGCTTGAATTCATACTTCTCGGCGAAGTTTTTTATTGCTTTTGCGCGGTTCACGATATTCTTTTACGATCACAGGTATTTTGGATTTTCAGTTTTCCCATCGTTCAGATAGCAACGCTGGCTTTTATGATCATTGTCGTTTATGCGACGATGCGGTTCCGCTTAATCGATGTCGACATCGTTTTGGGCGTAAGTGTTTATTATATGCTTTTGACCATGGGAACGGCTTTCGTCTATAAAACCGTAGAGTATTTTTTGGAAAACTATCTTAAGAATTATATCAATATCGATTCGTGGTGGATTCAAATGATCCCGGCGTTCGTCGTCGCTTTGATGATCGGGCCCGTTCGCGAGGTGATTCAAAGATTCATCGATTTCATTTTTCTCGATCCCGAGTATCGAACGATGAAAATTTTTCGCTCACCCAACATCCAATTTCTTCTTCTTGATTCGAGAATTGAAGAACTTACTTCTTTGCGTGATGAAATGTCACGTTTGGTTGAATCGACGAAAAACAAATCTTCCAAATAAACACGAACGAGCTGAAAGGTTTTTGGGAAACATTTCGCTATTTCTTGAGGGAATCGTCATCACCGGTTTTTTCGTCTCCAGGCGACGAGAGAATGCATCCGTTAGGTGTTGATACCCAAGCGGAATCTTCCGATGCGGTGATGGCTTTGAGCATGCCTCCGCTGCATAGCACACATATGCGGTCTTCCGGTAAAGGCGGATCGACATCTCGCGCACAGGCTTTTTGCGCGCAGTTGATGATCTCCAGTCTAAGCCCGCTGTCGGATATCAGACATTCCGCGCCGAATTTCGAATGTCGCTCGGCAAGTTCCATTATTTGTTTCCGAGCATCCGTCCCGCTGAAGTTTTCGTCGAGAGAGCAAAGATCGATGGCCTCGCATTCACCGCACTTCCAATCGATGGTAAGTCTGGATTTCCACAAAGCGATCAAAACCGGGGAAGGGACATTTCCTTTAGGTTCGTAATATTTCCCTGAAAATCTTCTAAGGATCGCTTTGCGTTCCTGAAGCGAAGGATGCAAGGAAATCGACGGCTCATCTTCCCGCTTCCGAAACGGCAGATAATTCATCTCCGTAAGACGCGTAAGGGTTCGCAAGTAGTTTTCCCTGCCCACTTTGGAAGCAGCGAACAGATCCGAATCATATTCGTGTTTTCTTGAAAGAGCCGAGAATACTCGCGAAAGCATCCAATACAAAAAGAAACCGCATAGCACTTGGAGATAAGTCGGCCCGGCGAGCAAGAGTCGCAAAGCGCTTAACGGCCACGTAGCCGCAAAAAGCCCCGCAATCAAAGCTAAATTGAAAAGCAAGAGAAAATTGAAGAACAAATGGCCCTGGGATAAATGTCCATCTTCGTGAGCCGCAATGGCATTGATATCACCCGCTGAAAACTTCTCCAACAACGGCCCGGACAACGCTACACCCCAAGCCGGCGTAAGATAACCGAAACTGAAAGCGTTGAATATTCCGCTTCCTGAAAGATCCCAGCGATAGAATTTGATTTTCGCGTTTTCGATCAACTTCAATTCATCTTTCCACAACAGCTTTAATCCTAATATGGTCGGAAAGAACGTTTCGATGAACAGCAGTAAAGCACCGAATAAAGCAGGGAAACCCAATCCCACCCCCCATGGCCATAAAACAGGCCACATTGGAAGCCCCTTCGCCATCAGATGCAATATCAGGATTGCAATTACAACGGCGAATAAATGAAGAGACTTGAATATATTTAATTTAATGTCGGTGATAATAAAATCCCATAACGTCCAGGTTGTGCCTCTGACTTCCTTGTCGAGCGAAAAAAGAGGAATTAACGTCGCCAAATAGGCTGCCGACAGATGGCAAAGCGCGGCAATAGTGTAATTCTGAATGTGAAAGATCCGCGGTATTCCCAAAAGTATGAATGCAACAGCGGTTGCTACGCACAAAAAAGCGCTCAACGGGGATGATCGGAACAAATCGTAGGCATTGACTCTATCGGAACCTGAAGGGAATTTTCGCAACCAGACTTGGATTTCCAATTTCATGATTCCGGTCGGTAAAATTAGAAGTAGAAGCCATAAAATCGTAACTACGCAATAGTGATATATCGATGATTCGGTTATAACTGCTTTTTCCAAGTTCAAAAAGCTTTTCAATTCGGAATTGTTATGACCGAGCTTTTTCAGTTCCTCGCAGGTCTTTCGTAAACCGACCGCATCTTGAATTCGAAATTGAGCTTGTGCCGTAAGCCATAAAAGATCGTCTCTCTCGTTTGCGCTTCGCGTTTCCCGCATCGCTCGTTCGAGTAAAACCAACGCGGCTTCGGGATTCCAATATTTCAGTAAAATAGCACCTTTGAATCCTTCCGCGGTAATTTTGTCGCTTCCGTATCCCGTTCTCGAAATTTCATCCAACAAAATCAAAGTCATACGTAGTTCCCGCGAATCAAGATCTTCGGTGTCAAGTCGAGCAGCCAGAGATTCCGGAAAATCAAGCGGCGTGGTTTGTCTTACAATTGATAGAAATTCGGCGTTCGATGGGAAACCCGCAGGTGGTTCCTGCATGAGAAAGCCGACGGTAACGATAAGAGCGCTGAAAAAAAGCAATAGTGCCAAAAGAGTATTTCGCATAGTTGAAATTCTAACGCAAAAAGCATCCGAGATAAAGTGTTGAATAATCGGATCATTATAAAAACATCAATAGTGATTGAGTTTGCAGGGCAATTGCATGAAATTGATGAAATCATTACCGAGAGCCGATTGTAGGGGGGATTAGCAAGCCATCGCCGAAGCGTAATCCACCGTGAACTGAATGGAATTTGTCGATTTTTAATGCGTTTGCCCTGATTGAGTTTGCTGAAAATAGCTGAACGTTATGAATTGTGATATACTTTCTGAAATTTTTAGTTTCCAACTTAATAACTTCGAGGAGATTCGAAATGAAGAGGTTTCCGTTATCAGCATTAGCCGTCCTTTTTATGGGTCTTGGAGCATCGACCCTTATGGCCACGCCTCAAGAAGAAATGAAGTATTTGGGTTATTCCGGCGATATCGTCGATTACGCAAGCGACGCTCTTACCAAAACCCACAACAATCCGCCCGTTGATAACGCCGGAACCAAATCTTCAATTGAGGATGCGAACTCGCTCAGCGAAGTCGATTCGGTTAAAGAGCAATTGACGGAACTTGGGAGGTCAAGGTCTCTCACTCCTCAAACACCTGATAAATCCGGCCATATAAAGGACGACCTGGGGAATTATTGGCAAAGCATGGGAACGCAAAATTCCCCTCAAATGAAAACCCTGTCGGATGAAATCAAATCTCGCGTAAAGGATAAGATCGCCGCGGTTCTCACGGAAGCCGGTTATGAAATCAAACAATTGGATTTGATAGATATTCCTCAAATGGCGGATAATGGGCAGATTCGAGCAGTCGTAAGGGTGATTCGCCCTCTTAAAACCCGCAACGGATATAATGAAATCCAAGAAAATTTGGCGCAGGTGAAAGAATTATGTTCGTCCGCCGCTAATATCGACGGAAAATGCTATTTGAGCGAGTTAACAACTTTCGTTGCCGAGAACCCACGAAATAAATATTATTACGAAAAGACAATTTTGAATCCCTAATTTTTTTATAGTCGCGGGTGGCGGAAGATGGCTATAATAGGTTCCGTAAAAATATCCACCAGGTTGTTGGTCTATGGCATGATTAGCATGTTGGTTGTGGCGTTTGCCGCGATCGGTACTTTCATTGCATCTTTTCTCGCTCCCGAATATACGCTTATGGGGCTGTTGTTGGGTTCTGTGTTGGGCGCTTTTATAGCGGTTCATGAATCTTCGGTAGTGGGCTGCATATGCGGCATGCTGCTGGGTCTCATGGCGGCTCCTTTCATTTATTATGCCCTGGACTTTGAAACCACATATCTGTTTGTTTTCGTCTTTTCGCTTATCGGAGCCTTTCTCGGCGAACCGTTCGCGTATTTTTGGCGGGAAGCCGATGCAACCAATCGCGGAATGATGGAAGGGGCATGAATCAGTTGAGTGTCATGCGTTTAATAATGCTCAACGATGACGACTCCGAATCGGGAATCATTCCGTCTCGGTCGATTTCTACGATTCTTTTGGCGCTGGCGGATGAAACCGTGGAATATAAAAACTTTTGGGAGATCGTTGGGCGCATAGACCCCGGCCTTCAGAAGCATTTCGAAACAAACAAGGATTCTTCCCCCATACTTGAGGGTTTGGGAGATGGTTTACTCGTCATCAGTTGGGAATATCATTGTATCGAATCCTTCCAAGGGTACCAGCCATTGCGACCTGACGGAGCAGCTCGTCGACATAACGGCTCATGTCTTGTTGAAGATGAACCGGAAATCACTTATTCGCTTGGTTCCAGATGGAAAATAATCGATCATCATTTCGAAGAGAGTAGGCATTAACCATGGCAAATTGCCCGGGGTGCGGAGCTGTAAATGACGAAAAAACGTTGAATTGCGTTGCCTGTGGTCGTGTGTTGATAGTAACCTGTCCGCAATGCTCGACCGGAAATTCCCCCTCCGCGCAATTTTGCAGCCATTGCGGCCGAGTTATGAACTCGAATGCGACAACCCTTCTTGGCGGCAACAACGGAGAACCGATAGCTGAAATGATGTTACCCTCCATCGCGAGTGCCGGAGATTCTCCTCCGAAAGCCGCTTTCTTGAAAGTCGTCCTGGGCGCCTTCTTGTTCGCATTTCTTTTTCTCAGCCAAGCTTTCAGCGGTTATCCCTTGGCGGGTATCATAGCCGGTTTTATCAGCGGTTTAACGTCGCTTTGGGGATTGGTTGAACTGACATTTTGGATTCTCGATCGAACGGATCAACCAAGCGAACAGTCGCGAAAATCCGATATTGAAGAGGCTTTCCCTTCCGGAGTCGATCAAGGTTTCTCAAATATTGAGACCTCTTTTGAAGATCTTGACAAGGAAGTCATCCTCAAAAATGCCTTATCGACGAAGAGTGAAAATCAGGGCAAAAAAACCGCCGGTGAAAACAAAATAGCTCAACCTGACGGCATGGTGACTTCGATGGTTTCGGGAACTCTCGATTCGAAAGCTGATTTGGACACGCTGGATTTGTTATTGCCGCGATCCGAACAACCTCCCAAGATCGAAAACCTTGAAATACTGCCCGCGGCTGAAACTTGTCGAGAAGAAGATATGCTTCCCATATCCGAAGACAGCATATTGGATCTTCCCGAAAGAGACAAAAAATCGCAAACATTGGCGGAATTTCTCGATGACGGAGTCAGCCAAGAAATTCAGTCCGTCACGCGAAAAATCAAAAAGTCTCCGGCCAATTTCTCCCTTTTAATGAAATTGGCGCAGTTGCATGAAGAAAGAGGAGAAATAACCAACGCTCTTGCCGTCATGGAAAAATGCCTTTCTCATAATCCTCAGCAACCGGAGGTTCACCTTTTTCACGGTATCCTGCTGCGGCTGGCCGGAAAAAATCAGGAAGCCAAAGCAGCTTTTGAAAAAGTTCTAAGTTTGAATAAATTCATGTCAAAAGCATATTATCAACTCGGAGTTCTGGAGAGAACCCTTAGAAATGTTAACGGTGCGCGGGATGATTTTCAGAAATGCATCCAATTGGCTCCAGATGATGCATATGCCCACTACCAGCTCGGAATGGTTTACCGGGAAATGGGAGATTTGAGTCTGGCGCAAATGGAACTGAACCGGGCTTGTATCCTTAATCCTTCCGATTCTTACGGTCACAGCCAACTCGGCCAAATTCATCACCAGTTAAAACAATGGGACCGGGCAGTAGGGGAATACTCCATGGCTTTGAGCCTTAAACCCAACGATTCCTTCATCTTGGAAAAACTTGCCGAGGTGATGATGGAAAAGGGAGAAGATCTGAGAGCTCAGGATCTCTTTTATGAAGCCATCTCGCATCAACTGCACCCCGAAACGCGGACCTTGATTGCGCTGGCTAAGGTTTTAAATAGATTGGGAAAATATCGTGAAATGCGCCCGATCATTGAGGACGTCTTGCGGATCTCTCCAAATCACGCCGACGGCCTGTATTTTATGGCACTTTCCTATATTTACGAAAAGGACTTCGAAAAAGGCCGCTCCGTTCTTCAACAACTGACGGATTCGTCTCCCGATAAATGGGAAGCCTGGCTTGAACTGGGAAAATTACTGCAATCATCGGGGCAAGAAGAGGAAGCTTTATCGGCATTCATCAAAGCATCTCCGAATGCCGCCGATCAAGCTGGAGTTTGGAATACAATCGGCGTGCTTCTTACCAACAAAAAGGATTACGAGGAAGCTTTGAAAGCTTTCAAAAAAGCCGTAAGCCACGATTATTCCGACCCCCAAATTCAGGCAAACCTGAAGGCGGTTCAGAAGAAGATCGAATCCACATGCCGGCGGGTAATCGAAAGCGCCGCCGAAGCGCTTGCCGCCGATCCGAATGCTCTTTGCGCTTATCTTGACATGGGGCATGCTTACGAGCTCATCGATCGTCCGGAAGAAGCTCTTATGGCCTATCAACGCCTTCTCTCGATCAAACCCGACTCCATTGAAGGACTTCTGGCTTATGCCGAACTTCTCAAACATCGCGGAAAGTTGAAAATGGCGATAAGATGCTATCGAGAAGTTTTGAAAATCCAACAAGGGCACGTTGACGCCAGGCTTCAGCTTGTTAAAGCAAACTTAAACCTCGGATTCATCAATGAGGCTTTACGTCACGCGGTAGTCGTTCAAAAATTGGTGCCTGAAGATGCTCGTGTTCACTTCCTGTTGGGGAAAATCTATTTCGCCAAGGGATTGGCGCCCAGAGCTTTGAAAGAATTCACGATAGTTGTCAATACTTCCAAGGATCCCGACATGATAAGTTGGGCTGAGCTCATGCGACGGCGTTTGAGTAAGAATTTTTAAGATTCCAGGGTGAAAATGAGTAGGTTGAGAACAGCATTAAACATAACGGCATCTGCAGCGCTGATTTTACTCTCCATGATAATGGTTTTTATCGTTCCAACCGGGCATTGTCATGATTTTTCTCCCGGAATAGCGGAACCTCAAACGACGGTTTCGGAAATCATGACTGGACCTCAGAACCGCCCAAGAGCCGATACTTATTATCTCATGGCTCTCGCGGCGGCAAGAAAAAGCCGAAACCGGGAAGCCATGAAATATATAGAACAAGGCTTGAAAATCGAACGCGACAATTCGAAGCTGTTGAATCTAAGAGCCGCTCTTTGGGCCGCTCAGGGACATTTACGCGAAGCTCTTGAACAATTTAAATCCGTGCTCAGATTGTCCCCGAATGACACATACGCTAGAGAGTCCGTAAAATCCATTGAAAAAATATTGAATCCTCAACCCAATATCAATTTGGCGATGCTTCCGGCGAAGATACCCAAGAACAAATTTGTCGAGCCCGCGGCTCCCGTAAAAGAAATATCGTCTTCACTCCCGGCATCGTCGACTAAAATTCTCCAATCGGCCTATTTCGATCAAGTTAAAGGCAAACAACGTTGTTATTACGGAATGACCGCTATTAAACGAGCACAGGAAGCTTTCGAAAAAAAACACGCTGATAAGAAGGGAAATTTCGACACGAAGGTTCTCATTGATGAAAAGCTTTTGCAGGTCATGCCGATTTGCCCTGAAAGCGGTGTTTACAGTTGGAAGGGTGGTCCGCAATGCAGCGTTCATGGAGACTTTGGAACCATCGAGAATGAAGTCAAAACCGTTTTCTCCGATTTCAACAGCGGTATGCAGGCAAAAATTTCCCGAAACTACCCCGAAGCTCAAAAGACTTTTCAACAAGTAGTCGCGGTCTATCCAATGTGGGCTGAAGCGCATTTTCAATTGGGCGATACCTGCTTCCGAACCGGTCACGATAAACAGGCGATTGAAGAGCTAAGATCCTGCCTTAAAATCGATGCAAAAAATCTTGATGCCAAGCTACTCTTAGCCAATTTGTATTTCAAGGTCAGCCAGAAAGATGCGTCATTGAAACTTCTGGATGAAGTAACGGCCGATTCGCGAGGCACCGTTTACGGATTAGCCGCCAGAAGCACCGCTACTTCGATTAGAGCCGGGCGTAATTATTATCAGATTTTCCCGCCGCCTTGATTTCATGAAAAAAAGGATAAACCGCCTCGCTCTTCTGTGTCATCCGACTCGCGCCTTTGTTCCTCCTTTGGTTCAAACGATTCTTGAATGGGCCGGAAAAGCGGGGATCGGAGTTCAGCTCGTAGCTGATATGGCCGCCAGAATGGGAAGAAACGAACTTGGAGTTCCGCGTCGTGAAATCGCCGGCGAAGTAGATCTGATACTTGTTCTAGGCGGGGACGGCACGATTCTCGAATCCGTACGTTCTTTCGCCCGCCATGGAATCCCGATTGCAGGGATCAACCTCGGGCATCTGGGTTTCTTAACTCTGGGAAATTCCGCTGATGCCATTTCCATTCTTGAAAAATTAATAGCCGGCAAATTCCGCGTCGAGAATCGAATGATGCTTCAAGCCGTCGTTAAACGAAATGATAAAACGGTTTTTCGAGGTCTCGCTTTAAATGACGCCGTCATAATCAAGGAAACGATATCGCGCGTTATCGACGTGGAGGTATCGATATCCGGCAATTTCATCTGCTCTTACAGGGGCGACGGCGTAATATTTTCCACGCCGACAGGTTCGACGGCGTATTCGCTGTCGGCGGGTGGTCCTATTGTTCCGCCTTGGGTAAGCGCATTGCTGATTTGCCCATTGAATTCGCACACATTGAATGCCAGACCCGTCATAACATCGGATCAGGAAACTATTCATGCGCGAATCCACTGTACTCATTCGAAAATCGATCTTGTTTTCGACGGCCAGGAAGGTTTTTCGCTACTCGACGGCGATGAAGTAGAAGTGTTTCGAGCAAAAGAAATCGGTCGAATAGTCGTCTTCAAAGCCCGAAATTTCTTTCAGGTATTGCGTAAAAAAATGAAATGGGGAAAATGATTCCAGTGAGGTAAAACCCGATGAAGATCGTTTGGAAAATCGAGAAAATCAAATGTCAAGGTTGTGTTGAGTCGATCGCGCAGGCTCTTTTGCTGATTGACGGTTTGTCGGATGTTGTCGTCGATCCCAAGGACAAAATCGTAACTTTTGAAGCTTCCGATCAAAGCTCCGCGGAAATCGCACGTAAGGCGCTTCAACAAGCGGGATATCCGCCAAAGTAACAGCTTCGTATTGTTAGAGGATTCCATGAAAAGAAAGATTCGCTATTCCTGCAGATATTGTTTAACCGGCAAGCGGTTTGGAATCCTCAAAGATTCTTTCCATTGCGTATTCTCAATGGTTGTTTTTTTATTGTTCTTGCTTGGCGGCAATCCTTCAATCGCCGAGCCGTTCGATTTTTTCCTGAATGATCCATATCATGTGACCCCTGTCGATGCGGTTGCCACCATTACGATGAAAATTCAAGCCGGCTACCATCTTTACCGAGATAGACTTTCACTCAAAGCTGTTGCCGCTGAAATTGAAACGACCTGGCCGCCGCCTAAAGAGATCCTCGATCCGTTTGAAAATGAAAAGGTAATGGTTTATGAGGCTGGAGAACATCAAATCGGTTTTCGCTTAAAACAAATAAAGACATTCGCCTCGCCTGCCGTGATAATAGGATACCAGGGTTGTTCTACGCAGGCTTGCCTGCTGCCTTCCGAAAAGGCTTTGCCGATAAAAATCGTCGGAGATTTTCAGGAAAACACCATATCCGATAATATTGCGCCGACGAAGAACATCGGATACGTAACGACCCCAGCCGGTCCTTTTGATTTTTCTCAAAAGATGAAAGATCAAGGTATCGTCTGGAGCCTTTTTATCGCATTCCTTGGAGGACTTCTGGTCAGTTTTACTCCATGTGTTTATCCGATGATCCCGATAACCTTGTCGATAATCGGAGGTCGAAAAGAGAATACGTCGGTTCTTAGAGGCGCGGCTTTATCGATTACCTACGTTGCCGGGCTTTCAATGACTTACGCCTTGCTTGGTCTGCTTGTGGCATCATTTGGAGCCCATGTAAGGAGTTTCATTCAGGGTGCGTTTTTTCAGATTCTCATGGCAATGATTTTTATGATTCTGGCGTTTTCGATGTTCGATTTGTTTTTTTTGCAGGTTCCGGACGGTGTTCGACGGAGATTAGCAGGATTCAAATCGCGGGGAATATCCGGCATTTTTATCATGGGAATGATTTCAGGAGCGATGGCTTCGCCTTGCGTCGCTGCGCCTCTGGCCGGAATCCTAGCTTTTATCGCCGCTTCCGGCAGCGTTTGGTTGGGTTTTCTCATGCTTCTTTCCTTCGCCTGGGGAATGGGGGTAATTTTAATTGTTGTCGGAGCTTTCTCCGGATTTCTCAACGCCCTTCCCCGAGCGGGAGAATGGATGAACCGTGTTAAGGAATTTTACGGATTTCTCTTGCTTGGCGCGGCATTGTATTTCGCGAAACCTCTGATCGGTGCTCCTTTGGTCAATCTTGCCGTGGCGCTTCTGTTGGCGGCATTCGCCGGTTTTCTCGGTCTTTTCTCCAGATATTCCCAAGAGCCGGCGTTGAATGAAAGAGTTTTGAAATGTTTCGGCGTTGTTGCTCTAACCGTCGGTTGCGCTTTCGCTGTCAGCTCCGCGGCCCAGTGGGGCGGGCTGTGTTTTCCGCAAAGCGTCGGAACCAAATCCGCGGAGGCCTTCACCCGATCCGGATTAATTTGGCACTATCGTTTGGACGACGGACTTGCTCAGGCAAAACGTGAAGGGAAGCCGATCTTTCTCGATTTCCGCGCGGATTGGTGCACGATTTGCCGCGAATTTGAGGAAAATATATTTCCTGATCCTCAGGTGAGCGAAATACTGGCTGATTTTGCGCTTGTCCGCATAGACGCCACGACAACAACAGACGACGTCGACAAACTATTGCGACGATTTAACGTCATCGGTTTACCCACGCTTATCTTTATGGACCGCAATGGAATGGAAAACTCAAATTTACGGATCGTCGGGGGAACCGACGTTAAAAGCTTGTCCGCCGTGTTGAAGCAAGCCTTGGAAAAAAAGTAGGACGCGGAATTACAATCCCGTGGGTTGGTCTATAAACACATGCGGAATCTTGAATTTCTTCGATATGAATTCACCCAGCGCCTTTACGCCGAATGTTTCCGTGGCATAGTGGCCAGCCGCGATAAGGTGAATCCCGCGGTCTTTACACGGTGCCGCCGCCTGATGCAAGACGTCTCCGGTCAACAGTACGTCGATTCGGCCTTGGGAAACCTGGCGATCGGTTATCGTGTCCCAACCTCCGCCTGAAACAATTCCCACCGTTTTAATTTGCGGTTTTCCGAAATTCAGGTGTGCCGTTATCGGCCCGATTTTTGTTTCGACCGTCTTCTTGAATGCCTCAATCGTTTGCGGTCGAGCAAGACGACCGGCAAATCCGATCTTTTGATTCATGAATTCTCCGAATTGTTCCTCAATGGTTATTCCTACGGCTTTCGCGAGGAGAAAATTGTTGCCGAATTTCGGATGCGAATCCAATGGAAGATGAATAGCGTAGAGATTCAGATCGGCTTTGTCGAGAGACGAGATGATGTCTCTCATAAAACGGTCTATTCTTCGCCATTCCTTTCCTTTCCAAAATATGCCGTGATGAACGATTGCGAAGTTCGCTCCGGCTTCTCCCGCGGCTTGAAAAAAACATTTGGTCGCATCGACGCCGGTGGCTATTTTTCTTATTTGTTTGCCGCCCTCGAATTGCAACCCGTTAAAAGAACAGTCGACGGCGGTGCTGATACCGAAGGTCTCTTCAAGAAAATCGATGATTTTTTCTCTTGCGATCATTTTTGGGGACTCCTTATAGACCATGATGGAAGCGATTGAAATGTGATGTTGAAACCCTCCTGCTCTGCGGCCAAGCATGCCGATTCTTTATGCCTCAAAGTTCGCGGTTGCTCGCACAAAAGAATTTCCTTTCCCGCGGATTTTAAATTTCGAAACTTTATCAGGATATCCTTTTTTTCCCACTCGTGGCGAGTTTTTCCGTCTCGTAAGAAAAACAAATTGGAAAAAAGGACTCCATCCATTGATTTATAAACATCATTATTCGAAAGCAATTTTTCATCGTTTTCTAAAATTATTACCGAGTTTGGTATCATGCTTTTGAATTCACGACTTAGCCTTACAATCAAACTTGCCATTTCCGTGAAACTTATCGGATTATCGGTCACCTCACCATACCTTCCGGCTCCGATAAGAACTACGCCTTTGAAACCTTTTTGAGCCAGTTCTCTAATTCTTTCAAGCAGAAGGTTTCTCCAGGAGCTGAGATAGAATTTAGCAAGCCGCCGCTCCACGGGAATAATCTTTGATTCCATCAAAACCGTTTTCTGATCGATTTTCGATGAGAATGTCCTTCCTATCTCAGGCTGAATGACGTTCAACCAGGCAATCGGTTTCCAACCCGATTTCACAATACTCAGAATTTCTTTTCTTCCGAACTCATCCGGATCCATTAAAACAAATCCCGGTTTTTTTCTCGACAAGTCGCTGAGCCGCAATTCCTTGTCGTCGAGAATTTCCCAGCCGCATACCGGTAAAATGAGGAGAATAAGCAGAAATACAAATACGGCAACTTCTATCGATCGCCGCGAATATTCGATTTTATATGAAACGATATGGCCTCCTCATCTGGAAAGTTGGATCAGATAACTGTTGGATATTTTCACTCTCAAGTCGGAATGCATTGACGTGAAATCGACGCTTACGCGTGCTTTCTTGCCGTAATCTAAAGTATCAAAAACAATCTGATCGGACAACAAATTACCGAAATACGCCCATTGCATGGTACTTCCAAGCGTTGGATCGACGGATACCCATCCCTTGTCCTTGAAATAAATATCGCACCATGCGTGACCAATCTGTGTTTCTTTTCCGATAAAATCGGTTTTAACCAAGAAACCCGTTGTCACTCTCGCCGGAATTCCTCTTTTTAAACATAGCGCCGACAAGAGCCATGAAAATTCGGTACAATCACATTCGTCCGGATGCTCGAAAGCCCAGCCCACGGAATGATCTTCAAAATTTTCCTTATATGACAATCCTTTTCCGATGGCTAGAAAAGCGTTTTGTAGAAAATTCCCGGGCATTTTGCGAAATTGTTCGTTAAGAGCGTTCAAATTATTGTTGTTGAAATCAAGTCTTTCATCTTCCCGCATTTTTGCGATATCGGGAGGAGATCCCGGCGCAAATGGCCCTTTACTACCCAACCAAGGGAGGCATTCGATTCGAAAATGCAACCTCAGGAAAATCGATCGGCTGAATTGCTCTAACGGAAAAGCGAATTCTACTCTGCCTTCATCATCAGGCGCGGACGGAGATACGGAAGATTCTTTTTTCTCGCAGATCCATTCGGCCTGTTGCAATAAAATCGTCTGATGATTAGGAATATTTGGAGGCATCCTTACCAGAAAGTTCAATCTTTTAATCGAATCGGGATCGCTGATTTCCACCTTCAAGGTTTCGGTGAGAGTATAATTTTGAGGTGAAAGCGAAAATAAAATACGTTCAAGGGTCTTACGGTTGATTATTTTCGGATATCCGTTCAACGCATTCCCGCAGACCTGTGGAAGACCGTCGAGTTGCCCCGCATAAAATCGGGCTCTGATGTAAGCGTCGTGAACATAGCCATCCTTATCATCTTTAAGAGCGGATTCCAAGGCTCTGATGGCCGGATTGTAATCCTTTTTCTCAAGCAACAAAAGCCCCAGACGATACATCGGATAGGGATTTCCCGTAATTTGTGGGGCATATTGCTTCAATAGATCCAATGCTTGGTCGGGATGTCCTGAGCGCTCATATGCCGCCGCCATTGATGTCGCGATCTCGGGATTATCGGGTTGTCGCCGCCTGGCTTCGGCAAAATACGCAAGACTCTCCGACGCCCGATTCATTTTCTCGGCCAGCGCATTTCCCGCTAATAATGCCGGAAGATGATCGTTGGGAGCCAAGGCCATCCACATTTTACAGATTTCCACGATTTCGTTGTCATATTGCCCTCTCTGTTGCAGCGCCAATACCAGATTTTTCATGATTCCGACTTCGTGAGGATTGACTTCGGAAGCTTGTCGAAAAAAGTCTACGGCGCTTGACGGATTGCCGTCGTTCAATGCTTTGACACCTTGATTGTTTAATTCGGCGGCTTCATTTTGTCGGGGAATATCTATGGGTTCCTTCGTGATTTCAGAAATGTTGATCTCAGGGATATTGGGCGCCTGTATGACCCGGGGACCAAGCGGAAAAAAACGCTGAATAAGATCTGAAGCCGCGAAAATTCTGCATTGAGCTGCAAGTAGAAAACAAATCAGGAAGAAAAATATGAAATTCTTTCGCATAAAAGGAAATATATTCGCAAATTCGTTATTACACATTGATGATTCCGTCAGTTGATCTTTAATTCAAGACGCTCCAAAAGTGTGGCAAATTGATCCGAGGATGGTATGGCAAACTTAACGGTTTTTCCGTTGAATGTAAAGTATGGAAATAACCCAAGAGCTTCAGCGCGATTTTTGGATAATACGACAATTTCACCGGGGGGAAGGTCCATTACAGGTCTGTCGTTGTTTCCCAGCGGTGTTGCTTCCGGACCGCTGAGATCGATAAAAGGAGGTTTCTCGCCCGGATTGTTTCTTTGCGCGATTTTGTTTTGAATAATGACCTTGTATCCTATCAACATCCGGGGAAGAGCCGCCACGGCTTCAGTGATAGTCTCGTTAAGAGGTTCCCGGGGAGCAATTATGAACTCGCTGAGTTCCTTCAGGGGTATAAGGGGATTATTATCCGGTGCTTCGCTCATCAGTCTCGAAAGAATGAACGTAAAGAAAGAATCATTTCCCGTCACATTTTTTATATTGAGTCCCAGGTTATGAATAAAACGAATTCCGTTCGGACCTCCGAGATGTGATCGCAGACATTCGACGATGATCTGATCGACTTTTTGCGATCGCGGTGCAAAGAAAATATTAGTTTGTACAAATGTAAAATTCAAAAAGGCCGTCAGCGATTCCACAAGTTTTCGCAGATTTTCCAAATGATCTTCCGCCGTAGCCTTCTGAAACAAGGCATTCAGCGGGATAGTGAGAAAGGACGGAAATCTTGTGAGAATGGAATCGATCATCGCGGGCTTTTGCAGTAATATTTCTTTCGCATTCTCAACGATAGTTGCTCCATCAGGTTGCGGGGAAACAATCTTCGGCGAAGGCGTCGCATCGGAACTATTCGCGACAACTGCCGCGGGTTGAGCTTTTACGGGCGGTAATATTGTGGTTTCGGATTGAGCATTGGATTGAGCATTGGATTGAGCATCGGATTGAGCATCGGATGGTGTCGGTGCGACGACGGGCTGAATTGATGCATCTTTCGTGGAAACGATGTTTGATGGAATTACGGAAGCGGTTTGATTGGAGACGGTTTGAGGCAAAACCGGAGGCGGTTGTGAAGATTTATCGATTTGAGATTCATTTTTTATGATTTTTCTAGCCGAAATCAGCCTGTCTTTTTTGGGGGGAGATAAAGGTTGTTGAACCGGCACCACGGTTGGAAAAGGTTTTTGAGTTACCGCGAAATTGCGCGGAGGCGCTGCTGAAACCCCAAAACTCGAAGGAGACTGCAATGTTTTTTGCGGCGGCTTGGATGAGAGATTGGAAATATTCGGCATTGACGGTTCTGAATTGCCGGCGAGAGCAGGCTCGGATGAAGTTTTCGGATGAAATATCTCGGAGGCTTTTTCCGCGGCTTGAGCGAGCTTTGCCGCACGAGCTTTTGCTCGATCCATTTTCGCCAAAGCTTCCCGAACTTTTACCGATACAGCGGGATGCGGATGATCGCGAAATTTTGCATACACCGTTCGTAATTCTTCCGAAGCAAAAATGGTTAAAAAAGGAGCGATTGTCGATAAAACCCAGTCTTCGCTTGATCTCAAAGATTGATCCAACAACGCCGCCAATTCCGACCGCGCCAGCTTGTTGATCTGAGTAAACGCCGTTCGAAGTATGTTTTCGTCGGGGTCTATGATGGAAACCAATAAATGAGCGAAAATCGTCGGGTCGTGGGCTTTCGCGGCAATCTTGACAGCTTCCAACCGTATTTGAGGGTCGGGATGACCAAGGCAACGATCGATAAAAATGTAGGATTCTTTTGGAGGTTTTTCCTTAAGATCTTGTATTATCGTAAGCACCAAATCTTTTTTCCCGGCTACTCCCAAATATCTCCACATTTCCGGCGTGATCGCATTAATGCCGTCGGGCTGGAGCAACAACTCAAATATATCGCTTTCAAGATTCGCGTCTTTGGGAATTCCGCTTAAGGCAATATAGACCTGAGTGGCAAGAATCGCGAGCGATTCGATGGATTCCGAAAGTGCATATTCTTTCAGTTTCCCCAGCAAATCGGCTCGACGTTGCGAAAAAACATCGAATATCGCGGCTCGTCGCACTCTCGGGTCCGAGCTCTCCAGTGCCGACTCAATCGGATCGGGCAATCTTTTCCTCCTTAATCGGTCTGCCCCAAAAAACTCCAAGTTATGATCGACAAAAAATCCCGGTATTATATCATTTATATTCAATGATTCGTATCAAAGCCGGCCAATGAAAAAAGCAAAGGGAATTTTTCAACGCGGAGGCGCAGAGACGCAAAGAAAACATCTCTACAGGAAACGTTGCGGATGCGGCAATCTAATGAATCTAAGCCGCTTTAGCAAGCTCCTTCTTCGCCGGAGAAGCATCCTTGGTTGTCGGTGCGACCATGCCTGATGAACCGGTTCCATTTGAATGCCCTGATGACGAATTTTCAGAGGGTTTAACCGGGGAAGCGGAAGAGCCTTCTTTGGAAGGCTTGTCGGAACCTGAAGTTCCGGGGCTTGCGGCTGTTTTCGAATCTTTTGCTTCAGCGGATTTTGAGGAATCTCCGGTTGAACCGCTGTCTCTCTTTTGGGCTTCCAAATATCCCGAATCTCGATAGTCGGTGGAATAGAAACCGGACCCTTTGAAAATAACCGAACTGACGGACAATAGTTTCTTGCCTTGTACACCGCAGACCGGACAACATTGAGGTTCCGTAGATTTCATGGAATGGAATGCATCAAACTTAGAGTCACATTTGCTGCAATAATAGCTATATGTTGGCATTGCCCTTCCTCCAGCGATTATTCCGACGATAAAATTCCATATTTATATACAATGATTCGTATCAAAGCTAGCCAACGAAAAAATCAAAGGGAATTTTTCAACGCGGAGGCGCAGAGACACGAAGAAAACACCCCTAATAGCCATTCTCTGCGCCTCGGCATCTCCGCGTTTTTTTCTTGCCCCAACTTGGTTAGCTTTTATGCGTTTCATTGTTTATATAAGAGTATAACAAAAATTTGCTACAAATTAGCACTCGTTGTCAAAGAGTGCTAACAGAATTTACCACATTTCCATATTTCATTCAAGAAAATTGTCTGCATAAATTCATGATTTCAGGGACATCATGGGCCGGAAAAAAGCATTCCGCCACGGCGACGGCCAACTCTTCCAGCATATCGCGTGAATGGATTTCGCATGAAATAATTTTATTGACGATGTTTTCCACGGTTCTTATCTTGTGTTCATCTCCGCGTGGAATCGGTATTTTTCGGACCTGCGAAACCGTTATGTGAAAACTATAAAAGTTGCCTTGAAACCATGCATTTATTAATGGGCTGTTCAGGAGTCCGACGATGAAAAGTAAGGAATACGGCGGTTCGGGATTGGTTATGAATGAAAGAGAATTTTTCGGGAAAAAGCCTTCGGTGTCCAGTGCGGCGACTAGGCGAAGGGGAAGGCTTTCATTCCTGATGTTTTGATACAGGATTTTGTCTTTTCTAAAAATCTTGGGGTCGCCCGCGTAGGTAAGATGCGGACCATAGTGAAGGAATTTTCCTTCCCACGAAATGCGGAACGGTCGTATTTCGCGCCCTCGAACGACTCTGACATGACTCGATGATTTTTTCGATTCCGCTACAAATCGGGATATCTTACTTCCCCGCGTAAGCGATTCTTGAATTCCAACGCCGATTTTCGCAATTTCTCCCAACTGAAGGGAATCAGCTTCCATTTTTTGGAAAACTTCAGTAAGCTTGGGGTCGGTAAGCGCTCGGCGCATTCCCGTGGGCTTGAGAAAAAAGTCGGGATCGGCGGTTGTCTTGATTTTCCATCCGGTTTGCTCGTCGAATTGATTATGCACCACGAGGGGTTTTCCTCGCGAAAGGCTGTTCTCAACGTGTAGAACTACCGGAATAACCCCGAGTGCGGATTTGAAAAAACCGTGCGGCAATATGAAAAGATTGTGCGGAGAATTCTTTTCAAAAAGGAATCGTCGAATCTTATTACATTGTTGGTTGACCAGAAATGTGTGGGATGTCAGCATTATCAGTTGACCTCCTGGGACCAACGCCTTGATTCCTCCTTCAAGGAAAAAAGTGTAGAGATCTTTTTCACCTTCCGCCGTTTCATATTTATCTTGAAGAATTTCTCTGAGTTTCAAATCCAGGTTTACACGATACGGCGGATTTCCCAGTACAAGATCGAAGATCGGGTCGGTCGGCGTCAGTAAAAAATCCCTTTTTTGCAGATTCGGCCATCCGCCGCGAGGTGCGCATTTTAAAAGTCGCGCGAGACACACTAAAAGGGCTTCCGAATCGAGATCGAATCCCCATAGATTTTCCAACGGAGCATCGGTCGAAGATTTCGCCGAGATCATGGCGGCCGGTATTAGGAAAGCTCCATCGCCGCAGGCAGGGTCAAGTATCGTCGATCCGATCAACGATATTCCTGTGACGTCGTAGAGCTTCTTTACCAGATTTTCAGGCGTGTAATACTGCCCGATTCTTCTTTTTTTACCTCTTTCTCTCCGTTGTAGATCGGGAAGAGGCCATTCTCCGAAATCTTTTAAAGGATAAGAATTATTCTCGATTTCTTCACACCAACTGAATAGACGCTTCGGAGCACCGATTTTTTTGAGAACTTCCTCCGGCGTTCCGCTCAATGGAATTTTATAAATATCGCTAATCCATTGTGAAAACCAATCATAAAGCGAAATCATCATCATATCGTCCATGAATGGCTCAGATGTGATTTACGCGCCGTTCGAGGAGAACTTCAAATCGACACTGTTTTTTTCGATTCAATGCGTTTCTTAGAGCCTGTTAGAAAATAACCATTACAAATAGTTGTTTTCTTACAGGCTCTTATGGCCGGTCGATGAACGAAATTTGTTAGAGTTATTTATTAACAAGGCCTTATCTAAAAATTCCTTGAAAAATGCAAGAAAAATACCTATTACTCCGGCAACCATGACGGCCATGATCACTATGACGGCCCTTGACGGTTTTGACTTTCTATCAGGAACTCTGGCGTGATCTATGATTTCAAACTGACTGCCTTCTTCGGCTTCGGCGATTTTCGCCATTTCAAGCTGTTCGGTGAGCGTTCCAAAAACTTTTGTTTTGACACCCAATTCTCTTGTCAGGTGGGAAAAATCAAGCGAAAGCGAAGGCACTTCAGCCAATTTCTTTTCGATTTCGGCGATTGCTTTAATTAAAGCCTCTTGGCGGGCTTCTTCAGATACTTTTTGACTTTCAATCTTTACCAATTCGGGAAGGTTTCCGGATGCTTTTAAGAGGCCTTGCTGCATTTTAAGAGTGATATCGCTTCCGACGCGCTCGGATTCAAGTTTGATCAGTTGGTCAATAATGCCTTTGGACTCCTGATCAATGGATACCAATTTGTTCTTATCTTGGAAAGCCTTGAATCGTTGCTCGGCATCTTCAAGTTCTCGGCTGATTTTTGCCAGTTGAGATTCGATAAAAAGACGTTTCTGCTTACCGGGGCCTTTCGAGAATTTATTAAGGACATCCAAATATGCTTCTACTATTTGAGCGGAAAAAGTAGCCGATTTGGTTTCCGCGCTGATCGTAATAAGACCATCCTTGTCTTTCGAACAATCGACGATTTGGGACATAGTCTTGAACATATCATCCCACTTGAATTCCTTTGGATTCTCACCGACAATAACCGGCTCGGTGGCAATATTCAACCTGCCGATTATTTCCTTGACCAAAACCTCGCTTTTCAAATAAGTCATCAAATATTCAGCGGACCCCCCGCCGCCTATTCCGGATAATCCGCCGCCGAACGGAAGACTACCCAAAATAGAGGAAAGGCCGCCGCCGCCGGATTTCGAATGAACGAAAATCGATGCTTTGGCTTTAAAAAAAGGCGGCAACGATAAAGCGTAAACAACAGCCAAGACGGAAACAACTATGGGTAAAACGAAAACCAGCAGATAGTGCCGTAAAACGGTTTTCGCCGTCTCAAATAAATCGATTTCATCGGAATCGATACCCATCAAAATCTCGCGTTTGATGAGCTCCTGTTTTATTTCTTTCTTGATCTCTTCGGTGTTGATTTCGGAGGACGACATTGTCATTCTTCGATGATTTCGACATTGGCCCGAGGAAGCGTAATTTTTTGTCCCGAGCTGATAATCTGAACTTCGACAATTCGTACCTTAGCTTCGGTGGCGATAATCATGGGTTTTTCCGGAAGCGCGACGACTCTGGCAACCGAACCGAATTTGGGCTCTCGAATGATTCGTATGGTTGACCCGATTTTCATTCCCATTGAGACTTCGGTTTCTTTCTCTTCAACTTTTTTATGATCGTCAAGAGGAATAACGACCTCCGGTCGGATAACGCCGGCGCGAATTTGAGTGGCGCCGTTGATTGAGGTTTTCTTTCCTACGCAGTTCGCGAGAAGATCGAAAGTTTTTTTCGCCATCTCGATTTTTCCGAACCCTTCGGTAACAACGAGAGTGATATTTTTATCTTCGGTTCCGGTGATTGCTACCCCCAGATCGTACCCGAGAAAATCTTTCAGATCTTGCGCATCGTAACCGCCCACGACAACACCTTTAATTCCCAGTTCAACCGCTCGTTTTAAAGCCCTTGCGGTTACTAGGGAACCGCCGACGACTATTTTACCCTTGTGCTCGACGGAAAGAGACGGTTCATCAAGTACTTCAGCGGGGGATTTGACCACCATGCAAAGCGGAGCCGTCACTTCGCCGCCGATTCCGAAAATACCTTGAATAAAGCTGGCGATGGTGGCGACTCGAATGCCCTCTTCAGGATACACTTCATCCACCCAACCATCGACATATCCATGGACCTCAACCGGAAGGGGCGGCTCGCGACAAATCAGTTGACCGGTAATGGCGGAAATGCTTTCTATAGTTCCGCTTATCGGCGCGAAGATTTTTGTCTTAAAAAAACCGAAAAGGCCGGGAGACTCGGCTATCATATCGCCTTTCATAATGGTATCGCCGACTTTCTTCTTCATGAAATCGGGTATTTCCTTGGGTTCTATGTTCAACAGATTGGCGACGTTAACCGGCGTAACGTTCCCAGGTAGCTGTGTCGAAGCCACAACGGTTTCGGATTTTACGGCATCATCCTTGCCCGCATGAACTTTCCCTTTCATGGGAAGCTTGCGATCTTTATGGAATAAGGTTTTTGCGACTATTTTAAGTCCCGGAGTGTATACACTTGCCATCGATCGTCATCCTTTCGATTGCGGTTCCCATTCGGTCCGCGAAATTTCTTTTCCCGGCTCGCGCCTGCGCACGATGCGCCGATATCCCCTGCGAAGGCGAACCCGCTTGGCACCGGCGCGCCTTCAGAGGGTGCGACTGCTATTGCGGATAAATGTTCAAAGCTTTATTCCAAGTTTGCAGGAGCCTAATGCGTTCGGATTTCTCTTCAGGAAGAGCCAGGGGTCTACCACGCGTGTCAAAAATCAATCCGACGACTCCGCCGTGCAATTCAACTTCGACGGATTGTCCGTTGCCGGCTCCCATGTCCATGCCGTAACCCGGTTTGAGAGTGGCCCGCGCCGTTGTTCCGACGGGCAATGGAACGACGTTCATTTCACCGAAATTGAAGCTTTTCTTAAGGACGTTGCCGTCGGGCATCGAAATTTTTGCTTCCAAGGCATGCTGTCCCATTTTCGCCGTTCCTACGGGCGCGATACAGGTTCCTAGGTAGATCAGGCAATCCTTATCGAAAACCGACAATGCGGCGGTTTCATGTACTTTTGCGAGAACGCCCAATTGCGGCATCATGAAGATCGAATCAACCGTTAATTGAGTTATCCATTCCGGAAGGAACGAATCTATCATCATCATCGCCGATTGTTGGCGTCTGGGAGCGTGTGAGAGAACTCCTCCCGATCCGATCAGCATGTTCAAGTCCTTCAGGTTGACAAGGGTTTGCCCCGTCATTGCCTGGTCGAAGACATCGCTGATGGTTCTTTCCTGTTGAATACCTTTTAATCCTACCGCGAGAGATTTGTGTTGATCAAACGAAAGTCGCAAGGCTTCACGAGCGCAAGCTTGCTCTACAACCAACTCTTCCAGCAACGAAGGTATCGTCGTGGGGCGAATCATTTTATTTTTAACACGGTTTCGCAGATCTCGTTCGTCCATGTCGAAGGGTACCCAACGCATGATGTTGTCGAGGCCGGCTTCGGCAAAAACATTACTGATCGAATAACTCATTCCGTAGTTCGCAGAAACGGATTTGTTGTAGATACCGCCGAAAACCGAGAAAATGTCGGTCGTTGCGCCGCCGATATCGACACCTACGACATTTATGCCTTTTCTTTTGGAGATCAGTTGCATGATGTCGCCGACCGCGCCGGGCGTAGGCATGATTTCAACGTCCGTCATCGCCATCAGATTCGGATAACCCGGAGCATGGCTCATTACGTGCTCCAAGAAAAGGTGCTGAATTTTATGCCGGGCCGGCATTAGATTTTCACGTTCCAACGTCGGTCTGAGGTTGTCGGTGAAATCGAGAGCGACTTTGCCTTCAAGCCGCTCTTTTACCAGATCCCTGGCTTTGATGTTGCCTGCATATAATACGGGAAGTTCGTAACCTATTCCCAATCTGGCTTTCGGGCTGGCGGCAGCGAGGATTTCAGCCATTTCCGCCACATGGGAAGTGGTTCCATCGTCGATTCCGCCTGACAACAAGATCATGTCCGGGCGCAAATGACGAATTCGCTGAATTTTTTGATAAGCCAAACGACCGTCATTCGTGGCCATTACATCCATTACTATGGCGCCGGCACCGAGAGCCGCTCTCGCGGCCGACTCACCCGACATGGTTTTAACGACGCCCGCAACCATCATTTGCAATCCGCCGCCCGCGGAACTTGTCGAGACGTAAAGATCAACCCCTTTATCACCTTTGCGGGGTTTCACTAATTTATTGCCGTCATCCGTCAGAATTTGCCTGCCGACAAGCTCCTGAACTTCCGAGACCGCGTTGAGGACGCCTTTCGTCACGTCTTCGACCGGCGCCTCGACGGTTGTCGGCGCTTCTCCGCGCACGATCAGTCTAAATTCACCGTCGCGTTTCTCGATCAAAATAGCCTTAGTAGTGGTGCTTCCACAATCCGTTGCGAGAATGCTTTCAATCTTTTCAACGTCCACTTTGTTCACCTTCCTTATTTCCGTCCTTTTCGAAGGTTTCAATGGCGACCATCAACTCTTCAATGCGAAGTCGATCGCCGAAAACACATGTCAGTTTTTCAACCTTTGCGGGGTCGATCATCACTTCAAGAATCGGGCCGAACACGATCAGAGAACTATAGCCGATGAAACTCAGAGGTTTGCCCAATTCCAAGGCCATTACGGCGGGAACGCTCATTCCCCTGCGAACCACTTCCTGAGCGATTACTTTGATGAAATCCTTTATTTCATCCTCTGAAAATTTATCACACTGAATCGGGTCCTTCGGTATGGTCCACATGCCCATAATGTATTTTCCTTCCTAAATAATCTTCAACCATTCTCCCAGAAGGAACTGAAATCGTCCGATCAAGAGGGAAATACGGCCCATTACCGTTGCTCCGAAAGAGGCTCCGAAGCTGACCATCAGAAACCATATTCCGATGCGGGAAAGGCTTCCATAAACCGGTCCTCTATGTTCCGTGCTGAAGAAGAAATAGAAGAGGCAAGCGATTGACCCGATGACCAAAACCCAATTGGAAACGCTTCCCAACAGATCTCCCTTGAGGAACAACGGAACGATCGCTTTCTTGATCTGCGGAATAAGACCGGTTTGAGTCATATAAACGATCGCCATACCGGTGGAAATACCCATGACAAAAGCAAAAGTAAACCGGCTAAGCCATGTGTATTGAGCGCTTAGCCGAAAGAACATCAACATGCCCATGAAGGCCGGTATCAAAAGCAGCCATTGCGGCGCCGCGAAAGCGTTCTCACCCGTGCCTAACAAAGTCGGAAGCACCTTGCTGAAAAGGTTCGGCTTTAATGCTTGGTGAAACTCGATCGTTGTAAAGAGATATCCGGCCGAAACGCCGACAAAAAGATGCTCGGCAAAACGGTAGAACGGGTTGTCACGGTAAAGGAAGCTGAAAATCGAAAGAGTGATGATAGCTCCCACCCAAATGCTAAGATTTTCCAACATATTCGTTTACTCCCTTCAGGCTTTCTTGGACTTTTCGGCAAGGTAAGCCAAGTTGCCCAGGATGATGAATGCCATGATAACCAAATGGGAAATCGATTGCGACGCCATGGCCGGCCGAGCCGAGCCCCTGTAATCGATCAAGGTTTCATATTCCGCCGCGCCTGGAAGACCTCCGACGAGGCCTATCAGTTGCTTTGTCTGAAGGTAAGTATAATACTTCGGGATGCTTACCGACGTGCAGGAGGAGGCCATCGAACGCTTATGCTCGCTGCCGAGCGCGATGTAGGTTTCGATTCCTCCTGATCCGGCGGTGAAGCTTACGATGATTCCAACGTCCTTCAACGTAAATTTTTCCCCCGCCTTAAGCGGTGTGAAGATTTCCATGCCGGTAGTGGAATTCCCGTCTTTATCGATCGGATAAGGTTTTAGAAAATCGGTTATCAACCCCTTGACATGAATCATAGCACCAGGCTTGTAGCCCATATTCACATAATCTTTACCTTTTACCAAATCGAGATTCGTAGGAACCGGCTTTTTTCTTTCGGCGTAGTAAGAGGCCGGTGTGGCTTTGAAAATCTGCGTAGCACTTGCCAACGCCCGTTCAGCCATTTCGCCGCCGACGGGCCAGTTCGCGACGCAAATCGGCTTGAGTCTGGCGCGAAACATCTGCACGAGGATGGCGATGGCTGAGGGATGCAGCTCCGGCATTGATGCCGGATCGTAATCGAAGGACAGAAATGTCCTGGTTCCAGGTTCCAGCTTTTCGATGAAATCGTAAAGGCTTATAACGTTTTTCCCAGGAACCACCGGAAAATCAATACTATAAACCATTGGGAGACTTACAGCTAAAGCTATCGCCAGAAAAATAATACGTCGGTCTATATCTTTTAATTTAAGAAAAATTCCCATTTACCCCAACCTCAACTTTCGCCGCCGAGATAAGATCGCTCAACACCTAGAATAATCTTGAGCGAAGCGGAAATGTACCCGAGAGAAGCCCCAATGATGATGGCGCTTTGCGCCGCCGAATTGGGGTATTTCATGATCCATTCCTTCATGATCGAAAAATCAACGAACCCCAGATATACTTTGCTTAAGATATTGGTAATAAAATTACCGATAGGAACATTTCCAAGCATGACGATGAAAGCCGCGAACATCAGTAGGCCGGCTTCCTTCGATTTGATTCGGAAAGCGCGGAACGAAGCGGATGCTACGAAGAACGCGAGGAGAGAAAACATCGTGGATTGGGCGGCTTTGAAAACTCCGTTGAAAAGGAAGTCTTGAAAGGAGGCAAACGTCGCGAGAATATAGCCTTTGACATTGTTGGTTTGAACCTTTACCTCTTTTTTGTCGTTATCGGTAACGACGTTGACCGAGCTGATAAACTCAACTTCCTTCTTAACTCCTGCCGCGTCCGTGATAGTCGCTTTTTCTTTATTTACGCTTTTAACCGTAACAGGTACCCAGGCTTTAGTGGAGTCATTCAGCATATAGAGCTTGTTGTCCGGTGTTAATCTGGATTCCGATCCTTCGAATCCCGAGAAAAAGCCGAAAGTACCCATGGCCACAAAGCCGATGACGAGAACCAGATTATAACCCCACCCCTCCACGCGACGCTGTACCTTGGTTAAGTTGATTTGAAGAAGACTGACTCCGCCCAGAACCATTGCGAACGTCATCATTATACGGATCCATTCGGGCATCTCTTTGTCTAGTGTTTTAAGAACGGGAAGCCCGGGTCCGCTGAAAAAAGCAAGGATCATGGTGACCCCGGTAACGAAAGTGATTATCAACGGTAAGGTTCGTTTCAGGAATAGCATCTTTGTTTCAACCTCACTCTATGTTTAAAAATGACATGTATTTCTCGGTAATTCGTTTCAAACTATCCGAGGACTGGCCCCATTCGGTCTGAGTCACGCTCACTAAAAGCGTACCGATGATCATTGCCGCGATAATGATGAGTTTACACATATCCTGGCCCTTAAGGGATCCGACTTCCTTGGGGTTTTTCGATAGATACGCCGAAGCGGCGAAAAGCTCTTCACCGATAAGCGTGTAATCGCAAGCCGCGACGAAGAAAGGAATCTGCGCCGACTCGGCGGTTCCCGCTATTTGAATGGCTCCGACGGAGTTGCCCGTCTCAGCCAAAATCAGGGATTCCGCGTAAAAAACTCCAAGGTAGAAACAAGCCGCCGGTTTTTCGCGCATCATTACGCCGCCCACACTCGCGACGTATCCGAACTGGTCGTCGGTGATATAGTTGATTCGGTCGGCGCGAAAAGCATCGGGGCGACCCTTTTCGATGTATGACTGTTTGACCACTTCCTGGGCTACCGACATGACGAAGGAACGTGTCATGGGGGCAAACAATGGGGTATCGTATTCCGCCGTTTTCTTGGCGACATGGCCCATGATCGTAACACCGGCTATTGTTTGAATGTCGTCCATATCGTAGATGCCGGGAATGAACAAAACGCCTTTTCCCATTTCCGTCGCGCGACCGACCGCATCGTCAATAGCGGAAAGTCCGCCGATACGACGAATGAACATTTCCTTACCTTTTTGGGCGCCGAGCGTATAATAGGTGACAAGCGAAAGAATTACGACTATGACGATGGCGATAGGCAGCCTGTCTTTGTCGAAATAGGCCAGTTCGGTCTCGGCTTTCTTGCCTTCGGCTTCACCGGTCTTGACAGCCGCGGCTGCAACCGCGCCCGGTTGGACATCGGCCGCCGTACTCGCGGAAGGACTTTGCGTTGTCGGCGCAGCTTCCGGTGCCTTTGTCTCGGTCTTTTCCGTCACGGAAACACCGCCGGTCGGTTGGACCGGGGCAGGCGCGGGCGTTGGTTCCGCCAAAGCCGCCGCCGAACTTTGCGTTGTCGGCAATGGAGCATTGGCCGGAGAAAGCACCGGATTGGTATTCTGATCAAGTTTCAGAACACCGGAATTTGTTGCCGGTTCCGACGGATTGGTACTTGTCGGTAAGGCTTGCGCAAAAACCGACATAATTGGAATCAACAACAGGAAAGCGAGGCAAAACGATCTGAACTTCCTGGGCGGGGGCCAGGTTGCGCTCATGCAAAGACCTCCAAGAGAGAATGAAGATTTACAAAACAGACGATTATAACCGAGGGAAAATGGGAAGTCAACGAACTTCACCGAGCCGCATAAATGCAGGCTTTTTTGTCGTTCGTATTGCTGAAAATGCTGAATATTCCGTTTCAACAAAATTTGGTGGTGTCATATTTTAACTTTTTTTACGGGAGAGACATAGAAGAAAATCATTATGAATTTCATGAGCTTTCTCTGCATCTCTGCGGCTCTGCGTTGAATTTTTCAGTTAACAGGACACTACCCAAAATTTTAAAAATGAAAAATCGGCAAGACATAACCTCCGGACATGCCGATGATTTTTGATTTCGTAAAACACGACGCGCCGATGACGGCACGCCCCATCACGGCACGCGAATAATTTTTTGTCTAATATTGGGATGTCGCCATTGCCTTGCGGCAAGCGACATGATGCCCCGGGTGCAGTTGAACCAGATCAGGTTTGTCGCGACATTCGGAAACGCTTTCATCACACCAGGGAAAATACGGGCATTGAGAATCCGCTGTTTCTCTTTTTCCGGCGACATGAGGTTTGTATATTCCCTCGCGCAGTTCAAGAGCAGCCTTCAACAATTTCCTCGTGTACGGATGAACGGAATCTTCAAGCAAACATGACGGGGTAAGCGATTCGATTACACGACCCCGAAAAAAAACGAGAATTCTATCGACAAACTGTTTGACAAGAGCGACATCATGTGAAATGAAAATCATCGCAAGATTTCGCGCATCCTTCAAGCGCTTCAACAATTCCAATATTTGCGCCTGCACCGAAACGTCCAATGCCGACACCGCTTCATCGGCTATCAGCAGCAGCGGATTCAGAATTAAGGCTCTACTGATGCCGATTCTTTGTCGTTGCCCGCCGCTGAATTCCGACGGATATCGATCCAAGGTTTCCTTTTCCAATCCCACTTCTTCCAACGCCGATTCCATAAGCTTTTCCCACGGCGGATTAGCGGGTATCGAATGAACCTTAAGCGGTTCAAGCAAAATATCACGCACCCTCATTCGTGGATCAAGAGAACTGAAAGGATCTTGAAAGACCATTTGCAGATTTCGCAAGTTAACAAGACGCTCCTGATAAGAATTTGAGAATAGATCTTTGCCCAGAAGCCTTGCTGTACCGGAATCGGGTTTACACAACCCCATCAAAATTCTCGCAAGAGTAGATTTTCCCGATCCGCTTTCCCCGAGAATTCCCAATGTTTCGCTTTTCCCAACCGTAAAACCGACCGAATCGAGCGCTCTTACCTCTGACGGAGATTGCCCGCCAAACCACTCCTTGGCCCGTTGGGAAAAAGATCGTTCGACGCTGAACGATTTCGAAAGGCCTTCAACACGAAGGATTTCTTCCATACCCGGTGAAGTTCGCGGTAAAACGGTTTCGCTCAATGTTTTATCCCGGTTTTCATGTGTTTTTTTCTCACACCCTGCGGCTCTTCATCCGTGAACCGAATGGAATTTGTCGATTTTTCGCGCGATTGCCATGATCGTTAAACGGTCGGATAGAAGCATTTGACCCACCAATCGGAAGCCGGCATCCGATACGTCGGGACTTCCTTGCGGCAAGTTTCGCGCACGCGCGGGCAACGATCCGAGAAGACGCAGCCGGAAGGTTTTTTATCGGGAGCCGGAAGATGGCCGTCTATAGCTTTGGGTAGGCAAAATTCCTTGATCAGTCGCGGCATGGCTGCAAGCAGAGCTTCGGTGTACGGATGAGCGGGTTTGTGAAGAATGCTTTCTGTTCTTCCTTTCTCGACCAGGAAACCCGCGTACATAATTGCCGTTTCATCAGCGATGGTCCTAATAACCCCCAAATCGTGGCTGATGAATATCAAAGCATGGTTTCTTTCTTTTATTTGTATTCTCAATTCCTTCAACAATTGCACTTGTAGTGCCGCATCAAGCGCCGTAGTAGGCTCATCGGCTATTATGAGATCCGGTTCCATTACCAATGCCATGGCAAGCATGGCTCTTTGTCTCATTCCTCCGCTTAGTTGATGGGGAAATGAAGAATAGAATTTCTCCGGTTCGGTAAAGCCGGCTCTCCGAAGCGCCGTTTGAACCCTGATTTCGATTTCACTGCCGGTAATGCGCGGCTCGTGAGCGTAAACGGTTTCCGAGACCTGATCGAAAAGAGTCATCAACGGATTCATGGCGGTCATTGGTTCTTGAAATACCATAGCCAGACGTTTGCCGCGAAATCGTCTGAGCGCTTTATCGTCGATATTCGTTATTTCCTGTCGATCGAAAATAATCGATCCGTTTTTTTTTGAGATGGAGTCTCTCGGTATTAACCCCATGAGGCTGAGCGCAAGAACGGATTTCCCCGATCCGGATTCCCCCGCGATACCCAAGCAGTTGCCCTTTTCAAGGGTAAGCGAAATTCCCTCTAAAACCGGGAAGACTCTATCATCGCTTCCCTTCAAGGAAAGATGAAAATCGGAAACCCGCAACAGAGGTTCCGTATTTTCCGTCATATCAGTAAGCAACCTGTTATTTTGCGGCGGACGATTTCTTTTCCCATTTGGAAATGTCTTGTTCCCAAAATTCCCCGCCTTCCGAGGGACCGGACAGGTTCGTGGAGAAAGCCGCGAAGTCGAGAGGACGAAAAAGGAAAATGCCGGGAAGGTTTTCAGCCAGCAGTTGCATAATGACGGCTCGGCTTCCCTCAAAATCGGTTTGCGCCGACATCAGGTCGATTTCAGAGAGAGCTTTATCCAAACGCTCATCGGAAAAGCCCGTAAAATTCAATTTTTCACCCAAGGGCGGTCGCGAATGCCAAAGATTTATCCAGTTTCCTTCGAGCGGCGCCTGAAAACCCAGAATAAAAGTCTGGAAGTCTCCTTGAGACAGTCGTTTCCCGATCATTTCAGACCAGGACAATGACTCGACGGTTCCGCGAATGCCGATTTTACGCAAATCGTCGATGATGATATCTCCGATCATCTTGCGATAAATATTTTCTTGATTGATGAGAATCGAGATTTCGAAGGGTTTGTCCCCAAATTCCCTGATTCCGTCGTTGTTGGTATCCTTGACCCCGGACTCATCCAGCAGGCGTTTGGCTTCGAGGTAATCTTGGGTTATTTCCTTGCCGGCGGTATCAAGAGCCGCGGAACCAATTTGGGGTTTAGTCATCGGAACAACTTCGAATGGAACGATGTTTTTGATTTTTCCGCGATCTATCGCCAAATCAAAAGCTTTACGAATCTTCAAATCATTCAACGGCGCTTTTTGCGTGTTGAAACCCCACATTTGATAGCTTGGATTCGGGTAACGCACGAACCGCACTTGGGGTATTTTAAGTTCTTCAAGTTTTACGGCGATTTCCGAAGGAACATTTATCCAATCGAGTTTCCCTTGGCGGAAATCGTTGACCAAATCTTCTACCGCGAGGTAGCTTCGTAACAAAACCGTAGAAATTTTTCGCGAAATCGAACCGGGTTGCGTAACCTGCGCATTTGCTTCATTCACGGAATTCGTCGATACATCCCAGGCTGACAAATGAATGAATTGCCCTTTTTTTCTATCGACGATTTTGAACGGACCGATCCCGATCGGTCGGTCAAAAAAGAGTTGAGACGGCCCCGATGCCTGATCTATAACCATCGAACTCGAGCCATTATCGACAATGGCAGCTTGGTTGATCTTTTTCCCCCGCAAAAGATGCGATGGAAGAAGACCGGCCGCCAAAATTTCGAGATATTGTCGCGAGTTGCCGTCGAATGCGAGGCGAATTCGGCGCCCGCGGTCGAACGAACTGATGTTGACGACTTTTGAAGCGATCGCGGCATAAGGAGACGCATTTTCAGGATTACGCATGGCGTCGATCGTGAATGATAAATCGGTTGGATCGAAAATTTGGCCGTCATGCCAAATCAAATTTCCGCGCCAAACTCCTTCGACTATTAGATTTCCTTTTTCATCTTGGGAAAATGTCCACGATGCGAAAAGATCGGGGACAAACTCCCCGGACGGCGTCTTGCGAAGCGGACCAGCATGCACCATATTGCAAACAAGCCTGGCGTTTTCGAAAAGGTGCCCGATAGGATTAAGGTCCAACGGATCGCCGTAAAAACCCATTTTCAAAACAGACTGATCGGGGCTGTCGGCGATTTGTCGAATTGCGTCGGGTAACGCCCTGGTCTTTTCGCACCCGCCCAGAAATGTCAGAAAAACGGGTGCAAGCAACAAGAAAAAATAAACAAGTTTTGAGCGAAATGGTGCTTTCAATTGTATGCCCTCAGGTTTACGATTATTTGGGGGGAATCGCCGGCGCCTGTTGAATCACGTTCGATGGTGAGACGAGAAGCGGCGGCGGCGTAACGGGAATTCCGATCGGCGGCGTCACGGAGCTTGCAATTATGCTTGGCGGAACAACAGGGATCACGGCGGAAGCATCAGGCGGCGGAACCGGCGTCATGGCCGCGGTCGCATTTTCCCCTTTTTTCTTAAGCAGTTCGGCGAGAATTTTGGTTACCTCATCCTTGACGTTGGGTGGAGCGACTTTGGCGTTGTAGACTTCCATCAAGACAGCGGCGGCTTCCTGCGGTTTCCCCTGCTGGAGGAGAGTTACCCCTATATCTCGCTGATGAACGGACATTGAGGCAAGAAGGGCTTGAACTTCATTTTTTATCTGCGGCGGCGTGTCTTGCCCCGCGAAAGATTCTTCGAGATTCTTTCTTGCGTCCTGCATTTTTCCGGACCGGAGAAGGACGACGCCCAAATCTCTTTTATAGATGGATTGAACCGGGTTAAGCTCGATGGCGCGACGCAAAGCAGCTTCAGCGGTGGCGTTTTGCCCGAGATTAGACGCCGCCACCCCGATGATATCCAATTGCGTCGGATCGTTGTTTCCTATTTGCGCCGAAACTGAAGCGGCGACCATCAAAGCATCCTGCCATTTTTGAAGCGATGCCAACACGGCCGCCAATTTCGCGCCTGATTGGACGCCGAATGCCGAGAATTTGACCGCTCGTCGCAAAGCCCATTCGGCTTTATCGAGAAGACCGAGTTCCAGTGCTATATTGCCGATATAAAAGTAATACATCGATCGGGCTTCCCCGGCCGTCAATTTCTGACCTTCAAATGCGTATTTCAAGGCTTCTTGCGGCTTCTTGGCGATGTGATACATGATGTGCATCCATCGAAAAATCACGGAATGATACGTCGATCTGGCGTTGAAATTGATGTTTTTCCATGCTTTCGTCGCATATTGCATGGCTTCATCGGCTTGCCCCTTCATTTCCGAGATCGTTGAAAGCTTCAAATACGGATCTCCCGGAAGCGGGTCCATTCTTACGGCGGTTTGAAGATTTTTCTCCGCTTCAAGTATCATTTCCGCCGACGATTGGCCGGTTATCATGGCTTCGGATAAACGCACAAGGGTGTCGGCTTTCCAGCATCTCAACTCGAATACAATGCCGAGAATACCGCTGACGAGCACCAGAAGAGTGATTCCGCCCACGAGGCTTTTGTCGCCCAAATCCAGCGTCTTGGTTTCCAACGGCTTCTTGAAAAAGTTCGTTTCCGCGAAAACCGGAACAAGCGCGAGCAATACTACCGAGTAAAGGGCGGTTTCAATGCGATGAAACGGAAAGTCCAATACGGCCGCAACCAATTGCGTGAGCATGGCGGCGCCCAGACCGATCAAAAGGACATGATCGCCGCCGAACCCGCCTGACGCAGGATCTTTTATATCCCGATTGATCGCCGCAAAAATTCCATAATAATAGCGCCAGCATAGGAAAATAAAAATTCCGAAACCGATCAACCCCAGCTCCGAAACGAGCTGCAACCAATCGTTATGAGCCTGTCGAAAGGTTACCGGCGTGAAAGTTTCCTTGTTTTCATCGCTGAACGTGTCGCCTTCCTGTAAAGGGAAAAAGTGCTTGAAAGCGCCGTATCCGCTGCCGAGAACCCATTTGAACGGATTATGCGCGAAATTCTGGTACGTCGCGTACCATACCCACACTCTTTCATAAGTGTTGCTCTTCGATCGCTCCATGGTGAAGGAATACTTGATTTTATCGAGTATATCCGTCGATTTTGATGAGCGAACGGCGAAGAGAAAAAGCATGAAAAAAATGCCGACTACCGCGATGAAGAAAAAAGAATTCCGCTTAACGAATTTCCAACTTTTGTCAAAGATCAACACGCAAAAAAACATGAACAACAGCGCGCAGGTAATTCCTATTAAGGCAGCCCGGCATCTGGAGATATATAGCCCATAAAGCATTACGGCATATAGAGCAAGCGAAAGCCCCTTCATGAAATAATTTTTATAATAAAAATAAAAAGAAAGCGGAATGAAAGCGGTAAGCATTACGAAAGTCCCCAGATAATTTCGATTACCGAAAGTCGATACGATCGACATCATCGAAAATCCCTGGGTCGCAAGTTGGGGAAAGAGAGGAATGTAATAACCGTTGTAATCGATTTTTCCGCTGAAAATCTCATCTTGGGCGAATACCCACCAACCGGAGGCGGCATCCCAGCGGAAATAAAGATTGTAGGCTTCCATGATTCCCAATGTCGCCGTGGCCAAGCCGGCGAGAAGAATCGCCCAAAGTATTCCTTCAAATTGCCAACGGCTCTTAACCGTATTGAATATCAGAGGAACCAGCATCATTATCAGAAAAGTTCCGCGCAAATCCCTGACGGCCGAAGGAATATTGTAATTCCATGCCACCGATATCAGCGAAAGAAGAAAGAAAAGAAAAATCGGAAGATCGAGCTTCGTCTTCGCCATCTGAATTTTTTCCGCGAGAAAAAATCTTAGAAACAGCAAAGCTCCTAGAAAAGAAAGCGATATCTTCGCAGTAAATTCCTTGGGCGTCAAAAAGTTTTCAGTGGTATGCCTGGAATAAAGAAATGGGACAACCAGCGTGACGAAAAAAATCCCGACATAAAGTACCAGATCCAAGGCATCCAACTTGATAATCGTATTTCCGATTCGCGGTCGCAACAAATTCGCCAGGAATTTAAACGGACCCGGCAACGACGAAAAATCGTCGTCTAAAGATACAATATCTTCGTCGGTGGAAAGTTTTCTTTGTCTTTTAATCTTTGCCATTTTTTACATCTATAAATATTTGAGTTCGTTAACCGGGCGAATCATACCACAACCTTTTGTGTCAAGCAAACAACAATGTAGTATTATTTGTCTCGGTTGTTTCGGCGCAACGGCGCTTGTTTTTTTCATTCTTATTTTTCCATGGCGTCAAGCGCTTCCTTGGCGGTTTTTTGGCCTCCATTCGCGGCTTTCTGCAACCATTTCTTGCCTTCGGTCTCATTTTTAGGAACTCCGATACCCTTCGTAAGAGTTATGCCTAAATTGTATTGCCCATAGATGCTTCCGTTTTCAGCGGACTTTTTAAACCAGTCGACCGCCTTCAACGCATCTTTCTCAACACCCAAGCCGTATCGGTAAAGTCTGCCCAAGCTGTTTTGAGCCTCAGCATGGCCTTTTGCCGCGGCTTTTTCATACCATTGCGCAGCCTCAATGTAATTTTGCTGCGCCCAAATTCCGCGTTCGTACATGTCGGCGATGTTGTAACAAGCTTGAGAATCGCCCGACTCAGCGCCTCTCTGATACCAGGTCATGGCGTCCAATTCATTGACTTCCACTCCGAATCCTTTGGCGAATATCACTCCGATGTTCGTTGCCGCTTGCGGAAATTTATGATCGAACGACTTCTTGAACCATCTCAGCGCGGCGGAATAATCTTTCGGGGTTCCCAAACCCTCAAGCAAAATTCTTCCTAAGGAATTCTGAGCGCCGGGGTGTTCCTGTTCGGCGGCTTTAGTAAACCATTCGCGGGCTTTTACGTAATCGATCGCGCATCCTTTTCCTTCCAACAACATAATGCCCATGTTGCATTGCCCGTCCGCATCGCCCTGTTCCGCCGCGCGAAGAAACCACTGATAGGCTTCGACGATATCCCGACGTGAACCGACTCCCGTAAGCAACAACATTCCAAGATTGTTCTGAGCCTTCGAATGACCTTGTAAAGCGGCTTTTTTATACCAGACGAAAGCCTCGGCCTCATTGACCGGAACGCCGTAACCCCCGTCGTACATGAGCGCCAATAAAAATTGAGCATCGCGATCGTTTTTCTCAGCCATGTTCTTGACAGCCGTTAAGGTATTTTCCAGATTTTTTTTCGCCCTTAACGATTCGAGCGCTTCGGCTAATATTTTCCGCGATTCCGTGATGTCTAGACTGCTCGGCGCGCTCGCCGGATTCGATGTCTCACCGAAAGCCGCAAAACCGACGATCGACGATATTATTCCGATAACGATCATCGACATTGAAAAGAAGCGCATTGTTCGAATGCTCGTCACCTTGGTGCCGGTTTGTTTACGCGAAATCATGTATGTCATATTGTCCTCGTTTATAAAAGTTCGTTAATTATTATTGATAGCCGCAAAATGAAAGCCTGATTAAAAACCATATTTCTCACTCTGATTTATATTCACTGATTCGTATCAAAGCTAGCCAACGAAAAAATCAAAGGGAATTTTTCACCGCGGCGCAGAGACGCGAAGAAAACACCTCTATAGCCATTCTCTGCGCCTCGGCGTCTCCGCGTTTTTTTCTTGCCCCAACTTTTGGTTAGCTTTTATGCGTTTCATTGTTTATATTCGCTTTGGCTCATGAATCCCAGAAAAACATCCATGGCACAGGATAAGAAATGTACATACCCATTTGATCGAAACCCAAAACCAAAGCTCCGAAAATCGGATAATCTCCGATTACAAAAGCAAGGTTGTATTTCCAACGCGATTTGATGAATATTATCGAAAAAGAATCGAATCGTGGAAAAAGATTCGCGAAGGAAACGGGTGGAGTGGCATGATAACTCAGTTGAAACGCCAAATTGCTTGATAAAATCCAGAATTTCATATCATCCAGAATTTGCCTTGGAAATCCCATTTCAAGCGCTACTTTCCAATTATTCAAGGCGACATCGAAGTAACCGGCGGTGATCGCTTCGGATACGGCTGCCGGAATTTGCTCTTTCAACAAGGCAAACGACTTGGGATGATGTAAATGCAGCGCGGCAATGTTTATTCCCAACAAAAACAAACCCAGCAACGCTCCAAGCGCTGTCCGAAATTTGGAATTTCGCATGGCTTTCCCATTAACCCGGGTGAAAAGAAATCTCGCGAGAAACAAAAACGACAGCAATATGATGGGAAGAAAAATCATGTAGAACCAGGCTTTGTAGGAATTAAACAAAGACCAACCCACCGTCATGACTTTCAAATAAGATGTCGAACGAATAAGCAGATGAGGAGACTCACTCACCAGCCAGCCCAAACCGCGCAAAGCTTTCCAGGACAAACCCGGACAACTCCAGTCCAAATTAATTTCGTATTGAACCAGGATAATATATTGAAGAAAAATCAGAACAAAGCCCACGAACAGCCACAAACTTTTGGAAAACGCCGGTTTTCCGTCAATTTTTCCGTCGATGAGCCGGGCCAGACCTAACGAAATGAAAATATTGCAGCTCAACAACATTCTGTGCCCAAATGCGAATTCCCCTCCGAATTCCTTGATATAAGCAATCGTCACGAGCATTGAAAGACCCAGGGCACAAAGAAAGGGAATGCCGAATCGGGGTTTATCGCGCGTAAATCCGTAAAGGCCCCATAGCCCGAGAATCCAGACCGGTTGCGAGAACACCAATCCCCATGTGGGCGAAAAAAACAACTCCGGAAGCGTGGTTATCCAAACATACGGATTCACGAAGTTGTAAAGAAAGTTTCCGTATAAATCCAGCGGGGGGGACAGCTTTCCGAAGATCGTATGCCATGCCAACAACTGCGGAAACGCGGACAAAAAAAGGCCTAATCCGAACGGTTTGAGGAACGCCAAACGCTCGGTCCAAGCGGCTTTTTCCGAATTCCGTGAGTCGTTCTTCGCTCCTTTCACGAAATCGAAAAACAATAAGACCAGGAACGTGGCGGAATTATTACGAATAGTAATAATCAAACCCGCAACCGCACCCAATATGAAAGAAGTTAAAGTTTCTTTTCCGGTGGAGCGCCAATACAGCCAGATATCGACGAAAAGAGTGATCAGAAAAAATTCACCCGCATGGGAAAGCCTTGATTGGACAAAAGCATAATATGGAAGATGGGTCGATAAGAAAACGACAAGAGTCGAAATCAATGCCGCAAAGGGAGATGAAAATCTTCGTAAAATTCGATATGAGAAAAGGAGGCCAAGAAAAACGTAAATCATTGATCCGATTGAAACGAAAACGTAATAAGGCGCGAAATATCCGTCGGATAGCGTTATATACCCGAGAAAATGGTAGATCTGCGTTATCAGATGTCCAAGAAGAAAAAAGGGAATCCAAAGAATGGCGCATCCGATGGCCCAATGGTTGTGAGCATACCCGGTCGGAGTGATTTTCAACCGGTAGTAAAAATCTTTCTCATTGCAGAAATCGATGTCTCCATCGAAAAATGCCGATCTGAGGTAAGAGTAATAACCTATTTCATCAGCCACATCAAGCGTCGTTAAAGAATATTTTCCCGTGTGCATCTGATAAGGGATTTCGTCTTCAAACGGACCCAGCGGCGTTATCAAGAGAAAGGCGATAAAATAAACCGCCGTGATTATCAGAAGATTTTTGCGGTCTTGCGATGTGATTTCGAATGCTTCCATCGAATCAATCATCGGAATCGATATCGAGGATAACGCTTTGAAAAAGGAAAAAAGGCAAAGGGGGCAAACGATTCAATCTGAACCTACTATAATCGAAATAACCGGGATCGGTATTAATATCAGTTTGATTTGATCGTTACTTCAAGCCCCGGATATTCGCCGCCGGTCCCGTTTGCTTTTCGAGCGGCGTCATCCTGCAAATGGACATTTGCCGACGCCACGCGAATCGTCGAGGAACCGGGATAGAAGGCCGTGTCGTTTATGCCCACGCTAAATGGAATTAAAACTTCCGTCGAACTTGAAGGAGTAGACGTGGCGATGAGAAAACCCAATTGAACTTCTTGGCTGAAAACCAAATCGACGGCGGCGTTGGGATTCATTCCATAAGTTAACGGACCCTCATTGGCTTTAAGAATTTTGCTGAATTCAAGTTTGATCACATCGCTGGCGGTGATATGCTGATTGTTGTCGGAATCTATCCAGGTGGCCTTTTGAAGCGCCAAAGGAGGCATGAAATCAACCGTGATATCATCGCGGGGATCAAGATGGTCGGGACCCAGCGATTTTATTTGTCCCTTGGTTGCGTCGACCTCATACGTGCGGCCCCAAGGGTCGGCGCTGAGATTTTGCATGTATTTCCCGAGAAGAACGGTTAAATCGGTACCCGTAAATTTTCGATCTTCGAAGGTGTTGAATTTGATCAAAGCTTCCTTGATGATATCGAGCTCGTGCTTCGCCTTCGCGATGCGGGTTTCTTTCACGTAATTTTGGTAATACGGCATCGCGACGCCCACAAGCGTCGCGATGATCGCGACTACGATCAAAAGTTCAACCAAGGTAAAAGCCGATTTATTCATGTGATGCGATAATATCATACATTTTTTTCAATAATCAAGTGGTGTCTCATGGTAAACGAATTAAAAATTTCATAATCGGCGGGTTACGCTCCGCTAACCCGCCCTACTATATCTACTGTATCCTACTGTAGGGTGGATTAGCGAAGCGTAATCCACCATAGAATTGAATATCATTTGTCGATTTTATACTATAGCGATTATCCGCGAAAGCCGACCGATCGAAGCCGACATCGCCGTTGCATTCGGCGATTATAACGATTTGGTTTGCTTATTTTGGGGTCCAAGAAAGGCTGGAATAATCATTTGCGGATGGACCAATTGGATATTGGAGTCGGAGTGAAGTCAGTGAAGTCAGTGAAGTCATTGTGAAACGATTTTAATGACATCCGCCTTGGCTACATTGGTTCCCGCTAAATTGCTTTGATCTTCAAGTTTGTTCTGGACACCGACACCGCCGGAATCGGTTATGGTAATCGTGTCGGAACCCGGCGTAAATACGGCATTGAAAGGAAATGAGGCCACGAAACTGGAAATAACTCTCCCGCTGTTGGGGAGATCGCCTTGGCCGGAAATTCTTAACCCTACGCCGTTGATGATATCGCCGGCGGTATATTTCAAGGGCCTTGTGCAATAGACATGAATGGCATCGCATGGCGATTTGGCGATGGTCGTCACCATCGTATCCTGATTGGTATCGTACCATACGAATTTGGAGACCGCCATTCTTGGTCTGTAATTGGCCTGGACTTCATCGCCGGTGTTGTCTTGGCCGTCGGAGCCCATGGAATATACCGTTGAAGATGCGTCGCAGACGATATAAGGAGCGCCCCAAGGATCGGCGATCGCTTTATTTAAGAATGGCCCGATCAACGAAGCAATATTCGTTTGCGTATAAGGAGTCATGCGTCGCAGCTCGTACAACATGATGGAGTTGCGGATCTCATCCAGATCGTTCTTGCATCTGGAATAACGCGATTCGTCGACGTAGTTCTGCACGAATGGAATCGCGGCGCCCGCCAATATCGCCATGATGGTGACAACGATAAGAAGCTCGATCAGTGTAAAGCCGTTCCGCATATTTTCTTCCTTAGGAAAGTAATCTATCCGCCACCATATTATCATAAGAACAAAACACGGTGGATTACGCTTCGGCGTCGGCTCGCTAATCCACCCTACATCTACAATCGAGCATTTATACCGTTTCGCGAATTCGCGAAACGGTATAAATTTTGGTCTCAAATCACGGGGCTATTATTTTTATGACATCCGCCCTCGCATTCTGAGTGGCGGAGATTCCGCTTTGATCATCAAGATCATTGCCAGTGGTACCATCAAGTATTTTGAGCGTATCGGATCCGGGGACAAATGCTACTCCAAAGGGAAATGAAGCTACGTAACTGGAAATAACTCTTCCAACGTTACCTAGATCAGCAACCTGTCCGGAAATTCTTAATCCCGTTCCGTTAATAGGGGCTCCACTAGCATATTTTAGGGGCCGAGTACAATATAAGAGAATGGAATCACATGGATTAAAGCCAGTAGTAGTTACTAATCCATCCTGATTGGTATCGAACCACATGACTTTCGAAACAGCCATTCTCGGGCGGTAATTCGTATTAACTTCATCACCAGTGCCGGGCACACCATCGGGCCCAAGGGAATAAATGGTTGAAGATGCGTTGCACACCACATACGGGGCGCCCCACGGGTCGTTGACCGGTTTGCTGAGAAACGGGCCGATGAGCGATGCGATGTTGTCTTGCGTATAAGGTGTCATTCGGCGTAATTCGTAAAGAGCGATCGAGTTTCTTACTTCATCGAGATCGTTTTTGCAGCGGGATCGCCGCGCTTCGTCGACGTAATCCTGTACGTAAGGAATGGCGGCGCCCGCAAGAATCGCTATGATCGTGACAACGATCAAAAGTTCAATCAATGTAAATCCACTTTTTTTCATCACTATTTTCTCCCTAATCTCCAATTCAATTAATTCAAATCCCAACTCTCGAACAACACACACGGTAAGGATCGCGATGTCCTCGGCGATCCGGATCGGGCCACATTGCATGACGGGGGAGATTCCGCCATAGGCTTGATCAATGTGTACCCATGTGATTTAATCATTTCTTCTCCTCAATCCCACATAAAACAATCTAAATTTCAACTTTCTCGGCGGATTACGGCGATAAGCACCTAATCCGCCCTACAACTTGAATTATACCAATTCCATCAACAATAACACATTTTTCTTCGGCGGATTACGGCGGCAAGCGCCTAATCCGCCCTACTTACATAACAAAATCACAAAAATCATCGGCGTGTTCGTAGGCCATGCACTACCAATTCTTTTCATTTTTCAAATTCGGCAAGAACATCAATATTTCAAGATTTACCCCGTTTGAGATCGCCCTGCTTATTGGGCAGGGCGAGCAAGTTCATCTAATCACGGAGCTATAATTTTTATGACATCTGCTCTAGCAGCCTTGGTTGAGGCCATTCCGCTTTGATCCTCAATTACATTCCCGCCGGTTCCATCAATTATTCTGAGCGTATCGGATCCGGGGACAAATGCTATTCCAAAGGGAAATGAAGCCACATAACTGGAAACAACTCTTCCAAAGTTACCTAGATCACTAGCCTGTCCGGAAATTCTTAATGCCGTTCCGTTAATAATGGCTCCACTAGCATATTTTAGGGGGCGAGTACAATATAGGAGAATGGAATCACATGGATTAAACCCACTAGTAGTGACTAATCCATCCTGATTGGTATCGAACCACACGACTTTCGATACCGCCATTCTCGGGCGATAGTTGGTGTTGATTTCGTCTCCCGTTCCATCCATACCGTCGGGACCAAGCGAATAAACGGTTGAAGATGCATCACAAACGAAAAATGGGGCACCCCAGGGGTCATTGACCGGTTTGCTGAGGAATGGGCCGATGAGCGAGGCAATGTTGGTTTGCGTATAAGGCACCATTCGGCGCAATTCGTAAAGAGCGATGGAGTTTCTGACTTCATCAAGGTCGTTTTTACAGCGCGATCTGCGCGATTCGTCGACGTAATCCTGAACGTACGGGATGGCCGCGCCGGCCAGGATGGCAATAATCGTAACCACAATCAGCAACTCGATTAGCGTAAAACCTTTCCTAAACATATAGCCCTCCTTTTCGATTTATTAATATACAGGCCGGTCTAACCCGGAACCTGGTATTAAACACAAATTCAATTACTGAGGAAGAATGACGCAAGGCTGAGAAGAAATGGCCAAACTAGAGAACATGTCTCTTATGACATTCGGCCCCAACAGTTGAATTGAATCTGAGCCGGGGACAAAACCGTCTTTCTTGAAGACATCCAATATCAGCGTTCTGCTTGATATGGTCCACCTTGCGGACGGCGTCCAAAAAATCTGGGTGAAGTTGGAAAGCCCTATACTGAAATTACCGAGCCAACCGCCGCCCAGTGTGTTTATCGTGGTTGTCGCCGTCTGAACCTTGCGGCTGAAGATCAACTGCACTTGGTCGGAAGCATTTTGAAAATCGACGGCTCCCGACTGGTTGCGGTCGACCCATTTGCATTGGACGAGCGCCAAGGGCGGTTGATAGGGAAATTTGATGTTGTCTTCTTCGGACGAATAATTCCGGTCGGGGCCGCTGGAATAAACAACACCGGCGTCGGTGGCGATAGCGTAGGCTTTTCCCCACGGATCGATCGGAGCCTTGTTCAAATATCGACCGGTTAACTGGCTGACGTCGGACGCCGTGTAATCTCCTTCACGAGCCTCATAGACGGCGAGTGCGCGCCCGATTTCATCCAGGTCGGCTTTCGCTTTGGATATTTTTGATTCTTCGACGTACGCCTGAACGTACGGAAGAGCCGCACCGGCAAGAACAGCCATAATCGTAATGACAACCAACAACTCGATCAGCGTAAAACCACGTTTCATAATTCCCCCTGAGAATTAAATTGGTAAATCACAATTTATGATTAACCGCGCTTATTGCGGAAGGATCACACAGGTTTGGCTCGAAATGCAAATGCTTCCATTCATGTCCTTGAGGATATCAGGACCGTTGATTTGTACGGAATCGGACCCCGGAACAAATCCGTCCTTTTTCCACACATCGATAATGAGAGTCTTGCTCGAAGTTGTCCAGAGGGCGGAAGGAGTCCAGAAAACCGTTGTAATATCGGATAGTCCTATGCCGAAATTCTTCTTCCAACCGTCCGTGTTGATTGCACCAGTGGCTGTTTGAACTTTTCTTGAGAATATCAATTGAATCTGATCCGAGGCATTTTGATTGTCAACCGCGCCGGATTGGTTCACATCCACCCATTTTGCCTGAACCAGCGAGAGAGGCGGTTGATACGGATAAGAAATGTTGTCTTCTTCCGTCGTATAATCGCGATCGGGCCCGCTGGAATAAACCATTCCAGCCCCCGTAGCGATCGCATACGATTTTCCCCAGGGGTCGATCGGAGCTTTATTCAAATAACGACCGGTAAGCTGGCTTACATCGGATGCGTTGTAGTCGCCTTCCCGCGTTTCGTAAACCGCCAAAGCCCGTCCGATTTCATCGAGATCGGCTTTCGCCTTGGAAATCTTCGATTCGGAAACATAAGCCTGAACGTAAGGTAAAGCTGCTCCGGCCAATATCGCCATAATCGTAATAACCACCAGCAATTCGATCAACGTAAAGCCTCTTTTCATGATCATAACATCTCCTTTGCTTTATGTACTTGTATCAACTTATTGTGGTTGGATAATTACATCTTGACTTGCAATACACCGGTTGGGAACACGCGCCGTATCCCAGATGCTGCAACCGGCATTAACGATGAAAGAATCGCTTCCGGTTACGAAGGCGCCCAGAACCCCCGGAGCGATTTTCAAGGTAAAGGTTCTTCCGTCGGGTAGGGACGCTATCCCGGCCCAGTCGTAGGCAAAACGCGGTGTTGAAGTACCGGTGATGGTGAAATCGAGATAGCCTTGAGCCCTGGTTGTGGGAACCAACGAATTGATATTAGAGGAAGTGGCAATGATTCTGGAAAAATATAATTGCAGATAATCCTGGACGTTTTGCGTGTCAACCGCTCCGGTTTGGTTGGCGTCAACCCATTTAACTCTTTCGAGCGTAAGCGGCGGTTGATAATTATAGGCCAAATCATCGGAATTGTAAGGAATTCGATCGGGACCGCATGAAAACACTACTCCGGAGTCGGTGGCGACGATGTAAGCCTTTCCCCATGGGTCTATCGGAGCTTTGTTCAAATATCTTCCCGTTAATTGGCTGACGTCGGCGTATGCGTAAGCCTTTTCGCGGCTTTCATAAACCGCCAGGGAACGCCCAACTTCTTCAAGATCGGCTTTGCATTTGCTGATGCGGCTTTCCTGGACGTAAGACTGAACGTAGGGTATTGCCGCCCCCGCCAATATCGCGAGGATCGTAATCACCACCAACAATTCAATCAAGGTAAACCCCCCTAATTTTCGCGGTGAAACCGGTATTCGAAATAAAGCCGGCGCTCGAAGGGGGCTTGTCATCCCAATGCTTTCCCCGGTTAGACAGCAACTACACAACGTTTTTATATATGTTTTTCCCAAGACTGCCATCCCTTCGAGCATTTTACCATGACGTTTTCCAATCTCCAATTTTTTTAGCATGGACTTCCTGTGAATTTTTCCCGGTGAAATAAATCTCTATTTATTTATTTTGCATAAACCGTACCCAGCGGGGGTTAATACTTAAACTGGCATCTGATAAGCTTTTGCTTGATTTTCGAGTGCGTTCTCCTATTGGGTAAATTTGCCCCGCCAGGGAAATATTCCCTACAAAAATAATGTTTTATTTATTATAATCGTTTCATTTGGACTACCACTTCATCGAGAGTCTTCAATTGCATTGGAGGATCGGAGAAATCCGTGATGTTTTCTATTCCCGATTTCACGACAATGCCGGTTTTACCGATTATCATCTTCGGAAGGGTTGGGGGCATAAAAACAATGCGAATCGATTTTCCCGTCGGCGTAGTGATGACTTTGGCATTTCCAAACGCAGCCGGAGGATTCTGCGTAACGAAGTCGTAGACATCGACTTCGCCGATTTTGGCGGGTCGAGAAAAAGTCAATTCAACGCTGTCGCCGTAATCAATGTGGTTGTTGCGATTATCGTCGGTATATTCCGCCTTGATGATATGGAACTCTCTGGGGAGGTACCACTCCACTATATCGTCTCCGGTGCCGGAGCTGATCCCGGTGAAATCTTCGCATCTGTTGGGGCCTAACGAGTAAACCACTCCGAAATTCGGATTATGACGGTACGGTGTTTTCCACGGGTCCAGCGGCGGTTCCCGTTCCAGATAGGTGCCGACGAAATTTCCCAGACAGAGAGGGGTGAAAGTAGCTATCATGAAAGGTTTATCTTCTTTAATATTATAGAGTCTTATCGCCTTGATGAACTCATCTATGTCCCATTTGGCCCGAGTCAATTGGGCGTCGTAGATATGTTTCAAATACTGATCCACGGCCACCATCAGAATCGCTCCCATGATGATCAAAACAACCATTAATTCAATCAGGGAAAATCCGCCGCATTTCAAAAAAGTCCGAGTCGACCTTTTCGATCTGAAGGTTCCGCTTTCGTTTCGTGATTTAATCATAGAACATAAATTTAAAATGTATTTGAAATATCAAACCTGTCAAGTTTTTCATTTTTAAATACCGTTGCGCTTCCATTTCATTCAAATGCATGATCTCGGTCAAGTCTCGGAGGGCTCGTGCTTTTCAATGACGATGCCGGGTTTTGCCGAATCGGGAGCTGTGTAATTATCGAGATTCACCAGATGCGGAGTTACGAGAATAATCATTTCGGAATCACGCGCGTCAAACTTGGATTGCGACAGCAGCCCTCTCAACAGAGGCACTTTGTTCAACATTGATGGACTTTGTTTGTTTATGGCGTCATTTTGAGAAATCAAACCGCCCAGAACAACCGTTTCGCCGTCCTTGATGCGCACGTACGTATTCGTTCGTCTTTCCGACTTGTGAATTTGTCCGTCGGAGTTGATATCCAGGACGGAATTGACGCTTGTATTCAATTCAAGACTTATTTCGTTGTCTCGGGAAATCTCCGGCGTCACCTCAAGATTGATTCCAACCATGACGTCACGATATTCCTTGAAAGTCTGAGGAGTATAACCCAGATAAGTCGATGAAGCCACTTCATATCTGAAAAACGGCACCGGTATCACTTCGCCTATGTTGATCGCGGCCTTTTTACCATGGACCGCTCGGATTTTCGGGCTGGCAAGCACCTTCGCCTTATTTTCCTGTTCCAACAGTTCCAGAGTCGCTCCGATTGCGATTTTTGACGGAAGGCGGCCGATATCCGCGGTTCGGATGCTGTAACTGTCGAGAGTAATTCCAAGTTGTTTCAGGCTGCTGCGATTGATTTCGAGCAATTTCAACTCTATTACCGCCTGTTGCAATTTCTCATCGTTCGTTGAAATTACTTTGGCTATGAGATCCAGATTTTCGGCAGTTTCGTAGACGGAGAAAGCGTTTATTCTCTCGTTTACCGCGAAGCTGGTGGTGTCGACCTTTTCGGCAAGAGGTTTGCAGCCGTTTATTACCGAAATTATTTCAGAGGGTTTCGAGTTCACCAATTTAAAAGTCCGATACTGTTTTTCGCCGAATTTCTTGGCTTCCGTTTTATTCATAATTACGAAAGTGTTCTCGTTAAAGGGTTTTTGAACGAGATCGTTTGTGCTGATAAGTAATTCCAGCAACTCGTCGAGACTGAGATTTTCGATATAAAAGTTGACCTTTTTATCTTGGACCGAATCATGAATGATCAGGTTTACATTCATCATTTTCGACAACGTTTGCAGGGCATCGCGAAGACTCAAATCTTTAAACAGTAGTTCGCGTGCAACTCTGTCCGTGCCTTGCCCCAAGGAAATAATCGTCAAATCTCTGCCCTTGAGAGTGTATTGAAAGCTTTTCTGAAGAAGAAGATTTTTCAAAATATCTCTTAAGGGAACATCCTGCGCATTAACGGTGAATTTCCCTTTTACGCCCGCATCGGCGAAAATTCTAAGATTCAATTTAACGGCCAGCGCATTGAGGATGTTGGCCAAGTCTTCCCGTTCGAACTGTAAGCTTACCCGGGTGTCGAGAATATTGGCCGGTTGCTGAGACTGATAAGAATTGGATGTTTGAGCCGCCCGATCGATTGCAGGTGTAACGTCGATGGGTTCCTGTTGCTGATTAGCAGATGTTGGGATCCGGGGACTTCCGTTGGCGGAGGCAGTTTGGGGGGATTCTTCAAGGTAGAGACGATTACGTATGATTTTAGGGCTGAATAAAGATTCTTTATTGAAAATCAAAGCTACCCGTACGACAGGCGGCAGAGTCGATATTTGGCTGATTCGCGAAAATTTGATTTTGGGACTCGGAGACAGGACGATTTTCGTTCCCCCCGGAAGAGTAAACCGCGGGAGGTCAAGAAATATGATATCGGGGGCGGGTTTTTGCAGGAGGAATTCCTGAATTTCGTGCGCCGGAAACAGCATCAGGGTTTTTTCATCCTGCGTTTGTATGCTTGTATCGGTAAACACTTCATCCGCCGCGATAACCGGACAAACGAAATTGACTAAAACCAAGAGCAATAAAAACGCCGACCCGATTGATTTTGATCCTCGGGGCGAAATGTTACTCATGTTTTTGCTCCTTCTTTCAATGAGGAAAAATAAAACTCATGAAAGGCTAATTATAACAATAGATCAGTTTTCCTATCGGCAATGAAAGAAAGTTACTTAAGAATAATAAACGGCCGCCATGATGATTTTTTCAAAGACGAATCAAATGATGGTCATTCGCTGAACAAAAACCAAAATCGGGGTTTTGCATGAAAACCCCGATTTACAAACGAATTGAAACCCGAAGCGCGGGCGGGAAGCGTCAACCGGTTGGGCCGCCGCCTCCGGTCGCACCTCCCGATACGACTTTCGCCATTCGGAATATCGGAAGATACATGGCAAGAACTATAAACCCGACGATGCTTCCGAGAACGACGATGAAAACCGGTTCGATCATGGCGGTCATTTGATCGATAAGAAAATTGATTTCATCTTCATAGAAATCCGAGACTTTCTCCAACATATCGTCAAGATTTCCCGACTCTTCACCGATCTCGATCATCTGCGTAGAAAGTTCAGGCATTATTTCAACTTTTTCCAGGGCTTTTGCTATGGGAACACCGCCTTCGACTTCCCGCACGACTTTTGTAAGGGCTTCGGCGATAACGATATTTTCCACAGCTTCAATGCTGATTTTCATCCCCGTGATGATCGTAACGCCTGATTGAAAAAGCGTTGCCAAGTTTCTGGCGAAAAGAGCGATAACATATTTTTGAGTCAAACCGCCGAAAACCGGTAATCTGAGCTTTACGGTATCAAAAAAACGCTTCCCGGATTCGGTTTGATTGACTTGGTAGATAATCAGAAGAAAGCCGATCGTAACGGCGACAAGATTTAAAAGATTGTTGCCGATGAAATTACTTGTTTCGATGACTATTTGGGTAGGAACAGGAAGATCTTGTCCGAATTGCTTGAAGAGAGTCGCGAATTGCGGTATGACAGCCAACATGAGGAACATGACGACTCCGGTGGCGACGACGGTTATTATGGCTGGATAAGTCAACGCCGCCATGACCTTTCTTCGCAGCTTGATCTGGCGATCGATCAACGAGCTTAATCGGTCGAGAACCATGAACATCCGACCGCTCTCTTCCCCGACTTTAATCAGGTTGACATAGAGCAAGCCGAAAATATCTTCATTTTTCTTGAAAGCCAAGTTCAAAGGAGTTCCACCCTCGACTTCGTCTCTCATTTTCCATACCAGACGCCTGAATCGCCAAACCGACATTTGTCGAGCCAGCGTGGCCAGGCATCGAAGCACGGGAATACCGGCTTTTACAAGAGTGGCGAAGTATTTCGTAAAAAGAAGAACGTTACTAAGAGTTATTACGCTGTAAAGAGGGTTGAGATAAGATAATACGGACCGATTTTCCTCGCCGATGCCGTCGGCTATTTTTTTTTCGGCAACTTTGGGTGACTCTTTATCCATGAGGGTCTCCTCGTCACCAGGTCATGGTGGCGTTATTGATTACCAATTTGATGTTTTTGATTTGCCCTTGCCCCGGAGTGTTGAAATTGTATTCGATCCATCGTGTTTGCGTGGCGTTAAAGGCGTTAAGGTCGCATCCGGATTGCGGAATTTCAGCAACCACCGTGGCCTGGCCGTTGAAGGGAACGACAAGCAGCATGTAAGGGTTATCCCGGATATAGGGACCGGTTAGAGAGGCCAAATTGGCGGGATATTCCATGCGGCTTTGGAAGTAACGAGACAAAGCGTCACGAACGATTCCCAAATTATACCGTCCGACATTTTCCTGCGCGGTTTGCGTGGATTCCCTAAAATAGCCGACGGCAACCAATGCTAAAACAGCAATTATTGCCGTGACGAGCATGAGTTCAAGAAGGGTAAACCCCGACTTGTCATTCATTATGAACCATAACCAAAACCTGCTCTGAAGGTCCTTTGAAGTCGATGACCTTTTTAATGGTCTTGTATCCCCTTTTTGAAAGTTGGATTTCGCCGAACTCGGTTTTTATCTGGTTGATTCGAAAAACACCTTGTGAATTCGTCTTAACTCTCATGGAATTCAGACGAATCTCGACATCAGCCAAGGGAAGTTGAGTGGAAGCATCGACCACTTTAAATGATACCACTTTAAGATACTCGATCGGATCGAGAATCACTTTATTCGGAGATCCGATTTTGAGAAATCGTTCTATCGGCCCCTGCTGAATTTTATAGCCGTCGGCCAAAAGAATTATGCGTCCGCTCGGGTTTTCGATGACCATTTGCCCGAGCCGGTTGCTTTGATATATTTTCCCGCCGAGCAGTAAAGCGGCTCCGCTGATTCCGGCACCGGTTTTTCCATCAATGATTTCGATTTGAAGAACCGTCGGAATCTTTTTAGTCTCCGGAGATTTTTTTGATGTGGTAGTCGTGGTAGCCCCAGTCGACGGGTCTTCGGTATCAAGAGGTTCCCCTACGACCGCATCGGAGGTGGAAGAAATCCGCCGTGGAATAGTCGGAGACTGTTTCGGTGAAGGTAATTGAGATGTTTTGGCAATGAGATTGATTTGCACGAGAGGTTGTCTCAGATAACCATCGTCGAGCATGGAAGCGATCAATTTCGCCGCTTCGTGGGTTTTCATGCCGCTTATCGAAACCGAACCGATTAAGGGATAGGAAATCGTTCCATCCGGGTTTATCGTTCGATCGATGGTGAGATCGGGCTCGCCTTTAACCCAAATATGAATAGAATCGCCGGGAGATAGGTTTTCCTGCGCATAAGCGGCGACGCCGAGGAAATACCACGCCAAAAACCACAGGATTATTTGCCGTCTTTTCATTTTATCCTTTTCTTGCGGTATTGAACCTGACATCGGCGAATTATTAAGAAATATTAAGTAAAAGTTTCGCAAAAAAGGAAAAAAATATCATAACAAGGTTTTTTTCGGAAATGCTTAACGGCAAAAAAGTATTTCACGAGCTTACCCGCTTTCTCGATGAGGAACTTGGAATGTTGGCCTCTCCCCGATATTTAGCGACCGTTCTTCTTGCGATGAAGATCCCTTCGGCTTTCAATCGATCGGCTATCTCGCTGTCGGAAAGAGGTTGCATTACGTTTTCCTGTTTTACCAGATCTTCGATTCTTTTTTTAACCGCCTGAGTGGATATATCTTCACCGCTTTGAGTCCTTGCGCCGCCGGAAAAGAAGAATTTCAGTTCAAACAAACCGCGCGGCGTTTGCGCGTATTTTCCGCTGGTAGCACGACTTACCGTGGATTCATGAACTCCGGCCATGAGAGCGACGTCTTGAAGCGTCAGGGGTTTCAAATGCAGAATGCCGAAGTCGAGAAAATCTTTTTGGACTTCGCAGATGGCTTGAGTGACGTTTAATATCGTCTCTTTACGTTTGTCCACGTACCGAAGAAACGACCTGGCAGCTTCGAGTTTGTTGCGGATAAAATCATACGTGGGTTTGTCGGTCTTGTCCTTGTTTTTTATTGCATCTTTATAAACATTGTTGATGCGAAGTCGCGGCAGATCACGTTCGTTCAGGGTTACATGATATTCCCCATCGATTTTCTCGATAAAAACGTCGGGGGTGACATATATGTCTTCACCCGCGGATGGAAAACTGGCTCCCGGTTTCGGATTGAACCTCTTTATGATTTCCGATGCCGCCTGAACATCTTCGATATCGAGCCCCGTTTCCTTGGCTATCAGCGGGATCTTGTTGGCCGCCAAATCCTGGAGGTGCTCCTGAATGATCGTCGTAACTATGTCGTTGTCGTAACCTTCTTCTTTCGCTTGGATCATCAGGCATTCACGAAGATCAAAGGCTCCGATTCCCGGGGGGTCCATGAGTTGGATGGCCTTGATCACTTTGTCTATGACCGCGACATCAACCTTAAGCAAATCGGAAATCTGCTCGCGAGTGTGACGAACGTAACCGTTTCGGTCGATCAGACCGATCATGTATTCGCCTATTTTTATTTCAGTTTGATTAAGGCTTGCTTCTCGAAGTTGCGCGGTCAAATGTTCGCGAAGATTGGTTTTTTTCGAAACGAAACTTTCGAAGGTTTTTTCTTCTTCTCCGGAATACCCGCCGCTTGAAACCCTGTATTCCGTATTTTCATTATCTTGAATGTATTTCTGCCAGTCGACCCCGAAATCATCCCGGCTTGGCTCGGTGAATTCCTTGGAGGGCGGCCCGGCGTCCGGCGGGGTTTCGACGTATTTATCCAGCGGGACTTCGCCACTGGCCGGAGTTTCCGCTTCATCAAGTTCAACAACCGGGTTGGTTTCAAGTACTTCATCTATTTGGTTTTTCAGTTCAATGGCATTCAGCTGAAGTATCTTTATCGCCAATTGCATTTCCGGTGTCATTTTTAAGGTTTGCGTGAGTTTTTGCGAAAGACCTAGTTTTAAAGAGTTATCCATGATGGTTTCCTTGTATCGGAAGTGGAAAAGAACAAGCTTCCCGGCTCAGTGTCGTCCGTTGGCCAAGAACTAAAATCTGCCTCATTATTTTTTAAATTCCCGATATTAAAAAAGAGTAATTTTGCTAACTATAATAACCATCTTTTAACTTGGAGTCAAAGTCTGCATTTCTTTTATTTTTCGATTGCGTTATATCATTGGGAAGAAAACACATCTATTGATAGCTTCAAAATGAAAGCCGGTTTTCGGGTACCCGAAAAAGCACGCCATCCGGGCGCATTTCGGGTATCTACGCCATCCCTGGGCGATGTAGGGCGGATTAGGCGCCGGCGCCGTAATCCGCCGAGCTTGAGGAATTTTCGAAAGGCAGGACTCAATAATAGCCATTCTCTGCGCCTCGGCGTCTCCGCGCTTTTTTCTTGCCCCAACTTGGTTAGCTTTCAGAGGACGACTCTATTTTTTTCGCTTTTCAGGTCTTTTGGACGCACGGACATTTTTTCGCGCATCGTCTTTTTCGGCGGATTCGGCGTCGGCAGCAGGATCGAAGACGACCACCGTTACGCCCAAGTCGCCCTCGCCGTAGCGTCCGAAGCGAAACTTTTTCCTGAAAGGACCCTGTTTCAAAAATTCATGGACTGCTCGTTGCAGGGCTCCGGTTCCTTTGCCGTGAATGAGGAAGACTTTTCCAAGCTTCTGCGCTTGGGCAAGCTTCAGATAGCTTTCACATTTTTCCAGTGCCTCTTCTACGCGCATTCCCCTCAAATCGAGTTCATCGCGAACGAACGGCGCCGAACCGACATGAGTGAAGGAAGTCTCAGCCGTTTTTTTCAGTCCGGCGTAGCGAAGCTGTGAAATCGGAGTATGGAACCATTTGCCGTCGAATTCGACGACTCCCTTTTCGCGATTTTCGTCGAGATCCCGAAGTATTCCCGGGTAAGGCGATTCGCCCAAAAAAACGGAATCGCCGATCTCAAGATTACGCTCGCTTCGTGTCTGTGGGGTTACGTCAGGCAAATTCAAATTTTCCAGGTCGGTTAGTGTATTCCGGGCTTCCTGCATTCCTTTGCGGGCTTCGGCCAAGTCGGCCTGAGACTCTTGCGCGGGAAGCCGGGCGATTTTATCTTTCAACAGATGAATCAATTGTTCGAATTCTCGAATTTTCCGCCGGATTTGACTTTCATAGGTCTCAGTCATTTCGTCGCGTTTTTTTCGCCTGAATTCCTTAAGTCTTGCAAGGTCGGCATCCACCTCGACTTCCTTGAGACTAATCGAGGCTTCCCTTTTTTCAAGCGAGCGGCGTAATGCTTCCGCTTTGGAGTGCTCGATTTCCATTGCCGCGATTAGGTTTCTTTCTTCGCCGGCTTTTCCCTTGGCGCAATCGGCCAAATCGGTCAAAACTTCTTCCGGAATGCCGAAAATACGGGCGATTGAAAGTGCGTTGCTTCGACCGGGAATACCCATTTGAAAACGAAATGTCGGCCGGAAAGTCGTATAATCGAATTCCATGCCGGCATTGACGAAACCTGGCGTGGTGAAAGCCGCGTGTTTCAACCCTTCAAGGTGCGAAGTGACGAGAGAAAGCACTCCGCGACGCGTCAGCTCTTTCAAAACGCCTTTCGCCAGCGCGGCGCCTTCGGTTGGGTCCGTGCCCGTTCCGATTTCGTCAAGCAATACAAGCGTAGGCGCTTGGGCAAAGGTAAGTATTTCCTTCAATCTTTGCAGATGGGAAGTAAAAGTCGAGAGATGGTCCTCAATACTCTGAGATTCGCCGATATCCGCCAAAATATTTTGAAAGACAGGTAATGTCGAATTGGCCGATGCCAGAATAAAATTTCCCGATTGAAGCAAAAGGGCATTGATGCCTACGATTTTCAACGCCACGGTTTTTCCGCCGCCATTCGGGCCGGTAATGATGATGCAAGCTTGGGATTTGTTCATCTCGATTTCGACCGGCACGCAATCAGGGTGTATAAGCGGATGCCTGGCGTTCTTCAAGATCAAGCCGCCGTCGGTTGAAATAATCGGGCGATTGGCGTCGTATTTCGCGGCGAAACGAGTTTTGGCGTTGAGAAGATCGAGGGCGACAAGTGTGTCAAAAAGCGAGCGCAATTCATTCAAGGAGTCGGCAAGTTGATCGGTCAGCGCTTTGAGGATTCTGATCACCTCTTCGCGTTCTTCCGATTTGAGCCGGACCAAACGGTTGTTCAAGCCCAAAAATTCCAGGGGTTCCATGAAGACGGTTTGGCCGGAGCCCGACTGATCGTGAACTATTCCCTGAATCAGAGATTGACTTGCGGCTTTGACCGGAACGACGTAACGATCACCGCGAAGAGTAAAAAAACGGTCTTGATAGATATCGGTGCTGGAATTTACGAGATCGGAGAGTCGTCTTTCGATTTCCTGCCTGGCCTGAACCAACTCGCGACGGATTGAAGCCAAACGAGGCGTAGCGTGGTCGCGAACTTCCCCTTTGTCGTTGATCGAGTTGCCGATCGCCTCATTTATCGAGGCCAATTGCGGGATATTCTTAATTCTCAGCCCGAGTCTTTTATTCTCTTCGACCGTGCGTATTTTTGCTTCACCAAAGAATGCTTTTTTCAGAGCATTTCCGACTTCAATGTCGGCTCTTACTCTTAACAGATCTTCGCCGCTAAGGGTTTCCGAGCCCTTTTGCAGCGTAATGATGATATCGCGCATTTCACGGATTCCGCCGATAGGAAGACGCCCACCGCGGTTGATGAAATCAGCCAGTTCCTCCATTTCATCGAGGGCATCCTTGATGAGCTTGGCGTCGGTCATCGGCATGGTTTTGGCGACCGCATCCTTGGCCGCGTTTGAGCCCGCGAATCCGGCGATAAGAGCAAGGATCTTGGGGAATTCCAGACTGTCTAAAGTTTTTGCTTCCATAAAATCATGTATGAATCAGTCTATAGATCGCTATTCCACGGTTACCGACTTGGCGAGATTCCGCGGTTGGTCGACATCGAGACCGCGCAGATCGGCGACGTAGTAAGCAAAAAGCTGCAAGGGAATGACATTCAGAATCGGAGAAACGATTTCCGAGCATTTGGGCAGCCAAATCAGATTTTCAACGATTTGCGGGATCTCTTTATCGCCCTCGGTGGCAAGAGCGATGAGAATTCCCGATCGTGCCTGCACTTCCTTGAGATTCGAGACCAATTTATCGTAGATCGACGAGGCTGTTGCTATGGCCATGACGGGGAGATTTTTGTCGATCAGCGCGATGGGGCCGTGTTTCATTTCACCCGCGGCGTAAGCTTCCGCATGAATGTAGCTGATTTCCTTCAATTTCAGCGCCCCTTCGAGAGCCGTCGGAAAGTTGACTCCTCTTCCTAAGAAGAGGAAATTCCTCGCATGTTGAAATTTATCGGCCAGGAGTTTAATTTTATCGGCTCGTTCCAGAATTCGTTCGATTTGTTGCGGAACGATTTTAAGTTCCTGTATCGTTTGTTTAACGAAATCCGAGGCGATGGTTCCTCTGATTTTTCCCAGGAGTAAAGCCAAAAGCGTTATCGAAGTGAGCATGCCGATATAAGCTTTTGTCGAAGCAACGCCGATTTCCGGACCGGCGTGAATGTAAACAAGACCGTCGACTTCGCGGGTCAGGGAAGATTCTTTCGCGTTCACGATTCCCAGCACTTTGGCTCCGCGCGCTCGTGCCTCTTTTACGGCAGCCAGAGTATCGGCGGTTTCACCCGATTGGCTTATCGCCACCACGAGAGTGTTTGCATCCACCAAGGGTTGCCGATAACGGAATTCGCTCGCCAGATCGCATTCCACCGGAATTTTCACGAGTTTCTCGATGAGGTATTTCCCAACGCAGGCAGCGTAATAAGCGGTTCCACATGCGACCATAACGATTCTTTGAGTTTTGAAAATGTCGGGGCCGGACAAACCCAGTTCGGTAAGGTAGATCCTGCCTTCCTCTTCGGAAGTTCTACCCCCGATGGTGTTCCGAATGACTTGGGGTTGCTCGAATATTTCCTTGAGCATGAAATGAGAAAATCCGCCTTTTTCGGCGGCGACCGGATTCCAATCTATATGCGTGGATTTTTTATCGAGAGGGTGACCGTCGAGAGTGAAAAAATCGACGCAATCACGCTTGACGCTGGCTCCCTCAAAATTATCAAGATAAACTACATTTCGGGAATGTTGCAAAAATGCCGTAACATCGGACGCAACGAAATTTTCATTTCTACCCAAGCCCACGAGCAGTGGGCTTTCCTTGCGCGCGCAAACCAGGCGATCGGGATGATCGCGGTGAATGACGACGACGGCGTAAGCCCCTTCAATTTCTTTTAACGCTTCCAAAACGGCCTTTTCAAGGTTACCGGAATAATGCGATTCGATCAGGTGGGCGAGCACTTCGGAGTCCGTTTCCGAGACAAAGACGTGGCCCTTGGAAACCAGCGAACTTTTCAACCTCATGTAATTTTCAATTATACCGTTGTGGGCGACCATTAAGGTTTTCTTGCAATCAGCATGGGGATGAGCATTGAAAGCCGAGGGACGTCCGTGAGTCGCCCAACGGGTGTGGCCGATTCCTTGCGAGGATTTGGAGCCGAACTCACCGACAAGTATCTGCTTCAAGGCACGCAGTTTCCCGATGTCCTTTTTCACGATCAAATTGCCGCCGTCCAGGACCGTGATGCCGGCCGAGTCATAGCCGCGGTATTCCAGCTTTGTCAAGCCGTCAAAAATGACTTCGTTCGCGGGTTTATCCCCGATATAACCGATAATTCCGCACATCGGTGATGTCCTTTCTGCAACATGTATGTAAAGGAAAAGTCAGTATTTCACTTTGCCGGGTTCAACTTTCGGCTTGTCGGGAGTTGCGGTTTTGTCGCCGGCGCCCTGGGGAAGTTTGGGTGCTATCGCTTCCAGTTTCGCATCAGCCGTCGCCGCGAATGAAGTTTTGGGGAACCTCGTCTGGATTGATTTATATACTTCGGCAGCCATCGGGGCATCGCCGATTTCCTCCAGAAATTGCCCGTATTCAAGGTAGGCCGAGCCGTTCCCGGCTTCTTGGGAAAGATATGATTGAAACAGCTCCTTTGCCTTTTCGTTGTCACCCAGCTTTCGAGCGATAAAGGCTCGAATTTTGGTGACCTCCGGGCCGGGCCGGATTTTTTCGGCTTGTTCGAGATGTTCCTTGGCGTTTTCAATCTCACCGGAAAACAGAAGACCTTCGGCAAGAATTACTCTGGCTTCATAGTTGTTCGGGTTTGTTTTTATGATTTCACCCGCAACATCAAGAGCCGGTCCGGTTTTATAGCCTTTCAAGTAGGCTTTGGCAAGAAAAATTTTGAAAAACTCATTCTCGGGCATCGCTATAATGGCTGATTTGGCTTCATTTACGGCATCGTCGGAAAGATCTCCCTGAAGGAGTATTCTGCCTTTGACATAATGCGCATAACCGTTTGACGGCTCGGTGGTCAAAACTTCATTGATGATTTTCGTGGCTTCTTCGATTTTTCCTTGATCCAGGAGGGTCTCACCGCAGAAAATCTTGGCTTCCGAAACATTGGGGTCGATTTTAAGAGCTTTACGGTAGAATTCCAGCGCTTCATTGGTTTTTCCCTGTTTACGTTTTGCCTCCGCAAGATTGAGAATCGCGAAGACGTCTTCTTTAATCGCCAACGCTTTTTGAAAAGCCTCTTCAGCGCCTTTCGGGTTTCCTTCTCTTTGCAATGCCTCACCCAGCAAAAATAATGTATCAAACTCAGGTTTGACAGCGACAGCCTTCTGGAACCACGTTCGCGCGTCGGTGTATTTCTTTTGATTGTATTCGACCAGGCCTCTATAATGGAGGGCTTTCGCATTTTTCGGATCTTTTCCGATGATGGCGTCGAAAAGTTTCGCAGCTTGCGCGTATTCTTCCGAATCAAGGCAGGTAACGGCATCATCAAGCGGTGACTTGGGTCGCGCCACCGGCGATGCACGCGGCGTAGAAATGGAAATCACGCCTGAGCTGGTAGTGATTGCAAGCGGATCGTTGTGCCCGAGGTAAGTTTCTTTTTGAACGGCGGAATCAGTTATCGAAATATTCTTCGTGCTGTTCGCTGCATTGAAGGCTTGTTGAATCTGGTCTCGCAATGCTACGAATTGCGGATTAAGCGGATTTCGATCGCACAGCAATTTTGCCTGCTTCAAAGCCTCAGCGTAATTTTTTATCGCGGCCAAAGAATAAACCAAATAGAACCGAGCCTGATGATGGTCGGCGGTGATGTCGCAAACCTGACCGAGATAATCGGCGGCCCCGGCATAATCTTTTTGAGTGTACAGTTTCATTCCTTGCGCAAAAAGAGGCGCAACAAGATCTTGGGCAAAAACAACCAAGCTTCCCGTCAAAAATATCATTAGAAGAGTGAAAATCAAGAACATGCCGTTTTTTTTCATACGATTTTCTCCCGCGGATAAATTCACAAGAATCGCACCGCGATCACATTGATTAACTGAGTAACAAATCGGGAGACAAAGACAATTATAGCCGGGTTAAATACTTTGGGCAACGGGATTTTCCTCCCGGTCATTTTTTAGAACATCGGGAACACGACACTTCCACACCATTCGAATTAATTTCGTAGCGCGCCGAAGGATCAATAGGGCAGACCGGTCTTTCCTTCAGAAAAGGTTTTCCGCTTTTACCCGGCTTCATCAATTCATCAATATCGAGGTTGGTCATTTTACTACCCGAGTGTGCCTTGTTATAAGCGTGAACCGCTTTAAAAATCGCCACTTGATTATACTCGCAGGTCCCCTTTTTGGCTCCTCCGCTGAACACGAAAATGAGAAAGACGACCGCGAACAGAATTAAAATTCCGGGAACAATCATGCAAGTCGGAGAAAAACTTCCTTCCGTGGCGTCGAACTCACTTCCTTTAGCCCCTTTCGTCGTATTAGGTTTGCTGGGAAGGATCTCTCCGCATCTTTTGCACATCAAAGTGCCTATCTCGTTTGGGGCTTTGCATGAAGGGCAGACGGCCTGGGGAATCCCTTTGGCTGGTCCTGAGGGTTTATCACTAGGCATATATTTGCTCCCATGGTTCTTCTTCGTTAAGAGGAATCCGGTCAATCCTCGGAAAAAAGCAAGTCATACCTCTTTCGATAAATCTCTCCATTTCGTTAACCTAAATTATGAGAGATTCATGATTAAATATTATTTTAGCCCATTCCGGAATTGTTTAGCAACAAGTTATTGTAAGACAACTATGTTCCAAGTGAAAAGCGAAGGCACGCAAGGAACTTCAAAGAAAAACAGAGACAAACCAAGAACGACATGCGAAAACGCTTATTCTTTAGCCGCCGTCATGGCTGTTGATTCATCTGAAGCTTGAATCGCCAGGAAAAAAAGACCCGACATTTCGAGGACGGCAAGGTGGTGGTGATCCAACCCGAAGACGACGATCCGACCGTTGAAATCATCAATAATTTTGCTTGCGATGTCCAATATGGCGGCGACGCCCGGACTGCTTATCAGCTCTATTTTTCTAAAATCGAGGATAACTTTCGATATGCCGTCTTGAAGAGTTTTGTCGACAAAAGCCTTAAGTTGGGAGCCACCGAGATCTTCAAGATATCCGGAAAGTGAAAAAACAACGACATCAGCGTCTTTGCGCGTTTCAAAACCGAATTTCTCAACCATTGATCCTCCAGCTTGGATAATTGAATTATATTTTACACTCAAATGGAATTTCATGGCAAATTAAACCGTATAAAAACAGGATTTCAAATCGACCAATCTTTCTTCCACGATCGAATTATCCCAGAAAGCAATTCCAAGAATCAAATCGGAAAAAATGGTATTCTCTCGTAAATGGAAACGAATCGAGCATTCAAGGAATATTCGATGGCAAAAAACCTTTTCGAAAAAACCATCCAGTTGGGAGTGGCTAGCGAAGCTTTGAAACTTTCGAAGGATTTGAAAACCGCGTTAAATAGAACTGGCTCCTCGCAAAAATTCTCCTTTTCAATATTCCTTGACAGCCGTTAATTGGTTCCTTACGAATAAGATTCCTGATGTGGAATATCCACAAAAAGGGAAAATGCTTACAGCATATATTTCCACGTTTGCAAAGGTCTTGTCATACAGGTTATCCTAGAAAGAGTAGAAACCGCCTATAAATTAAAAGCATCTTAGAATACAAAACACCCATGCTTTTATTCGTGGGGTTGGTTCCTGTATTGATTTAGGTGGCCGTCCAACTTTTGCTTTTCCATGTCAGTTCTCGAACAATTCAGTATGGGAATCCCCGGGAGTCATGGCCTTACCCTCTCATTTTCTTTTCAAAGGTCTCCAGGTTCATCCCCAGGTCTTCCATGATACGTTTCATGATCTTGGGGTGGAGGATCTTCCCCGCATGGTCTGGAACTGTCGCACGCAAACCGGAGGGATTGCGGAAAATCCTGTGACTCCCCTCCTGCCTTACCTGCTTGAATCCCTCCCGACGAAGGAACTTAACCAGGTCTCCCGCCGTTACCCTTGGAATTTTCGTCATACTGCGATATCAAGTTGCGTGAACATCACCGAGGAAGGAGATTCCACGGGTTCCCCACAAGCAAGGCGGTCAGCAACATGGCCTCGAATGGCTTCCCGGATGTTCTTCAATGCCTCTTCGTATGTGTCCCCTTGCGAATAACAACCCTGGAGAGTCGGACAAGAGGCAAAGAAGCCGTCCCTATCCTCTTCAACGATAATGGGAAAGCGGAATCTCTTCATGAATTCACTCCTTTTACCGATATGCGAATGGTCAGGGAGGATAAAGGTTTTGTCGCCATATCCGCAACCTCCGTATACATTTATCGATAAATGTATCGTTTTTTTGACTTTTATAAAAGTCAATTTTTCGAAAAGTTGATTTTACGGGCCTTCGGCACAAATTTATCCGCCTCTTCCCATTCTTCAATATCAGCGTCTGAAAAATCCCGGATAGGGACACCGTTAACCGATCGGGAAGGAAGCAGTATCAATTCGTCACCGCGTTTCAATTTGTCGAGGTAATCAGCCCATTCCTGCATCATTTTTCGCCGCTTCTCAAGGAATGTGGTTCTGTTGTAAGCCGTTCCAAGAGGATCACGCACGGAATGTGCAAGTTGATGCTCGATTAGATCGACACGAAAGCCAAGCACTTCATCAAGGATAGACCGAGCCATGGCTCGGAAACCGTGACCTGTCATTTCTTCCTTCCCGATACCCATACGCCGCATAGCCGCTAAAATTGCGTTATCACTCATCGGCCTGGTTGGTGTTCGTCCGCCTGGAAAAACATATTGCCCGGAACCGGTAAGTGGTTGAAGTTCTCGAAGAATTTCTACCGCCTGCCTGGAAAGTGGGACTATATGAGCGGTATTGGTTTTCGTAACAAGAAAGCGCCATTCCGCGGCATCCAGGTTGATGTCTTTCCACTCAGCTTTTCGAAGCTCGCCAGGTCGAACAAAAACCAAAGGATTCAGCCTCAATGCGCATTTAACAACAAATTGCCCGTGATAACCCTCGAGTACGCGCAATAATTCCCCCACCCTCTTTGGTTCCGTGATCGCCGCGAAATGCTCTTCCTTTTTTGGTGGAAGCGCGCCTCGCAAATCTCGTGATGGATCACTCAGCATCCGGCCAGTGACAACGGCATAGCGGAAAATCCGGCTGATGTCTCCCAGTGCCCGCCTTGCGGATTCAACCGCGCCACGGCCTTCAATGCGCCGAAGGATCGACAATAGCTCAGTAGGCAGAATTTCAACGACCGGGCGAGCCCCAAGCCACGGAAAAACATCTTTTTCCAGTCGGCTGATAATTCTTTTTCGATGACCTGCAGCCATATTTTCGGTGTTTCTGGAAAACCATTCCCTTGCAAGAGTTTCAAAGCAATTCGCAGTTAATTCCACTCTTGCAGATTTTTGAGCTTTCCGGTTTTCGCTTGGATCAACACCGTTAGCCAACAGCGCCCGCGCTGCTTCCCGCTGATTCCGGGCTTCCTTCATTGAAACTTCCGGGTATGGCCCCATCGATAGAAGCTTTTCTTTTCCGTCAAAGCAATACTTCCACCGCCACCCTTTGACGCCGCTTGGAGAAATTTCAAGGTAAAGCCCTCCGCCGTCAAAAAGTTTTTTAATTTTTTTCCCGGGTTTTGTTCCACGAATCTTCAATTCAGACAACGGTGAAATTTTCTTCATGACTCATTCTCCGATCATTTTGGGGGTAGTCGATTTTGTTTTCGGGGTAGCTGATCACTCGGGGAAGTGTTCATCACATCACGTTTTACTATCATCTTTGGGGTAGCTCTCTTCGTTTAGGGGTAGCTATCCATCCAAAATCACCCATTAATCTTCGACTCTGGCAAGGGTTGAATCTGCTTCACGTCTAGTTTTCTTATTATTTAGGAGGTAGCTCTTCCCGCTTTGGGGTAGCTACCCCCTGAATTCTACCCCCAAAAAAGTTACATTTCATGATATCTTGCTGGACGGTAAAACCCAACCTAAAGCAGAAAACCCGCTTCATCAGCGGGCTTTCTGCATTTCTTGGGATTCTCTCGGACACTCTAGCGGTAGCCCCAGGGGGACTCGAACCCCCGCTCTCAGCCTTGAGAGGGCTGCGTGTTAGCCGGTTACACCATGGGGCCATTTATTCTGGGGAGCAGGGACTTGAACCCCAATACGCAGATCCAGAGTCTGCAGTCCTACCATTAGACGACTCCCCAATGGTTGCTTTATTGTACCATCTCTAATTCGGCGTGTCAAGACAAGCAAGAAGTTTTTTGCAGATTATCGATTATTTGCAGTTTTTCCTCGCGTGCTGGAATAACAATCAATGATTGATACAGAAAAACTGCGCAAGGAACACCAAGCAAAAGTCCCCAAATTCCAAAACAATATTCGGAAAAAACCAGAATACTCACGGCTATGAAGGGGTGAAGAGAAAAATGTCCGCCGACAATACGCGGATTAAGAATATAAGCTTCAATAATATGTATGATCGTTATCAACAGAATGCTGGACAAAACCAGGTAGATACTCCCGGCTTTCCAAGCCAAAAGGCAGATTGGTATGCTGGAAATAAAGACCCCCAGCACCGGAATAAAACTACAAAAGAAAACAATTACACTCAGAAAAAGCTTGCTTGAAATTCCCAGGTAGGTTAATCCGATAAGCGTCAGAAGAGTATTGGCCATCGCAATGATTATCTGCGCCTCAAATGCTCTTCCTAAAATGTCACCAAATTGCACCAACTTTGGACTGAGAATTTTGAAAATTTTACCCAACCTTGTATCTTTGAGAGATGTTACTTCGCGAGAAAATCTATCAAAATCCCAGAGTATAAGAAAACTGAAAATAAAGGATAAAAGCAAATGAAATGATGTGCGAAAAAGATTCTGCAAGAAAACTGTTACCGACTGAACGATCGAGCTGAAACGCCCTCGCAACGCTTCTTCCAAACCCGCACCTTCAACAAACATGGAAAAATCCTTGTCTTCCATGAGATCGCGGATTTTAGCGAGAAGTTTGTCCTTGGTTTCGGGAATTTCCTGAGAAAGTGTTTTCCCTTCCTGATATACTTTCGGAAAAATGATCATTCCGACACCGAAAATTATGACGGCCAACACGGAATATATCATCACAACGATAACCCAGCGAGGCCATGTGAGTTTCCCGCAGCAAAATTTGACCAATGAATTAATCGTATAAGATAAAATAAATGTTAAAAATATCAAAGAGAAAAAGTTTGACATCAAGTAGAGAAACAGGAAAAAGCCCGTCCAAATCAATGCAGCCTTTATCCTTTTTCCATGCCTTAACAACCACGGCTTTCTAACCATGTTTTGATTTGAAACAGACTTGATGTCCTGATCGGTCACTTTTTTCTCCTGCTATAAGCGATCTGATTCTCCCACCAACCATCGAGGACCCCGGCGTTATCCAGAGCCCTCAAGCGAGTTCGGGCATTTTTTGAGATCGGGGCGGCAAAACAATTTTGCCAGGCAGCCCCAGGGAGAGGCATAAAGGTATGCATATGTATTTTTATCGCATATAAATTTACCATCTCTTCCATGAATGTCAAGAGTGTTTCTTGCTCGTCGAATTTTTCACCGGGTAATCCGATAATAAAATCGACATGTGGCTTAAAACCATAAGCTCTAAGCAGCTTGATGGCCGATTTAGCCTGTTCAATGTCGTGCCCCCGATTGAGAGCGGCCAACATTTTTTTGCCAACAGTCTGTACACCCATCACGATCGATTTGTTTGATAAAAATGGAGCGACGGTTTCCATGACTTCGGGAGTCACAAAATCAGGACGTACCTCAGAAGGAAATGACCCTAAGCTGATTTTAGGAATTCCGGCTTCCTTGAGCCCTGTTAACAGATGCTTCAGCGCCTTGATATTTGGAGTTTTTCCGTCGGACGATCCATATGCGAAAGAATTTGAAGCCAGAAATTTGACTCTTCTTCGTTTTGGGTTCATCTGCTTGTACATCAGTGCAATCTCGACTATTTTTTCAACGCTTCGATGTCGAAGAGTGCATTTGTAAAGGAAGGGAACTACGCAATAACAACATCCGTATGTACACCCGCGGCTAATCTCGATCGGCGGCAAATATCCGGTAATCCGATGAAATCCGGGAAAATTGTTCAAATTCACCCAGTCATTGCCTTGGACAATAACACCCTTTGGGATTTCCCCATTCAACCAACTTTGCAAAATTTTGGGGAAAATCGTTTCTCCTTCACCTGCCACCAGCGCATCGAATCCTATACGCAAAACCTGTTCCGAAGCTGCCGTAGCCTGAGCTCCACCGGCGATAAAAGTGACCATGTCTCTTCTATATCCGCCATCATTTTGTAGTTTCCTGATTTCAGCTTCTACAAACTCGAAAGCGGGCATCATAAAGGAATACAGCAATAATGACCGCCTGGAATAAATCTCCGGTGCCGGATTATTGCTTTCCCACAAAACAATCTCGAATCTGCTCAACAGCTCTTCGGGGCAGGCTCCCAGCAAGGCTCCAAAGCTGACCAAATTGTAATTATGAACTCTTAAAACTAAAAGCGGACGATTGATTGGCAAGGAATCAGCAGACATATGCCAATATTTTAGCACCTCTTGGTTTGATTTAAAAGAAACACACGCCTGATGAAGATTTAAAAATTGTTTTTTTGGTATAGGTTTTGCGATTTCACTTATCAAAATTTAGGAGGCCTTAATGGACAGGAAGTTTATCATATCCGGGTTTATTATAGCAGCGGTTATTGCCGGTGTTGCTTTTGCCGGAATGCCCGAAAAAGGGTGTCATCCGGGCGTATTTCGGGTTCACCCATTGAGTTCTTCCACTGAGATGTTATCTACGTCATACGGGGGCGATATATCGGAAGAATTTTACGCTCTCGGGAAGGCATACGAGCGCAGTTCCGGTCTTGATATTGAACAAGCTTCCAGAGATGACGGTTTGTTAATGCAAAAAGAAAATATTCTGACCAATAAAATTTTAGCTTCGGAGAAAGATCTTTTAAAACTATGTGAAAGGGCTTCCCAAATTGAAGTAGGCTTGCTGGAGCGACTTATCAAGCGCATTCAGTTTCAAGTTACACAAGAAAACAAGGAAGCGTTGACCCCAACGCTAAGGATTTTAAAAACAACCTATAATAATGGAATAAAAGTCGTTCGGGGAAAGAAAAAGATCGCGCAAATCGGCGGTCAGGAAGTCAACCTTCTCGACGGAGAATGGAATGAGACTCCGGATGGTAAAAGATATTGGGTAAGCAATGAATATCCTGACATCATTTTAACACCTGCTGAATATCGACGATATATGGCAACCGCTGTAACAGTCGAAGAATGATATCCAAGAAAACTCATCAAAACCGATTTTCCGCGGTGTAAAAAATCCCCCTTTTTCGAGGGGGATTTTCATTATAGAATATCTAATTTGTCGGAACGCAAGCTAACCCATGCAGTTTACTCTTTTATCGTTTCGCGAACCATATAATACGATTTCCACTAATTCCAAGAATAAGGGTTTATGCTTCGACAAGCTCAACATGAGCGGGATGCTACCTCCATTATTATTGGAATTCGTATAAAAGGCTATTTGGGCGGCAATATTTTCAATTTTGTTCCTTGGGTCAGTCCAAACGTTTCGGGATCATACATTAATGATACCCTGGTCGGCCGCAACCAAAATTCGCCTTCGCAGACTGCTCGTGCAAAATAAGTCAGTCGAAATTTTCCGGACCAGATACGATTTTTGAAGGCGCAAACACGATCATCGCGCATTTCAAAGTGATCGGAATGTAGATTATATGCACCGTCTTCCCAGCTGGAATACCATTCCTCATCGTCATCGTCGCCTTCTTCTCCCTCGCTTTTTTCTACGGGCTTCTGTTCGCTTTTCAAAGCACTGTTGATAGCCACGAAACCGGCAGGCAAGGGATCGTCGACCGCTAGGTATTCGTAATGCGAGCCGTATCTTCCGCTGTAGTGATCGTCATCTTCGAATTCGACCGACACTTTAACAACATCACCAACGCGTATTTCATCACTTCCATTGAGATTCTTAATTCGCTTTTCAACTCTGAAGCCTTGGTCGAGATCATCCGTCCTGGAAGCAAGATCAGGGTAAGTGAGGTTGAGAGTGTAATGCACCATTTTCCCCTGCGGGTTTTCCAATGTAATTTTTCCGTTTTTCAAGAGCGCTTCCGCGTCAAGCTCGAATTCTTTACTTGTCGAATCAAGCTGTATATCAATCGGCGGTTTTCCGGCTTGCAGTATCTTTATTTTGGCATCTCCCGAAACGGTATTGATTTTTCTTTCAAAATATTTGGATAACGCGAAAAGACACCACCCCGTATCGGCGGTCGAATGCCATCGACCTTCAGGCTTGATGGCCGCCAAGATGCTGCCTGCAAAATCATCAGCTTGTTTGGAACCCGGATCGACTTGTAGAGTAGCGATAAGAGCTATCGCCATTTCTCTGGTACTGGAATCATACCAATCATAGCGAGAGGGTACGATTTTCGGTTTGAGCTTAGCCGCCATTTCCTTCAGTTTGGCGGACGTATGCAGTTTCGTCAAAGCATCGGCCCAAAGTAGAATTGCCCGACCTTCGAGCTCCTTTTTATCGATATCTTTTACCAGAACTTCGAGATTGCTTGTCGTCAGGGACCCCGCAAGAGCCAAGTTCACGGCCGCCAGTTCGTAGATTCCATAATCGTGCCACGAGCTGTTTTTTCCCTCGCCGAAAAGCCCATCGCGAATAAATTTTATTGCTTTTTCAAAGGCTTTTTCAGGAACTTCGTAACCCGCAGTTTTTGCAGTATGAAGCGCAAACACGGCATATTGCGTACCCCACCAATTGGGCTGACGTTCCCCGGGCCAATAAGCAAAACCTCCCGAAAACGTCTGCATTTTCAACAACCGCGCGATGCCGGGTTTTAGGAATTTATCGATTTCCTCAAGTGTTAATCCCGGAATCATACCGTTTACCACTAATTTCCGCAGAGCCGCCAACGGTATTATTCCCGAGCTTGTTTGTTCCACGCATCCGTAAGGGTAGCTCAGCAAATATCTCAACCCTGGCGCAATTTTGCTCCACATGGTTTGCGATATTCCCAACGTTGCTTTCAATACGCCTTTTCGCTCATTAAGAGGCATTAGGGATACATCTTCGGGAATATCAACCTCGATATCGGTTTTGGATGTAAAAGATCCGAATTTAACTCTTCTAATCGGAATATATCGGGGAACGATCGGCAAGGCGTTTTGAATCGCATCGCTGAAAGCTCCGTAACGACCGGAAAATGTGAGAGAACCGTCACCTGGCCCATTATCGGCATCCAATGCCGCTTTTACGATGGTATTGGCAAGAGGAGTGAGAGTTGCCTGATCTTCGGTCAACTTGGCGGTAAGATTTTTAGCCTCGACCACATTCAACGTGGCCAGGCCGGAAGTATCGGTTTTATTGCATGCTGAAAGCGGGAAAAGCGCCTGATCACCGGATGTTAAGAAGCGGGGAAGTCCCGGTTGCAGGAAGAATTCCTTTGAAACCACCATTTGCTTTTCAGCGGAGCAAAATGAACTTTGCTTATCCAGCGCCACCACGTAAATTCTGTAGGCGGTAGTCGTGTCGGGAAGTTTGAATTCGATCCGAGCGTCGCCTTTTTCGTCGGTATAAAGAGCCGGATTCCAATAGGCGACGGGCCGGAAATCTTTTCTTAACGCGATATCCGAAGATATGGCGCCGGCGCCGCCGTCACCGCCGGTAAGCGCGTTGGTCGCAAACAACTTGTACAATTCTTGCGTTATCAACGAAAGATGCAAATCGCCCGTAAAAACCGAAAGCGGCAATGAAAAATCAGCCAATCTCGACAAAACGGGTGTCACATATCCGGTGAGAGCCAATACGGCTTCATCAACGACACATACGGCCATTTCGCAAGGTAAGCCTCTTCCTTTTTCGTCAGAGACATGAAGAGACAGTTTCTTGATTTCTCCCGGGCGACCTTTAAAAGATCCCATAGCCGCGCTGTTCCCATCTTCTTGAATCGCCACCGCGAAAGATTTAACGGATTCCTTCACCTTCACTTTTGTAACACCGAAGTAGACTTTCGGAAGATTCAAATCGACCTGCGTTTTATAAACCGGAAAAGTCGATCGCCCGCATGGAATGGTAACGGAAACGAACGCATTCGGACGACATTCGGCATTAAGCTTGATATCAAAATTACCTCTCTTCCCGACGACCGGTACAACGCGGTATTCGTAAATACCGTCTCTTTCGCACGTAATCAAAGCGTGAGTAGCCGGTCGAGGAACGGCGAAGTCGAATTTTACGGCTTCATTAACAGCGGCTTCACCTTTAGAGGCATTCAATATGATTTCATTTTCGCTTCGGCGGCGATGTCTGCTGTCGCCGTCCCCATCGTCATCATAATCGTAGGTATAACCGATATCTGCCATATAACTTACTTGAAATTCGTTGTCAGGAGTCGAATAAACTCCCTGGAGAACGTATTCTCCGCTGTCGTCGAAAACCATTTCGAAGCTCGCCCGGCCATCCTTAATCGGCTGTTCACTTCCTAAAGTCTTAACCCAACCGCTATCCCAGCGATAATAGATGTTTCCTTCTTCATCACGTTTTTGTGAATAGAAATGGCGTTTTCTGAGAATCTCAAGTCGAATTACGCCGGTGTTTATTTTCTGTCCGGATTCATTAATCGCAACAAAGTCGATTGGGAAGCCGTCTCCTTCCTTGAGATTCGAAGGAAGGTTGGTAATACCGAGGCGAATGGTCGGCTTGGTATCGAAAACTTCAACATTTGTGGCGGGGCGACCATCAACATCAAGAACAGTCGCGGAAACCTCGACGCCATAGAGCCCTCCCATTAAGGACTTATCCAGCGGAAATTGGATGTTGAGTCCGCCGTCTTTATCGAGCAACGATTCGCCCGATTCGATGAGCGATCGATCGGTTCGATTATTCCCGAAAAAGAAACCGTCAAAGCCGGTAACGGATGATTCAACGGGAACCAGATACGCTGTCCAGCGAACTTTGGCATGCTTAAGAAATCCGCCGGTGTAATACTTCGATTCAATTCTGCAATCGACGTAGTCTTCCGCATATTTTTTCCCGATTATCGAAGAGTTTTCTCGGGATTTTTTCTTCATTCCGATCGTAACAAAATGACGCGGCGATTCAAAATGTTGAACCTGGAAGCTTGCCGAAGTTAGAAATGTCTCCTGCTTTTCATCTTTCTTTTTATTATTGGTTTTTCCTTCATCGGAATCATCTATAATCTGATTATCCTTGCCGAAAAAATATCCCCACCATGACACTTTTTCCGATTCTTGTTGGTTTTTTACGGCTGCCTTATTCGTTGCCAAAACCGATACGGAATATTCACCAAGAGGGCTGAAGTCCTTGAGGGCAAACGAACCGGAACAAGTTCCGTAGGCGTTAAGCGTAAACTCGCCTTCAAAAACCATTTCGCTTCGGGAGTTGTTAATGCGAACGGTCACGGAATCGCCTTCGGGAGGCAGAATCGAATTGTCTTCGTATTTCCTTACGCTTGCTTTCCAGAAAACCGTTTCGCCCGGTTTATAGACGCCTCTTTCAGTAAAAATGTGGGCATTTCGAGATTTGATGGAAACCTTGCCCGGGACGGCTTGAACAACTGAAAATGGACGAAAGCGATTGGAATCCAGTTGAATGAAGCAGGAATCGGATTCAGTTGCCGCGAGCGCCATTACAACAGTCGGTATGACGATCGACGTTGAAGTCGCGACAGCGCTTCCCCCGTTCCAAGTAATCGCGGGGTGAGAACTGCCTTCAAGCGCGGCTATTAAACCATCCTTGTCGGTTTTTCCTAGGAAGAGCCGCTCGTCATTCTTCGTAAATATCATCACCGCGGCGTTGGGAACAGGTTTTCCGCTTTCCATCGACGTTACCCAAAAAACGATTTTCTTCTCGCTGAATTTGTAAGTAATACATAGGTCCGTAATTTGGAAAAGTCGTGAAGCAGGATCAACTTGCGATTCTTCGGAATCAAAAAGTTGTATCAGAAAAGTCCCGCCCTTCTCGGGATCTTTACGAAAGCCCATAGGCAATGAAAGTCGGGCGATTTTGTCGGCTTTGCCGTCGTTGAAAAAGACTTCCTTGGCATGAGTAAAATCTCCGAGAAACCATGGAAGTTCCGTCATTCCCGGATTGTTTGCCAATGTGCCGACTTCGGCAAGACGATTAACTCCTTCAACCAGCTTTTGTTCCGCCGCCTTCGCTGCGTTCTTGATCTCGTCTTCATCTTCGGTTTTTGCCCTGAAAGTCTCGCTGTTTCGCGGTCTTCTGGCGTCATTTTTCGCCAATAAAGTTAAATCGGAAAATTCGGGAGCAAAAAAAGCGGGAATTCGAGTTAATTGGCATCGAACTTGGTCCACGTTCATTAAAGAAACAGGGATCAATTGCCGACTTTTCAGTTCCATGACTGAGCGGTCAACTTCAAAATTTATGGCGGGTTTCGGTCCTTTAGCGGTAAAAGTATGCACGGCTTTAGCGATAACTCTGTCGGAATAATCAAGTTTCCCACCGCGAATGTGCATTTGATAGGTTTTACCGGTTTCGAATTTGCCTGTTAAATCGAAATCAGCAGTTCGATCGTTGCGATTCCCACTGGTTTTTTTTATCGATATACGGCCGATAGGAGGAAAAATTCGGATTTGCGACTTCAGCTCGCTTTCTGAAACTCCTTGGCTGGAGCACTGAAATCTGATTCCGCGCTTATCGGAAGATTCGTAAAACTCTTCCAAGGCGCCGATTTCAACCGTTTCTCTTACTTGAAATTCAAGTTTAAGGTCGTTGTCAAGAGAGTTTTTCCCATCAACCGAAGTAAGTTCCTTGCTGACAACTATTGTGCAGGTCGCCATGGAATCCGAAACTTCCTTGGGTTCCAAAACAAACTTATCTCTATCGCTTGGCAAGGGTTGCACGCACAGCGGAGATTCCGTATCGGTTGCATTGATGATTTTAAAAAGTTGAGGTTTACCTCCGAATTTATATGAAATTCTTCGTGAAAGTTCCAATACGGAAACAGCCTTATCAAATTCCAAAACCACTTTCCAACTTGTGGGTTGGATCGGTCCTTCCAGGCTGAATCGATGACTTACGGTAAGTCCCGAAGCAAAAGAACCGCTTCCCAAAACCAACAGAAAAACAATACCGAAAAGGATTTTAACAAACGCGCTTTTTCTCATGTTGCCCCCTCCCGCCGAAAAATACTTACGCGAAAGTATATTTCAGCATGAAATCAAATGCAAGGAAGCGGCAATCATATAGGGAAGTGAAAAGAATCGACTCCGATTCGATTTACATCGATATTCAATCATTTATCCGTCAGTCGCATTCAATTTTGCCGTTTTTCACGTTGTGCGAGGTCAAGACGCGACAAATTGCGTTAAGGCCTTGTCGGCAAAAATAACTGTAACGAATTTCCGGGATTTCCGGCCACAAGAGCCTGTAATACCAACTCCATTAAATAATGACCTGTTTATTTTCGGCGGATTACGGCGGCAAGCGCCTAATCCGTCCTACGGCATACAACATTTCTTTTTGGAAATGGTACAAGAAGAAAACGAACGTTAGGCTTCGATACGAAAAACTCATCGATCCCTTGAAAGGCTTCAAATGCCGGTTCGCAAGATCATGGTCGGGATCGTGTCGAGCAGGATCATCAAATCCAGGGATAATGAAAGATTCTCGATATAGTACAAGTCGTATTCAATGTGACTGTGAATGGGAAGCCGTGTCGCGCGGGCATAAACTTGCCATAACCCCGTAATCCCAGGTTTAACCTTGAGACGCTTCATCTCCAACTCGCTGTATTTTTCAACGATAAAGGGCATTTCCGGCCGCGGGCCGACAAGACTCATTTCACCCTTGAAAACATTCCATAATTGAGGCAGTTCATCCAACCCCGTCGATCGCAGAAATGCGCCGATTCTTGTTATTCGAGGATCGATTCGTTCGATCGGTGTCAAGGCATACGGAGCCGCCGTATCCAACATGCTTCGAAATTTATATATCGTAAAGGCCTTTCCGTCTCGTCCGATGCGTTGTTGTGAAAAAAAGACCGGGCCGCGGGAATCGAGTTTGACGAGTAATGCTGCAATCAACATGATCGGCGAACAAATTCCAAGAAAAAGAAGCGCAACGATCAGATCAATTGTTCGCTTGGCGAAAAGAATAAATTTTCTCGCGGTCGGAGAGTCGAGATTGATCATTACTGCGCCGTCAAAAAAGCCTCCGGCGAAGTTTCTCAAGTAAAGATTCCCGAACGAGGGAACCAAATGAACCGTTAAATGAGGATTTCGGGATTTATCACGCAACTGCCATACGTTTTCATAAGCCATATGATCTTCGAAAATGAAAACTTCGTCAATGTTTTCCCGGCTGACGGCTTCAATTAAGGAAGCGTTTGCGGGCAACGGAAAAATATCTATGCCCAAAGCGGAATTTTCTACAAGCCGCTCTTCGAAGAGTTTTTTCTTTCCGCCGGACCCTGATAAAACGACTTTCTTCCTACAGAATCCGCGACGATGTAAAGCTTCGCGAATCCTGTAAGAGATTTGACGCCCCAAGCTTCCGAAAAAGACAAATAATAACCAGCCGAAGAAAACGATCAGACGCGAATAATTATAATTATGATAAAGAAACGTTGCGGACGTAAGAAGAAAAAAAAGAATAATCGAAGTGTCGAATTGGAGCAACAACTCGTCGATTCTGAACAACAGCGGGTTTCTGTGATAACCGCCGCGAAGGGCATACAAAGAATGCCATAGGAAAATGGCGGTTATTAGAAGCAGAAAATATTCCCACGGATTCGTAATATACGAATCAACTAGAAAAAGAGACGAAGTCCTGATCGAATAAGCAAGCCATCCGGAAAAGCAAAGAGTGAGCGAGTCGATAATGAAAGAAAGAATCGCCATCCGAAAAATTAAAGCGGTCTTCGTAATATGAAATTCATGAGGAATCCGCGATCGACAAGAAGAATTTATACCACAAAAATGCCACAAGCATTGAAACGGCCGTAGCGATGATCACATATAACGGCTGAGTCGGCGCGGGAACAGCCAAACGAATCTCACCGACGGACGGGGAGTTCTCGTCCACGGATGGCGTAGATACCCGAAATGCGCCAGGACGGCGCGGATTTTCGGGTGTATCGTCCACGGATGGCGTAGATGCTCCTTTTGGGGGCGAGCCCAATGGGGGAACCCGAGATGTGCTCGGATGGCGTGGTTTATCGGGATTATCCGAAGTCGGTTTTACCGATTCTTGTAAGAAAGCGGTTGTCGTAGTCGGTGCTGTCGCGGAATTTGGAGTCGCGGAAGTCGTAAAATTTGCGGTTTTTGCGATCCTTAATTCCGCGGGAGGCTGAGATCTCCCAGGCCGCTCAAGATTCGACACGGAGTAGGCCGGCTGAGCCTCGGATTTTTTTCCAGGTTTGGCTTCGGGGCCGTGAACGGAGGCGCCCTTAGCCAATCTAATTTCCTCCATGATCGGGCGAACATGCTCTTTCTTCCCTGAGGCCGGGTTTGGTTGCAATATACGTTTTTCTTCGGGCGGTTCGGTCGGTTGGAAAGTGATAAGATCCGCGAATTCCTCGCAAAAATCCTCCAATTGCTTTTTTTGAACTTTTGGAAATGAAATTTTAGTCGTATTTTTCGGGTTTTTCTGAGGAATAAAAGTCAGCGTTACTCCGGCCGGATACTGATAATACATGATCGTTTTGATATCATTTCGTGGAATGAGTGCCACTACACATTCTTTACCGAATTCCTTCGTGTGAAAGAAGACGTTTCTATTCGAAAGAATCACCCACAATTCCCCGAGCCGGCCAACCATTCCGGATGCCGACGAAATCCCCTTGGTTATTGTTTCACCCGTTTCCAGATAAAGATCGAGATCCTTTAAAATGGATTCAGGAATTCCGGTGACTTTTTCCATATCGGAATCTTACCTCATTTTCCATTTTCAAGACAAGTTAAGCTTTCCGCAAAATTATAAAAAAACAAAACCGCTGTAGTATTTCATACGAAGAATCTGAAAATCATGCGTAAGAACTCCACGGTATGGATTAAGGCTTTTCTGTTAAACCGCGCGAATTTTCCGACGCTTATTTCTCTGCCCGATGAACCGGTACCCTGAAAATTCGAAGTGAGTTATTTGGCGGCGGGCTTGTCCTTTTTCGAAGATTGTACAAGTTTAATGAATTCCGCGGGGTTGATGAATGAATATCCGTCTTTGTTGATGAACGCCGATTTGAAGAGAAGTTCCTTCATTTGTTGCCCGCTCAAATCCGGGTTGACTTGCCAGCCGAGGGCAAGGATTCCGGCGCAATAAGGAATTCCCCAACTTAATCCTCCGCGCGCGCAGAATTGATATGAGGGATTTTTCTGCTCGTAATGCTCCGCGGTGGTTCGTGGGGAACAAGGAACCAGAAGGAGGCTTTTGGAAGACTTGAAACTATCCAGTCCGGGATATCCCGGCAGGCACTTTGTGACATCATCCGGGGCATTGGGATCGTAATAGCAGGAACCGACAAATCCATTTTCCATGGAACAATCCGACACCAGAATTCCTTGTTCCTTCGCTTTTTTCACGGCATTATCCCAATCAGCATTATTTTTTTTGAACGGAGAGCCAGGCCCTGAGGGACACGCCGAAACAGATACTACACGAATTTTCTGATTCCCCTCCAATTTCGAGTTTTGTTCAAGAATCCATTCCAGGGCTTTCGCGTAATAAGCTGAATCCGCCAACCAGGAAGGTGCGGCGGTGAAATATACCTTCGCGTCGGGCGCTGTTCCGCATTTCGTGCCCACGAGAAGGCTCGTAACCGCCGGACCATGCATGCTGTTGTCGCTCTGGCATCCGGTATCGAAGTATGCGGCGATTTTTCCGGAAAACTCCGGGTGATCTTGAAACAACGGCTGATCTATAATCGCGACGCTCACTCCCTTGCCGGTTATTCCCTGTTCATGAATCTTTCGGACCCCGAGCCCCGGGTTCATTCCTTGTTCAAGAACCTTCGCGGGGGAAAAGTCCTTAGGTAATTTCGAAGCCTCCGGCCAGACGGTTTTTTCATTGAAATTCAAGGTGTTTGCGAGCCCAGGCTCCTTGGTAAGATCGAGCGCCTTGAGATCCTTAAATCTGACGTTATCGAATCTTGCCGCTGAAGTCGCTGTTTTCACAATCATAAAAGAATCTGAGTCACCGGCATTTTCTTTGGAAAGAAGCACTTTGGAAGAGACTTTCTTAAGAACGTAATACGATGGTTTCTCTCCATGAATGGTCACATCTCCGCTTAACCAAGGCAGGAATAGAAATTCGGAATCGCCTTCTTTTTTCAGAAAATATGGGTAACGGGTTTTCCCATCGGAGGGAACTACAAAACCTTTTTCACAAGTGAATTCACCAATGGATGTTTTTCCGGCCTCAGTGCACTGGAACTCCTTGAGGAAGAGGTCGTGTTTATATGACTTTTTTCCGGGAACGAATTGTTCCACGGTGTTCACTAAATCAACTGACTCCCAGACCCCGACAGGTAACGGCAGATCGTCTTTTTGAGCCCAAGCAGGTGAAATCCCGGTTAGGCATACGAAAAAAAGGATGTAAAATACATCTGAGAATGAACGCATCGTAAAGTCCCCCTTCGATTATTGATTGCTTATCTTGATACACTATCTTCCAAAAAAAATAAAGCTTAAGAATCACTGCCGGTTCAACCGGGACAATCGCACGAAAAATCGACAAATTTTAGCGCGATTGCCCTGACAGATTACTGTGGGCTCAACAATCTATTGGAAAAAGAAAAGGTTAACTTTCTAGTAAGACTGGGCGACCACTGGGAGGTAGTATCTGATGACCCGGAAGGAAGTGGTCGTCCAAAGATACATTTCATCGAACATGAGGTCGATGATTCCCGGATATTTGAATGGTTCCCATTTCTTCCCGTCGTAGAGAAGAAGTTGAGCTCCGTCGATCGATGCCTCGACCAAACGAAGTTTATGGGGGTTTCCGGCGGCGCTGGTGTAGAAAGGGCGAGCATCGGAAGATTTGAATCTGCCTTGTTCTTCGGTGGCTAGCTTGTCGCAAACGACACCTATCAGGTAAGGGTATTTCGCGTTGTCGGGAGCCGCCGCAAGGGTAACGATCTTGTCGGATTGGAACCCTTCGACCGCGCCGGGGATCTGGTGGATCTGGCGGTCAGGAGTGATTCTTAGGAGCCCCTGGAATGAGCCTATCCATAAATCGCCGTTACGATCGGTGCAAAGACAGGTGTTTCGGCGTTCCGGAATCGGAAAAGATTCTATCTTGGCGCCATCATAAACGGAAAGCCCCTGGCGATGGAGAAGTGCGACAACGGAATTTTCGTTGCATTTCCATGAGGCGCAATCGATCACCGCCATTGGGCGATCAGGGTCATCCGGGCTTCCGCGGGGTTTGATGGAAACCCAAGAATCCGACTTCAGTGTTTCGATGGGAAAACATTGAGCCCTGGGTAAAACGAACACTCCGGATTTTTCGGTGCCGACGTATATATCGACTCCGACCCGGCGTACGCATAAAAGGCTCTCTCCTGTCGGCCAAGGCTGCTGTTCGGTCCTCAGAGTATTCCAGAAATTACCGGTAGCGTCGATTTGACTGCTCGTCTCCGGAACAACAGAACCCGGTTCGTCAAGGCAAGACAAGGAAGAATTGTTGGTGATGATCCAGCATCGCTCTCCGGCGTCTACCGCCATATCGGTGATTTCCAGCTCGGGAAGTGGATGGCGAGGGCAATAAGGAGAAAGGCTGTCGATGGAAAACAACTCATGGCCGCGGGAATCGAATAATTTTTCCTCGTTTTGGAAAACCAGCACCGGAGGCACCCCCAAGGTTTGGGAAGCAATCAGGATTTGCCGTCTCAAGTCATCGGAAATCGTTTCAGTCGGCTGACCTTCCACGAGCAGTTGGTTTAGCGGACCCACAAGGGTTTTCCTATCGAGCGTGGTGAAGATCTTTGTGAGATCGACCACCGCTACGTCGTTTGGAGGTTCGAGACAATAATGGTGCCAAATCCGTTCCCCGGGTAGTCCGGGTGGATTCCCGCCGGAAGTTGAGTTGTCTTCCAGGTTAAGGTTTTTTGAGGGATCATTGAGGGGATTTTCATATCGCCCCGTCAAACGATAATTCACCTGCATGGCTCCAAGGAAGAACGCTTGGGGATATACGAAACGAGAGATACCTTTTTCGTGGCTCACCCATAGGTCACGACCGCGAAGGATCTTCTTGTAGCTGATAAACGGCTCGTATGGATATTGGAATTTCCAGGGGTAACCGAATATATAAGGCCCCCATCGTAACATGAAAGGCCAAAAGGTTTTGGCATAGGTTGGCCCCACTCCGAATCTTTTGAATTCGTCATATTGATCTTGTTCCTCGGTTCCGAAAAGGGTCAACCCCGCATTCGACAGAATGGCCACCCGTTTGGCACCGAAAAGATAGTAGATGCGATTGATTTGATCGGAAGGAAGGGGGCAGTCGGCGGTGGTCAGGTGGCTCCATTTTCCTTCGTCGCACATCCACAAACCTTTTCCCTTCGTTCCCACGAAAAGGATGCGCTTGCCCATGAATTTCCGCAACATGGCCTGTTCATCGGTCTCTCCAGGATGAAGCTGGTTTGTTTCTTCATCCAAACAAGTGGTAAGGCAACTGACCTCCGCTTCCGGGTCGGGGAGGCGGATCGCCGCGACAAGGTTTTTTTCGCTGATAAGGTTCAGTTTGTTCTGGGTCAGGGCGATGATGTTTTCCTTGCCATCCTCCTGGAAGCACCAGAAATCATCGACCCATTCCGCGGGCAAGACTTCCCGGGAAAGGTAGTTCCGGCCGTCTCGAGCTCCGAGTAACCCTCGCCCCTTTGTGGCAAAGATCCCTCCGCCCGGAGCATCCAACGCCAGCGCGCTGATTCCAACGTTCAGGAATTTCCGATCCTCCGGCGTTCCATCCGGAAGGTTATAGAGGGGTTGGAAAGTCGGGGGAGTTCCCGCTCCGATCTTCGACTGAAACAGCCAGCCGCCGAAACACCCGACGAAGAGCGTGTCATCGACGATCTGGAGGACCTCAACGTCGATGGTGGAAAGCCCTCTATCGGTGCTGAAGACTTCAAGGAGAGGAGGCTTGTCGGGAAATTCCGCCATTTGAAGGAATGCCAAACCGTTCGGGGTTGCCGCCCACAAGTTGCCCTCTCTGTCGAAATCCAAATCACGCACCACGAGTGAGGCGAACTCCTTGCCGTAGGCCGCGAGGTTGATCCACGTCGAGCGATTTTCACAAAAAACGCCGATACCTTGGGGAGAACCGACCGCTATCTTTCCCTTGACAATTGCGAGAGAAGTCAAATCATTGCTGGGAAGTCCCGCCCGGATGTTCCATGTCAACCAACCCTGTCGAGCTTGGCAGCAAGCGGGGCCAAGAAGGAGAATAACGGCCACGACCGAAAATGCGAGCTTCAGCCCTCTCATCCAACTCTTGCAGAACCGGACAGGAATGTTCTCGAGGGAAAATTCAAAACACATGCTTCCTTGGCTTGTTTTTCCCCCTCCGGGGACGAGCCTGAAAGGTGAATGAGCCTTAGAAGTATGGGTTCCAAACGATTTCACGGAATACATCATTATTACATTCCTCAACGCCAAGGAGCTTTATATTTTATACAATGCCTTTCACTTTTCCTCGATCAAGACCTGCTGTAAGACCGGTGGAACCGAGGGTTTGCTCATCTCGCCGTTCTGACTTGGCCCGACCTCGACCGAGGAAATCTTCAACACAACATCCATTCCTTCGACGACCTTGCCGAATTGAGTGTAGTTCGGACGGCGATCGAGTTTTTTAGCCCTTTCACCGTTGCAGATGAAGAATTGGCTGCCCTGCGTATTCGGTCCGGCGTTGGCCATGGCCATGATTCCGGGTTCATAGGAATGTTTGGTCGGAAGCTCGTCGGCGAAACTGTAGCCGGGATCACCCTCACCGGTGCCAAGCGGATCGCCGCTCTGGATCATGAAGCCCTTGATGATGCGATGGAAGATGGTTCCGTCATAGAATCCTTCGCGGGCGAGAAAGACAAAGTTGTTGACTGTTTTCGGCGACTCCTTCACCAAGAGTTCGATCTTGATATCGCCTAGACTGGTTTTCAGGGTGGCAATATAGGTTTTGTCGACACTGATTTTCATTTCGGGAGGCGATTTCCAGGTTTTTCGCGCTTTTTCGGGTGTAGCAGCAGCAACAGCAGGGTCGGCAGCAAACAGCTTCGGAGGAGACCCGACCATGGAAGCCACATACAGAAAGAGACATGCAATTGAGGGCATCATAAATTGTTTCATGAGACATCATTCCTTTATCATTAAATAAAAAAACATTCCGCCAAATTAGAGAGTAAACTTCACCCGCCGGCTTGTCAACCATACCATTTCAGGAATTCTCCAATTCCATTTTGATTGGAGGCCGAAGAAGAGTTATGACAAATAAAACCGCCTTTTTCCTCTCAAACGGGGGCGGTTTTTAATAAGCAATCCGTAAAAATTAGGGTTCAACGGATTTCGCCGAGAGAAAGTCTAAAGCAAAATTCTTATCACTTTGAATTCTTTCAGCGAGGGATGCTGAATTCTTCTTGTCATAGAGAAAATACACGGCATTGTCCAGAGTATACTCGTTTGTCGTAGTAACGATCCATTGCAAATATTGATTCCGGTTGACATCGAAGATCGACATGGTATTACCATGGCGAAGAATGAGCCGGTTTTCCAGGGAATCATCGCGATTGAGAATAGCGCTTCTTGACGCCGTGAAAGGATCCGCACCGATCAATCCGCGGCATTCAAAACCCATCAACGGAGCCAGAATGGGAATAAAATCAAGATGCCAGGAATAATTTAAAGTTTCTCTGGGTTCGATATTCGGAGCAAGCACAATACCCGGCACATGAAACTGCGAAATATGCGGCCCGGTCGAGTGAGCCAAGAAACCGCATTCTCCCAATGATTCCCCGTGATCGCCGATGATGACGAAAATGGTATTTTTGTCCAAACCACGTTTTTGCGCTTCCTCAAAGAAATGCGCCAAAACCTCATCGAGATAAGTTACGGCATTTCGATAGCGGTTTTGAATGGCGATTACCGTTTCCGGCGTCGGATCGAGACGAAAAATATCAGTATCTTCGGGAATGACGGGTTTGAAAATTTCATACCGCGGAGGGTAATAATAATTGAAATGAGTGCTGTTAAGATGGGCATCAATCAAATGCAACCCGGGTTTATCGAGTTCCGTGAGAACTTTCGCCAACACTTCCTCGCTCGATGAATAATTTGATTTTGCGTTGAAATAGATTTTTTCAAAGTCGTTGTAAATGATTTCCAGGTTGTCGCCCCAAACGCTGGAAACGCGATGCAATTGATATCCAGAGTCGCGTAGGAATCTTGGAAAGACGGGTGGGCCGACCTTTCGAAAGTTGGTGCGATAAGCAATCGGGAAGATGCCGTAATATAAGCCGAAAAGAGTCGTCATGGTAAGATTTGACGGTGCGTAATGATTTTTCAGCCAAATACCCTTTTTAGCCAGCTCTACAGATTTAGGCATGTATTTTTCAAAATTATCGGCTCGCAAACTTTCCACGCAGAGAACAACCAAATTCTTTCGAGGTTGCTGATCTTTCCAAGTAAATTTGCCTTGTCGATATATGTCGCTGATGCGTGGAAACCTTGTTTGCGTTTTCGCAGCGAGAATTTCTCTAGTCGTGAATCTGGATGGTTCCGGAAGGGGAAAACTTCCAAAATCCATTTTCATCATCAGGAAATTTTCGAACGGTTGGGATTCGACGAAAAAATCGAATTGGAAATAACAGCAAACCAACGCGACAATAGTCGCGGGAATCAGAGATAACCCTCTTTGGGAATGATCCGCTGAGGGCTTGATTAAGAAACCGACTACGTTCAAAGCAACGAAATAACCCAACGAAATGACTGCTAATTCATGGATCGTATTGGTCTTTAAACCCGCCAAATCGGCGATGTTTTCGAATTGGAGTTGCCATAAGTGCATGATTCCCAGATGAGAACGCGTTAAATAGAAGAAATGACTGTCGAGGAAGAAGTAAAATACTATGATGTAATTCAATGCTTGGAAAAACCAGGAAAGAATAATACATTTTTTGACCGCCAGATATTGGAGTCGCCAAACAAGCCATATCAGCAGGCTGCAAAAGCTTAAAAACCAAAACGTCAAGGACTTTGCCTGAAATGAATTGATGGTTTGCAAGAATATCACTATTGCGGGAAACCATAGAACACAGGGTATGGAGCCTTTTTTCGATGACGAAGCCAACATTCCGACGATAAAAATCCATGATATTAAGAGAAGAAAATGTATATCGGTCAATTCCGAATAATCGATACACCAGAAAAAATCGGAAGGTCTCATCAATCTTACAATATCGATAAGAAGAATGAAAATCGTAGCCGATTGCAGAGCCGATACCAGGGAAAAACCAGCCAAAGCGGTCTTACGGTCTTGACTCACATCTGAATTCATCGATATTTATATCCGACATGGTGATAAGGCTATGCTAGAATTTTCTTTACGCCGGTTACCGAATCTGGGGCTTCATCAGCCAGAGGAATTATCCCAACCATGGTAAGTGTGGACTTTTTAAGTTTGTCTAGTCCGCTGAGAACAACTTTTCCCTTGAAATCATCCGTAATTCTCATGACGAGATCTACGATAAAAGAAATTCCAAGGCTGTTGATCGCTTTGCACTTCGAAAAATCGAAAACTATCTTTACTTTCCCCCGGCGAAGCATCTGTTCGACTTTTTCCTGGAAAAGGCTGCCGGCATCTTCGGCAAAATACCCAAAGACATAAACTACGGGGATTCCGTCTACTTCAGAGATTTGTACATCAAACGAATCCATAAATTCCCTCAATGAAATCGATATTCCGCTGATCAACTCATCATAAAACTAATTCACTTAATTATAACAAAAGACTTTGAGATCGCACGAATGAATCCCTTGGCGTCTTTACTGCACGATGCAACTTCGGTTTGAATTTTATCTCCAAGGGCAATTTGAGAACTCTTGTCGGAAAAAAGAAGATATGTTGAACCTTCTTGAGTTCCAACCATAATGCCGTTCCCTTCGATTCCTTTTTGGAGAACCGTCCCCTGAATTTTAACATGTTTTGAGGACAATGCACTTCCCGGTTTTTTGACGTCGAAGTCTTGAGGTTTTTTCGGAGATTTTGGTGAAGTCGGCGAAGGAACAATAAGAGAAAGAAAAATAAATACTATGACAAAAGTCATTAAAATCGTTTTGGCCATTCCCCAATATTTTTGAATTTTTTCTTCCTGTTTTTTGGGGGAAAGGGATGTTGTATCTAAACTTTTCAGGGCATATGCGGGTTTGGGAGATGCTTTCTTTGCCTGTTCCCGATTCCAGTGCTCCTCGAACTTTAATTCGGAATCCAAGCCATTTTCGATTTTTAGTATTCCTGCATTTGTCAAAGCTTTTTCGCTTAACTTTCTAACCCATCTGACGCGGTTTGCTTCTTTTGGGGGTAGAGCTTTCTCAACTTTAAATAGGGAGTATAGATTTTCAGGGCTCGCATTTGCCTGAAAAAGGCAGAGTCCGTTTTCAAGGAAACGCGGTGCTGGATTAAGGGCTAGAAACTCCACCAACTGATCGCGTATCAAAGAAAAGTCGAAATTTACCATGCAGGCTAGAGCCAGGGACTGTCTTTCCTCATCAGGTGATGTCAGCATCGCGCTCAGCATCATGAGCGCCTGTGAAGTGTCAAATCTTTTAAGAATCTTCAAGACTGCGACCTTCATTCGCGGATTTGGATTTTGGAAATATATTCCCAAAAGCGGCAATACTTTTTCCGGTTCAAAAGTTCCCAGATATTCTAAAGCCGCGGCTCCAAGGTTATGATCATTTCGCCGGAGCAACTTTTCGCACACTTCCGTAAGACCACTGACTTTCAGGCGAATCGCGGTTCTTAAGGCGGTAGCACAAAGATCGCTCGGCGTGTCGGGATTAAGAATGACTTTAGTCAAAATGGGTTGAACTTTGGGAAGATCTTCCAACTGCCATCCGGCGATTTTTCTTACCGTATCTTCGTGTGACAATCCCTCAAGCGTGTCATCAGAGCCTGATATTGAGGCAAAAAGCGACCGCTGAGCGGGATTCAAAAAATTACGAATGAGGGATATGGTAGCTTCGGGCAACGGCCAGGTTAAGGCATTCTCAAAGGCTTCGCGGATTGCGGGGCGTTGCAGGTTTTTGACGAGCAAACCTTCGAACTCGGGGTTGATCTTTCCTTGCAGGGATGACAAATGCTCGATGCACTCCTGGACATAACGGGTGGCTATTCTTTGGTGAATCCAGGTTTGAAGGCGCTCCATGTATTGTTTGAATCCGTCGCCAAGTATTCCGGAATCTTCAAGAATTTTACAGGCACCGGCAAGCATTTTTTTTATGACCGCCGCTTTTTCCGAAGTCGCTCGCTCCGCCATTTCCCATAATTGATAGGGCGCTCGTACATTCGGGTTCGATTCGAATAACCACCCCGCTCTTTCCAGCAATTCGAGATCATTTTCGGAAGCCAAATACTTGATAAGGATGTCATTAACCTTGTCGAAAGGAATAAGGAAACAGTTCTGCAGACCCGATAATCTATGAGCCGGATCCGATGAAAGAAGCAAGGCTTCCAAATGAGCCAGAGCTTCGTCCATGTCGATTTTTGTCAGCCCTCTTACGGCTAAAGCCCGCGTTCTTGGTTCCGGGGAAGTGAGAAGGCCGGGCAGAAAATCGATCAAAAGGTCGGGAGCCGTTTGAGAGAGAGCTTCGAGAGCTGAAAGTCGAAGGCAAAGGCTGGAAGAAGTTAAGTGAACCGTCAAGTCCGAAAGGTGTTCAGCGGGCCAGTTTTTTATGAATCTGCGTATTAAGCGTGCCGCCAATACCGGGTGGTTTTCTTTTTTTAAAAGATCTGGCGCCATTGGCCCCAATTTAGGGATCAGGGAAATAGGTAAATTGGAAATAATATCCATCCTCGCGTGTGCATCGGCAGCTTCGTAATCAGCAACGAAATTCGCGTCGCTGTCGATCACATTCTTTCTTTGATGAGTTCCTTCCAGCTTTCGCCTGACG